>Ga0209488_10002423_pt1 | contig 15311 bp, 22 predicted proteins | sample Rivendell_Oct201_8_FD_188349 | JGI IMG/M metagenome (GOLD analysis project Ga0209488, IMG submission 188349) | Vadose zone soil microbial communities from the Eel River Critical Zone Observatory, Northern California, USA -... | ecosystem: Environmental > Terrestrial > Soil > Vadose zone >... | reverse complement strand
AAATTGTTCTCTCTGAATACTTGTAAAACATAATTGCCTTTTGTTGTTCAATAAGTTATAGTTATGTTAGTATCATAAGCCAGTTTTCCATCCAGTGCCCTTTACCAAGTCGAACTTCCAGACGACGATACGCTCGAACAATCGGCGGCCCAGGCTGTGAATGCCGCTACGTCCGTCTCATCTCCTTTCTGGAATATTTCCGGCGAATCCCCCAGTGGAGACTGTCAACATCGTCGTAAAGGTGGAAAGTCCCGGTGAGTGGGGGAACGGATCCCCTGTCTACTTGATTGGCCCGATCTCACTGTATCTCTCCCTCCGTTTCGCCCGGCTTTGGTTATTTTCGAACGACATTTGTACCAGTCCTCGGCAAGCGATTGCGTCCCGCAGAAGACTTTGCCACAAACTCCAAACTAGCTCTAACAGCACCGTCTAGTCTCAGCAAACTGCCCTCTTACTTGTGATTGCAAGAGGATCCATCCCAAAGGATCTGGGACGACCGTCCTTGCCCGGATCCGTGTCTCCCTCTTTCCCTCCTGTTTGCTGGCTTTGGCGAGTTCTTAGACGCCGTCAATCGTCGGGAGGATGAATTCCACCTGGATGCGAAGCGCCGCGAGCTGGAAAGGGACGTCGATTCTTTCGCAGAAGAAATGACGAAATTTTACCAAGAGGAGCGCGACAGGAGGACGGCGGGCCTGCGTGCTCTCAACAAAATTTTGTCTTCTCGTGGTCCTGACAGACTCATGGTGGCCGCTATTGGTTCTGTCAACTCGGATGGCCACTGCGACGGACCACTTGAAGTCTCATCGTGTGTCGTAGAGTTTAAGAATGAACTCTGTGACATCACCTCAATGCCTATGGTTGAACTGATAGGCTATGTCGCTCATTCGCATCGTCAAGCAATTCTGGGTAACCCATACAGGTTTCAAGGTCGTCGGGTGCCCCGCCTTGGTCTGACCATTGTCGGTACGGTGAATATATATCTCTGATCCTCAGACGAGTCTGACCATGGGTGTACGTCATGTCAGGCCCTTATGTAACATTTTATGCGATGATCTTCCTCGGCCGATGGCACATGGTCAGTCTCACTCCTGCACTATCGTGCATCGACTCTGCAGGTGAGGGTGGCGACCGAAGGGCCTTGTATGCTGCCTTTTCTGGTGCATTGGTCCTATTAGATCGTATAGATGAAGATGCAAGTCGTATCGTCAGTCCACCATCCACGAATGACGGTCTAGACTACGAATTACCGTATATTTCGGCATTGCCCCGGCGCGGCAACGAGGGGGAGATTCAATTCCGGATTCTTGCCCTCCATACCGCTAGACGACCTATCCGCCTTCTCTTTATTGCCGAAACTCTGGACTCCGACAAGAAGCAAATTTTGGTGAAATTTACTCGTCGATATGCCATTGAGTTGCACGAGTTTTGTGCCAGACGTGAACAAGCGCCAAACGTCCTTGGCTTCAAACAAATCCCAGGCGGTTGGTCGGTTGTCACCATGGATTATATTTCTTCAGCTTTACATCCATCCCACTCATCCAAGCTTCCCCATCTCTGCGATCAATGGGCAGCCGATCTAAAGAATCTCGTGCAGGCCTTCCACGAGATGGATCTTGTCCATGGAGACCTCCGGGAACCAAACATACTCTGTGTTGGGGAAAAGGTGATGTTGATTGATTTTGATTGGGGCGGCAGAGTCGGGGAGGCATATTATCCAACTCCATTGCTCACTTACGAGCTGACAGACGGACGTTTTAATACCAACCCGAAGATCACGAAAGATGATGATTTGCGGGTCTTAGCGAATACGTTGGGAAGACTTGAAAATGTAGTATGCGTGCGAGTGCGAAATCCCGTGTTTAATAATAACTAGCGGAAACCCGTGCGAAGTACGGTACTCAATTTGGATACAAAGTGCGAGGCTCGGAGAGCCACAATATTCACGTTCTGCTCGTTAATTTAATATGCAAGGGAGGTGGGGATATGCGTGCTTCCTGTCAGAGACGACGAGCTCGATGTGGGTGTGGGCTCGTTGTCGGGCAGGACACGTGCGGGAAGGCTCGGGAAAGTCACACGGACACGGAAAAGACGGCCCCGGACATCAGGAACCCTTGTGGGGATGACAGGTGTTCGCAGTCAGCCGTTGATATGTCTATCAAACTCTAATTCCCCCTCAGAGTGTTTAGATTGCGAGCGCACATGCCCTCGTGCTCGCACCTCCAACCCCAGCGGGGAAAACATATATGATTCCCACTCACCTCACCTGTGAAAACTAGTCTGGGAGCCCGCTAAGTTATCCATCTGCAGTATGGTCCCCAGGACCCATTTCGGTGTCAGTGTAGCTGTCAAAAACTCGTGAGAAGAACACGTGTGCGACGGAGCACCTTGGCCCTTCCCCATCTCAGTCCTTGTTCGACTCGACTGTGCCGAAACTCGCTTGTGCCCATGGGGTCATGTAACAAAGTTTAGGTCTCCGAAGAACGACGCGCTACGCGCGGCCATTCCGCTTTCAGGTCTTTGGGTTCGCACTCCTGGCGCCCAATGACCGACCTCCTTTGGTGATTTTTCTTGTGGGTTCTTCACGAACGTAAGCCTGTGGCGTCACAGATCCGGGAGACGACTCCAAAAGATGGCGCCATCCCCCCGACCAATCACAGGTCAATTTACGGCGTCACCCCCTCCCTTCAATCACATCTGCACTTTCACCCCGTGAATGCACGCCCAATCGCGTATACAGCGTTAGCCCATCGCATGTGTTTTTGCCCCGACTCCATATGTGTAGTGGAGCACACACCCTCGACCATCTACCCGGGCTAACGTTTCATGAGGTAGCTAACAGGAGCACTACGGTATCGTCACTAAAGCAAGACGCCACTTTCAAATCGGACGCCACCTTCGCCACCCTACCCTCGCCTTCCTGCCGTAAAGACCGTCAAGAGTGAGAAACGTTCTGACTGGGCGCGCGTCGCATTACCCAATGACACTGGGTAGACGAAAAACAAAACAAAAAAGGAGAGAGAGAAAGAATTAAGACAAGGGCGGACGAATGGACGGGTTCGGGTCGGATCTGCTGGCTGGGCGCTGGACGCACAACACACTTCTTTTCCTTCTCATGAGCACAACCATCGTTCCAGAAGCTGGCAAGAAACCCGTTCATCTCGGACGAGCGATCTCACGGGGAATCTGGTGGCGTGAAATAACGAACGGACGTTTAGCCCACGTTGGCGTGGGGTCTTTGTTGGGGGGGATGCCGCGATCGACACCCCTGGACTTAATCGCGCTACACAAAATGAAGTTAATGAGCCCCCAGCGTTACGTTCATACATTAATGCGCGGTCGAGACTCTTCCTCCCACCTCAGGCCATCTCGCCGCGCTCCTGGAGTGGTTGGATGATGCCAAACGAACGGGACTTCTCTCCGCGAACACGAAATCGTTTTGCGCCTGCCAGTGGCGTTGCAGTAATAAGTACAACCTTGAGCCGACCGACCGACGAACCCGTGGTCAACGTACGGTTGCAAATCAATTGCGATCGCCCCATTCCATGTGATGTGTATCACTTGCCCTTCTTTTTTCGTACACAGGGTTCAACTTTCCATAAACCGTGCGTAGAGGCGGGAATGACGGAACGGCACGGCGAGAGCGAGCGAGCGAATGGCCATTGCCGGCTCTCACCCTCAGTCCAATCGCCTAAACTACGGCTCCACGGCTCCAACCAACCAACCACAACCCAATCCCAATCCCCTCAACCTTAGTCGCTTATCACACGCCGACCAATCCAATCCAATCCAATCCAACTCAATTCAGTTTTTCACTGTCCAATCACCGTCCCGTCCCATGTCACGCGTCCGTCCTGGAGGCGATGCGGGTACATCCAGGGCGTCTAAAGCTGACTGACTGACTGGATTGCTGGACTGGGAAACCGAAACCGCAGTTCCGGGTCGTGAGGGTGTATGTGTGTGTGCCAGTGCCAGTTGCCAGTGCCAGTTGCCAGTGCCCCCGTGCCCGTCCGAATGCAGTGCTCGTCAAAGTGCGGCGCTCCCTCCTCCCCTACGTCTGTGCTATACCTGTACCGGAGCCGTAGTTACCCAACGATACAACAAATCCGATCATGGGGCGGTGCCAGTGTGATCCGCGATATCATAAGCACCGCACTGTGACCGTCTGCGCTTCCGAATCGCGTGCATTGGTTGGGTGATTGAGGTGTTACCATTTCGTCTCATAACGAAACGAAACGAAACGAAACGCGAGGGTCAAGGGCCGAGTAACGTCATACACCCACTGTATTTTCTCTTTCTAGCGACTGCGACGGCTGTGCCGGGTTTGGTTTAGGATGGTACCGTGTGTGACTGCTGAGTCCATCACTCTTGACGCATTTCGCCGCGCTTCGCAAACGTAAAATGAAATGCTGTTTGTTTTTCTTCTTCTCTTGAGAATATTAGATTACTTTATTAACTTCCATTTTTGTATAGTACGGCGGCTAAAACACGTCAATAATAACGAAAGGAAGAGCACCATGGAAAAGGTCGGCAAGGGAAGGTTACGATTTGTTACTGTGACTTCAAAGACAAAAAAAAAACGAATACGAAATTGTGGTTGTTAGATGCGCAAAGGTCGGGTTTAAACGCAGTAAAGTAGGCCATAGACACAGACAGACGGCGCTAGTCAGGATCGACAGAGAGCACAATTTACGAACAAGGAGTCGAAAGAGTGCTGCCAGGGAGAAAAGGAGAGTGATCTAAAGGGAGCGGAAGAGTCCATCGAGTATAAACACTGAAGCGAAAGCAGTGAAACGAGACAGAGAGCGTGGCAGGGACGCATAGCGTGCGACCAAGAGAGCGAGCGGGTTCGTCATACCCGCGCAAAAAAAAGGACGAGTCGGAACGGAAATTGCAGTAAATATGAGTAAGATAAAATGCACATGACAAGCAGAATCAGCAGCACGGTGACGCAAAACAGGGATGGGAAAAAAAAAGATCGCCAAGGATATCAACACTTGACCGCAAACGACAAAGGAAAAAGGTGTGAGTAGAGGGAATAAAGAGAGTATGGATAGAAAACCCAGTCCGACGCCTATGTGTACCGCGTAGCACCAGCATAGTCATCTACTGTGATCGGAGAAGGCACGGGTTGCGAATAGACACTGCCGCCATCTGCACCGTCAAACGTGTTGGGGTACGCTGGGGAAGAATAGCCGTTTGCGTGTGGATGCGAATACTCGCCACCGCCAAAAGCGGTCACACTGTACGAGGGGTATTCCTGTGGTAACAGAGGCTGTCGCGGTGAGTGCATGTCTACTTCCGAGAACTTGAACGCAGGTGGCGGGGTATAGGGGGACTGTACAAGGCCACGCAATCAGTTGGTCAATTCGGCACTTGTCCACAAATCAAGTAAAAAATCGAAATGGAGACTCACACTTTCGTTCGAATGTAGGGCGAGAGCAAGTTCTGAGCTCCCACTCGTCTGAGGGATGGGCGATTGGTTAACACCCACACCACTCATGTTGACCCGCTCGCAGTCGGATGTAGGGGAAGGATATGTCACAGTGCCATGCTCAGACGCATAACCGTCGCTTCCCGCTCTAGGGGGGCTCGCACTACCCTCCCCTGCTGTCGCACCACCACCTACGTGAAGCCTGCTTAGCATCTCACTTGTTGATACGCACGATCCTCGCCGGCCGTCCTCATCGACACCTTGACCCTCGCTGGTAACGTCCGAGAAGTAGGGGCCTGCGCTGCTCCCGGTGCTGGTCGTCGTGCCAGTGTCGCTCGTCGCGCCATAGAGCGAGACGACGGACCCAGCCGAGCGTCGGTATACTCCACCGTCGAGGGTAAAGGGGTATTCCGAGTCTAGCTCTGAGGGAGCTGAAGAGGGCTTGCGCTCGGGAAACTCGTAGCCGCTCGCGGGTACTACAGCTGTAGTCGGAACAGAAGGCGGCATACCAAACGAGTACCCTGCGTCTGGCGCGACTCCAACCGGGCTGGCAGCAGCGCCAAAGGGATCCGGGTTGTTCCATGAGAACGCATCCTGCTGTGGAGGGGCGAACACATCGGCCTGCTGTTGCTGCTCCTCCTCGAGAGGAATGGTACCGGTGGGTGGAGGGGGGAACGTTGACACGGGCATTTGGGGAGCGGACGGGTGCTGTGCTTGGGAGTTGGGGGCATGGAAAATGGCCGGGACTGACGCACGATGGGCGAGGTTCGGACGGCGTGACAGGGATGGGAAAGGATGGAAGCGCGCTGGGTGGTACGACTGCGGGCCGTGCACACCAACGCCACCAGAAGCGCCAAACCGGCTTGTGGGGAGGCCAGACATATCCATACCCTCCGAGATTGAGGCACGCATGTACGGCGCTGCATGCGGCGGCGATAGACCTGGAGGTGGACCGGAGGGCGGTGGATAATCTGTGTGGGTGGCAGAGGGGCGTCGGACGGGTAGGGAATAAGGATGTTCTGCAAGCGCGCCTGTCGAGCGACGATGGTGTAACATGTGAGGAGGCAGCACGGCGGAAGGGAATGCGAGATGCGAGCTATTTTGATGCGAGGGGAGAGCGTGCGGTGTGTGCTGTGAGAGTATTGACGGGGGAAGCTGTGGTGGCAGTGACTCTTGCGGGGGAATGAGGGTGAGGACAGGAAGAGAGCTACGACGAAGGCCGTACACGGTAGGGCTGGGCTCGGGGGGAGAACGAGTGAGATTAGTATGCTGTTGCTGTTGATCAAATGAGTTATTTGTAAGAGGTGTGGGGAGTTGCGGGGGTTGCCATGAAGCATTCTGTGGAGCGCGTGGTGACGGCTCGGGCGTCTCTGGCTCGATCTTGGTGACGGGAGATGGGACTGATATCGGATCGGCATGAAAGTCGAGGGTAGCATCTGGGGAGGGAGAAACATCGATAGTGATGGAGACAATGGGAGCTGCGATTGGGGTGGCGGTCATGGAGGTCGAGGGGGCAGGAGAGGAAGGTGAAAAGTCCTTTTTGGCGAAGGACTTTTTCTCCTTTGCACGCCTGTTTTGAAACCAAACCTTTTCGTGATGAAAGACGGGGAGAAGGGAGCCGAGTCAGAGGTTTCGGAGGGGAGGGGAGCGGAAACGCATACCTGAACCTCTCTTGGAGACATCTTGAGCCTTCTCGCAAGCTCTTTGCGCCTTGGCGCGTTCGGTTTCTTGTCAGTGACGAATACCCCCTCCAAGATCTCGAGTTGCGCGGGGGTGGTGCGCTTGCGGGTTTTGATGGTATTGGGGACGTATGTGTAGAACATCTTCGAGTCGACTTTGGCGGGATCCACGCCGGGTGGAATCAGGGAGGGAATGTAGGAACGATGGCTAGCTGGTGCAGATGGAGAGAAGGAGGAAGAAGAGGGAGAGTTGGAAGGGTCACCAACCAGCATAATCCTTAAGAGGGGATGGAAGAGAGGGAAAAAGAGGAGGAGAGGGAAAAAGAGAAGGAAGAAGAGAGGGAGAGAGGGAGAATGAAATAAGGCGAGCCTATTGATTGGACCACGAACGAACGAACCAGTCGACTCGAATATAAATTCGTTTCATCGAGATCCCCGCCCTGTTCTTTTTTTTTCTTCCTCGTTCCCACCCACCTTTAACCATCATCAATCAAAACTTCCCACTTTGGCTCCCCCCAAGTTTCAGATCCCATCAATTTATTCCCACCTTCCTTTCATACCACTACAGTACTCATTTTTTATTTCATATTCCGGCTCATCCCCATCTTGATTTCTCCGCTCCCGTCTTCCACCTTATCACCTCCACCTCCGCTCCTCTCGCACTTTTGGCTTCGCATAACTTGACATACTATTTCTTGCACACGAACAACTACTAGACGAGGAACAGAATGAAATCTACTCTAGCAAAGCATCAATACGTATTCGAAAGCAGCAACTAATGAGCCTAGAATCAATTTGTGTAACATAGTGAAGTGTGGTGCTATGTGTGTGGATATATATAATTTGGTTGAATTGTATGCATGTAGTTATGTATGGGATCTGTCAATGGGCTGTAACGGTATGATAAAATGGAAAAAAAAGAGTAATGTGTCATACTTAAAGGCATCCAGTGTGAGAGGAGGGTAACCAATCGTCCGTCTTGTGACGCTCGAGGGAAGTGTAGCAGGGGTGGCAGTTGCAAGGTACGATCACAATGCAAACCCCATCGCATCAATGTTCCGGAGGAATTTCGACCGCACGCGCAACCTTCATCACAACTTGCGCAGGTGATAAAGGCTTCTCTTCTGTACGAGGGGGGGGGAGGCAGCTCTCGTGATGATGATGACGGCAAGTGATGGAAGCAGCCATCGACGGGCGTCGAGATGGAGGTGATTCGACGCAGCGATAATAAGAAAGATGAGTGGCGCAAACAATTAAGCAGGAGGAATCCGTATGAACGAGCAAATACAACCCATGGAAACGAGGTGGCAGAGACAGTCGAACCGATGGAATCACGGGCAAGTAGACCTCAAGGCACCATCTGGCGATTTGGACCGACGAGTATGGTTCACTCACTGGCGACCTCTCTGCCTGCTACGTGCCTATGTCCATCGCGTCTCCGGTGCCTCTCTCTGTGAGGCTCACGACCATTGCTGGATCATGACGACCTAACACTTCTGCTAGGAACCCCACAGGCACGCCTGCCAGCGGAGACGCCGCAAATGATGGCTCATCCGCACGCTGTGCTTCTTCCATCAGCCGCTCCATCGCACCGCGCGTTCGCGCTACCACCGGGTGCGCGCACACCTCCCCACTGTCGATTCGTGCCCCTGGGTCCGAACGCAGCAGGGCGACAAGCAGTCCCCGTAGCTCTGGTGACGTGTCTGCGGGCAAATCAACTTGCGACAGGTCGTCTTGTCGTAGCCGGTGCCACGGCTCACCCCTGTTGATTGCATTGCAGGGACAAGATGACGAGAGAAACATTAGTCACAACGGTTGAGTTATGACCGAGAGAGAAGGGAAAACGGCAGACAAGGACAAGTCAGCACTCGGGTCACAATAGCGTCTCGGAGTGATGTGAAAGCACGTACTCTCCGGGTACGATGATGTTCGACGCTGTTTCGAGCAAAGTGATGCCAAAGCTGCAACTCTCGGTTAGCCCGGGCACGGATATCAGTACGTGAAGCAGGGAAGCGAACCTGAACATATCCGCGGCTTTACCGTAACGGCCTTGCAATACTTCCGGTGCCAGGTACAGCTTATCACCTTCACGCTCAAAAGCTGTCCTGACCGCACGCAATGACGCCTCCGGGCCTGCAGGCGATGTCAAGACCGGGCGAGGCCATAAGGAGGCCATTCCGAAATCGCCTATCTTGAATCGTCCCTCGCGCGTGATGAAGATGTTGGCTGGCTTCAGGTCCAAGTGGATGACACCAGCGTTATGGATAAAGTGAAGTCCCTAAATGGAGAATGAACAGCGCCCATGTCAGCCCTCGTTCCAGACCCGACGGCTCACAATGTCCCATGACGGTCCGCGGCTTAGCACAGGGGCTAAGCCGAAAGCCGATCAGGGACAAAATGAGAAAACATTTTGGACGTACGTTGCTCAAATCTGCGATAATCTTCCAGACCCTAGCTTCGTCCAGCCGGGGGAAAGACCGTCCGTATTCCCAAAGAAAATGAGCAAAATTGCCAAACTCGCACAACTCTGTCTGCATGTACAGGGCATCATCTTGTTCCCAACTGTCGATGTACGCCAGCACGTTTGGATGCCGCGTGCCTAGCCCATTTTTCAACGCATATGTGTTCGACAGATGTTGAAGAATCTCGACCTCCTCGCGCAGCCGAAAACTAGAATAAAACCAAAAACAGGTCAGTCACTCAATTATCAAGCAAGGTACGACAAGGCACAGCCGTTTGGGGTATGAGCGGCCCTACGCCGCCAAATGTAAAAGGATAAAACAAAAAAAAGGAATGTTTCCGACAATATGGTCTCGAAGACATCGGGCAGAGCTGACAGATGTTATCATCCCCCGGAGGGGGAGAAGAAGGAACAATCAAGCCCAGAGAGGGGGGAAATCTCACCGATGTCGTACTCCCTCGAACCGCTTTGACTTCTTTACCGCCGTGATATCTCCACTCGTGCCTGAAATCGAAACGCTTTTTTGTCGCCGTACCTTCATCACCTTGCCAAATTCGCCGCTGCCTAGTTCCCCTATCTCGACAAACTCACGCTCGAATTTGCTCGGTTGCGTGAAGTTCTCCAAGGAGCTCAGTCCACTCAACAACGTCCAGCCGCCGTGCGCATCGTTTCCTCGCAATGCATGTTGCTCTTGTTCAGAAGTGGTTTGCGACTGTGACTGGGTCTGACGGCGCTTCGTGGGTGAGACGAATATCGTTGATGTCAATGCGTCTGACGAGCTTGATGCAGTCCGGTTCGATGAGAGGTGGTTCGGGATGCTTGACTTAAGTGGGGAAAGTCTGGGTGGAATACGTGGGGGTGGGAGTTGCCAACCTGTCACAAATCAGGCACAGATCCATCAATTTAAGCGCCAGAGAGGGTTATCGAGACTTACGATGCATGTTACTTGCTGCGCCAGTGGGACTACCGTCCCCACTCATACTCCCGCTCCCACTCGTGGTGCTCGAGATGGCGCCGCTACTGCTTCGGCGCAACAACCATCCTGCACCTGCGGGTTTGCTGACACTAGGCTGTCCAAGGCCAATCCCATCATATGATGTCTTGCGTTCGTTTGGACTAGCATCATGATGTGCAAGCGCTTCGTCGCTGTCCTGTGCTCCTAGTGCACGGCCACGACCTTGGCCAGTCTTGGGGAGCAGTGGAAATGCCGCCGGCAAGCTCTTGCGTGGCGCCTTTTTGTTCCGCTTGGATTTAGTTTTTCCCTTGGCGGTTCCCACCTTAGTGTCGTCCTCGTCTTCGTCGTTTCCAAAATCAAAACCGATCTTGTTCGCGACGGCACTTTGCCACAGCCGCGCACCACCAAATGCCGCGGCCGTCTTGACACGCTTCTGCGGAGTGCCAGGGGGACGCATCCCACCTCCATCGGCCCCTCCTGGTGGTGAATGTTCCCCACGCCGCGCCGCTTGTGTGAGCGTGCGCAAGATGAATGCATCGACTGAGCTGACATCTGGAACACTGAGCGACGAGGCAGTTGACAAAGAAGCTAAAACCGGCCACCCAGAGCTCGCGGATGGGCCAAAAATAGGTGTGATGAGCTCCTGGTCCGAACTACCACTTCCGAGTGTGCTCACACTCGTAGACGCGCGAGGCATCGAGAGATTCACCGACTCGGAACGACCAAGGGTATACCGGTGCCGTTGCACTGGTGGTACAAAATCAGGCACGACAAGGGGGCCAGTGTTGTTACTCTCGTCCTCGGACAGTACGATGCCCGAGTCACGCGGACGATACTTTTTCTCCAGTTTGGATATGATTGGTACAAACTTGGAGCGGGGTGATGGAGTGCTTTGCGTCACGTTGACGGTGAGAGACGATACGACGGGGGTGCTGTCCCACCCGAAACTGGTATCTGGACCGATATCGTGTGAATGGACAAAACTGCTGCTGCTAAAAAATAGATCCTCGGCGCCTTCGGCGTCCATCGCGGGCATGGCCACCTCAACTGGAGCAAAGTCACTTGCATCCTCATCAGAAATTTCACCCATTTCGGCCTCACGCAAGGGCACAAAGTCCGATATAGGGGAAGAGGGCATAGCTGGTAGTTGCCAGCTACTAACGCCGCTTTCACTGGCCTTGTCAAAGACAGGCGAGTCTGGCCCAGCATAGCTGTGTCGAGAAGCGTCGTATGGACGTCCAGTGACCAGCTTCTGTCGAGGACGTGCCGGCGTACTGCTCGCATTCATTGGCGATTCGAAGGCTATTATTGTGGCTGGCCGAGGTCGCGCTGGTGTACCTGAGGGTCCTGGGCGTCGGGAAATGGCGGGACCAAAGAAGAGTGTCGCGCTTCCAGAACTCTCTGCACGCTTGTTGGGAGGGCGCAGCTGCGAGATGGAGGGTTTTCGCGTGCGCACGAGTGATTTGGCATCTTCACGTTTGCCACGTGACGATGATGTAGACACGTTGCTAGCGTGCGTCATGCGCTGCCGGGGCTTTGGGGACGCCATGGGCGAAGAGGATGTGGATGAAGTGTTGGAATGTGTAGTGGGGAATGCCACGCTGGATGTTGTAGACCTGCGCTTCGGGTTTGCCGCGGCGAGCGTGTGAAATAGTGACTGAACCACATTTAAGCAAAGCGAAGAAAACAAAAACTATGACTCACATGCGGGCCGGTGCTGGTGCTATCCATCAACTCTTGGCTCACTGGCCGACTACGAGCCAGCCGCTTCGTAATGTGGCCCCCAGGAGACACGTCGACGGCCTCTTCCTCCTCGCCCAATATGGCATCGCTCTCCTCCTTGTCTATCCGCAAGCGAGCAAGGGACGCCGACTCTGAGCGTAAAAACCCTTCCGTGTCTCCGCTAGTGCGCTCGTTTCGAAACTTTGGTGCGGGAAGAGGTGCGAGACGACCAAAGGAGCCGTCTCCAGAGGACTTAGTAACACAAAGCGGAGTCATGCCACGTTTGGGATAAGGAGCTGTGACTGGCAGTGGTGTTGGTTTCCGCTTGACACCAACGGTGCCAGATGAGGCTGGAATTTTGTTTAACGCAGAAGACTTTGTGGCTGGAGTAGAAGAGGTCAAGGTGGGGACAGTTGTTGGATAAGCGGAAGAAGGTGGTATGTTTGTGAGGGGAGGGGGTGGCGCTCGCTTGGCTCTGGGGTTGGAAGGTCGTGAAGGGACATGGGGTCGCGAAGGAGATGGGGACGCGCTGGTTGAAAAGAAAAGACCTTCAACATCCTCAACGGGAGATGGGGGTATGGTAGTAAAATTGCTCTTGTTCAATGATGGCCTTGAATTTAGTGCAAAGTGGTTCCTGAGGGATTTGACAGAGGAAGTTGAGCGCCCGAATAAGCCATCCGACTCGAGAAGTTGGATGTCAAGGTCAGAACCCTCATCCAAGTCCGAATCTTGAGGCACGAGGGACTTTCTGCGGAGAGGAGATGGAGTGAGCGCCTGTGAGCTGTACTTGCGCAAGGGGCGAGATGAAGGCATGGAGGGAGGGATAAAAGAAAAGTGTTGTTATTGTTGTTGCAACTGTTGATGATGGTTGTGATAAGAGAAGAAGAGCGTAAGATCATGTCATATGTTAACCTGAAAGCAGAGACGAGAGAAACCAAAAGACACGAGAGCAGAGCAGAGCCGCAGAGGCGATTGGGGATGGGCGGTCAACCTTTTTCCCTTTCTTGGAAATCCTCGACCGTGGGAACACTATCAACCATCCTCACCACGTGATCGCATCATCTCAACTCTCAACATGTCCATTCGCTCTGCTAGCGTTCAGAGTCATCATTCCCAACCTCGCCATCGTGACCCAAGGCCTTCTCATGCGACCATTCTCTCGTCAGATGCTACAAGGGATTTCCCTCTCTCGCTGACTCGTGGCCCCCTGAAAGATACACTCCTACCAGTCGTTGATGGTCCTCTCCCTCGTCCGCTTTTTTGGTCAAACTCCTTTGGCTGGATACTCTCAGGTTACATCATCATCAGCTTGGCTTTCTTCTCCGTTTCCCTTTACCACGGTTACTGTACCTCTCTTTCCCCAAGTCTGCAAACCTCTACAACCTTACAGACTCCTTCACCTACTGTGTCTCGCATTGATGTTCTATCCCCCGCTACGCGACTGGCTAAACTCGTTTCTTTGTACCTTCCTCCGACACACTTTGGCCCGTTCGCATATCGCCCTCTAGTCGACCCACATCCACACGAGGTAACAGCTTGTCTCTGGGCTTCCGAGAGCAATCTAGACTGGGTACCCTCGTGGACAAACGATTGGCTGGGTAATCCCCCTGCGCGTAGTCTTTTGCTCTCTCATATCGTGAATAGGTCCGACCTCCCTCGTAGTAGTGACCCGCCTGCCCCCCGCGTCGAGTGGTGCTCAAGATCATCCCGCGTTGAGACGTCTTCTCCGTCACCCAATGCTCAACGCCTCCCGCCTTGCGATGCACGTGCTTCATTTGGATCCAACGACCCCAGAGGCGCCCAATATATTCCTCAACCTCGCGCGCCTGTTTGCGTCCACACGAAACCTGCTTCTCGTCCCTGGGACTCCAAAGCCACCGCCATCATCTTCCATAGCATCTTTGTCCATAACGCATCTACGCGAACCTGTCATCGTGCGAGGGGTGGCGCCGGGACTCGGAACACCGACCCCTGCAGACAAGAGATATCCCGCGCTCTCCCCTATACTTATTCCTCGCGATCACACATTGTGGTGTGTGGAGCGATTTACGTTCCTGCCTGCACCTACCGTGCCGCGTGCTGCCGACTGGGACGCGTGTCTATGGCAGGTCCAGCTCGAGACTTTCGGTGCTGCCACCATCGGCGGCCCCACGGTGCCAGAGTGGCGATGGGATGCCGAAGCTGAGCTCCCTGAGCCCGCGCTTCGATCTATTTCCCTCTCAGTGAGCAGTTTACTCCTTCCCTCGCAGCGGCACGGATGAGCGCTGACTGGAACAGCCTGCTGTTCGTCGCAGGTTGGACATTCGGTATCGCGTGGAGACGTGCATACTCGCAACAAAACGGCTCGAAATACTCAGCGAGGAATGGCGCAGTGGGAGGAATGGTCGTATTGGGGCGCGTCTTGGACGCAAGAGTGCGGAGAAGATGCGCTGGTTACATGAGATATGCAGAGAGTATACATAAATGACTAGCAGGCGGCTGTGCTTCACACGGCGGCGTTTTAACATTTCTCGCTATATTGCTAACTTATTAAGAATTTTCTATGTTTTGAGCGCGTCGAGTTTGTAGAAGATGAACGCGAATTATGAGTTCCAAGAAGACTGTTTCTCCAGGGTTTATATTACTCAATCGGAATGAGTTCCCCAGTTGACTGTACAATACATTATAACAAAACAATCAAGGACTTTCATATTATGGGTTCATGAGCCGTCGAGCATATCAACTCCCTTTCGCGTCTTAGCTGTCTAGCTTTGCGGGTAGTGCTGAGTTTCTAAGTCACAAGATATGCAGGTGATTTCTTGACTTGATGTAGTATTGTGTTTTGTGCCGATGCAACGACGATATCCTCAGCTTCCGGAAAATCTGGGACGTTGGCGTAGACGACGTCACTCTAAGAAACACACCGATTAACCGCATAACGTTTCGGTAAGGACTCGTGCTGACCTTTTGCCGCTTTTCGCTTTATGAATAAGCTTGCAGCTAGTTCAACTTTGGCCTTGCTCTAGGATTCAAGTCGAGAAGTCGTTGGGCGAAAGCATGTAGCCTTGATTTTTTTGCGCTCTC
>Ga0209488_10002422_pt1 | contig 15315 bp, 9 predicted proteins | sample Rivendell_Oct201_8_FD_188349 | JGI IMG/M metagenome (GOLD analysis project Ga0209488, IMG submission 188349) | Vadose zone soil microbial communities from the Eel River Critical Zone Observatory, Northern California, USA -... | ecosystem: Environmental > Terrestrial > Soil > Vadose zone >... | reverse complement strand
GCTTACTGGACCAGTAACCCGGCCAGTCGGTACGACGTGTTCGACCTCATCAAGCAATACAGCCTTAAGGCACGCCCGACGATAATTGGCGGAGCGGCGGTGACGTTCAACCAGGTGATGTCCGGTCACGTCGACGTTGGCTGGGCGGAGGCCCCATTTGGGGTCGAGGCCGTCGAGCAGGGGAAAATTCGTGTCGTGGCGCGCGCGATCGACATTCCCGCAATCCGACGCGACACGGTGCGCGTCGTGATCACCAACGTGGACACGCTGCAGAAACGCAAGGATGTTCTTGCACGCTTCATGCAGGCCTATCGCGAGACCATCGACTGGATGTATTCCGACCCCGCTGCGCTCAAACGTTACGCCGAGTTCGCCGGCGTATCGGAAGCTTTCGCTCAGCGCCTGCGCGATGAATTCTTCACGAAGAACATGCTGTCGCCGGACAGGATCGTCGGTCTCGATGCCGTCATGAAGGAGGCGATAACCTCGAGATATCTTCAGACGCCATTGGCGAAAGGGCAGATCAGCGAATTGATTCAAATTCCGCCGCCCGTGCGATAGTGCTCCGCGTGTCCCGGACCCGGTGCGGCGCGTAACCAAGTGACCATCATTGCTCGTCCGCAAAGCGGTCAGTCGGCCGGTTGGGAACGATTGTGGAGCTTGAGCGCGGCAAGCCTGCGATCGCGCCAACGCATGCGCGCGGCGACTTGATCGGGCGTCAGGGCCTTCTCCCATTGCGCCAAGATGCGACCGAGGTTCTCGCCCTCGTAGATCGCGGGATTTGCCGCGCTCAGCGCGCTCAGGCTCGCGCCGTAGCGCCGGCAATAATCCGGGATACCGCCCGGCGCGTTGAGCTCGATGGTCTCAAACGGCCCCATGAATGACCAGCGCAAACCCAAGCCGTCCTTCAGCGTCTTGTCGAGATCCTGCGGCGTAACGTAACCGTCCTCAACCAGACGAAATGCCTCCGACAGCAGCACGGCCTGCAGCCGGTTCAGGATGAACCCCTCAATCTCACGCTTGACGACGATCGGCGCCTGGCCGACGGCCTGGTAAATCGCCTTGGCCTTGGCCACGATCTCGGGCGCCGTCCAAGGCGTGCCGACCAGCTCCACGAGCGGGACGAGATGCGGTGGGTTGACCGGATGGGCGACGAGGCAGCGATGGCGTCCCTCGAGGCTTTGCGTGAACAGGCTCGCCACGATGGTGGAGGTGGAGGAGGCGAGAATGGCGTCGGGCGCGGCAAGCCGGTCGAGTTCGGAAAAGATCGAGCGCTTGGTCTCGATGCTCTCGGGCAGGCTCTCCTGAACGAGGTCGACGGCGTCGAGCGCGTCGGCAAGATTGGCGGCGACCCGCACGCGCGCCGCCGCCGCTTTGGGATCGTCGACGAGCCCCTGCTCGGCGAGGTCGCTCAGTCCCTGCGCCACCAGGGTGCGCGCCTTCTCGGCGATATCGAGCCCGACATCATAGAGCGCGACGTCGAAGGCGCCGCCTGCAAACACAATCGCCCAGGAGCGGCCGATCAAACCGGCTCCGATGATGGCGACGCGATTCTTCACATCCACAGCATCTTCCTCCTCAGGGCGAGGTCGTCTCTCAGTGCGTGCGAAGGGCCGGTCCAGGTCACGGCCCCCCGCTCCAGCACCACGGTGCGGTCGGACAGGGCAAGTGCAAGATCGAGGTGATGGTCGACGATGATCATCGCGACGTCGTAGCGCAGCCGGTCGAACGCCTCGAACAAGTCCTCGGTGACGGCGGGGGAGAGTCCCTCGAATGGCTCGTCGAGCAGCAGCACGCGAACGTCTCCCGCAAGCGCGCGCGCGACCGCCAACATCTGTTGTTCGCCGCCCGAGAGATAGTCCGCCGGCGAGTGCCAGCGCTGGGTAAGCCGCGGAAAATACGAGGCGATGCGGTCATCGTCCCAGTGGATGCCGCTGCCGGTCATGCGCTTGAGCCGCCCCAGCGCCAGATTGTCGGCGACCGTCATCCCGGCGAACAGACCTCTGCCCTGCGGTACGTATCCGATGCCTCGGCGGGCGATTTCGGCCGAGGCGAAGCCCGCGGTATTCTCGCCGGCGACCCGGATCGAGCCCGCTCCGGGTGGAGCGATGCCGATCACTGTCTTCAGCAGCGTCGACTTGCCGGCGCCGTTGCGGCCAAGCAATGCCACGATTTCGTGCTCGCGCACGTCGAGCGAGACCGCGTTGAGGATGTGGCTCTTGCCGTAGAAAGTATCGACCTTGTCGACCACCAGGAGCGCCGTCGTGCCGGCCGCCGAGACCCGCGGCTTGGCGGCGAGCGCAGCCGCACCGGAACCGATATAGACCTCGCGCACCTTGGCGTCGCTGCGCGCGTCCTCGACCGTGCCATCAACCAGCACCTTGCCCTCGTTCATGACCGTGACGTGGTCGGCGATCTGGAACACCCGGTCGATGTCGTGCTCGACGAGCAGCACGGGAATTTCCGCGGAGATGGTCGTCAGCAGCGCGGCGATGCGCGTGCGCTCGGCGGCGGCGAGCCCGGCGAGCGGCTCGTCCAGCAGCAGGATTCGCGGCCGTGTCGCAATGGCGAGCCCCATGTCGAGCAGGCGCTGGCCGCCGTAGGAGAGCGAGCCTGCTTCCGCCCGTTCGATGCCGCCGAGGCCGAGAAAGTCGATAAGCTCGGCAGTCTCCTCATTCACCTCCGCCACTGCCGCGGCCGAGGTCCATAGCGCGAAACGCTTCGGGCTGCGCGCCTGCACGGCGAGCCGCAGGTTCTCCGCGGCCGACAGCCCCCCGAACAGATTCGTGATCTGGAACGAGCGGCCGACACCGGCCGCGGTGATGTCCTCGGGCTTCAAGCCGGCGATCGAGCGGCCTTCGAGCTCGATCGTGCCGGCGTCCGGTGGAAAGAGCCCCGACACGAGATTGAAGGCGGTTGTCTTGCCGGCGCCGTTCGGACCGATCAGCGCGTGCAAGGTGCGGTCCGTGACCGTGAGGTCGATGCCATCGACGGCGTGAATGCCGCCGAACCGCTTGACGAGACCGCGCGCGGCGAGCACTGGGGCCTCGCTCGCGGCGGAGCGGCGATAGACCTGCGGCAGTTCCGCATCCTGGGTGATCCGGCGGCCGGCCATTGCCGCGGCCTCGATCATCCGCCTGCGGAACGGCGCCATGATCCGCCCGGCAACGCCGACCAAACCGGTCGGCGAGAACACGATGAAGCCGACGAACAACAGACCGAAATAAAACAGCCAATGCGGCGTCCAGATCGAGAGGAATTCGCGAAAGAGTATGAAGAACAACGCACCGAGCGCGGGACCGAGGAAGCTGCGCATCCCCCCGATCACCACCATCGCGACGAGCTCGCCCGAGAACGCCACCGCGAGCGGCTCTGCCGACGCGAAGCGGTGATTGAACACCGAGAGCGCACCTGCGATCGCAACCACGGTCGCGGACAGCACGAAGCCGATCAGCTTGTAGCGATTGGTCGGGTAGCCGACGAAGCGCGCACGCTCCTCGTTCTCGCGGATCGCCACCAGCACGCTGCCGGCAGGCGAGCGGTGGAAGCGCCAGAGCAGGTAACACACCCCCATGCCGATTGCCGCAACGACCCAATAGTAGGCGTGATCGGATTCGAGATCGAGGTTGAGCACCGTCGCGCGGGTCACGCCGCCCAATCCGCTCTCGCCTCCGGTGAGCTCGGTCCAGCGGTAACCGATGGCGAACAAAAGCGCAGTCAGCGCGAGCGTGAGCAGCGAGAAATAAACGCCGCGCCGGCGGAGAATCAGCGCGCCGGAGACGAGCGCGGCCGCGGCGACAAAGCAAATCGCGAATAGGAACGGTGGAACGATCTCGCCGGAAAACCAGTACCGCTGGCTCAAAGCAGCGGCATAGGCGCCGAGCCCGAACCACGCGCCGTGACCGAACGAGACGAGGCCGGTATAGCCGACCAATACATTGAGCCCCATGCAGGCGATGGCGAACACCACCACGTCGATCGAGGTGCGCAGCGGCAGGCCGACGACGTCGAGGGCGAACGGCAGGCCCGCGAGCGCGAGCGGCGCAATCAGAAGGGGGGCGTATTGATGGCGCATTGCCGGCTACTCGAACTTTTGGATGCGCTCGCCGAAAAGGCCGCGCGGCCGCACCAGCAGCACCAGCGCCATCAGCAGATACATCGAGGCTTCGCCCCAGGATGGGTTGAAGTAGATGGTGACGCCGCGCACGACGCCGACGAGCACGGCGGCGGCGATCACGCCCCAGAACGAGCCCAGGCCCCCGATCACGACGACGACGAACGCCGCGGTGAGAATTTCCGCGCCCATCGCCGGGTGCACGCCCGCGATCGGGGCGAGCAGCACGCCGGCAAGCCCGGCGAGCCCGACCCCGAGCGCGGCGATCGCCGTCATGTAGGGCGCGAGCGAAATGCCGAGCGCGCCGACCACGTCGGGGTTCTGGACGCCCGCGCGCACCACGCGGCCGAACGGGCTGCGATAGACGATGAACCAGGTGGCCGTCACGGCGGCGACCGCGACGGCCAAAATGATGAGACGGTATCGCGAGTAGATGAAGTCGCCGACGAAGATCTGCCCGCGCAGCTCCGACGGGATCGAGAACGGCAGCGGGGTCGCGCCGAACACGATGCGCAGGCCTTGCTCGATCACCATCGCGAGCCCGAAGGTCAACAGCAGGCTCAAGATCGGATCGGAGCGGTAGAAGCGGCGAAACAACAGCCGCTCGATCGCGACGCCGATGAGACCGACGGCGAGCGGCGACACGATGAGGGCGCCCGCAAACCCGATACGGTCCGCCAGGACGACCGCGAGATAGGCGCCGATCGCGTAGAAGCCGCCGTGCGCGAGATTGACGATGCCGCCGAGCGCGAAGATCAGCGACAGGCCGAGTGCGATCAAAAGATAATAAGCGCCGACCAGGAGGCCGTTGAGAACCTGCTCGAGTATGAAGACGAGCTGCACGCGGCCACTCTTCGGGAACGAACGGGAACGAGTTGATCAATCACTGTCGTCCCCGCGCATAGCGCGTCGGAAGACGCGCGTAAACGCGCTTATGCTGGGGACCCATAACCACGGATCTGGAATATGGGTCCCCGCAACGGGGTCCCCGCGACGCGAGCGTCACGGGGTGCCCCTCGCGGGGACGACGAGTATGTGATCGGCTTGCAAGCTCGCCGGGCTCGCTCACCCGATTTTGCAGGTGCCGTCCTTCGGCGGGGCGATGATCTCCATGTCCTCGCTCGGACCGGGGACGGCGCCGAGCGCATCGTAGATGTCCCACTGGTCCTTCATCTTGGCCGGCTCCTTGGCGCGGACGGCGTACATCTCCATCACCATCTGGTTGTCGTAGGGACGAAAGTACGCTTCGCGCGCCTTCATCACGTCGAATTTCGCGCCCTTGCGCAGATGCTCGGCAAGCTTCTGTGGGTCGGTGGACTTGGTCTCGCCCATCGACTGCGCCACGATCTTGAGCGAGTTGTAGTCGCCCCACGACTGGTTGTCGGGGAGCTTGCCGTATTTCTTCTGGAACACCTCGACGTATTTTTTCGAGCTCGGCGTATCGACCAGGTGGTGCCACACCAGCGGCCAGATGCCGGAGAAATTGCCCTTGCCGGCGCCCCAGGCGACGACGGTGTCGAAGCCGAAGCCGGCTACGGGGAACGGCAGGCCGTATTCGGAATATTGCTTGAGGAAGCTCGTGATCTGGTTGCCGGCGAGATTCGACACCACGAGATCGGGCCGCGCCTGACGGACTTTCAGCAGATAGGGAGAAAAGTCGGTGGCGTCGGTCGGCACCAGCTCGTCGGCCGCGAACTGGCCGCCGTTCGCCTCCATGAATTTCTTGGCAACGCGCAGAAGGTCGTGGCCGAAGGCGTAGTCCGCCGTCAGCGAGTACCACTTCTTGCCGCGCACGAGGTTCTCACGCAGCAAGTACTGCCCGACCGCCATCACGTACATCGAGTTCGCGCCCTCGATGTGGAACATGTAGGGATTGCAACTCGCGCCCCGCAGCGCGTCGGAATTGCAGCCGGTGTTGATGTAGACGGTCTTCAGCCGGTTCGCCACTTGGCCGATCGCAAGTCCGGAAGCCGACGAGATTTCGCCGATGATCATCGCGACCTTGTCGCGCTCGATCAGGCGCTCGGCTTTGGCGGAGGCGGTCTGCGGGTTGACCGAATCCTCCATCACGAGCTCGATCTTGCGGCCCATCACGCCACCGCTGTCGTTGATCTCGTCGGCGGCGAGTTTTACTCCCATGACCGCGTATTCGCCGAGCGGCCCGAGAAAGCCGGTGAGCGGGGTGAGATGTCCGATGCGGATGGCATCGGTTTGTCCGCTCACGATCGCGGGCATGCCGACGCCGGCAAGCACCGCGGAACCGGCCGCGCGCTTGATGAGCGTGCGACGTGACAGACTGGAACTCATGGCAATTCCTCCCTTCGAACAGCGTTATGCGGTTTGCGCAGCGTGCGGACGTTCGCGTCCGTCGGCGCTTGCGGCCATTTTTCGCCAATAATTACGGCCGTCCGGGATAGCCGCCTTCGGCTTTACTTGCCACAAAATGCATGTATCACTCAAGGAGTTGCGCGGTGGCGACAGCGAACTGGCGGGCGATGACCGAGAAGATCGACATCAAGCTCAATATCAACGGTGACGATTACACCGTCCGGGCCGAGCCAAGAAAGACGCTGGTCGACGTCATCCGCGACGAATGCGGGCTGACCGGGACGCATATCGGCTGCGAGCACGGCATCTGCGGCGCATGCACGGTGATCCTCGACAATGAGGCGGTACGGTCCTGCCTGATGTTCGCGGTCCAGGCCCAGGGCAAGCGCATCCGCACGGTCGAAGGTCTCGCGGACGGCGACAAGCTGCATCCGCTGCAAAGCGCATTCATCGATCATCACGCGCTCCAGTGCGGATTTTGCACGCCGGGTTTCTTGATGCTGGCGGTGAACGCGCTGGAGACCAATCCCGACCTCACGGACGAGGATATCCTCGACCTTCTCGCGTCCAATCTCTGCCGCTGCACCGGCTACCAGAACATCGTCAAGGCCGTGCGCAGCACGGCCGCCGAGATGCGCCGGCAGGCCGCGCGCTGATTTCGAGGCCAAACCATGCCCGGCACATCGCCAAACAAAGTCTGACGAGACCGCGTGCCGATCGACGTTCATGCCCACTACGTTCCGCCGCAATTGATCGACGCGGTCGCCGGCCGCGGCAAGGAGATCGGCGTGCGGCTCGTGCGATCCGGCGCCACGCCGCCGGCGCTGCATTTCGACTACGGCTTCAAGGTGCGCCCGTTCTTTCCGCGCTTGATCGAACCCGTCGCCGAGCGGCGCGCCTGGCTCGATGAGCAGGGCATCGATCAGCAGATCGTCGGCACCTGGCCGGACCTATTCGGCTACGGCCTTCCCGTCGATGCATGCATCGCCTGGCATCGGATGCTCAACGACACCCTGGCGGCGTGGGGCGCCGACAACGCGGATCGGTTCGCGTGGATCGCCTCCGTTCCGCTCGTTCAAGCCGAGGCCGCGGCGGCTGAGCTCGAGCGCGCCGCCGGGCTCGGAGCCTGCGGCGTGATCATTTCCTCCAACGTCGAGAACACCAATCTGGGCGAACTTCCGTTGGAGGCGTTCTGGCGCCAGGCCGAAGCGCTCGGCATGCCCGTGCTGATCCATCCCGTCCTGGTCGGGCCCGCACCGCGCGCCGCAAAGTTCGGCCTCGCCCAGATTGCGCAGTACACCTTCGACACCACGCTCGGCGTCGGCTCGCTGTTGATGTCCGGCGTGCTCGACCGCTATCCGCGCCTCAAGCTGGTGCTTTCCCACGGTGGCGGCGCGTATCCCTATCTCGCCGGCCGTTTCGACATCATGCATCGGCGCATGGATCGGGCGGCGCAAGGCGACGTCGCGGCTCAAGCGCCTTCCGCTTACGCTTCGCAGATGCTCTACGACAGCATCGTCCATGCGCCCAAGGCGTTGCGGTTTCTGATCGAGCTCGCCGGACTTGATAACGTCGTGCTGGGCACCGACTATTCGTTTCCGCCGGCCGACATGGAGCCGCTGGCGCTGCTGCGATCGGCGGGATTGTCGGCCGCCGGGATCGAGGCGATTGCCGATGCGAATCCGCGCCGTGTCTTCGCGCGTCTGCGATGATCGATGACGGCTGATGCTGCGCGACACGAGCGATTGGTTTGGAGGAGGGGGATCGATGATCCTCGCAAGGGCCGTTGGCGCACTCGGCTACGACAGCAAGTGATTTGAGCGAAACGCGGGGCTGAATGGCCGTCGATGCCAAGAACCATGGCGGTTGGATCGGCCGTTCGATCCGGCGCCTCGAGGATCCGGCACTGGTGGCCGGCCACGGCCGGTTCACGGGCGACCTGCCGGCGGCGCGCTGGGTTCGTTTCGTCAGGAGCTCGGTCGCGTCGGGTCGGATCAAGCGGATCGTGGCGCCTCAGGGCGCGACCATCGTCACCGCCGCCGAGCTCGCAGGCGTGAAGCCGATCCAGCCGCTGTTGCACAAGTTCAACTATGTGCCGATCCGCCAGCCGGTGCTGGCGCGCGACGTCGTGCGGTTCGTCGGCGAGCCGATTGCGGCGGTGGTTTCCTCGGCCAGAGAAGAGGCCGAGGACGTCGCCGATCTCGTCGAGGTCGAAATCGAAGAACTCCCGGCGGTGGTGGGCGCCGGCGCGGCGCTGGCTCGCGGCGCGCCCCTCGTCCACGCCGAGGCCGCCGGCAACGTCGTGGTCGAAGGACGCCTGAAGACGCCCGGTTTCGACGCGAAGCTGGCGGCCGGGCCCCGGCGGATCACCATCGACATCCGCTCGCACCGGCAGAACGCGCTGCCGATGGAGCCGCGCGCGGCGCATGCGGCATGGGACGCTGCCAGCAATCGCGTCACGCTCACCTGCGCGACGCAGACGCCGCATATCATGCGGACCATTATCGCCGATCTCATCGGAATGCCGGAAGCGGATCTGCGGGTGATCGCGCCCGACGTCGGCGGCGGCTTCGGGCAGAAAATGTCGCTGGCGGCGGAATACGTGGTCGTGACCTGGCTAGCGCGCAAGCTCAAGACGTCGGTGGCGTGGGTGGAGGACCGGCGCGAGAATCTCGTCGCCTGTTTCCACAGCCGCGACCAGTCGATCGCGCTCGAAGGCGCGTTCGATGCCGACGCCAAGGTCATCGGCTTTGCCGCGGATATCGTCGCCGATGTCGGCGCCTATTCATGCTACCCGACCACCTGCGGCGTCGAGCCGCTGATGGCGATGGCGGAGCTGCCCGGCCCTTACGACGTGCGCGAATATTCCTGCGTTTCGCGTGGCGTCTTGACCAATACTTGTCCCATGGCGCCGTATCGCGGCGTCTCTCGCCCGGTGATCACGTTCGCGCTCGAGCGGCTGATGGACAAGGCAGCGGCGGCTTTCGGACTCGATCCGATCGAGATCCGCCGCCGCAATCTGGTCAAGACCTTTCCCCACACGTCGGTGACCGGTCTCACCTTCGACGAAGCGAGCTATGTCGAGACCATGGAGGCGGCGGTCAAAGCCGTCGACGTGCCGGCGTTCCGCGCCCGTCAGGCCAAAGCGCGCGCCGAAGGTCGCTATCTTGGCCTCGGCCTGGCCACGTTCTCTGAGCGCACCGGCTACGGCACGCAGGCGTTCGCGGCGCGCGGCATGGAGGTGACGCCCGGCTGGGAAACCGTCGAGATGACCATGGATCCGTCGGGCTTCGTCGAGGCGCGGATCGGGGCATCCCCGCACGGACAGGGCCTGCGCACCACGCTGTCGCAGATCATCGCCGACGAGCTCGGCACCTCGCCGGAGCGCATCAAGATCGTGCACGGCGACACCGACCGTACGCCCTATGGCTGGGGAACCTTCGCCAGCCGCTCGCTGGTGATCGCCGGCGGCGCCACCTTGCTGGCGGCGCGCAAGATCCGCGCCAAGCTCACGCAAATGGCGGGCATCCTGCTCGAGGCCTCGGCGGACGATATCGTGCTCGAAGCCGATGCCGCGCGCGTGGCCGGAACCGATCGTTCCATCCCGGTCACGACGCTGGCGCGCGCGGCCTATCATCAGACGCATCGGTTCAAAGGCGAGGTCGCTCCAGGCATCATCGAGAGCGCAACCTATGATCCACCGGGAACGTTTTCCAATGCCTGCCACATCGCCGTGGTTGAGGTCGACGTGGAGACCGGCCGTGTCATGATCGAAAAGTTTCTGGTTGCCGAGGATGCCGGACGTCTGATCAATCCCATGATCGTCGACGGGCAGATCCACGGCGGCGTTGCCCAAGGCATCGCCAACGCGCTGCTCGAGGAGATCGTCTACGATGACACCGGCAATATTCTCACGGCGAGCCTGGCGGATTATCTGCCGCCGACCGCGCGGGAAATCCCGCCGATCGAGATCCATCATTTCGAGACCGTGACGCAGGCGTCCATCACCAAGGCAAAGGGGCTGGGCGAGGGCGGTGCCATCGGCGCGCCGGCGGCGGTCGTCAATGCCCTCAACGATGCCCTCTCTCCGTTCGGCGTCTCCATCGACGAGTTTCCGGCGACGCCGCAGCGCATTCGGGCCGCGCTGCGCGCCGCCGGCACGCTGAGTAAGCATGGGAGCTAGGACTAACCCACGCGCTCTGCCCGGGCATGACGAGTGGAGAACAATGGCTGCAGGGCAAGGCATGACATGAGCTTCGTCGGACGTTCGGTGACCCGTCTCGAGGACCGGCCGTTGGTGACGGGCCGCGGCGCCTTCGCCGCCGATATCGCCTTTCCCCACATGCTGCACATGCGCGTGGTGCGCTCCGGCCACGCACACGGCCGCATCATGTCGATCGACGCCAGTGCGGCGCTGGCGATGGCGGGCGTCGTCGCCGTGTGGACGTCGGCCGATGTCTCCGAGATTCCGCCGATCGATTTCCGCCTGACCCGCATCGAAGGCTTGGCACCCTATCGCCAGCCGATTCTGGCCCGGCAGCGCGTGCGCTATGTCGGCGAGCCGGTCGCGGCGGTGTTTGCGATCGACCCCTACGTGGCGGAGGACGCGGCCGATCTCGTCGCCGTCGCGGTCGAAGAATTGCCGGTCATCCTCGACGCCGCCGCACCGCCGGGGGAATTCGAGGACGGCCGTTCGACCGAGCCGGCGGTCGTGGAAAAGTCCTATGGCGATCTCGCGGCGGCGTTTCGCGACGCCGCTGTCGTCGTCGAACTCGATCTTGCCGTCGGCCGGCATTCCGGCGTGCCGCTGGAGACGCGCGGCGCCATCGCGCGCTACGACGCCGCCCGCGATATGCTCGAGCTTTATGGCGCGGCCAAGGTGCCGCACTGGAATCGCGCCAGCATCGCGCGCATGCTTCGTCGCAGCCCCGCGAGCGTGCACTTGTTCGAAGGCCATGTCGGCGGCGGCTTCGGAATCCGCGGCGAGCTCTATCCCGAGGACGTGCTGGTCTGCCTCGCCGCGCTGCGGCTCGCTCGCCCGGTGAAATGGATCGAGGACCGCCGCGAGCACCTGATCGCGGCCAATCATTCGCGCCAGCAGCGTCACAGGGTCCGCGCCGCGGTCGATGCCGAGGGCCGCGTTCTCGCCATCGACGACGAATTCTTCCACGACCAGGGCGGCTATGTGCGCACCCACGCGGCCACGGTGCCCGACCTCGCGGCGGCAATGCTGCCGGGTCCCTATCGCGTGCCGGCGTATCGGGCGATCGGCCACGTTCGGCTCACCAACAAGACGCCGTGCGGCACTTATCGTGCGCCGGGGCGGTTCGAAAGCACGTTCGTGCGCGAGCGGCTGATGGACGCGATCGCGGCGCGGCTTTCGATCGATCGGATCGACGTTCGTCGCCGCAATCTTATTGGCAAAGCGGAGATGCCGTATGGTCGGCCGCTCGCGACGCTGGGCACCGAGGTCGTGCTGGATTCCGGCGACTATGCCGGCCTGCTCGACAAGGCGCTGGCGGCGGCCAAATGGCGCGACTTGCAGGACGAGCTCGAGCGGCGTCGCGCCGGCGGCGAATGCGTCGGGGCGGGACTCGCCCTGTTCGTCGAGAAAAGCGGGCTCGGGCCGTTCGACGGCGTGCGGGTAGCGGTCGATACCTCGGGCGTGGTCGAGGTCGTGACCGGGGCGGCTTCGCTCGGCCAGGGCCTCGAAACGGTGGTGGCGCAGATCTGCGCGGATGCGCTCGGCGTCGATTATCGGCGCGTACGGGTCGTGCACGGCCGCACCGACCGCATCCCATTCGGGATGGGGGCGTTCGCATCCCGCGCGACGGTGATGACCGGAGAGGCGACGCGTCTTGCCGCGCTCGAGGTGCGCGCGAAGGCGACCGAGGTCGCGGCCGAGCTCATGCAGCAGGACGCCGATGCGCTCGCGGTGGTCGACGGCAAGGTGGTGTGCAAGGGGGCCGCAGGGCCTTCCATGACGCTGGGCGAGATCGCCGCGGCACTCGAGCCGGCTTCGAAACTGCGCGGCACGCGCGCGCCAGGGCTTTCGGCCGAGGGCTGGTTCTACACCGATCACATGAACTATCCCTATGGCGTGCACATTGCCGTCGCCAAGGTCGATCGCGAGACCGGCGGAGTAACGATCGAGCGCTATCTGCTGGCCTATGACGTCGGCCGGGCGGTCAATCCGATGCTGATCGAAGGTCAGCTCGCGGGCGGCTTCGCGCAGGGAGTCGGCGGCGCGCTGCTCGAGGAATTCCTCTACGACGAGCGGGGCGAACCGCTGTCGGTAAATTTCGCGGATTACCTTATGCCCACGGCGCGAGAGGTGCCGGCACTCGACGTGCTGATCACGGAGGATGCGCCGTCACCGCTCAATCCGCTCGGTCTGAAAGGCGCAGGGGAGGGCGGCGTCAACGCGGTCGGCGCTGCGGTCGCCGCGGCCATCGACGATGCCGTCGGGATCCCAGGCGCAATCATCAGGCTGCCGGTGACGCCGCAACGGCTGCGCGCCATTCTCGAGCGCGGCCGCTGATCGCCCCGGCGCTCAAGTCATACCGACAGCAGCCGGCGTTGCACCGCAACGTCATTGGCGAGCTCGGCCATGCGACCGTGCCACTGTAGTTGGCCTTTCTCGAGAACATAGGCGCGATCGCAGACGAGTTCCGCGAAATGGATGTTCTGCTCGGACAGCAGCACCGACAGTCCTTCCTTCTTGAGCTCGATGATGGTGTTTGCCATCTGCTCCACGATCACCGGGGCAACGCCTTCGGAGGGTTCGTCGAGCAGCACCAGCAGGGGATTGCCCATCAGCGTGCGGGCAACGGTCAGCATCTGTTGCTCGCCGCCGCTCATATGGGCGCCGCGACGATCGGGCATGTCGCGGAGATTGGGAAAGATGGTGAAGAGCTTTTCGAGGGTCCATGACGGTGCGGGCCGCCCGTCGGGATGGTATCGGATCGGCTGGCGGCCGATGTCGAGATTCTCGGCGACCGTCAGATCCGAGAAGATGCGCCGGTCCTCCGGCACGAAGCCCAGCCCCCGCCGCGCGATCTCGAACGGCTTGAGCTGGGAGATGTTCTCGCCCAGGAAGCGGACCGTCCCGCTGCGTTGCGGGATCAGCGCCATCAGCGCCTTGAACGTCGTGGATTTGCCGGCGCCATTGCGTCCCATGAGCGCGACCACCTCGCCGCGGTCGACGTGGAAGGAAAGCTCGAACAGGATTTGCGCCGCCCCGTACCACGCCTTGAGATTCTCCACCTCGAGCATGGCCGCGCTCATCGCCGCGCTCATGGCCGCGCCCCGGCGGCGGGCGTGAAGGTGCGGCCGGTTCCGAGATAGACCTGCTGCACCTGCGCGTTGTCGCGGATGGCTTCGGCATCGCCATCGGCGATCACGACGCCGCGGGCCAGCACGATGATGCGGTTGGCATAGGCGAACACCACGTCCATCGAATGTTCGGTGAACAAGACCGAAATCCGGCGCTCGATCACCAGCCGCTTCACCAAGCCGATCAGATCATTGCGCTCGCGCGGCGCCATGCCGGCGGTTGGTTCGTCCATCAGCAGCAGGCGCGGCTCGTTCGCAAGCGCGATGGCGAGCTCGACGCGCTTCACGTCGCCGTAGGCAAGCTCCTTGCACGCACGCTCGGCCGCGTCTGCCATGCCGACCTGGGCGAGGAGCTCCACCGACCTCTCGCGATGGCGGGCCGCGAACGCCGCGCCGAAGCGGAAGATCTCGCCATGATGGCTCACCAGCGCCATCTGGACGTTCTCGGCCACCGTCATCGAGCCGAAGGTCGCCGCCACCTGAAAGGTGCGGCCGACGCCGAGCCGCCAAATGTCGCGCGGCTTGAATCCGACGATGCTGCGGTCGGCGAATTCGATATGGCCGCGATCGGGCGCGAGCTGCCCGTTGATCATGTTGAAACAGGTCGATTTTCCCGCGCCGTTGGGGCCGATCAGCGCCAGGAACTCGCCTTCGCCGACGTCGAAGCTGACGTCCTCGACCGCGTGCACGCCGCCGAAGGCCTTCGACAGGTTGCGAACGCGGAGCACGCTCATGCCGGCTTTCTCCGCGCCGCCATCCGCTTGCTCAGCGCGCCGACGATGCCGCCCGGGAACACCAGCACCAGCAGCAGGATCACCGCGCCGAGCAGGCCGCGCCAGAACGCGGTCTGGCGCATGACGTTATCCTGCAGAAAGGTGAAAACGGCGGCGCCGACGATCGGGCCGGTCAGGGTCTGGATGCCGCCCAGGAGCACCATGACCATGGCGTCGATCGAGCGCGACACCCAGGCGACGTCGGGGGAAATCGTTCCCTTGGCAAAGGCGAAGCTGCCGCCGGCGATGCCGGCGAAGGCGCCCGCGATGGCAAACCCGATCCAGTGCACGCGCTTGACATTGATGCCGATCGATTCCGCGCGCAGGGGAGAGTCGCGTCCGGCGCGCATGGCATAGCCGAACGGCGCGAACAGGAAGCGACGCAAGATGAGAACGCCGGCGACCGCGATCGCCAGCGTCAAGAGATAAAAGGCCGGACGGCTATCAAACGGTGCCTGCGGCCAGATGCCGAGAATGCCGTTGGAACCGCCGGTGACATCCTCCCACTGGAACAGGATCGACCACACGATTTGCGCGAAGGCGAGCGTGAGCATCGCCAGGTAAACGCCGGAAAGCCGCACCGCGAACCAGCCGAACAGCAATGCCCCCATCAGCGCCGCGAGCGGCGCAACGATGAGCGCAACCGGCGTCGGCGCCGCCAAGAACTTCACCATCAGCGCCGCGCCATAGGCGCCGAGGCCGAAATAGGCGGCGTGGCCGAAGGAATGCATGCCGCCGGGGCCCATGATGAAATGCAGCGAGGTC
>Ga0209488_10002418_pt1 | contig 15331 bp, 8 predicted proteins | sample Rivendell_Oct201_8_FD_188349 | JGI IMG/M metagenome (GOLD analysis project Ga0209488, IMG submission 188349) | Vadose zone soil microbial communities from the Eel River Critical Zone Observatory, Northern California, USA -... | ecosystem: Environmental > Terrestrial > Soil > Vadose zone >... | reverse complement strand
ATGACCGGTGTAAACGGAATCCACGGCGTCACGAAGGCGCGCGGGACTTGCGTTCCTCGTCTGCGCAGAATCCAAACACCGCCGCACACGATAACGAATGCTAGAAGCGTCCCAATCGAAACTAGTTCGCTCATCACATTGATCGGAGTGAGTGATGCGACCAAAGCCACACATACACCCACTAGAATCGTCGAAATGTACGGAGTGCGAAAGCGCGGATGAACGGCGCTCGCCCAATTGGGCAGTAAGCCATCGCGCGACATCGAAAAGAAAATGCGTGACTGACCAAGCAAGGTCACCACCATTGCAGAACTCAGCCCGCAAATCGCGCCGAGTTTGACCAGTGTGCTGCCCCAGCGGACTCCCGTGATTTCGATGCCTAGGGCGATGGGAGCAGGAGCATCGAGGTACGAGTACTTCACCAGCCCAGTCAGAACGCCCGCAACCAGAATGTAGATGACTGTGCAGATCGCCAGCGAGCCCAGGATGCCGACGGGCATATCCCGCACGGGATTCTTGGATTCCTGAGCTGCCGTCGATACCTGGTCAAAGCCGATGAAAGCGAAGAAGATCACTCCTGCAGCCGTGGCAATGCCCGACCATCCGAAATCGCCGTAGTGGCCAGTATTCGTTGGAAGAAAAGGAGTCCAGTTCGCAACTGCTTCGGCGCGGTGGCCCAATATGTAATTAGCGCCGAGTCCAATGAAGACCAGAAGGACGCAGATCTTCACAATTACTACCACGGAGGTGAGAGTGACCGATTCCTTGATGCCGATAACGAGAATCGCTGTGACGAACAGAATTCCCAGGAAGCCGAAAAGGTTAAAAGATGAATACTGATGCGGAAGGCTCACCGAAGATCTTCGCTGTCGCCGCCGTCTCCGGTTTTGTAGCCACTCCACCCATTATTGCCGACGCAAGGGACGGCTTTATTGTTCCGTCCTGGTCCCTTACAAACGCTCAAGCTACCTCTTTCAGCTGGACGGAAGTTTCCATGACTGGCTGGAGGGGCGAGGTCCGCGGGGCTGTTTGATGAACATGGTGGACGACGCCACGAGCACGACCGAGGCCCGCATGGGGAAAGAAGAAACCATTTGGGCGGCGGTGGGCGTGTTGCGGAGCTGGATTGAGAACTACGGAGTGCCACGCGCGCTCTATACCGACTGGAAGAATGTGTACAAGCGAAAAGCCACGTCCGGCGAGCAGTTGCTGGGGGAGGTGGCAGTGACGCAGTTTGGGCGTATGTGTCAGAAGCTGGGCATCCGGATCATCGCCGCCAGTTCGCCGCAGGCCAAGGGGCGAGTGGAGCGCAACCACGGCACCCATCAGGATCGACTGATCAAGAAAATGCGGCGCAAGCAGATCGCCAGTTACCAGGTGGCCAATCAGTACTTGGAACAAGAATATCTGCCGCAGCACAACCGCCGTTTTGCTCGGGAAGCTGCACAGAGGGAGGATTATCACGGACGCAGACCGACCGCCCGCGAACTCCATGAGATCTTCCGCCTGGAGACGGAGCGCACGATCAGCAACGACTGGGTGATCCGACATGAGGGCCGTTGGATGCAATTACATCCCCGACCGCGGCGCTACGGGCCGACCCAGAGTAAAGCGCTGGTCTGTGAATCGGAACAGGGAACGATCCAGGTGTACTACCGGCGAGAACGATTGGCGTTTTCGGAATTGAAGGAACCGCTGCAGAAAGCGGTTGCCCCGCGCCGGCCCGCGACCCGCGCGACGGTGACGAAGCGGCCGCCGACAGAACATCCGTGGCGGCAACGTTATCAAACCATGAAGCCCTGGTCGGCGAAGCCGACGCTCGCCGCGCCGCTCGCGGGAATGAGTCCTTACGCGTCGCCCTAACTACAGGGCTTCGCTCCAGGACGCATTCCCGCGAATAACATCATTCACAATAAGGGGACATTTCTAATGAGTTTCCGATGGGGACATTTCTAACGAGCTTTGACAATACGAATTTTTGTTCTTGACAACGCGGATAACATGAGTTATAAAGCCCCAGAATTTCTTCTAGTTTTACAGTGCTGTTCGATGTCGGGCCCCAGGTTGACTGGCAGTGAGTCTCGACAATGCAACAGCTCCATACTTCCGTAAAGAAAAATTGCAATCGATTCTGTCGCTGCTCTTTTGCGCCGTGTCCCCCTCCTTGCATCAACGGAGGTGCAGCCAAGTGTTTCGAAGCGCTCGATAACAAACCTCTCGATGTTAGGGGAAGGGCCGGTCCTAGCGAAAAAGACGCAATGTTTGGAAGTGTCCTCGCCGATCATTCTTATCTGCTCGTATCGCTAAACGATGAGTCATCTATCTTGCGCTTTGAGGAGCAGTGGCCATGTCTCGATCTATGCCAGACAGAGCAGAAGGCGTTTCGTTACGAGTGAAGGTAGGATATCTGCATTCCGGACGCGTAGTGCAGGTAGTGCTCATGTGCTTCGGCTGTTGCACTCTTTCCGCGGCCCAAAACATAAATTCGCCCGGCAGAGATCCAAGAGCTATCACCGTACTGAATTCTTGTCTGGAGAAGACTGGCGGTACGGGCGCTATTACGACGGTTCAAGATATCAGTGCTACTGGAAATATTACTTACTACTGGGGAGCTCAGGAGGTTGATGGGGAAGCGAGCATTCGCGCTCGTGGCCTCGATCAGTTCCGTCTCGATGCGAGCTTGCCAGAAGGAAAGACATCCTGGATTGTGAATCGTGGGCAAGGAACCTTAGAAAAAGCAGATGGAACTGTACGCAAGTCCGCGATGAATAATTCCCTGGTTACAGGGGCAGTCACATTTCCAGAAGCCAAAGTACCCTTCTTCCTAAACGACCCACGGATAGCCCTTCAGTATGGATTATCGACGGTCAATGGGGCGGCGGCCTATCGGATTCAGATACGGCTACCGGTAAGGTCTGATCGGGGGTCAACAGCCATTTCTAACCAACCAGGTTTGCTAGATATGTTTTTTGAGGTTAATACCTGCCACCTCGTTAAGACTCAGGATGTCTTCTACCCGACCACAAGCACGCAGGATCACTATGTACATGAATTGTTCTTCGGAGACTTTCGCGCGATTCAAGGGAGGCTCTTACCACACGTCATTATCGAGAGGTTTGCGGGGCAAACTACGTGGATGTTGAGGCTGCAATCGATCAGCTTGAACACCGGGATCCAGAACTCTGAGTTCGAGTTAGAACAGTGATTTAACGCCCAAATAGGCAGTGTAGTTGATCGCCCACTTCGGTCTACCAGGAGACCCTAATCCATGAAATGGGGACGTACGGTGAAGGTCGACTTCATAGTGACAGCCGTGTTCTGCGTAAGTATATGCAGCGTAAAAGCTGAAGCGCAGGGTTATATCTACGACGTTGGTAATCCCGTCTACGCTACCACATCGCCAGTAGAACTTGGTTTCATCGACCTCGGCACTGGCGACCTCCACCTCGAGGTACCGTTGTATTCCTCTCCCCAGCGCGGCAAAAACGGATTTTCCGCGATGATGATGTATGACAGTCGGATTTGGCATCCTGTTGTCAACAGCTCCGAAGTGTGGCAGCCAACAAATGTGCTCAATCCCCAAGGAGGTGCATCACAAGGCGGTTGGCGATTCGCTACTTCAGCCGACGTGGGTACAGTGAATCCGGGAGGGACAACTGTAGACTGCGTTCCAGGAGATCCGACAAAGTCTTACACCCAATATGGGCCATTCTTCTGGACGGACCCATCTGGAACACTTCATAACTTCCCTGCCTTCACAAAGTCGGCGTCTATTTGCACCGGTACAGGGACAAGTAGCGCTAGCGCATATGCGAATGACGCGACCGGCTACTTCATGACGGTTACTAATTTCACATCGGCCACGATATTTAGCAAAGACGGGACCCAAGTGTTTCCTTCCATCGAAGACACCAATGGAAACTATTTCGGGAATGGAACGGACACTCTTGGCCGAACCCCAATCACATCTTCGGTGAGTGGAAATGTCACAACGTACAGCATATTAGTCTCGCAAAATCCCAGCCCTGCGCCAGCGATCAAGGTAACAACCACGAGTGTAACCGCTACCACGGCTTTTGGTCAGTTTGGAGTGACAGAATGCACCAGCTGCAGCATCACCGTTGTGTCCCGAATAGATTTTCCCGACGGCACCTATTACAGCTTTGGCTACGATTCCTACGGTCTCTTGTCGAGTGTGCGCTTGCCCACCGGGGGTACCGTAACTTACCAACACACCAACTTCTCCGATGCGTATGGCAGCATCAATCGGTGGGTGAATACGCGGACATCAGGCGGAGGACAGTCGACGTATACAGCCGCTGTGGTCACTACGTGTACGCAGGGCGGAGTCGGGTGTACTGACCAGGTGACGGTAACGAGACCGAGCGGGGACCAACAGGTTTACCAGTTTACGATGAACAACGGCGCGTGGCAGAGCCAAGTCAGCTTCTACAACGGAACAGCCGGCCCAGGCAATCTGCTCCAAACTGGAGGTACGACATATGATTTCTCAAAGGCATGCACGCCGTCGCCTTGCTCAGGGGCCTCGTATATCACAAAAATGACGCAAACATTGTCGTTGCCGATTGGTGCAACAACGTTGACAAGCAGGACGGAATATAGCTACGACAACTCTCAGTCAGCGAATGTGACCGAAATCAGAGAGTGGAACTATTACGTGGGCACCTCGGCAGGTAATCCAGATCGCAAGACAGACGTGACGTACGTGACTACCCCGTCTTACACAGCGAAAAATATCTTAAATCTCCCCCTGACAGTAACGGTGTCCAATGGCTCCGGCGCGTGGTTAAGCCAAACAAACTACAAGTATGACAGCACTGTGCTGCTCACAGTTGGAGCGACGGGCGTTGTACATCATGATGACACGAATTTCGGAAGCGCAAACACAACGCGGGGAAATGTCACGGTTACGGACCGTCTGCTGGCCGCAGGAGCTTCATGCCCATCGAGCAGTTGTCTCGAAACCACCAACACCTACGACATTACAGGCCATGCACGTCAGTTACAGGATACGAAAGGCAATACGACAACCTTTGTCTACACGGACAACTTCTTCACGGATAATGGGGCGAACCCTCCGGCGACGTATACCCCTCCGGCTCCGACGAATGCATTTCTCACCCAGGTGACCAGTCCCCTAGCAGGCGTTGGTGCGACCTACGGTTATTACTTCCATTCGGGGAATCGTGCCTCGGTTAAGGACCAGAACGGCGCTGATAGCTACACTCACTTCGATTCCGTTGACCGTGTCTCAACCAAATACCTTCCGCTATCTGGAGGAAGTAGAGGATGGAGCTTGGCACAATATTCCAGTGCCACTCAGGCCGACAGCTTTGCGGCAATCACCAGCACTTCACCCTCCTCAAGCTGTACGAGTTGTATTCATCAGCAAACCAGCGTGGATCTCTTCGGCCGGCCAACTTCGAACGTGCTGGTAACTGATCCCGATGGACAGACTACAGTAGCTGCGAGCTATGACACCTCCGGTCGGATCCAGAGCGTGACAAATCCGTACCGTAGTACCTCGGATCCTACCTACGGTTCGAGAAGCTACTCCTATGATGGCATGGGCAGGGCAATTAAGGTTACACATCCCGACGCGAGCATTACCCAGACCTTTTACGGCTCGACCGTCAGTGCAGCCGGAGGTGTCGGGACCCAACAGTGTGCTCCTTCAACGTGTGGTCTGGGATACCCTACTCTTTCTATTGACCCCTCAGGGAAGAAGCGCCAGGTGTGGGTGAACGGCTTTGGCAATACTATCGAGGCGGATGAACCTCAAATCGCGGCCACGGCAGGTACGGGATCGGTCACGATCACGGGTGCCGAGCAAAGCAAACTAAATGCTGCTACCCCGGGCAAGGGAACTTTTACGGTTAGTGGGACGGAAAAACAGGTCTATTTTTGTCCAGCTGCTTGCTCTTGGACTTGGGACCAGGGGTCCGTGTCGGTTTCGGTCAATGGGGGAAGTCCTTCTTCGACATCCTTTGGGCAAAGCAGCACAAGTGTAGGGCTGTCCCAGACCCTGGCTTCCTACGTGAACGGTAGTTCGCTCGTCACGGCCTCCGCGGATAGCTCTGGCAACGTGACAGTGATTGCCAGAACAAGCGGTCCCAATACGAACTATCCTCTTTCCGGAAGTTCTCAATCTAATTTACATCCGCCACCGAGCGGTTCGCCAGGTTTCGGAGTCTGGACCACTGGAATGACTGGCGGTACCGCGGGTTCCACAACATACGACTCTGGCAGTGTTTGGGTGACCGTAAATGGAACCCAGTACACGGTAGCCTATGGGCAGGGAAGCACCGTAAATTCGATCGCCACGGCTTTACAGAGTGCGATGGCTGGAGCACCCGTCACGATTACCGTTTCTGGGGGCGCGTTGACGTTGACCGCAACGCAATCCGGTTCTGGGACGAACTATTCACTTTCTGCAGGTTCCTCCACTTCCCAGCCGGGTACGTTCTCCGTGTCATTCAATGCGGCAGCTTCGGGCGCATCCCTGAGTGGGGGTGCTGATCCTGGAAGTTTGACAGCGCCAACCGTCACATATTACACGTACAACTTACTTGGCGATTTAGCGCAGGTCGTGCAGGGAAGTCAATCGCGCACCTTTGTTTACGATGCTCTATCGCGCATGACTTCCCGGATCGTGCCTGAGTCAGGTACAACTCAACTGTATTACACGAACGTGGACGGAACGCTTTGTAGCGGCGATCCAAGCTTGGTTTGCCGTGTTAACGATGCGCGCGCTATAACTACCACCAATGCCTACGACGCAGTGAACCGCGTTGCCTCTGTCTCCTACTCGGACACTACCCCGCAGGTGCAATATTTTTATGACCAGTCGTCCTATGGCGGGCTAACAATCACGAACGGCAAAGGACGATTAACGGGCATGAGCGACGGGTCAGGCTCATCAGCGTGGAGCTACAACCTTTTGGGTGAGATCGTGACGGAACGGCACACCATTTCTGGCGTGAGCAAGAATATTTCTTACGCCTACAATCTTGATGGTTCACTAGCTTCGACGACCTATCCCGGTGGACGAGTTCTCACCGCCGCCTATAGTAATGCTAAGCGCCTAGTCTCCTTAAACGATGGGGGACACAATTATGTCACGTCTGTTGTGTATGCCCCCCAAGGTACGCTCGCCAGTCTTGTGTACGGAAAAACTGGCACCTTCCCTGGAATTACCGAAAGCTATACCTATAACAATCGCCTTCAACTAAATAACCAATTGGCGACCTCTACCGCAGGTTCAGTATTGAATCTCACTTCCGGATTCCCGGCATCTCCCGGAAATAACGGAGAGATAACGTCGGTTGTTAACAACCTCGATACAGGTCGCACGCAAAGCTTTGCCTATGATCCTCTTCATCGCGTCATTTCAGCACAAAGTCAGGCTACCTCAGGGCCTGATTGTTGGGGCCAGAGTTTTGGGTATGATCGGTGGGCCAACTTGCTATCAGTGAATGTCACCAAGTGCTCAGCTTTGTCGTTAAGTGTAACCGCCACCAACAATCGTCTTACAGGAACGGGCTTCAACTATGATGCCACGGGTAACATGACTGCGGACGGAATAAACAGCTACACGTATGATGCGGCTGGAAATCTTGCCTCGGCTGCTGGTGTCTCTTACAGTTATGACGGGAATAACCTGCGCGTCAAGAAGTCGAATGGGACCTTGTACTGGCGGAATTTCATGGGAGATACGGTGGTCGAAAGCGATCTGTCGGGTACTCTAACGAATCAGTACATGTTTTTCGATGGGAAGCGAGTCGCCCGAGCCGATTCCAGCGGCAATGTGTTTTACTACTTCTCTGATCAACTGGGAAGCACGCGCGCAATTACAAACAGCGCCGGTGCGGTCTGTTACAGCGCCGACTACACAGCTTTCGGCGGGGAAATTTCCTTTTCGAATACCTGCCCGCAAAACTACAAGTTCACAGGTTACGAGCGGGACCAGGAGAGCGGTTTGGATTATGCAATTTTCCGAAGCTATTCTTCGCGTCTGGGAAGATTCATGCAGCCAGACCCGGCAGGATTGGACGCGACAAACCCGACGAACCCCCAGACTTGGAACCAGTATGCATATGTGCTTAATCAGCCGTGCAATTTGATTGATCCGTTGGGCTTAAGGTGTACGATTTTCATCTTCGGAGTTGGTGACAATAAGGGAACCTTCGCATCGCTTGGGATACCGTCTGCAGCCTCTACGTATCCTTACAACGGCATGGGTTTGCTAGGCGGATTGCTGAGCGCCGGGTTCGGGGGCGGAGGCAACGGCCAAGATTTGCAAAGCTTATTGGAGCAAAACAAGAATGAACCCGGAGGCATCGACCTCATGAGCTTCAGTGGAGGCGCTCAGACTGACTCCAATGTGCTGAGAAACAATCCCGATTTAGCGAAGAATGTCGTGTCCTTCACCTATTTATCCCCTGGCCTAAATCTCTTTACTGGACAGTTATTTCGGCCGAAGGGCTCAGATACAGTAGTGTTCAAGGGTAGTGGGATTTTGGATTTTGGCGCTACCCTCAGGGCGAGATTGACCGGCGTACAGATGACGACGGTCGCCAAAGGGCACAGCTTCAAGAACGAATTCAACAGCCAAAAGGTCAAGGACCGGCTGACGGCTTTAACGAAGAAGGGCAATAGCGGCCCTTGTCCTACGTCCGCGGGAGGGTCTGGCAGCTCAGGTTTCGGGGGGGACGAGTTCGATTGGATGGCCTTGATACTAGGGCCCAGCCTCGCGGCGCCTCCCGCTCCACCGGACAACGGCGACCACGGACCGGGCTCCGGCTGGTGCCCAGGGTGCCCTGCACCTACACTGATCCCACGTGGGGGAAGCGGTGACTTCGGAGTGTCAGATCCTTTCGGTTTGCCGGCCTCCGGCGATGGTGGCGGAGATAATGGTGGTACCTGTGACATGGAATGCGTAGGGCTGCTCGACGCGCCGCCTAAATACCACCCGGGCGCGGCTCTGCTTTACGTCCTTTTGGTCGTTCCGGCGCTGGTTGCGATACGCCGCCGCAAGCGTTGACGTGGGGAGCTGGCAATCCAGCCCCGCTACGGCTGATAATGGTCAGGTACCACATACCTCGGCTTCGTTGAGGCCGACGGTCTTTCAGTGGATATTGCCGGGGCGCTGGCCAGGTCGCGGCGCCCCGGATCGGAGAATATGCGATCGCCAAATGAGCTATCAGTGTTCTTTGTCTTGCTGTTCTTGTCCGCCTGTGTCGGTCAGAAGACAGCCTCCGCTGGGTTACCTCTCGACCCCAGCGTGGTCATCGATCTTAAAAAGGTCGGCTGGAGACCTGCACTGGACGAATCCAACCGATCCTTCTTCAAGGACTTTAGTACGGCAAAACTCGAGGCATTAGACGACACGACTAAAATTCTCTTCCTGACCAAAGATTTGGTGGTGGTCTACCATACCAATCAACAAGGGACAAATTGGCGTACAGCGACCCGCCAACTCGAAGCGTTCTTCATTAGTGCAAAGGATGGCAGCCTGTTGCGGACTAAAACTTGGCCGACCGTCCAACGCCGGTCTAGAGACGAGCTTCGGGACTCTGAGGCCCGTTTGATTCCGCTGCAAGATGGACGATTCCTGGTGATGGCGAATGGAAGGATGATGCTCTATGAGAGCAACCTCGAGTTAGTCAAAGAGCTTGAGCTGAGTCCATTTACGTCAACCGACCTTTGGGCAGTACAGACTGTAGCCGAGGGAAAACAAATATTCCTGAGACATGAATCACAGACAGACTTGCACGTCACTTACTCGTGGCTAGCTTCGGACACATTACGTGTGCTACGTGAGATGCCAGGATACCAAGCCAAGAATTTTGATGTACTGAGGAATGTAACCGCCGGCGAACAAGGAGTTTTTACTTTCTCCGATTCAGGTATTCGCATGATTGCTCCCGGGCCTTCGATCAAAACGATTTGCGATGATCGGCTTTGCGATACCGACGGCGAGAACTTTCAGGTGATTTCTTCACGTTATCTCGCGATCTCAGGGAAAAAAGGTATTGGCATTGTGGATATTGGGCGCGGTTTAGCGTGGTCGAAAACCGTTGGGCCAGAGTACGACTCGCCGAAATACGATCCTCACATGTTTCAGTTCGGTGAGACAGTATCCAACCTCTCAGGATCAAGACTTGCCGTGTGGGTTACGTCAGAGCCGAAGGGCATCTTTGATGGAGTGAAAATTAATTCCTCGCCAACTCTCTTCGTATACGACGTTCTCGGCCTGCGACGCCTTTCCCTGGTTTCGATAAAATCGGTCAATGGGCAGTGGGATGTCGCCTTTTCTCCCGATGGAGCAAAGCTTGCCGTGTATGACGGCGCCAAGCTTAAAATATACGCGGTTGGCTGATGAAATATCCATTCGTGTAACTGGCCAGTCGGTTGTACGCCACAATTACGGTCTTGTTGCCGCCGCAATTTGAGCTTCACTTGGCCGCGGAGTGGAAAGCAGCACGGAATAATGGGCTTCAGCATCGGGCGGACAAGATGCGCTTCAGCGAGATTATTGTAGTTGAAAGTTCTCTTCCGAAGCCCGCATAGGTTTGTTGTGCCTACAACTCTGGCATGGTTGGATATTTGCAACCTCAACGGATACTCACTGAGGAGTTGTTCGTAGCTTTTCGGTAGAGCCCGATTGGGTGGCACGATATAGATGCGGGTTATACAGCTCTAAATTCTTCAGTTCTTTTGGATTAGACGTCCTCAAGAGCGCTACAAGCTCCTGATTGGTGGCGAGAACAGTCGCCGAGCCGTCCTCAAACGACAACTCTAGCATCGAAGGGGCGAGCATTTGAGTAGGTACATGGTCTATTAGCCAGAATGTCTTCTCAGGCTTCACATTGATTGGAACCTGCCACTGTGAGGGAATTCCTAGAGTAGCTGTTACTACAAAATCATCTCCCGGCCGGGCCACCACGACAGAATCTCGATCAAGCTCAGCGGCGTGGGAGCGCAGGTCGACAATCAGCTGTTCACAGCGGCTCAGATATTCGTCGCCCAGTCCTGATGGGCGTGCACTCCGAGTAGTAATTACCCCGAAACCGAGAACGAGACAAACTGCCAAGGGCACCCATCTTGGGGCGATTTGCAAAACCATCCAGATCAAGCATGGGGCAAGGAGCGACACCAATAAGTACGAAAGCAAACTGAGTCGGCCCGGAAGATTGGTTGTCACTCCGCTAAAATTAAGAAAGGGATTCAGGAGTACCAATAGGCTGAACATCGCACCCGTCCCAACAAAAAAGAGAGTGTGATGGGCAAACCTTTCGGTGCTCGTAACGATTAATGCGAGCAGCAACGGAGCTGCTAATAGAAGAAACAACTTCTCAGGTCGCCCGACATCCACGACCGGCCAAGAAGCGTGCGTTTGGAAGCTGTTCTCAGCCCAGCTTGGAAGCTTGCTTGGCATTAAGTAAGCCAACCAGATTGGCGTCAGCCACGCCATCGTGAGTCCTGCCAATCCCACTTGCGCACTTCTACCGCCTCGCAGCAACGCACTTACTACGGCGGCACACGCAACCACAACTGCTACGAGAGGTATCGCAGAGACATGTGACGCTCCGGCCGCTGCGAGCAACAGTAACCCGGTTGTATAGTGAATCCAGCGGAATTGCGAAGTTAGGGCAACTCCGTACCCTGCGAACACTAGGCCCCATATCAAGAAAGTCAAAGCGCAAAGATTACTGTTGAATTCAGCGATAAAATAGAGATGCAGCGCGCTCAATTCTGCTAAAGTACTCCCCAATATACCTAGCCACACCGAGGCGGTAAGCTTACGCAGGAGTAGGAACATACCCAAGACCAATAAGGAGTGGAGAGTGAGAGATAGCATTTTTATGCAATTGATAGGGTTGCCCACTAGACGCGTCATTCCAGCCGCAATGTATAGGAATCCACGGGAGGGAGTCGGAAAATACAGGTGGCCATCCTCTACCAAGTGGCTGGTTTGGATTACGTAGTAGTAGCCGTCTGCTCCCACGGCTATATCGTGGTGAAAGAGAAGTCGAGCATCCCGCGCGGCAGAGGTCGTCAGCACCAGCAGCAATACAGGGAGCCACAAAGGGATACGTAATCTCCGTAATATCGTTGAAAAAGCTCTACTCCGCTCCCGCAAGTGTTCAGCTCGCCTTTCGAATCGTATTACTAAGCCTGAACCGATTTTGCCTCTCAAAAACTTTAGAGTACTGGTTGTTGCAACCCACCACAAGAGTCATTGCAAAGACGCAGTCATTTCGGCATCACAGTTCAGTTGTGCGCGAACATCTTTCCATGGAAAGCGGTCACCTGGGCATTCAGTCCTGGGAGTTAAGTCGTTGTGGCGGAATACGGACCGGCAAGAGAAACCATATTTCTGCTGCAGCATCCGGGACAGTGTCACAAGACTTTGCAACTGCGCGGGCGTTGGCTTCTGAAGCCCTTGGGTTCCATCTGGATTGCTTCTTGAGCTAAAATTTCCGACCAGACAAATGCCCAAGTAATTGTTGTGTCCCAGAGTATGAGCGCCGCGACAGTGTTCCGGCCTTGTGTTTTGGATCTGACCATCCGGCATGATCATATAGTGATATCCAGTGTGGTACCACGACCCCCAATAAAATGATGAGAGACTTCGTTCCTTATGTATCACAGCAACTACTTGTGGGTTCGTTGTTCCAAATGAGGCGAGTTCTGCGCGTGATAGAGCCGAATGATGGATGATAATTCCTTGTGGGCTTATCGTATTTCGATATGAAATAATGCAACTCGCTAGGAGGATGACCACCAAAACTGCGGTTAGCGAATAACCCAAGCGAAGAATTAACGTCGCATATCCCAGTCGAGAGGGTTCAGGGCTCATGTTTGGCATCCGAGCGTCACTCGATTTGTGACAACGATATTACTGCGCTCCCTCTGCGATGACCCACGCGATGTGGATTAGACCGCAGGAAGACTGATCAACAGACTCAATCCTTTAACGTCGCCGTGGACAAAATCATGTGAATTAGCTTTGAATAAACGACCGCCCAAGAATGTGTTCCACTGAAAACATGCCCTTCGTGTGCAAAAACGCGCCAGCAGTGACGCGGATCTGCAAAGACGCTATTGCCAAATAATGACTCTAAGAACTGACGTGCAACATCGGGGTTGGCGCCAATGTCATTTTCCCCCTGGAACGCGGCTACTGGGAAATGTGGTTTCCCCGTCTGGATTGGCAGTCCTGCTTCTCGTACAATCGAGACCAGCACCACTCCCCCGATGGCGGTGGGCTCTTGGTTTGCGGTTAGAGCAGCTAGATAAGCACCGTAGCTGGTGCCAAAGAGAAATATCTTCTCATTGGGTATTCCGAGGATCGCATGCGCATAATTGCAGGCGGCAATAATGTCTGCGACGCGGTCACGCGCTGTGCCCCGCCTCTCATACGTCAAGCCGTAACCTGAGGACCCCCGGTAATTTACCGCTAAGACGCCAATTCCACGCTCCGTTGCAATATGCGGGAGGATCTCCCAACGTTTCATTGCTTGCAAGTGTGGCCCTCCATGAATACCAATTATGACCCTCTTTAGCTGCGCGTCATCGGAGGGGCGCCAAAATACTGTGGGGACAAGTGTTCCGTCCCACGAGCGAATGTTAATGACAGTCGGGCTACTCGATTTGAGTTCTTCCGCTTTTGGAAGACGATAAATTTGTCTTTCCCGATTCGAGTTAACCGAGTATTCGTAGATAGCTGGGGGATCAGTGAGACTCGTATACAGTGCAGCTACCGCAGACTTTGACGGCATGAAACGGTCAAAATTTACGAAGCCAGTAGAGGGACCGATTCGCCGGGAAGGCGCACCGTCGCAGTGTGTCATGTAGAGCGTCTGCGCCGATTCACTCATCACTTGGTATATGAGCGTCTGACCATCCGGGCTGTAATGCGGCTCTCCTACATCGCCTTTGGCCTCGAGACAAGTGGTGACCTTGTTTGTAGTCGTGTCGACTGTGATTAACTTCAGAAACTCACTCGTACGTGCCGTCAATGCCAGCGACTCAGTGTTGGCTCGCCATGCCAGATCCCGAATTTCGCCTGAACCTCCGATTATCGGAATCTTGCGTTCAGGCTGGTGTGTGTCCAGATTAAGGATCGTGAGAGTGCTTGGAGAGTCCGATTGAACAACAGCCAGGTTGCGTCCATCCCATGACCACCGGAAATCGCTGCGGACTCGAAAAGGCCCAGCGAAAACGGTCGATCGCCCGTTCGGTCGTAGATCCAGTAGTTCCAGGAATCCTTCGTCACTCCCTCCCACCAGGTACGCCAGCTTCAAGCCATCCTCAGACCATCGGAACCGAGGTATCGGAGTGCTGGTCGGAGGACCGCGGAGGAAATTCACTTTCCCACTGGTCACGTCCCACAAGTATGGTCGAAACAACCCATTACCGCCTTCGGCGGCGAAGTACGCGACGGCCCTATTGTTTGGTCGCCAAGAGAGCCCCACCTGATTATCACGTGATTGAGATTTGGCTATGATATGACCTGTGGCACAATCAAATACTTCTAGCTCAAAGCTATCGGTCAAGCGTGTCTTTAATAGCAGCAACGATGCATCAGGCGATATCGTAACTGCTACAGGATACTGGGCCATCAACTCCCCCAAAATAGACTCGTCGATTGCGTCGTTCGGAAAGGGCTCTCGATGCGTTAGTTTTGTTGCGAGCGGCAGCCAGAGCTCAATAGCAGAATAGAGAATCGCAACCGCAACCCAAAAAAAGAGAAAGCCGCGAGCAGCATTTTTTCCGGTTTGCCTAGCGGCCGTATCTTGGTTCGCCATAATCGCGCTCAGTTGTGAAGTCAACGCCCTTGGAGCAAGAGTGTAGTCGATTTTGGTTGTACTCGCAAAAACTGGGTCCGACACCAGATGCTTAAGAATCGGCAACGGTGCAAGTGGCGAACTTGCGGCTGCTCGTGCGAAAAACTCCATCCCATCTCCGTGGATAACAGTTCCGCCCGCGGGAATGCTGGTACTGGTGGCCATCAGTTGGAGGTTCCGGTCGGGATAATACCGCACTCATGTGAGTTGACAACTGCCATCTCGTATTTTCCAGAAAAGTTGCGGATAGGGCGCAGTGGTGGACTGAACCCCTTAAGTGAGACACTTGCGATAACTACACCCAGCCGAGAAAGCGGCTGTGAGGTGGGCAGGAAAAAGCGAGTCAACACGTATCCGAAGGCGTTCCGCCTGATGGCGCTAGAGCAAATGAAAAAGTGCGAGAGCGTCTCAGCGCTGGCGGAAAAGCTGGGCATTCACCGCACTGTGTTATACCA
>Ga0209488_10002417_pt1 | contig 15333 bp, 17 predicted proteins | sample Rivendell_Oct201_8_FD_188349 | JGI IMG/M metagenome (GOLD analysis project Ga0209488, IMG submission 188349) | Vadose zone soil microbial communities from the Eel River Critical Zone Observatory, Northern California, USA -... | ecosystem: Environmental > Terrestrial > Soil > Vadose zone >... | reverse complement strand
GCCGGAGAAGTGGGCGGTCCCCGGAGCGTTTCTGCTTCGGATCAAGGGAGACAGCATGAAGGGCGCTCACATTCTGGATGGCGATTACGTGCTGGTCCATCCGCAATCCACCGCCGCCGATGGCGAAATCGTGGTGGCACTGATCGGAGACGAAGCCACGGTCAAGCGGTTTCACAAGACCGAGAACGGCATCACACTCGAAGCCGAGAATCCTCAATTCCGTCCGATACGAATTCCCCGCAAAGATTCCCAGAACTTCCGCATCGCGGGCCGCGTGGCCGGAGTCATGCGGCTTATTGGAAAAGACAGGAAAAGGTAAGAAATTCATATGAGCAAAACAATGAACAACGCTGTGATCGTATCCGTGTTTGAAACCACCGGTGAAGCTTCAGGCGACGCGCCGGGAGAATTGGCGCCGGAAATGGCGGAAGAACTGTCCGGACAATTCCGCGTCTTCATCACTAATCGTTCGATTCAGAATGCCGCGCTGGAACTCAGTGCCGCGTTAACCCGGGAAGGAGAACCCCTGGTGATCCTGGATGCGTGCGCGTGCTTTGATCCGTCGCGAATCAGCCGGTGCGCACCACATTCCGCCGGCCTGCTCCACGTGTTGAGGGTTCCCGTTTCCCAATCCATCGTCGAAACGATGGATGAAGTCTGGTCCGGCCTCTGCGGCATTCAGCGCGATTTGCAATCCCGCCAGATCCTCGTCGTCGGACTTCTGGATCGTCTGTACGATCCGGCAATCCTCACCCGCGATGCGGCACGTACTCTGGGTGGAATCAAAGCCAGGTTGGAGCATCTCGCGGTCGACGGATTCGACGTCACGGTACTTTGCGAACAACAGTCCGGAAGCCTGGGATCGCGCTCGCATTTTCTGTCGTCGCTCTGCGCGGCGGCGGACCAGGTTTCCACCGCGGCCCTGTCGCATTGAATCAGCGAAAGCGGTTGGTAATGGGCATCCGGCGGTCGCGTCCGAAGGCGCGGGGAGTGATCTTCACGCCCGGCGCGGCCTGCCGGCGCTTGTATTCATTGATGTCGACCAGTTTGACGATCCGCTGAACGATGGCCCCATCAAATCCCAGTTCGAGCATCTCCGAGTAGCTGCGATCTTCCTCGACATACGCCCGGAGTATCGGATCCAGCACATCATAAGGCGGCAGCGAGTCGACATCGAGTTGATTTGGCCGCAGCTCCGCCGATGGCGGCTTGTCGATCGTGTTGCGGGGAATGCGAATGTGCCCCGCCGATCGATTGCAGTACTCCGCAAGGCCGTACACTGTCGTCTTCATCACATCCTTGAGGACTGCGAAACCTCCCGCCATATCGCCGTACAAGGTGCAGTAGCCCGTACTGATCTCACTCTTGTTGCCCGTGCTCAATACCAGCCAGCCAAATTTGTTGGAGAGCGCCATCAGAAAATTTCCTCGGATCCTCGCCTGGAGGTTTTCTTCGGCAACATCCGGTTTCACCTCATGGAATGCATCTCGAAGGGAGTGCTTATACGCGTCGAACACTTCGGTGAGCGGTATGGTCAGAAGCGGGATACCCAGATTCCTGCCGAGCTCCTCCGCATCGACAATGCTTCCCTGAGAAGAAAATTCCGACGGCATCAACACTCCGGTCACATTCTCCGCGCCGAGCGCGTCGACAGCAATCACCGCGGTGAGTGCGGAATCGATACCGCCGCTCAATCCGAGAACGCATTTGTGGAACCCGTTCTTTCGAACATAGTCCCGGGTACCGAGCACCAGCGCCTGATAAATCTCGGCATCGTCCGGCAGCGGCTCGACGACGGAACGAGAGGGAATGGGATCACGCTTCCGCACTTTCTGGGAAAGGAGGATTTCGGCGGGCGGCTTGCCCGAATTCAATTCCTGCTGGCGGCGTCGCGGGTCGTGGAGTCTTGCCCGAAACACGGATTCGATATCGAGATCCGCGATCACCATGTCTTCTTCAAACTGACGGCCTCGCGCCAGGATTTCTCCACTTTGGTTGAAGACCATGCTGTCGCCGTCAAACACCAGTTCGTCTTGACCGCCCACGAGATTGTTATAGGCGACAATCACCGTGTTGTCCCCCGCTCTGGCGCCCAGCATGGTTTCGCGCCACTTCCGCTTGCCGGCGTGATACGGCGACGACGAGATGTTGAGCAGCACTTCCGCACCACCCGACAGGGCCTGTTGAACAAACGGCCCATCCGAATACCAGATGTCCTCACAGATGCTCACACCAATCGTCGCATCTCCGACGCGCACGACGGGGCTGTCGCGGCCGGCTTGGAAATAGCGAAACTCATCGAAGACCCCGTAGTTGGGAAGAAACATCTTGTGATACACGCTGACCAGCTCTCCGTCCCTCGCGATGGCGGCGGCATTGTAGATGTCATCTTTCTTATCCACGAATCCGATGACGGCGGTGATGCCTCGAGTGCAGGCGATGATCTTTGCGATGGCCGCCATGTTGGCATCGATGAATTGCGGTTTCAACAGCAGGTCTTCGGGCGGGTAACCGGTCAATGCGAGTTCGGGGAACGTGACGATATCGGCATGAGAATCGATCGCGCGAGCCATCCATTCCGTAATTTTCTTTGCGTTGCCTTCGATGTCTCCGACAACCACATTGATCTGCGCCATTGCAAGCCGCAATGTCTGTTTCATGAAAATTATCGTAACAGATGGAAGATGACGCCCGACTATTTACAAAATTATTACGGTGTGTTCCAATCCCAAATCTTCCAGACACGGAGGCATTCTTTTCATGGCGCGACTACCGAAAGACGTCCTTATCACGACCCAGCCTGTGCGAGTTTTTCCGAATGAGGATTATCTTTACGTTGAAATTTCACGCGCCAACGTTCACTACGATTGCCGGATGAAGATGGCGCGCAAGGGCGATCCATCGAAGTCGCTGGATGTTGCCCGAGCCCAGGGCAAGACCATGCGCGAAGCGGAAAACAAATGTTACGAACGCGCCATCGAACGATTCCCGCGACTCCCTCGGCCACCCTATAGCAAGAAAGGTTCGGGCGCCTCTCGTACTCTCCTCAAGCCTGCCCATTCCAGCCAGACCTAGTCTTCCTTTCAAAATGCGGTTGACAGCGCTGTTTCGCTGCCCGTACTATTTGTCGATCTAGTCGATAGGGTAAGTTCAATGCTATCCATGAAAGCAAAATACGGCCTGAGGGCGCTGTCCTACCTGACCCGCGAATACGGCCAGGGCCCGGTACTGATCGCCGACATGGCCAGCAGCGAAAAGATTCCCCACAAATTCCTGGAACTGATTCTTCTCGATCTGAAACGGAAAGGGATACTCCAGAGCAAGAAAGGAAAGGGAGGCGGCTATCATCTGAGCAGGCTGCCGGCATTGATTTCCGTGGGTGAAGTGGTTCGTGTACTCGACGGTACCCTGGCGCTTCTTCCCTGCGTCAGCCAGACCAACTATCGGCGGTGCGACGAGTGCGTCGACGAGACGACTTGCGGAATTCGCCTCGTCATGAAGGATGTGCGAGACCGCACCTCGGAAATCCTGGATGGCACCAGCCTGGAGGACTTGGCCCAAAGAAGTAACCGAATGGCGGAGTCCAGCCAGCCGTTTATGTATCACATTTAGTTTTTTTTTGGCTTACTAGCCTATCTAACACATAGAGTAAATCAATTATGGAAGGCGACGAGATCCTTCAAAAAATCATCCGGGCTCTCCGTACTCTCCGGTTCGGCACTCTGGAAATCGTGGTTCACGATTCCAAAGTCGTGCGCATCGAACGGCGGGAACGCATCCGCCTGGATATCGATTCCGAGGACTCTCGGGATCACCCGGAGATCTCGATTCCCTGATGAAACGCCCGACCGCAACGCGGAGGGACAACCGCTTTCGAACAGACCTGACCGCGCCAACGGAAGGCCGAGTTCCGGAACGACAACCATGAAGAAATTCATCATTGCATTCGTGATTACAGCAGCAGCTTCGGCGCCGGGCATTCCCATCCTTTCCGCACAAACCCCGGCGAACTCCATCGACGCAAGACTTGCAGCCATCGAACAGCGCCTCGGTATCCTCGAAAAGCAATTGGGTATTCAAAGCACGGAACCGGATTCCGATTTGGCGACTCGTCTGGAAGCCCTCGATCAACAGATCCGGATTGTCGGCCGCCAGCGGGAACTGGACCAGGAGGCCGCTGCAGCGAAAGGCACCACCACCGCCATTATCGACACGAGCCGCGACGGATTCACCATCCGTTCCGCCGACAACAATTTCCAGCTTCGCACCGGCGGATACATCCAGGCCGACGGACGTTTCTTCGTCGGCCCCAATCAGGTGGACTCGAGCGCCTTCGTGTTGCGGCGAATACGGCCGATCGTTCAGGGCACGGTGTATAAGAACATCGACTTCCGCATCATGACGGATTTCGGAAGCGGCAATGTCATCGTGCAGGAAGCGTACGCGGACCTTCGATACTGGAAGAAAGCATCCCTTCGATTCGGAAAATTCAAATCTCCCTTTGGTCTGGAACGCCTGCAATCCGCAGCCGACATGACATTCGTGGATCGCGGCCTGCCGACAGCGCTCGCCCCCAATCGCGATGAGGGCATCCAGCTCTACGGAGATTTCAACGACGGAGCACTCAGCTATTCCGTCGCGGTGATGAACGGCGTTGTCGATGGCGGCATCAACGACACCGATACCAATGACGGCAAGGATTGGGTCGCCAGAATCTTCGCGCAACCTTTCGTGAAGAATGGTGCTCATCACGCCTTCAGCGGACTTGGCTTTGGGCTTGCTGCCTCCCGTGGACGTCAGTCGGGAACCATCCTCCCGACTTACAAAACCGTGGGCCAATCGACATTCTTCACGTACTCCGCCGGTGTCACGGCAGGCGGCGACCGCCAGAGATTCGGTCCGCAGGCCTACTACTATGCCGGACCGATTGGCATCCTCGCTGAATACACGGCCTCCGCACAGGACATTCGCAACTCCACGGCCGCCGAGACCATCACCAACAGAGCCTGGCAGGTTGCGGGTTCGTATTTTCTGACAGGAGAAAACAAATCGTATCGGACGATCTCTCCGATTACATCGTTTGATCCGGCAACGCACGGCAAAGGCGCGCTTGAACTGACGGCGCGCGTGGGAGAACTCACGGTCGACTCCTCGGCATTCGATCGCGGATTTGCGAACATTGCAACGTCGGCCCACGTAGCCCGTGAATGGATCGCCGGCGTGAACTGGTATCTGAACCGAAATTCCAAATTCGTCATCGACTATGAGCAGACTCGCTTCACCGGCGGCAATGCAGGTGGCAACCGGGCCACCGAACGCGGTCTCCTGACCCGATTTCAGGTCGCATTTTAAGAGGAACTATCGATGTCACTCATTAAACACAAATCATTCGCTGCATTATTTCTCACGTTCGCGCTGATGGCCGGCGTGCTGTATTCCGCGGACTTCAAGCTATTGAATGTCTCCTACGACCCGACGCGGGAGTTTTACGTCGAGATCAATGCCGCGTTTATCAAAGCCTGGAAGGCAAAGACCGGAGACAACGTCACGATCAATCAATCGCACGACGGATCGGGCAAACAGGCACGCTCGGTCATCGATGGCCTGCAGGCCGACGTCGTGACGCTCGCTCTGGCATACGACATCGATGCGATTGCCCAAAGATCCAACCTGCTGCCTGCAAACTGGCAGACGCGTCTTGCTAACAACAGTTCTCCCTACACATCGACCATCGTTTTTCTCGTTCGGAAAGGAAATCCGAAAAAGATCAAAGACTGGAACGACCTCGTCCGGCCGGGCATCTCCGTCATCACTCCAAATCCCAAAACCTCCGGCGGCGCACGCTGGAACTATCTCGCCGCATGGGGCTATGCGCTGCAGCAGAATGCCAATAATGAAGCGAAAGCGCTCGAATTTGAACGCCAGCTCTTCAAGAATGTTCCGGTACTCGATACGGGGGCGAGAGGATCCACCATCACGTTTGTGCAACGGGGGATCGGAGACGTGCTCATCGCCTGGGAGAACGAAGCCTACCTTGCGATGGATACGGCGAAAGACAAGGTCGATATAGTCGTTCCATCGGTCAGCATTCTCGCCGAGCCGCCGGTTGCCGTGGTCGACAAGGTTGCCAACAAGCGAGGAACCGCAGCAATCGCGAAAGCGTATCTTGATTTTCTATACACCCCGGAAGGTCAGGAGATTGCCGCAAAACACCATTTCCGCCCGCGTCTGAAAACGGTCGCGGACAAGCATGCCGGCCAGTTCGCGCCGGTAAAACTATTCACGATCGACGACACCTTCGGCGGCTGGGCAAAGGCACAGAAGAAACACTTTGATGACGGCGGCACATTTGACCAGGTCTATTGATAGCCGCCACAACCAATAACTTCGGATGACAACCAGACGGCGCAATATTCTTCCAGGCTTCGGTATCTCCACCGGATTCACGCTCACGTACATGAGTCTGCTGGTGCTGATTCCGTTGAGCGCGATCTTTCTCAAGTCCGCCACCGTCGACTGGCATCAGTTCTGGACGACGATCAGTGCACCCCGCCTGATCCACTCCTTCAAATTGACGCTGACAACATCGTTTGTAAGCGCCGCTCTCAATGCCGGATTTGGGCTGCTCGTCGCGTGGGTACTCGCACGCTATCGGTTTCCCGGAAAAAGCATTGTCGATGCGCTTGTGGACCTGCCGTTTGCGCTCCCGACGGCCGTCGCCGGAATTGCGCTGACGGCGATCTATTCCCAGAACGGTTGGTTTGGCCGTTATCTGGAGCCGCACGGAATCAAAGTCGCGTTCACTCCACTCGGCATCATCGTTGCGATGATGTTTGTCGGCCTGCCGTTCGTTGTTCGCAACGTTCAGCCCGTGCTCGAAGATCTCGACATTGAAATCGAAGAGGCGGCGCGGAGCCTCGGAGCAACGCGATGGCAGTCCTTTCGATTCGTCATCGTTCCCACGGTTCTGCCGGCTCTCGTAACCGGCTTCGCGCTGGCGTTTGCGCGAGGGCTGGGCGAATACGGTTCCGTCGTTTTCATTTCCGGGAACCTACCCAACACGCAGATCACTTCCCTGCTGATCATCACCAAACTCGAGCAATACGATACGGCCGGCGCCACCGCGATCGCCGTCGTCATGCTTGTCCTTTCATTTGTTCTGCTGCTCGGTATCAATCTGCTTCAGGCCCGGAGTAGAAAATTTCAAGAGGCCGCGTAATGGAACAGACGAGAAAGCGAGTTCCGGAGAACTCGGGCAGCATAGTCACACGCTGGTTCCTCATTGCGTCGGCGCTCCTGTTTCTGGCCTTGTTTTTGGTCACTCCACTGTTAGTGGTCTTCGTCGAGGCGCTCGATAAAGGTTGGGACGCTTACTGGACTGCAATCCGGGAACCGGACGCGTTGTCGGCAATCTATCTGTCGTTGACTGCGGCGGTCATCGCCGTGCCGATCAACACCGTGTTTGGGATCGCCGCCGCATGGTCCCTGACGAAATTTGAATTCCGCGGCAGGAACGTTCTGATCACACTGCTGGATCTCCCGTTTGCCGTTTCCCCGGTGATCTCCGGCCTCATTTTCGTCCTGATGTTCGGCGCACAGGGTTGGCTGGGCCCATGGCTGGCAGACCACGACATTCATATTATCTTTGCGGTTCCCGGTATCATTCTCACGACCATGTTCGTCACAGTACCGTTCGTTGCACGCGAATTGATTCCCCACATGCAGGCGCAGGGACGTGAAGAAGAGGAAGCCGCACTGGTTCTCGGGGCGAACGGCATGCAAACGTTTTTCCGTGTGACACTGCCGAATATCAAGTGGAGCCTGATGTATGGCGTCATTCTTTGCACGGCGCGCGCCATGGGAGAATTCGGCGCGGTAGCGGTGGTGTCCGGGCACATTCGCGGAGAGACCAACACGATTCCGCTTCACGTCGAAATCCTTTACAACGAGTACAATTTCGTCGGTGCCTTTGCCGTTGCGTCGTTGCTGACGCTTCTGGCGCTGGCCACGCTGGCCATCAAAAAGATCGTGGAGTGGAAGATTTCCGAATGAGCATTGAAATCCGCAACGTTTCGAAAAAATTCGGAACGTTTGAAGCTTTAAACGATGTCAGCCTCTCGGTGGGTGACGCCGAGCTGGTAGCGCTGCTCGGGCCATCCGGCTCCGGCAAGACGACGTTGCTCCGCATCATCGCGGGCCTGGATTCTCCGGATACGGGCTCCATTCTACTCAACGGTGAAGACGCCACAAACCGGGGCGCCGGCGAGCGCGGAGTGGGATTTGTGTTCCAGCACTACGCCCTGTTCCGCCACATGACGGTGATGGAAAACGTCGCATTCGGACTTCGAGTCCAGCCCAGGAACATTCGGAAATCCAAATCCGACATTCGGGACCGAGTCATGACGCTTTTGAAGCTCGTCCAACTCGACTGGGTGGCGAATCGATATCCGTCACAACTCTCCGGAGGCCAGCGTCAACGTATCGCGCTGGCTCGCGCTCTTGCAGTCGAACCAAAAGTTCTTTTGCTCGATGAACCTTTCGGCGCACTCGATGCTCGCGTCCGTCGCGAGCTCCGCACCTGGCTGCGGCGACTGCACGATGAAATCAGCGTCTCCTGCGTTTTTGTCACTCACGACCAGGAGGAGGCGCTTGAGGTATCCGATCGCGTGGCTATCATGGATGCCGGCCGGATTGAACAGGTCGGAACGCCGCAGAATGTCTACGACACACCGGCGAATCCCTTTGTCTACAGTTTCCTGGGAAACGTGAATCTGTTTCATGGACGCGTCAAAGAGGGCCGGACGACCATTGGCAATATCGAAGTCGATGCGCCCGAGCTTCGCGATGCGTCGGACTCTCCCGTCGTCGGGTACTCGCGTCCGCACGAAATGGAGATCTCGCGCGAGCGAACCGCCAACGACGCTCTTTCCGCGGAGATCGTTCAAATCCAGGCGGTTGGCCCCAACGTCAAGCTGCGGCTGAGGCGCACCGACAGCCGCGACATTCTGGAGGCTGAACTGACGCGAGAGAAGCACCGGGAGCTGGAACTGAAGATCGGGGAGTTGATTTATGTCCGACCGCGGCTGGTCCGGGTATTTATTGCCGACCCGTCGGAAGCTCCATTGAACTATCAGATCTGAGTGGTTGACAGTCTTCCATCACCCGCCGATAATGAGACTCGCCGATGCTCTTTGAGTTGTGGCGTTACAACGACTGGTAACGCCCCTCCCGGCAGCGAAAATTTCCAGATTTGGACACCGACGTCCAAAACAAACCGTAGCGACGGTTCGTTTTGGACGTTTTTTATTTTGGCGCACTTTTGAAGGTGAAATTGTCGTGGCAACGAATCTGAACTACATAAAAGCAGCCTCGAACAAGCATCTCTCGACATTAATGGAGATTGGAAACGCGCTTTCCGCGGCACTCTCCTCTCGTGTTGCTTTCCAGCGTGTGCTCGAAGTCCTGGAACGGCACCATGGAGTGATTCGCGGCACCGTCACGGTCCTCGATCGGCAGTCCGGAGAAATCCGCGTCGAGGCATCCACCGGCCTGGTGGATGCGGCTCGAAGCATCCGCTACCGTCTGGGAGAAGGCATCACCGGGCGTGTGGTGGAAAGCGGCAAGCCGATTGTCGTTCCCCAGGTCAGCCGCGAACCCATGTTTCTGAATCGCGCCGGACAACGCAAGGACCTCGAGAAAAATGACGTCACATTCATTTGCGTTCCATTCTTCGTCAGCAACCGGCCGGTGGGAGCGTTGGGAGTGGACCTGCGGTTCGAGCCGGACCGCGACTACGAATCCGATTTGAGCTGTCTTCGCGTGGTCGCGGCCATGATGGCTCAGGCTGTGAAATCCGACTATCTCGTCGATGACGAGCGGCGCCGGCTGATGGACGAGAACACTCAACTTCTGGGAGAACTGAAAGAGCGCTACGAGTTCACCAACATCATCGGCACAGCCGGTCCGATGAAACAGGTGTACGAACAAATCGTCCAGGTTGCCAACACGAACACCACGGTTCTGATTCGCGGCGAGTCCGGCACCGGCAAGGAGCTGATCGCCCACGCGCTGCACTACAATTCGCCGCGCGCCAAAAAGCCCTTCATCAAGGTCAGCTGCGCCGCGCTTCCGGATTCATTGATCGAGGCCGAGTTGTTTGGTTTTGAAAAAGGCGCATTCACCGGGGCGACCGCACGCAAGAAAGGGCGGTTCGAACTGGCGGAAGGTGGAACGCTCTTTCTCGACGAGATCGGCGACGTTAACCTTGCCACACAGGTGAAGCTTCTGCGCGTGATCCAGGAACGCGAATTCGAACGCGTCGGCGGTACGGAGACGCTGCGTTCGAATGTGCGGCTGATCACCGCGACGAACAAGGATTTGGAAAAATCGATCTCGGACGGCGAATTCCGCGAAGACCTGTATTACCGGCTCAATGTGTTTTCCATTTTCGTTCCGCCGTTGCGCGAACGAAAATCGGACCTGTTGCTGTTGTGCGATCACTTCCTGCAGAAGTATTCCAAGGAACACGCCAAGGACATCCGCCGCATCACGACGCCGGCGATCGACATGCTCACCAGCTATCACTGGCCCGGAAACGTGCGCGAGTTGGAGAACGTCATTGAGCGCGCCGTGCTGGTGTGCGACGCCGGCGCGATTCACGGACACCACCTGCCGCCGACGCTTCAAACGGCGCAGGCCTCCGGCACCATGCCGCGGCTGTCACTGTGCGACGCCATTGAGGCCTACGAAAAGGACCTCGTTCAGGATGCGTTGAAGACGGCGCGTGGAAACCGCGCCAAGGCTGCCAGGTTACTGAGCACCACCGAGCGCATCTTCAATTACAAAGTCCGGAAGTACGAAGTCGACGTCGATCGATTCCGCGCTTAGCCCCTTGCCCGTGGCATAATTGCGGGATGAGTGTTTATGATTTTCAGGCCAGGGGCATCGACGGAAGTGACGTTTCCATTTCTCAGTATCGCGGCAACGTGTTGCTGATCGTGAATGTCGCCAGCAAGTGCGGATTTACTCCGCAATACACCGGACTCGAATCGCTGTACGAGAAGTATCGCGATCAGGGGTTCGCCGTTCTCGGCTTTCCCTGCAATCAGTTCGGCAGCCAGGAACCCGGCACGGAATCCGATATCAAATCCTTCTGCGATCTCCAGTACGGCGTGACTTTTCCGTTGTTCTCCAAAATCGATGTGAACGGCCCCAATACGCATCCCCTTTACACGTATCTGAAAACCGCAAAACCCGGGATTCTGGGGACCGAAGGGATCAAATGGAATTTCACGAAGTTCCTGATCGATCGCAACGGTGAGCCCATCAGGCGATACGCGCCCGCGGATAAGCCCGAAGCCATCGATGCGGATGTGGAGTCGGCCCTTCGTTCTGCCACGTAACGACGACAAGAGTTGCGCGGCGCGCGACTAATCCGAGATTCCTTTCCCAACCGCAGCGTGGCGCCATGCCATGAGAAGCAAATCCGGCACGACACCGGCCTTCAGCTTCTTGACCCGCGCGAGAACCCAGGGATGAGGACGGTGATGATCCGTCGTGTAGTACGTCGCCGCATCTTCCTCAATCATCGAATCCCGCTGGTCAAACGACGTTCGTACCACAATCGAATCCAGATCGGTTCGAAAGCACAAAAACATTTTCTTTTTGGTGCGAAAGGCCGGGAAACCCCACGCAGTTCCCTCCTCCACGTTGGGCAGCTTCAGCGCCACTTTCCGGACCATTTCAAAAGTCACGGAAAGATTGTACGCTTACCGCCATATGCGAGCGGAAACCGACATTCCCCGCCCGGTTATCTTCAAGCACTGCGTCCCTCCAAAGCCGCTGTCGGATTTCGTGAATCTGTTCTGGTACTGGGCTGGACATTCGCAGGCACACTGGAAAGAGCGCATTCTGCCGTTGAACACGGTGGAGCTCATTATCAATCTGGCACGCCCGCGGCCTTCCGATTCCGGGATTTCCGGCCCGCGTTCGCAATCGTTCATCATTGACAGACACTCCACCGATGAACTGCTTGGCGTGCATTTCCGGCCTGGCGGTGCGTTTCCGTTTCTCGAATTCCCTTTTGGAGACTTGCACAACCGCAGCATCACTCTTGCAGACCTGTGGGGCGAACAGAGGGCCATGCGTCTTCTCTCGATGCTCCATGAAGCACGGACCATCGATGCAAAATTCAAACGACTGGAGCAGTGGCTGTTGTCGAATGCCATTCGCTCGCTGAAACATCACAGAGCGGTGGCATTCGCCGTGAACGAATTCCAGAAAGACGCCGGGCTGCACAGCAGCGCGGCGGTTGCAGACACGGTGAACCTTAGCCAGCGGCGATTCATCGAACTGTTCCGCAATGAAATCGGAACAACGCCGAAGCTGTTCTGCCGCGTCCAGCGGTTTCACGGCGTGATCCGCGCCATCGAACATCAGGACGGTGTGGACTGGGCGGACATTGCAATCTCGTCGGGGTATACGGACCAGTCGCACTTCATCCACGATTTCCGTGAGTTCAGCGGACTTCGCCCCACCGAGTACCTCGGGCTTCGCACCGGACATCTCAGCCACGTGCAATTCAACGGGTAGTCAGTTTTTTACAATACTCGGCAGTGCCTCTGCTCTTAGAATTCCTCCGTCCCGAATAATTGAAAGGAAAAACAACGATGGCAGCGAAATCGAAGAAACAGCCTGTGTCTTACATCACGCCCTACCTCTTATATAAGGACGTCGGCCGTGCACTCGACTTTTTGAAAAAGGCGTTTGGGTTTTCAGAGTTCGGCGATCGGTTCACCGGGCCCGACGGGGCGGTGGCGCACGCGGCGATGCAGCACACCGATGGCAGCATTTTCATGATGGGATGCCCGGGGAAACAGTACAAGAACCCGAAGAAGCTCGGCAGCACGACGCAACTGCTCTATGTCACGGTCGACAACGTGGATAAGCACTACACGAAGGCGAAGAAGGCCGGAGCAAAGATTACCGAGAAACCTGCGGACACATTCTATGGAGATCGCCGTTACAGCGCCGTCGACCCGGAAGGCCACAGCTGGAGTTTCGCCCAGCATGTGCGCGAAGTTTCCAGTGGGGAAATGAAGAAGGCGATGAAGGATCGTTGAAGAAGAAACCGTTTGCGCGACATCTACAACGGGTACGCAGAGTCTGCCTGTCGCTTCCGGACACCATGGAAAGACTCTCGCATGGAGAGCCCACTTTCTTTGCAAAGAAGAGAGTCTTCGCAATGTTTTCCAACAACCACCACAGCGACGGGCATGTTGCCGTTTTGGTTCCCGCGCCGCCCGGGCTTCAGGAAGCCTTGATCGAGGAAGCGCCGGGAACATACTACCGGCCGCCTTACGTTGGTCCCTCCGGCTGGGTCGGCATCGAACTGGATCAGATCGGAGATGAAGCGCTGGAAGCGCATCTCCGTCAGGCATGGAAACTCATCGTGAACAAGAAGTGAGATGGGTTGCTGTAGTCGCTGAAGCAGTGAATGAATTGAAGAAAAGAACATTGCCCTCCTGAGTCAGGAGCGGAGCGAGTGCAAGCCCGATAGGGCGCAGCCATCAAGGAAAGTCGGCAGCGGGATCGCGAAGCGGATCCCGCGAGGGGTGGTTCCATATGGAACCACCCCGGCGCTTCGCGCCACCCCTCCTGACTCAGGAGGGGAATTCCTCCCATCTTCTGCATACCGACAATTTCTCTGTTTCTCGAGTCCTGTCGGGTTCACGTTATGGCGAGTTCAGCCCGACGTGATGGGGTCGAATACTTCCGTGCCATCGGTATGCGGGAGCGTGAAAGGTTTGGCGCAATGCTCGCAATAGTCGCGCGAGACCACTCGCGGACGGCCGCACGCGGGGCATTTTTCAAACGCCGGCCACTCGAGCAGCGACAACATGAGAGCGAAGCCCAGCGGGCCGAGCGCAAATCCAATCGCGGTCCAAAGAGTCAGGCGCCCGGCTGAGAACGCGTAACGTCGGCCTCTGGCGAACGCCAGCGCAGCAAACAAAACGCCTTCGAGCATCGGAATCAACCACCCCACCAGCCGTTGGGCCGGAGATGACCGAATGAAGAAAACGTCGAAGTTCGAATGTTTCCTCAGCGGAATCCGCATCGTGACACTCTCCATAACGGATCGGATCAACACGTATCCCCAGTTCAGAGTGTCGTAATAGAACAGGCCAGGCAGCGTGAACTGTGCGACGGCTGTGTTCGACGATCCATAGCGCGTGACAATCCCGGGCAAATCGGGTGCAGCGCTGTACCAAATGAACGTCTGCGGTTCGGGTCCTTGCAGCGAACGAAAAACGATGACGCTTCCATATCCAACGGCCTTCGGGTCGCGTAGCGCCGACAGTTGCAACACCGCATCGCGGGATTGAATCACCATTCGTTTTGTTGTGGAGATGGCAACAAACCATGCTTTGTCTCCGAACTCCGACACGTTGGAACCAACCGAGTTTGAATCGGAAGCACCAATGACGGACTCTCCGATCTCGGCGGTGAAGATCCTCTCAATATGCCGATGGTTCAGGTCCAAACGATAAACGGCATCTTCAAATGCAATCAGTGCGGGCCACGACGCGGAGGTGCCAACCAATGGGTGTTCGAATCGATCCGCAGGCACATTCGTGCCGGCGGTGAAGCCGCCTGGCCCCAGCCAACCCACAAGCTTTGCCGATCGATTTTCATACGCGGCAATGCGTCCCAGTCGAGGCAGATAATACCAGATGAAGGCTGTTCCGTTGGATAACGCGTCATTGGATCGGAACGGTCGAAAAAACTCGCTCGAATTCCGATAGTTCCCGTTCCATGGATTGCGAACCCAGGGACGGATCGACTGTGTGGCCACGACACCGCGACTCAGAGCGGTTCCGTGTGAGTCACGCGCGCTGTATTGCTCCATGGGCGCGCCCTGCAGATCCTGCACACTCACAATCACACCGTCGTCGTATACCGCCTGAACGATGGCGCCGTCGCCGGTGACTGTATAGTTCGTGTTCCTGGAATTGGCGATCCTGGCCGGCATATCGCGCCCGAGCGCGTCGCATCCGAGCCAGTGGCCGCGGCCCGGCGGCGCAAGCACCTGCGTGAGATCGATCGCGAGCGGATCGGCGCGCACCAGGAGCGGCCCGAACGCGGCCGCCAGCGCGAGCATCGCGACGATCGCACCGCCCGCGACGAGCGATAGATTGCGCCGCGCCATTTTTCATACCCCCGGAGCTCGCCCATGCGTCGCGCCAGGCGAGCGTGCGGTCGAGATACTGCAACTCGAACTGCGCGACTGCCGGCAGCACCAGGTGACGCGTGGGGTCGCCGTCGGGCGTCGAC
>Ga0209488_10002416_pt1 | contig 15338 bp, 14 predicted proteins | sample Rivendell_Oct201_8_FD_188349 | JGI IMG/M metagenome (GOLD analysis project Ga0209488, IMG submission 188349) | Vadose zone soil microbial communities from the Eel River Critical Zone Observatory, Northern California, USA -... | ecosystem: Environmental > Terrestrial > Soil > Vadose zone >... | reverse complement strand
CGCTCGGCGGCGCGGCCATTCACCATCACCTGCGCGTCGGGGAAGCTGCGGAAATACGCGGGGTCGGGATTGATGGTCGCGATCTCGCGCTGCATGGCCTCGCGTACGTTCTCCGGCTCGAGCTGCACATAGCTGCGCTCGCCGGCCAGCAGCCTGAGCACCGCCATCTCGTAATCCTGATGGGTCGCGACATTCAGCCGTGATCGGTTGGAGCGATACGGCACGAGCCGCTCGTACACGTCGGACGCGGGGAAAGGGACGGCCACGCGAGCCTCGCGCGCGAGCGCGCCCACGAGCAGGCCAAACAGGCGATCAAGCTCGTCCATCAGCTACGCACCATTGCGCCACGCATTCATCCAGCGGTCGTAGAGGACGGGCACGACGCCGCCCTGCTGCAGGACTTCCACGCCAGAGGGATCGCGGTACGCCTTGCGATAGAACACGTGCGTGACGCCGGAGTTGATGATCAGCTTGGCGCACATCACGCATGGCGACGCGCTGACGAACACGACCTTGTCGCGCATGTTGCCCGGTGCCTTCACCAGCGCATTCATCTCCGAGTGGATGCAGCCGCAGTTGCCCGGCACCGCCGAGTCGCACTTGTTGGGAAGGCCGCGCGCGTTGCCGTTGTAGCCGATCGCGAGCACGTTCTCGAGCCGCTGGTCGGTGACGACCGTTCCCACCTGCAGGCGCACGCAGGTCGAGCGCTTGGCCAGCTCCTCCGCCATGCGCATGTACACCTCGTACAGCGGAATCCGATCGACCGGAACGGACGGATCGGCGGCTGCCAGGTGGTCCCTACTTGGTGCGCTCATGCAGCTCCTTGTCCGGATCGAAGTCCATGTATTTGCCGCGCGCCCGCTGCTGTGCGAGCCAGGTATCGAAGCCGGACGGAATCAGGCCGTTGGACCGCTCCTGTTCCTCGGCGGCGCGGATCGCGACGACGTTCGCATACTCGTTCTTCACGTGCTCGTTGTGCCCCCGGACCCAGCGCCAGTCCACCGTATGGTGCGCGGCCACCTGCGCCAGGGCCTGCCACAGCTCGAGATTCTCGAGCGTGCCGGTTTTGCGGCGCCAGCCACGCGCCTGCCATCCCGGGAGCCATTCGTTCATTCCCTTGACGAGGTACTCCGAGTCGGAAATGACGCGGACGTGTGCGTTCCGCCACTGGCGGCGGATCCATTCCAGTGCGGCGATGGCGCCCGCGAGCGCCATCTTGTTGTTCGTCGTCTGGGGTGAGCAGTCGTAGAAATCCCAGCGTGCGACGCTGTCACCCGCCGGCGCCTCGATCAGCGCCCCGTTTCCTCCGCGGCTCACTTTCGTGGAATCGTTCCCGAGACAGCTCTCATCCGCGTGCACCAGGACGAATGGCGTGGTCACGGTTGGATGACCACCGGGATGTCGGTGTGCAGCAGGATCTCCTCGGCGTGCGAGACCGTCACGTCGCTGCGGCGGCCCGACCCGACGTGGGCGCCGGCAAACAGCGCGTCGCATTTCGTGCGCTCGATGACGCGCGCGACGGCCGCGCCCGGCGTGCCGCGCTCGATGTGCGTCACAAACTCGATGCCTTGCAGCGAGAGCATGGCTTCGGCCGCACCGATGACCATCGTGCCCATGGCTGGATCGACCGTCGCATGAATCACGTGCACCGTGCTGTGCGTGACGCTGGCGAAGCGCGCCACGAGCTCGAGTGCGCGTTGCGCCGTTTCCCGGCCGTCGTACGCAATCGCGCACGCGTTCATGGGCGAGGGCTTGCTGGCGCACACGATCACGGACCCTGTGGCGATGCGGATCAGCGACGTGACCGTCTTGCCGAGGACGTCGGCCGGGGAGGAGCGGCCGCGGCGTCCCACGAGCACGGTGTCGACGTCCCGTACGAGCGCCGCCAGCTCGACGTCGGGGTTGCCCTGCTTGAATACCGTCTGGACACGGAGCCCGGCATCCTTCACCCGCTCTTCCGCCCGCTTGAGCAGCTCGCCGGTGTCGGAGACTCGCCGGCCCGGACCGTGCGTTTCCTTGATATGCGCCACCACGAGTTTGGACTTGAACCGCAGGCCGAGCTGCACGGCCTGCTCCAGCGCTTCGTCCGCGTTGGGACTGCCGTCGAGACCTACGAGCAGGCGTGTGAACACGATTGTCGGCGGCGCTCAGGGAAGCACCGCGAAGGTCTCCAGATCGCGTAGCCGAAAGGTGAGCAGCTCCCCGGTCATCGGGAGCCGTCCCGCGAGGGCATCGTCGCGTCCGCTCGTTTCGAGGCGCTCAGCCACTACGACATATTCGGTGCCGCGGCGGCGCAGCGCTACCCGCCGATGCTCGCGCACGGCGCGTTCGAGCGCATCGAGCGCTTCGGGTGTGAGGGAGCGGTACTCGGGAATCGACGGGGAAGGTCCGGGCATTTCAAGTCACCGTAATCGCGCCGGCCACGCCTCGCGTCAGTCGGCCGATCCGTGCGGCGGCGGGCGTCCCTTCCCGCTCCAAGGTTGCCACCAGCGCACCGGCGCGATCGGGATCGACCGCGATCAATAGCCCCCCGGACGTTTGCGCGTCGAACAGCAGCACGCGAATCGCCTCAGGCACCTCGGCGCCGAACTTCACTTCAGCCGACAGCGCGTCGCGATTGCGTTTCGTCCCGCCCGGTATTGCGCCACGCTCTGCAAGCTCGACGGCATTGGGGAACAGGGGGACCGATGCCGCATCGATCTCCGCCGAAAGCCCGCTCGCGGCCAGCATGTTGTGCAGGTGGCCCAGCAGCCCGAAGCCGGTTACGTCGGTCGCGGCGTGCACGCCTCCTCCGGTCGCTCGCATCGCGCGTGCCGCGCCGGCGTTCAACGTCGCCATCGACTTCACGGCAAGAGCGATATCCGGCGCGGTTGCCAGATCACGTTTCAAGGCGGTCGTGAGCACGCCCGTGCCGATCGGCTTGGTCAACACCAGTACGTCGCCCGCGCGCGCGCGCGCGAGTGTGACGATGCGGTGGGGATGCACCTCTCCGATCGCGACCATGCCGTACTTGGGCTCGGGATCGTCCACCGAGTGGCCGCCGAGCACGAACGCACCGGCTTCCTTGGCGATGTCGGCGCCGCCGCGCAGCACGTCGCCCAACAGGTCGTAGGGCAATGTGTCGCGCGGCCATCCCACGAGATTCAATGCGAGCAATGGCGTGCCGCCCATGGCATACACGTCGGAGAACGCGTTCGCGGCCGCGATGCGGCCGAAGTCGTACGCGTCGTCGACGATCGGCGTGAAAAAATCCACCGTCGCGACGATCGCGCGATCCGGCGTCAACTGGTAGACGGCGGCGTCGTCCCGCGTCGAAGCATCGACCAGGATGCGTGGATCCGTGATTGTAGGCACGTGGCGCAAGACCTGCGCCAACTCGGCAGGGCCGAGCTTGCAGGCTCAGCCGGCGCCGTGCGAAAGCGCAGTCAGTCGAATCGTTGTCATGTGTCCTGCGAAGATAGCTACGAAAGGCGCCAGGCGAGCAGGGCTCCCGCAATCACATAGCGCGCCACATCGAGTGACGCGTGCACGAGCAGATGCCGCCGTCGCGGGAGCTCGACGTGTTGCCACATGACCAGGCGGCGAGGAAATGCGACGAGCAGGGCGACGAGGAGGAACACCAACAACCATCCTCCGGCCCCCAGTGAATCGAACCACAGCGAGGCAAAGAGCGTCACGACGCCCGCCTCTGCCAATCGCCACCCGATCTCCCAGCGGTTGAACAACCACACGACGGGACGATCGTCGGCCGGCAAATCCCAGCGGTAGCCGACGGGCGGTGCCAAAGCGAATAGCACGGCGACCGGCAACCAGGCGAGGATCAGCCGGCCGAGTGTCACACTACCGCGACGCGCGGTATCCGGGACCCCGCAGGCCGCGACCCGGACGCGCGCTCGTGATCTGGCCTTTCTTTAATACCGTCTGCCCGTTGACCAGCACGTACTCGATGCCCACCGAGGTCTGGTGCGGCTGCTCGAACGTCGCGCGATCGATCACCGTTGCCGGATTGAACACGGTGATGTCGGCGTACATCCCCGGCCGCACGAGGCCGCGATCGGTGAGACCCACGCGCTGCGCGGCGAGCGACGTCATCTTCCGCACCGCGAACTCGAGCGTCATGAGTTTTTGGTCGCGCACGTAGCGGCCCAGGATGCGGCTAAACGAGCCGTAGGCCCGAGGGTGCGTGCCGTCTTTCCCGAACGGCCCGTCGGGTGCCACGCCGCTCGCGTCGGTATTCACAGCCACCCACCAGTGCTGCATCGCGGCCCGGACGTCGGCCTCGCTCATCAGAAAGTAGATGGCCCCGCTGCGCGCATTATCGGCGATGACCAGGTCGAACATCGTCTCGATGGGATCTCGATGGCGCTGCGCCGCGATCTCGGAGAGGCGCTTCCCCTGCAGATAATGAAGGGAGTCCTCGAACGGAAACACGATGACACCCTGCGGCCCTTCGGTGGCCCGGTAGAACCGATCCGTGATCTGGGGCGGTGCCAGCAGCTCCGCCCGGAGTCGCGCCCGGATCGCAGGATCGCGCAGCCGCGCGATGAGCGAATCATTCCCGCCCGAGTGCGCCCACGCCGGGACTGACGCGTCGAGCGAGGTTGCGCCGGCCAAATAGGGATACTGATCGGCCGTGATGTCGAGTCCGGCCGCGCGCGCCGAATCGATGCGCGCCAGGACATGCGGCATCCGGCCCCAGTTCCGCCGTCCCGACACCTTGAGATGCCAGATCTCGGCCGGAATGTCGGCCTCCCGCGCGATGCGGAACGTCTCGTCGAGCGACTGGTCGATCTGACCGCCCTCGTTGCGCATGTGGCTCGCATAGACGCCGCCATGGCGCCGGGCCGCTTTCGCCAGTGCGATGACCTCTTCGGTCGGGGCGTAGAACGCGGGGGCGTATTCGAGCGCCGTAGATACGCCCAGCGCCCCCTGCTCCATCGCGGTATCGACGAGCGCCACCATGTGGGCTAACTCGTCGGGTGTCGCCCGGCGATCCTGCTTGCCGACGACTGCCACCCGCAGCTGCGTCGCCCCGACGAACGTCGCGATGTTGACGGTGCTGCCGGTCCGGGCGAGGTGCGCAAAGTAGCCGTTCAGGTCGCGCCAATCTTCCTGCACACCGTACCGCTTCATCCACGCGGAATCGTCGACGACGAGACGATCGGTGAGCGGTGCGACCGAGCCGCCCTCACCGGTGACCTCGGTCGTGATGCCCTGGCTCACCTTGCTGAGCACGCGATTGTCGACCAGCACGCTCGTCTCGGATTGGCCGAGCATGTCGATGAATCCGGGAGCGACGACCAAGCCCGTGACGTCGATCGTGTCGCGCGCCGTCGCATCGCCCAGGTATCCCACCGCGGCGATACGGTCGCCCTTTACCGCGACATCCCCCGCATACCGCGGGTTGCCGCTGCCGTCCACGATCCATCCGCCTTTGAGGATGACGTCGTAGGGTCCGTCCGACTGTGCGGGCGTCCCCATCCCGCAGGCGGTGACAAACAGAAGGAAGAGCACGCGAGGGTTCGGTTTCATTTCCATGTCGCTCTGAGGGAGTCCGGCCGGATGATCCGGCCGCGGATCATGACCATCGCGATGCTGCGCGTGGCGGCGATGTTGCCGGCAGGATTGCCGTTCAGGACTACGAGGTCCGCGACTTTCCCGGGCGCGAGAAAGCCGAGCGAGTCGGCACGCAACAGCTGCGCGCCACGGCGTGTGGCCGCGGTAATCGCCTCGAGCGGCGTCAGTCCGGCGGCGACGAGCAGCGACATTTCCTCGTGCAAGGAGTATCCCGGGATGAGCAGCTGGTTGGCCGCGTCCGTGCCGGCGGCGATCGCGCCGCCGGCCCGTTTGTATTCACGCACGAACTGATCCTGGCGCCGGCGCGAGCGGCGGAACGCCGCGAAATCGTCCGAGCGCCAGCCGGTGCGGCGCAGCAGGCTGGCCACGCTGCGGACGCTCTCCGCGCTCGGGGGCACGTCCTCCATCCCCGGACGCGTGAGCAAAATCGGATTATCGAGCCGCGCCAGCATGTCGTGCACGACCAGCGTGGGCACGATGGCGACTTTGGTCTGCGCGAGGGCGCGCGCGGTACGGGCGATGGCGCTCGAATCGAGGCCCGCCCATCCCTTTTCTTCCGTCGTCCATCCCGTCAGGAAGTTGTTGTGCGCGTTCGCGTACGCCGGATCGCCGGTCGCGGCCTGCACGACGCCGGCCATGTGCTCGATCGAGACGACCCCGGCGCGCGCCGCCGTCAACGCGTCGGTCTTGCCGAGATGTGCCGCCACCGGCAAACGGAGCTTCTCCGCTTCGTCGATCAGCGGCCGCAGCAAGTTGGGCGTGATCTTGGTGTACACCTTGAGATAGTCCACGCCGGCGACCGCATGTTGATCGACGGCGCGACGCGCCTGGTCCGGCGTCACCACGCCGGTCGCGTTGGGGTAGGTCGTCGGCGTGCCGTCGATCATCGCTCCGGCGCTGAACATGCGGGGGCCCAGGATCGATCCGAGATTCATGTCGTTCCGCAGCGCGAGCACCTCGTCGGTGCCGCCGTGCAGATCGCGCACGGTCGTGACGCCCCACGCGACATAGCGGCCCGCCGCCCAGCGTTCCACGTGCGCGTGCGCATCGATCAATCCCGGGATGATCGTCTTCCCGGCCAGATTGATGCGCTCGGCGCTCTTGGGAATCGAAATTTCATTGACGCGGGCGATCGTCTCGACGTGGCCGTTGCGGATGATGATGAGCGCGTCCTGCTTCGGTGCTCCGCCCGCGCCGTCGATGAGCGTTGCGCCCTCGAGCGCGATGACGCGATCCTTCGGTGGGAGCAGCTTGCTGCAAGCAACGAGCAAAAACAGCGGCAGCAGTATCGTGCCGACGTGCCGACGTGCGACGGTCATTTCGGATCCGCCGACGTGTGATCGTGCAGGATGCGCCAGCGGTCACCCTGCTTCTGCAAGACGAGGGTGAACGGACCGCCGGCAACCGCCGAGTCCCCGCGCGACAACTTGAAGCGCGCGGTCGCATACGCGAAATCGGGCGTCAGGACGCGCACGTGCAGCTCGTCGAACGAGAGCGAGTCGCGCGACTTTCCCGGCGCGAAGTAATTCCGTTGATAGCGGTCGTACATCGCCTGCCATCCGTACAGGACGTGACCGCCCGACATGTAACTCGTCAGCGAGTCCTGCGCGTAGTCGCTCATGAACCCGGCGAGATCGCCGCGATTCCAGTCGGAGGCGGAGCGTTGCAGCATCGCGGCGATTTCTTTTGGAGGGTCCCCGAATGGGATCTTTGGTGCCGAACAGGATGCCGTAAGCAGCATCATCCACCAGAGAGCACGCATGAGTCTCCTTAACGTGGCCGCGGGAGCGTCTCGTCGAGACGCTCCCGCGGGTGTCATAGCGAACTGGATTAGCGGCGGCGCTTCTTCTTGGCTGCCTTCTTCTTCTTCGCCGGCTTCTTCCGTGCCTTGGCTTTGGGCCGCGCCTTTTTCTTCGCGGCTTTCTTTTTCTTCTTGGCCTTCGGTTTGGAAGATGAGCGCGAAGACTCTTCCATGGGCATCGACGGCATCGGCGCGGGCGAGGGCGCCGACGGGAACATCGGCTCCATGAACCCCGGTCCAGGCCAACTGCTCTCCGTTACATCCATCTGCTCAAGCATCGGATCTTCTCCTATGCTGTGTAGGTGCGGGGGCGTCGTGGGTGGCCTATAGCTTACCGCGGGATTCGGGCCTCGCAAGTGACACGAGCAACCGCGTTTTGGGTCCTTCTCGTTATGGTCCGTTGTGACAAGTTGGCTTGACAAGGGCATTTAGCCGGACACACATTCGCCAGCCATGACTAGACGCGGACTCATCGTCGCGCTCGCGTGCGGTTTCCCGGGCGCGGCCGCGGCACAGAACGTCGCTGAAGTCCAGGTGGCCCCTCCTACGGTGACTATTCGCGTCGGCGAGCGCACCGGTTTGCTGGCCACGGCCTTCGATCGCATCGGGAACGTGATCCCCACCGTGCGCATCATCTGGTCATCCAATAACGTGAGCGTCGCCAAGGTCGATAACAGCGGCACGATCACCGGTGTCGCCAACGGCGTCGCCATCATCGAGGCCCGTGTGGGCGCCCGGCGCGGCCAAGCGGCCATACAAGTCACGGGGGGCGCCGGCCCAGCTACGCCGCCACCGGCTCCGCCCCCGGGTCCACCGGCTGCCCCGCAACCTCCGCCACCCCCTCCGGGACCCGACCCCTTCGCCGGCCAGCCGGCGGGCAGTGGACCGGCGGCCGCGTTGCGGCTCGAGCCGGGCGTGGTCTACCTGCTGACCTCTGAGAACTGGCGTGTTTCACCGCGGGCGTTGCGCGAGGACGGCTCACCGGCGGCACCGGTGATGGTCGTCTGGACGTCGCTGCGCCCGGATGTGGCGAGCGTGGATCAGAGCGGGAACGTCGTGGCGCTTTCGCCCGGCCAGGGCACGATTCAGGCGACAGCCTCCGGTGCGAGTGGGCTCACCGCGACCGCACCGGTAGTCGTCCAGCAGGCGGAGTTCACGGTCCGCGAGGGCTCTCCGCTCATGCTCTCGCCCGGCGAGCTCGACACACTGCACGTGATCGTCCCCACGCAGAACAACCGGACCGTCAATCCGCTCGTACTGCAGTGGGCGTCGAGTGATCAGAGCGTGGCGCGCATCAGCCTCGGCGGCGTCGTCACCGCCGCCGGTCCGGGCAAAGCGATCTTGACCGTTTCAGGTCTGCTGCAGAGCAAGAACATCAACGTATCGGTCCATCAAATGGTCGCGAAACTCTCGGTGCGGCCGCCACGGGCGCCCGAGGTCCAAGTGCCCTTGACCGGGACCGTGAAATTCGAGGCGCAACCGCTCACGGCGGACAATGTCCCGGTACCCGAGGCCCCGTTACGCTGGAGCGTCGCGGATCCTTCGATCGCGACGTTCGATGCGCAGACGGGAACCCTCACGGGCCGCGCCGTTGGCAAGACACAGCTCACGGTGCGTGGTCCTGGTGGCGGTCTCGAAGTCGTCTGGAATGTCAGCGTGATCGCGGGATCGGTGCGGTTCACGGAGCCCCGCATTGGGATCGGTCTGAATCAACGACACACGCTGCGCGCGAACTATGCTGACGATCAAGGGAATGTGCTCGGACCGGCGTCGAGCCTCACCTGGAGCAGCGATAGTCCGCAGGTCGCGAGCGTGGGTGAGGATGGCACCGTGTCGGGCGCGGGGTATGGGCATGCGAAAGTCACGGCCACCGCGCCCGGTGGAAAGACGGCGACGGCCGATGTGTACGTCGTGGGCGAGATCGTCGTGGCGAGCTCGCGGGCGAACCCGCCCGGCAAGTTCCAGCTCTATGCCGTCGATCGGGCCAATCTGGCGCAGCTCACCAAGCTGACGCCGGATACGACCTCGGCGAGCGACCCCGCGTTTTCACCCGACGGCTCGCGCATCGTGTTCGTCTCCTCGCGCGACGGCAACGCCGAGATCTACGTGATGAATGCGGACGGCACGGGCGCGTCGCGCGTCACGAACGATCCGCAGCCCGACGGCCGGCCCTCGTTCACGCCCGACGGGCAGGCGGTGATCTTCCACTCCGCGCGCACCGCCGGCAAACAGCAGATCTGGGCCGTGAACGTCGACGGTACAGGGCTCACGCAGCTGACGCGTGACTCCGTGAGTGCCTCGCCCGCGGTGTCGCCGGACGGGCAGACGATCGCGTACATCTCGACGCGCAACAAGGAAGCACACATCTGGTTGATGAACCGCGATGGCTCCAACCAGCGACAGTTCACGCGTGGGTTGCAGCAGCGCGAGTCCGAGCCGCGCTTCCTGCGCGACGGGGCGCTGGCGTACGTGATCGAGCGCCGGGAGAACAATCGGACGGTGCAGCAAGTGATGCGCGCCGACCTCGCGACCGGTGCCACGACCGCGCTCACCGGCACCGATCTCGCGATCGGCTCATTCGCGGTTTCGCCGTCCGGCGACCTGCTGGCACTGGTGGTCAACGCCGATCCGCAGAACCGTCGCAACCCGTCATATCGCGTGTTGGTTCAGCCGGTCAGCTCCGCGACTGCCGCTCCCATACCTGTGCCCACAACGGGTACGGAGCAGATGATGACACCGGCGTTCCGGCCGTAACAGGCGCGTGCGCGCCTGCGTTCTCACCGCCACTGGCGGCATCGACAAACTGCAAATCATGGAAGTGCCTGACGCACCCGCGCCACAGGCGGGCGAAGTGCGCGTCAGCGTTCGCGCCGCGGCGTTGAATCATCTCGATCTCTTTGTGGCGAGTGGGCTCCCCGGAACGGCGGAGCGGTTTCCCTTCATCGTGGGCGCCGACGGGGCCGGCATCGTCGAGACGGTCGGCCCCGGCGTTACGAGCGTGCAGCCAGGCGATCGCGTGATGATCAATCCCGGGATCTCGGACTACAGCTGCGAGTTCTGCCGTGCCGGCGAGCATTCGCTGTGCGTCAACTACCGGTTGCTCGGCGAGCATCTGCCGGGGACCATGGCTGAGCTCGTCACCGTGCCGGCACAGAACGCGGTGCGTGGGCCGAATCTGTCGCCCGCCCTCACCTGGCCGGAGGCGGCGGCGTTCTCGCTCGTCACGTTGACGGCATGGCGGATGGTGGTGACGAGGGCGCAGCTCAGAGTCGGCGAGACCGCGCTCATCTGGGGGATCGGCGGCGGCGTGTCGCTGACCTCGATGCGCATCGCCAAGCTGTTCGGGGCGCGCGTAATCGCCACGTCGTCCGACGATGCGAAGCTCGCCGCGGCCAGGCAGCTCGGCGCCGATGTCACGCTGAATCACCGGACGCAGAAGGTTGCGCAGGAAGTGCGCGCGCTCACCAACAAGCGCGGCGTCGACGTAGTGGTGGAGAACGTCGGCGCGGCGACGTGGGAGGATTCGCTACGGTGCCTCCGGCGTGGCGGGAGACTCGTCACCTGCGGGGCGACGTCGGGCCCGCAGGCCGCGCTCGACCTCCGCCGGCTGTTCTGGCATCAGTGGAGCATTCTCGGATCGACCATGGGGAACGCAGCGGAATACGCGGAGATCGTACGGCGCCTGGGGCAGGGTGAGCTCAGGCCGGTCCTCGATCGGGTCTATCCAATGGCGCAGGCGCGTCAGGCATTCGAACGGCTGGCGAATGGGCAGCAACTGGGAAAAGTGGTTGTCGAGGTTCGTTCCTAAACCCCGTTGCCTTAATCGACCTAAGTAGTTAATTTTTATCGTCTTACACCTCCCTAACATACGATCTAAATGACCGGTCCGAACGTCCGCGAACGCATTCTCCCGCGCCTCATAGAAGACGAATTAAAGGAATCGTTCCTCGACTATTCGATGAGCGTGATCGTGTCGCGCGCGCTCCCCGATGTGCGCGACGGCTTGAAGCCCGTCCACCGGCGCATCCTCTACGCGATGAACGAGCTCGGGCTTGTTCCCGGCCGGCCCTACAAGAAGAGCGCGACGGTCGTGGGCGATGTGCTCGGCAAGTACCACCCCCACGGCGACGTGGCGTTGTACGACACCCTGGTGCGCATGGTCCAGGACTTCTCCCTACGGTACCCGCTGGTCGACGGGCAGGGGAATTTCGGGTCGGTCGACGGCGACTCGGCGGCTGCCTACCGCTACACCGAAGCCCGGCTTACTCGGGTCGCGATGACGATGCTCGAGGACATCGACAAGAACACCGTTGCCTTCGTCCCGAACTTCGACGATCGCCTCAGGGAGCCCACCGTCCTCCCGGGCCGCCTTCCCAACCTGCTCGTGAACGGGTCGGCGGGCATCGCGGTGGGCATGACCACCAACATCCCGCCCCACAACCTGAGCGAAGTCGTGCAGGCGGTGGTGCACCTGGTGGATCATCCCGACGCCACGCTCAAAGACATCCGCAAGTTCGTCAAAGGCCCCGATTTCCCCACCGGGGCGATCATCTACGGCCGCGACGGCATCAAGGAGTGCTACGAGAAGGGCCGTGGGCGCATCGTGATTCGCGCTCGCGCGATTGCGGAGGAGAAGGAATCGACCGGCCGGCAGCAGATCGTGGTGACGGAGTTCCCGTATCAGGTCAGCCCCGAGCGCGTGCACGAGCAGATCCGCGATCTCGCGCTCGCCAAGAAGCTCGAAGGCATCAGCGACGTGCGGAACGAATCGGACAAGGAAGGTATCCGACTCGTCATCGAGCTGAAGCGCGACGTCATCCCGATGGTCGTGCTCAATCAACTCTATAAGCACACGCAGATGCAGCAGACCTTCGGCGCCATCATGCTGGCGCTGGTGGACGGCACGCCGAAGGAGCTGACGCTCCTCGAGCTGCTGCAGCATTTCATCGAGCACCGCCACACCGTCATCACGCTCCGCACGCAGTTCGAGCTGCAACGCGCGCAGGACCGCGAACACATCCTCGAAGGCTTGAAGATCGCCGTCGACAACATCGACGAAGTGATCAAGATCATCAAGAAATCGAAGGACACGCCTTCGGCGGATGCGGCATTACGCAAGCGCTTCAAGCTGTCGGAAAAACAGTCCGCGGAAATCCTCAACATGCGCCTGGCGCGCCTGACGGCGCTCGAGATCACGAAGCTCGACGAGGAGCTGAAGGACGTCCGCAAGTTCATCAAGGAGTGCAAGGAGATCCTCGCCTCCAAGCCGCGGCGCATGAAGATCCTCAAGGAAGAGCTGACGGAGCTGGCGGCGGGGTTCGGCGACGAGCGTCGCACCGAAATCGTCGCCGATCAGGGCGAGTTCTCGATCGAAGATCTGATCGCCGAAGAAGACATGGTCATCACCGTGTCCCACGCCGGCTACATCAAGCGGCTCCCGGTGTCGGCCTACCGGCGGCAGCGGCGCGGCGGGAAGGGTGTCATCGCCGCGCATCAGAAGGAAGACGACTGGGTCGAGCACCTCTTCATCGCGTCGACCCACGACTACGTCATGTTCTTCACCGAGCAGGGCCAGTGTTACTGGCTCAAGGTGCACGAGATCCCGCAGGCCGCGCGGTCCGCCCGTGGCAAGCCGATCCTTTCCTGCGTCGCGATGAAGCCCGACGAGAAAGTCGCGGCGCTCGTGCCGGTGCGGGAGTTCTCCCAGGATCAATTCCTGCTCTTCGCCACCAAGGACGGCCTGGTGAAGAAGACCGTCCTGTCGGAGTTCGGCAATCCGCGCTCGGTCGGCATTCGCGCCATCAACATCGAGAAGGGCGACGAGCTGATCGACGTGCAGGTGACCGACGGCAAGAACGACATCGTCCTCGCCACGTCGCACGGCATGAGCATTCGCTTTCACGAGAAAGACGTGCGCGATATGGGCCGCACGGCCACCGGCGTGAAGGGCATCGAGCTCGACAAAAAAGACCACGTTATCGACATGGTCGTGGTGCGCCGCAAGTCCACCCTGCTCACGGTCACCGAAAAGGGCATGGGGAAGCGCTCCGAGCTCGACGAGTACCGGGTCCAGCATCGCGGCGGCCGCGGCATCATCACGCTGAAGCGGAACGAGAAGACCGGCGTCATCATCGCGCTGAAAGAGGTGCTGCCGGACGACGAGCTGATGATGATCACCAAGAAGGGGATCATGATCCGCGTGCCCGTCGAAGGCATCCGGATCTCGGGCCGCAACACGCAGGGCGTGAAGGTCATGAACCTCACTCCCGGCGATCTGGTCGTCGACGTGGCGCGCGTCGTGAAGGAGGACGAGGAGGCGGACGTCGAGGAGGACGAGGACGAGACTCCGCCCAAGACGAAGCCGAAGAAGAAGTAGCGTGGTCACTTCCCGGGACATCCAGGACGCCGCAGACGGCCTGCGGGGCATCGCGCGCCGCACGCCGCTCCTCTATGTCGAGGAATTGGGCGCGCATCTCAAGCTCGAGAACGAGCAGCCGATCGGGGCGTTCAAGATCCGCGGCGCCTACAATGCCATCCGCAAGCTTCCCGATCCCGCGCGCAAACGTGGGGTCATCACGTTTTCGTCGGGCAACCACGGCCAGGCCGTGGCGTATGCCGCGAAGCAATTCGGCGTGCGCGCGGTGATCGTAATGCCCGAAACGGCGCCCGCCGTGAAGGTCGCCGGCGTCAAGAAGTGGGGCGGCGAAGTCGTATTCGCCGGCCGCACGTCCGAGGACCGGCGCATCAGAGCCGAGGAGATCGCGGCCAAAGAGCAGCTCGCAATCGTGCCGCCGTTCGATCATCCCGACATCGTGGCAGGCCAGGCGACGGTCGCGCTCGAAATCGTCGAACAGCTGCCGGAGGTCGAGACCGTTGTCGTTCCGGTGGGCGGAGGGGGCCTAATCTCCGGTGTCGTGACCGGACTCGCTGCCGCCGGCAGCCGGGCGGTCGTGTGGGGCGTGGAGCCCGCGGGCGCGCCCAAGCTGCACCACTCGCTCGCGGCTGGGAGACTTGTTCGCCTCGAGCGCAGCGGCAGCATCGCCGACGGCCTGATTACGCTCAATGTCGGTGAAGTGCCGTTCGCCGAGCTGACGCGTGAGAAAGGCCGCCTGCGAGGGGTCGTCCTGGTGGAGGATGACAGCATCCGCGCCGCCGTGCAGTTTCTATGGCGCACCTGCCGGCTCGCTATCGAGCCGTCGGGCGCCGCCACGACGGCCGCGCTGCTCGGCGGGGCCGTGCCACGGTCGCGGACCACCGTGCTCGTGGTCAGCGGCGGCAATGTAGATCCCTCGCTACTCGAGGCAACGGATTGATGGCTGGTCCCGCAACGCGAGTTCTGGTCGCCGACGACGACGCGTCGCTGGTCCAGACGCTGACCTGGATCCTCAAGGAAAACGGATACGAGGTCGCGGTCTGCCCGGGAGGCGAGGGGCTGTTCGCCAAGCTCGAAGAGATCAAACCCGCGATCCTGCTGCTCGACATCATGATGCCCAAGGTGGACGGGCTGCAGCTGCTCGAGCGCCTCAAACAGGACGAGCGCTACCGCGACCTGCCGGTGCTCATGGTGTCGTCCATGCCGCCCGAAGAGGCGACCGTGCGCGCCCTCGGTCTCGGCGCGGCCGACTTCATCTCCAAGCCGTTCCGGGTGCGCGAGCTGTTGGCGCGCGTCGACGCGCACATCCGCGTGGGCCGCGCGCTCGCGCAGGCGCGTGAGGAAGCCCGCAGCCGGGCCGCGATGGTGGACATCCTCCACGAGGTCACCGACTCGCTCAAACCGGACGAGATGTACCACATCCTCGCCCGCCGGGTGGCCCGCGCGCTCAACATTTCCAAGTGTTCGATGGTGCTCGCGAAGCCCGGCGATCAACAGGGCGTGGTCGTGGCGGCGTACGAAAACCCGATGCTGCGCAACCTCCAGATCGACTTGGCCAAGTATCCGGAGATCCGGAAGGCCGTGTCG
>Ga0209488_10002415_pt1 | contig 15338 bp, 15 predicted proteins | sample Rivendell_Oct201_8_FD_188349 | JGI IMG/M metagenome (GOLD analysis project Ga0209488, IMG submission 188349) | Vadose zone soil microbial communities from the Eel River Critical Zone Observatory, Northern California, USA -... | ecosystem: Environmental > Terrestrial > Soil > Vadose zone >... | reverse complement strand
TTCCGCATGTCATACATCGTTTGCTGGCCAACCCGTTGCATGATGCGAATCTGCGCATACTGCGCGAGAAAATCGAAGAGCAAGACTCCGAAATAGACCCCTGAAATCATCAGAATTCCGTGCCAGGCCCGATTCTCGCCGAGCGCGCCGCTTGTCCAAGGCACGAAATATCGATCAATTGCCTGCTGAAATAGGTAAGGAGGAGCAAGCTCCATCCATGTAATCAATGGAGCAAGGCCCAACGCCACGATCACCCAGGCTTTGTACGGCCGGAGATACTGCAGCAGCCGCCGCATCAAGCGCGAGTCGTACGCTTTACCGAGGGCCTCTTCTTCGTGCGGATTGACCGGTGTGGTGCTCATGCGCGTTCCAGCTCTTCTTCCAAAAGTTGTTTCTGATACAGATCGGCGTAGTAACCGCCGGCGGCCAGCAGTTCATCGTGCCTGCCGCGCTCGGCGATCTTTCCATCAATTAATACAACGATCTGATCCGCATCGCGCACCGTCGAAGTTCGGTGCGAAATCAAAATTGTCGTGCGGCCGCCCATGATTCGTTTTAGGCCGGTCAGGATGCGCTCTTCGGTCTGCGTGTCCACACTCGATAGCGCGTCGTCAAGAATCAGAATTCGTGGATCGCGAATCACCGCGCGCGCAATGGCCGTGCGCTGTTTCTGTCCGCCAGAAAGTGTAATCCCGCGTTCGCCGACCGCCGTTTCATAGCGCTTCGGGAAATCCTGAATGTCGTCATCGAGATTGGCAATTCCCGCCGCTTCGAGGACCTGTGCCTCCGTAAAGGTCGGCAATCCAAACGCGATGTTGCCGCCAATTGTTTCCCCAAAGAGGTAAGTATCCTGCGGCACGAAGCCAATCGAACCACGCAGCGCTGCCAGCGGCCATTCCTTCAATGGCTTTCCGTCCAGATATAACTCACCATCCGGTGCTTCCCACAAACGGGCAATCAGAGCGGCCAGTGTGGACTTTCCGCTGCCGGTAGGCCCAACAATCGCCAGCGTCGAGCCGGCAGGAATTTTCAGATCGATGTTCTGCAGCACCGGATGCGAACCGCTCGAATGGCCGTTGGCTTGTCCGTTGGACTTCGCTTTCGCCTTCGAATCGTTTCCCGCGAGCGAAGTCGGGTAGCTGAACGTCAATCCGCGAAATTCAATCTCACCTACTGGTTTCGTATTTGGCGAAACTTTGGCAGCCGAATCATCAATACTCGGCTGCGCCGAAAGTATGTAGCTGAGCCGCCCCATCGACGCCGCGCCGCGCTGAAAAATATTGGTGACCCAGCCCAACGCGATCATTGGCCAAACCAACAGCGTCAGATAGGCATTAAACGCAATCAAAGCGCCCAGTGAAATCTGTCCACGCAGCAATTGATGTCCGCCCTGCCACAGGACAATCAGAAACGTGGTCCCTATCAGCGCCTGCAACGACGGCATGAACATGCTCCAGGTGCGGATCAGCTTGATGTTGCGCGCTACATATTCGCGATTCGGTTCGTCGAACTGCCGTTGCTCGGCTTGTTCCTGCGCGTAGGCTCGCACCACACGAACGCCCGACAAGTTCTCCTGCACACGCGCCGTCAACGTCGCCAGCGCCGCCTGGATTTTTTCATACAGATCGTGAATCGTACGCCCAAAAAACCATACCGCCACCGCAACCACTGGAGCCGGCAACAGCACCCAAAGTGTCAGCGAAGGCGAAAGAGCAACCATCACCACAATCGCGAAAATCATGGTCACGAGGGTCGTGGCGCTGTACATAATTCCCGGCCCCAGCACCATGCGCACCGAATTCAAGTCATTGGTCGCGCGCGACATCAGCTCGCCGGTGCGGTTGCGCACGTAAAATTCCGGCTCCAGCAGTAGCAGCCGCTTCAACAAGTCATTGCGTATGTCGAATTCGATGTCGCGCGAAACCCCGATCAGTTTCCAGCGCGCCATAAAAGACAGAAAACCCTTGATGCTCACGCATAAAATCACAATCAGGCAGTAGATCCCGAGCGTTCTGCGGCTTTTGGCCTGGTAAAAGGGAATCGAGCGGCTAAGTCTCGACCCAGCCAGCGCGGTCACCGGGATTCCCACGTGCGCCTCAGTAGAATGTTCGAAAGGAACTGCATTGCCTGCTAGCGTGTCCGTGATCACTCCCGTAGCCAGCGGAATCACGTTTCCGATAATTCCCATAAACAACACGCCAACCAGTCCCAGCACGATCGCCCACACATACCTGCGCAAATACGGCATCAGGCCGCTCAAGTCCTTTTTGGGCGGCGACTGTTGCACTTTTTCTTGTACCGAAGCACTCACCGTAGTTGCGACCTCTGCGTCGTAAGCGAAGGCGACTCGCCCAAGAATTGCTCATACGTGCGATCCAACGATTGGTACCGTTTCGTTTTCGGATTCCAGCGCACTCCGATAGGCAGGACGTGCTTGTCCTCCATGCCTTTCACCGGAGTCAGATACAGCGTCAATCCTTTCGCCGCGTCTTGTTCGAACTGCAGCCGCCACCCGCTAACCGGCTCAATCGGCGTCATCCCCAAATAGCCTTTGGCGTTCTTCAGATGTTCGTCGCAGCCGAAAATCTCCTTCCACTGCCCGCCATCATTTTCCGCAATCACCGCGCGCGTGACGATGGTACCCGTGATGCTGTCTTTTGGCGTCTTTGGCACCACGTTTGCCACCAGGACTTGCTGCTTTCCGGTTTTCGCCAGATCGCCAAACGCCAGCACCTGCGATTCGCTTCCCAGCAGCGAATCAGCGGCAGACCGAACTTCGTCCGGCACGGCCGGCTCCGCTGGCTTTGCGGCCACCGGCTCTTCCGGCCGGGGCGCGGGAGTGGTTCCACATCCCGCAACCAACGCAGACAACAGAAGGGAAACGAGAAGCGAGCGCGAGTAACTTGGCGCGACAAGCGGCAAAGGAGTCATTACCTTTCCAGACGAACATCGCGCCGCATTGTGAGCAGAATTTTCCATGGTTTGTTTGGCCGGGCTAGCTACAGGCTCGATGCCGACAGCGTGATTTCAATCACCCGGCCCGGCTTGCCATCTTTCTCCACCGTGCAGAGCACTTCCATCATCTGCGGCACGTCCGGGCCTGCCCAATCGAATGCGTAATATAGCAATTCTAGCCGCTGCTGGTCTTTGGTGCTAGGACTGCGCGAATCCGGTTCGCCATACAGCTGCAGCACCCGAGCGGCACCGTCGCCGAGCCTCAATCCCAAGCCGGTGCTGAATTTCGGCGCCATGACCAATGCGTCCGCACATGCGCGAACAGGCCTGGCCTTCATCTTGCTCAACCACACGGACTGAATGATTCCTTCCTCGCTAAGATTAACGTTTAATTCGTCGCCATCACAGCTCTGCCATGTGGCCGAGTGGTTTTGCTCATCGTTCTTCGCTGGATTTCGCCAAAGTGTCAGCGCCCTGGCCATGGAAGTGCGCCCGGGCGATATCCTCGCCAGGATCGTCTCATGGTGGCGGGGATAACTCTTTGCCTGCACTGCACCGCGAGCAGCGACGCCAATGGCGCTCGTGGCCAACAGTCCTAAACTAACGCTGGCCCAGAATCGCATCCAGGCGTGCTTCAAAATTTTCCTCTCCTTCACTCCACAACTCGTTCCGTTCCACCGGCAATGCCCGCTCAATGGACTCGATCCAGCTGAACAATTGTTGGATGTTTTCCCGTGTCTTTGCGGCATATTCGCGTCGGTTGGCATCCACCGACATCCATTGCCGGAAAGTTTTCTCGATCGGGTGATCGGAACTGTCAAATGGATTCGAAGCCGCTCCCGGCGCCAGGATTCCCCCGTGTCCAGTGAACAAATGCTCGAATCCGAGGTCCACGCTAAATTGCCCTTCGCTTGACGCTGCGCCGTCATCGTACTCCAGCCCGCGGCAAATTATTTCCAGCGGCTGCGGCCCCTGCGTCCACTTCAGCGTTTCGCTCTCGAAGGTCCACAGGTCCCACTGTGCATCCACAATGTAGGCACTGTCGTCGTGAATATGCTGCGCCGCTATCGCCGCCACTTCGGGCGCACCAAAAGTGCCTTCGCGAAAATCCCATTCGGAAACAGGCGTCTCCGTCGCATCAATAGCTTGAATCACCAGATTGTCGAAGCCGTTTCGCGGCGCAGACAGCGGGACAGTTGCCAAAAATCGCACAAACTGCGCAACCATCGACTCTCGCGAAAATTCCCTCGTCCAGATACGAAGATAAGCCCGGTTTGCCATGGAAAGGGAATTATACAGGCCACTCAGCAGCACAGCCACTCATGCCTGACGCAGGTAGTGGGTTCGTTTCCGATAACGACATCAACCAGCTATTTGCCAAATTTCTTTTAGGCCATTTCATGATTTGTTAGGATTTCGCACATGAATCGACACACCGCTGCCCCGCTCCTGTTTGCTTTTCTGATGCTTGCAAATCCCGTTGCGTCTCCGCAAGATTTAGCTCATCGAGAAAAAGTTGCAGAAGGAGAATATTCGGAATGGCAGGATGGTCATCTTCTCAAAGACACCGGACTAACCTGGATAGTTTGGCGAATGAACGACGGGCTTAAAGTTGAAGCCACACTACCGCCGGACAAGGATGCCTTCCTTGCGGCTGCGTTGGCAGGCCCTGGCTTCAGAGCGCGGTTTAATCCGCGCCGCCAAAACCGTCGTCGTCCTGAGAGGAGCGGCGGATCTTTAGCGTTTACCCAGGCTGAATGTCAGGTTCTACGAGCTGGAATTTGCCCCTAGCGGTTTTCGTGCGGCGCAGCCTTGCTAAACTCCTCGGTAATTTCCTGCAGCCGTTTGCGCAATGATTCTCCGACGTTAGAAAAAACATCAGCGCACGCAGAGCGCAACTTCTCTTCGGCGGAAACAGACAGCCCGGACACCACATCGCGTGACTGGTGATCCAGCTTGGCAACCGTGGTCAGCAGCCAGGTATTCGAAACATTGTCGAGCCGCGTCTTGAAGTCGCTCGTCGCCGCACCGCTCAGATCAGCCATTGACGCGCGCAACTCTTGCTGTTGTTTCTCCGTCATGGCCTTCCACGATTCCCAAAGCGGCACGAATCCATCGTTGATTTTTTCCTGCGCCTCGCGCACGCCATTCTGCAGCGCCGTGGCCATACCCGCTTGGAAGCGCTTCAAGAAGTTTTCCTGCTCATCGGTCAGACGCTGCGCAATTGTTTCCCGTGAAGCCGCAAATTGCCGGTTCGATTCCGCGGCGGTCTCGTTCACCGTTTCCTCAAAGCCATGCAACTCCTGCCGCGCGTGGCGTTGAATCTCGTCCATAAATGCCGCAGTCGTGGTGTCCGCGGCTTCCGCGAACAATTCGCGCGCGCGATCAAATGACTCGCGTACCACTTCTTTCATCTGGTTCTGCGAGTGGCCGACAAAATTGCGGCTGGAATGATCAAGCTCGGCAGCAAACTCCACGGAAACTTCTCCAGCGCGCTCGCGCAGTTGATGCCCGCCCTGTTCCACGATTTTTTCCGTCAGGCCATTCAGTTGCGTCTGCACTTTCTTTTCGTACCATTCCGCGGTCTTGTAGATATCCTCGCGCGCCTCGTGACGCACGTCGCCGGCTTTGCTCTCGAGCTCCGCAAGGTTGCGGCTGATCACGCCTTGCGAAGCTTCTTGCAGCAATTCTTCCACGCCGCCAAGATTTTCCCGGAATCGCGCTAGTGATTCAGCAAAAGCTTCGTCCGCCGCGCTGCGAATCCGCTCCTGCTGCAGCGTCAGCGAAGCGTCCAGCAATGACCTTCCCCCCGCCATGCGGCTGATCGCATCATTGGTCTTTTCAATATGAGGTTCGGCCAGGCTGCGAACCTGCTCGTCGAATTTTCTTACCGCATCCTGGCTGGCATCGTCGAACGATTGCCGAATGCGCGTGTTCAAATCGTCGAACAGCGTTTCACTGCGCCGGTGCAGTTCATTGCGATGTAGAGATAGCACGTCATCGAGTTGTGATTGAAAACCTTCCAGCGCGTACTGCCGCGTGGTGCCCAGCCGCTCGGAATACTGATCCAGTTGCGAAGCCGTCACTCCGGCCCGCGCGATAGAATGTTCCAGCAACGCCGAGTTCTCCTGCAATTTGCCGAGTACATCCCCGTGAACCTGGTTAACCCGTTCCTCGGTTTCCGCTGCGATGCTCTTTGCCGTCTCGCGCAACGCCGTCATCCGTTGCTGCAATTCATTGTCGAGGTGTTCTTGGGTTTGCGCGCGCAAATCAGCTGCGCTCTGGCACGCCGATTCCGCCGCGCCTTCTTTCAGTTTGGCCACCGCCGATTCGACAAACTCTTGAATCTGCGTTCGTGCCAGATCTACCTGTGCCGCCAGATGCGCTTGCATCTCGCCTTGCGCATTTGCGGCTGCATCGGTCAATTGTTGTTGCGCCGCGCCTGCCGTCGCATTCAGCCTTTCCTGGTGCGCGCCAAATACTTCTTCCTGCTTCCGCACCCGGCTGTCCAGCACCGCCGAGGTCACGGACGCCTGCTCAGCAATCCGCCGTTCCAACTCTTGCGATTGGGCGACGATCCGCCGCGCTACTTCTTCGGCTTCCCGGCAGAGCTGTTGCACGCGTTGGGTAATTCCAGCCGCATGTTGCTCGTGCAGCGCATGCTGCTCCGCGCCGGCTTTCGCTATCGTCGCCGTCACTTCGCGCGTTAACTGCTCGAGGTGAGGCGCCAGCCACTTCGGCAATTCGTCCTGCAGCGCTTTCGCTGCCGCGCTATACACCGCCCGGCTGCGTTCAGCACTTTCCTGATGAATTCGTTCGACGGCGCGTCCCGCTTCCGTTGCAATATCGGATTGCGCCGCGCTGAATTTCTGCTGCCAGTGTTCCGTCGCCGTCTGCTGTTCAGTGGCCACCGCTTGCGCCGCTGCTTCGCGGGCGGCCGCGCTGATCTGCTGTTTCGCGTCCGCGATCAAACGGGCCACTTGCCGCGCGAGTTGCAACGAAGCGTCAGTCGTACTGGCTGGCGGTGGCAGAACATGCAGGGTTTCAGGGTTGGTACTTGCAAACCCTGAGTTAAACGATCTATCCGTTCCGATTGCGGGAGGCGGAAGCTCTGGTTCAGCCGAAGGCTTCGCGTCTTTTGATCTCTCAGGCGATTTTTCCGGCAACCGCAGAACAATGTCCTGGTCCTTTACTTCGTGGCTTCTCGCGCCCACGGTCAAAATAAAATTGCCCCAATCCTCCGGCGGAAATCCGATGCCCCAAACATTTCCTGGAAGCTCCAGCTCCAGCGCCACTTGAAACAGTTGCCGCACCGTCCGCGGCCGCTGAATCCATGCCACCCGGCCGCGCACTTGCCGCGGAGGCTGTCCCGGCTCCGCATGGGGAATCTCCAGCGTCACCCACATATTTTTCAGGACGTAATGTTTCGATTGGTAACGACACCCGTGGCAATTAATGATCAAGCTCGATGTGCGCTCCACGAACGGGCGCCCCAGCGCGTCCACGCCGGTCACCAGCAGCGGCACTGCCTGCACAATTCGCGAACTACGCCGCTTGCGCAGTTCTTCGCCCGCATTCATAGCGTTTTCTTGCACCATGTCTATAGGATCGTCGGCACGATCCTTGCCAAACTGTTCCATGTCCGACGTCTGATCCCTTGCTTATCTAGTCTGTTTTGCTCTGCTTAGCGGCGTTCCGTTTTGGGCGCATCGGCTTGTGCCTGGGGGCGCTTGCCGGTAAGGAAATCCCATATCTCTTTTGCCACCCAAATCGGGCCAACCAGTAAATAAACTGGCCCTTGGAAAAAAGCGGGATGATTTCCTTCTACTTTGTGGCCCAGAAACAATAGCATCCAGCCGGCGACAAAAAACGAGCCGCCCCACATCCACTTCATGAAGAGGAGCAACGCGAGCCCCGCAAAAATCAGCGGTATCCCGATTCCGTGCAGAATTTTATTCCACACCGAAGAGTGCTCGCGATCGTACTGCGCCATGTAGTGCGCCAGATCAGGCATAGCGCACCTCCTTGTGACGGGAAACTCACTGCAGAATTGTGACTCTATACCGAAAAAACTAAAATGGCCAGTCTGGACTAGGAGTACCAGCGTCTCAGCCTAGTACGGCTTTTCCGTTTCATGCAGCGCCGGCTTTAGCCGCTGCTCGTTCTTCATCCGGACCGAGTACAACACTGGAGGCAGGAAGGATCTCAACTTCGAGTGTTCGTCTGGTGTGTCACCAATGCCAGAAAAACTCCAGCCATATCACGATCGCCGCTCAAAACACTGTAAACGCCGCATGAATCGCCCAACCGACCCAGAAAAGCTTCCTTTGCCAGCGGAGTGACACCAGCGAGCGCCAGCACCGGTATCTCGCATTCCAGCAGCATGCGATACTGGCGGCGATTGGCCTGCACCGTTGCCAGCCCGTCCCGCATATCCTGGTGCAAAAGCCCGGTAACGGCCACAATCACCAGCATGGCCGCTCCACCGGCCAGGACGATGCCCGCCTTGCCGTGTCGCCGGAATATCGGCGCCGCGATTCCAGCAAAAATGCCGAGAAAGAAAATTACAACCGTAACCGCCCTCACGCTAAATGGACGATTTGGAAACTCGCTTTCGACTGTGGGGCCAGTTACAAGTCCCGCCGCCCTTCCATCGCTTTCATCATCGTGACTTCGTCCGCGTACTCCAAATCCGCACCCACAGGAATACCCACGCCAATGCGCGATACCCGCACTCCCAGCGGCTTCAGCAGCTTCGACAGATACATCGCCGTAGCCTCGCCCTCCGCGGTAGGATTGGTCGCCACAATGATTTCTTCGACCGATCCGCCCTTCAGCCGTTCAATCAGTTGCTTAATTTTCAGTTGGTCCGGCCCGCGCCCTTGCAACGGCGCTAGCGACCCGCCCAGCACGTGATACATCCCGCTGTACATTCGCGTCTTCTCGATGGCCATGATGTTGTGCGGCTCTTCCACCACGCAAATGGTGCGTTTGCTGCGGTTTGCCCCGGTGCAATAGAGACACGGATCAGTGTCGGTAATATTTCCGCACACCGAACACTCGCGAATCTTCTCTTTGGCGTCGCGGATCGCCTCCGCCAATCCCAGCGCGTCTTCTGCCGGAATGCGCAATAAATAGAACGCCAGTCGCTGCGCGGTTTTCTGGCCGATACCGGGCAGATGCTTCAGTTCGTCGATGAGTCGTTCGACAGGAGCAGCAAAATCAGGCATGCCCACTGTGTAGCACACCCGCGCTCACCCGCGCAAACCGCGTCACAACTCGGCCTTTTTCGCCCAAGTGTGTCCTTATGAACTCACGGCCCGCACACCCAAGTTGTGTCTAGGCTGACACAACGCCCGCTCTGCGAAGCGCCAAGTCCTTATCCTGCAACATGAATTTTCCGGTTCACCGAATGCATTTCTGAATTCGCGTAATTTGGAGGATTCCGTCATGATCGAACAACCTCACAGGGCAACCGTAAAAACGGTCAGTCTGGACTCGGCTTACGTTGCCATTACCTGCGCCGCTCTCCTATACGCTGTCTCCTGGGTCATGGGTTGTTCCGCTGCGCCATCTCACAACTCTGGCGGCGGCAAAAAACTGACCAGTTCTCACGGCCTGAATCATCACCCGGATGAGGAAAAAACGCTGACCGCAATTTCTGGCCGCAAATTAACTTTGGAAAAAATGTCGCAGCGTGCCGCGACCTCTCTGCAATTTTCTGATGAAGAATACGGAGTAGCGTTCGACGCGCCGAAAGGCTATGTGTTGAAGAAAGGCGAACTCCCCAGCATGGACCGCGGCCTCGGTTATCTAGGGCCCATTCCGATGCACTTCGCCGAACCCGGCGGCGTCCGTCTCGCCACTGTCGAGCCACCTCAGGGCCTGCACCTCGGCACTAATTTTGTAAACGAATTTTTCACCATCAGCGCGCACTATGGTTCCACGCAAGCGCTTTGCGGCGATTTCAATGTTCCCGCCGAATCCCGCGGCGCTCCTGTTACCCGCACCGTCGACGGCCTCGACTTCCACGGCTTCGCCGAATACTCGGCCGCCAGCATGCACGAATACAACGGCATGTACCTGCACGCTTTTACTAACGAAACCTGCTACGAAATCGGCTATGGCGTAGCCACCGCGGGCTCCGACGCATCCGCAATCAGCACCACCAACTCAGCCAACCTAAAAAATATAAACCCGGAAAATCAGCTGCGCAAATTAGAACGCATCCTGGAAAACGTCCACATAAATCCGCCAGACTTCGAGCGCAACACCGCCGATTGAGTTTGTAGCGGCCACGTTTGCAGTACGGCAGCCCGGCTGCCGCTTTTCCATTGGCTAAGATGAAACTAAAAATTGTCAGAAAGAAGCAAAACACACGTCGGGCATGGCGATGGCAAGGCACACAAAGTAAAATAATCCGGCCGATTTGTATGGGATTTTAAAAACTGCCGAACTAAAACAGTCCGGGGATTTTCATGCCCGGGATTCCGGGAATGCTTCCGGTGAGGGACTTCATCTGCGTGGCGAGTTCATCATCCACGCGGCGTGACGCTTCATTCACCGCGGCGCGGATCAAATCCTGCAACATTTCCTGATCCTTCGATGCAAATACTTCCGGCTCAACGCGCACTTCCAGAACTTGCTTCTGGCCATTCATCTTGACGGTCACCATACCGCCGCCCGCCGAAGCCTCAATCGCCACCGTGTTTACCTGACGCTGCAGATCTTCCTGCACCTGCCGCAACCGGGACAACATTTGTTGAAGCGCATTGACTTCCATCACGAGACCTCTTCGCGCCGCTTCACTTCAGAAATTCTGCCGCCGAAGCGTTGCAACATGGAGCGCACCATAGGATCGCGTTCAAATTTCTCACGCAATTCTTTGGCGCCAGACGCCGCTTGCGACGCATTCGCGGCCGTCGCTGCAACCGATTCCATCTTAGCACATACGCGCACGGAGCGATTCAGCACCTTGCCCGATACGGCACGGATTTTTTCCAGCGAGTCACGGCCTTCCACCATTTCCGCGAACGCGCGTTTTTCCGTGGCAAAAAATATGCGCAACTCCGCGCCTTCTAATTCCCAGCGATGCGCATGCTCCAGCAATTCCCCCAGAAACTTCTGCTGGGCCTGAATTGCGGCGCGAATTTCCGCCACTTGCTGCTCGCTCAAGCCCCTGGGCGCCACACAATTCACCGTTGCTTCCGGCGCTAACTCTGAAGTGTTCGAAGCCGGTTGTGTCTGCCCGTGCGAAGATTCCGATGCAGCTTCGCGCTCCGCTGCCTTCTCGTCCGCGATGATCGGGTGCACAATGCTGGTCGCGGTTTCGCTGCGATTGGCAAAAGTTTCCGGCCGTTTGCTCCGGGCGGGGGAATTAAAACTGAGCGGCGTCGCGGCCGAATTAGTAGCGGAGTTATTCGAAGTCGCTGCAGGCGGGGCTCCCACGCCCGCGGCAGCGGCATTCGCAATTTCGTTCTTGCCGGACCAAGCATGCGTGGACGCAGGCAGGGCGCTGGCGCGAGCTGTGGAGCTTTTTGCTGCGCCGCCATTGCCGCTGGCATCGCCCAAATCGGCCAGCAATTCTTCGAGGGGCGCCAAACGTCCAGCGTGAATCAAGCGCAGCAAACCCATTTCCAGATGCACGCGAGGGTCAGGTTTGCGCCTCAGGTCATCGTCGGTCTGCAACAAGATATTGAAAAATCGCGTGAGGTCTTCTTCGCTGAATTGCGCCGCCGCTTTCGCAAGCGCAGGCCGCTGGTCCGGTGTCGCTGCGATCAAATCCGAATCCGCGCCGCAAACGCGCGCAATCAGAAGGTTGCGCATGTGGCGAATCGCTTCGCGGCAGAAGTGCTGCAGGTTGCGGCCTTCTTTTTGAAACGTGTGCACCAGACCGAGAGCGCGATCCGCGGAACGAGCGGCGATTGCTTCTACGAGCTCATTCAGCGCGTCTTCCGGCACCACGCCCAAAAGCTCGCGCACTTCCTTGTCGGGAATATTGTCGCCGCAATACGCGCGCGCTTGTTCGAGCAGCGACAGCGCATCGCGCATGCTGCCTTCGGCCATGCGCGCAATCACCGCGACCGCGCCGTCGGCGATAGTCAGATTTTCTTCTTTGCCGATGTACTTGATCCGGTCCGCGATTTCGTTGAAGGTCAACGCGCGAAAATGAAAATGTTGCGAGCGCGAACGAATCGTGTCTTCCAGATCCTCCGGCTGCGTCGTGGCCATCACGAAAATTACTCGGTCGGGCGGTTCTTCCAGCGTCTTCAGCAAGGCGTTGGACGCCTCGCCAGTCAGCATGTGCGCTTCGTCGAGAATGACAACCTTGCTGCGCGATGCCGCCGGCGCGTAGCGTACCATCTCGCGCAATTCGCGAATCTGATCGATGCCTCGATTGGACGCCGCGTCGATTTCAATCACGTCCAACGAACTGCCCGCCGCAATCTCCTTGCACGAATCGCAAACTCCGCACGGTTCCGCTGTCGGCCCGTTCACGCAATTCATGGCTTTGGCCAGAATGCGCGCTGCCGTCGTTTTGCCCACGCCGCGCGCACCGGAAAAAATATACGCGTGCGCCACCCGGTCATTCTTGATGGCGTTGGCTAGAGTTCCCGTGACATGTTCTTGCCCAACAAGATCTTTGAAAGTTTGCGGGCGCCACTTGCGCGCGATTACCTGATAGCTCATGCAGGAGAGTCTCGCACGACGCGACGCTCCAGAAAAGTTCTAAGTTTTAAGTAGTAAGTCATAAGTTTCGCAGCGAGACGCTGTAGAAACTGAAATCAGATTCCGCGATCGGTGGGAGACGCAAACGTGGACAAGAAAAGAAGATGGCCGAGAGGTTGTCGCGCACTTAGAACTGAATACTTATCCCTGATGACTTTCTTCAGTGCGAGGAACTTCGGGTGATCTGGGGCACACTAGGCAATCCCGGTACCGTTGCTCCCTTCCGGGCCTGGCGGGGTTCGCGGGACCTCGTTGCACAGAGCCCGAAGTTCCACGCTCCGGCAGTCTAGCAATTGCGAGACTGCTCCTAAAATTGTAGCACAGCAATTCGGGCCGGTGATTTCGCGAATGTCAGCGAAAATTATTTTGCTGGCTTTGCGTCCGGAGCAATCACTTCTGATGGATCTACCCAGTTCACCTTGAACGGGCCGATGGCATTCACCTGGACGACCGTTGCGGTTTTACTCAACGCGAAATGCCGCATCTCCTTCGGCATACTGACAAAGTTGCCGGGGCTCATTGTTTCCAGTTTCGTCGCATCGAATTTTTCGCCCATTCCGACCTGAAATGTTCCCTGCAACACGGTTACATTTTCGTCAGTCGGATGCCAGTGCGCGGGGATTTTGCTGCCGGCCGCGCAGCGGAGACGCAGGACAAAGGGCGCGCCTTCCACGGATGAGTCGCCATTGACCGGCGCGAGATCGCAGCCTTTTATGATGGGGGTCCATTTGAGATCGGCAGAGCGCAAGATGCCATGATTGCCACTTGCAGTACTTTTCTCCTGCCCGTAAGTTGCGCCTGCGATTGCAATCACGGCCGCCATAACCACATACAATATTCCCGAACGAGCGAAATTCATGATTGTTCCTCAGTTGAAGAGACGAGCCCGGAATGACGGCGAACATACTCCTTCTGTCGAGATTGAGCAAGTGCGCCTGCCGGGGCGGGTTACGGGCCGTGCCCGCGATCGCGGAGCGATAACTGCAACATGGGGCAGACACCACACGGACGCCTGCCTGGTTCTGCGCACATTGGCAAAAAAGTCGCGGTGATCTATCTCCTTTTGGGGTACTCTTTTGATGGATGGAGTTCCTCCCCATCCGCCCGTCGATTGCCGCAGCTTTTGCCGGGTCCGCGCGCCAGCGCCGCACCATGAGGCCTCGCCTCGGTGCTACTCCACGTTACGGAGCACGTCTGCCCCGGCAGGCACGCTTGCAAATTGCAAGCAGGAGGATCACTAAATGAAGATTGCAGTTCGGTTGATGTTCGCTGTTTCGCTTTTGTCTTTCTCGGCATCGCTGTCTCAGGCAGAACCACGCCAGATCATGCAAGGCACTCAGATGCGCTTAAAGCTTCTGACCGATATCAGCACGTCCTTGTCACGAAATGGTGATGGCTTTGTCGCCGTAACCACCGAACCGGTAATGCTTGGCAACCAGCAACTCTTGCCCGCAGGTACCCGCATTCGCGGCATCGTCACCAGCATTAGCCACGCGCGCCATTTTGCGCTTTTGCGCGGCGAAGCATATTTGAACCTGACATTTCGCTCGGTCGAAATCGACAGCCGTCTGATTCCGGTCCAGATGAGCATCATCACGATCTCCAAGCCGTCCACCGAAGGCGAAGGCAGCCGCCGCAAGGACGTTACCGTCACCGAGGGCCAGTTGCTCCAGGAAACTCACGACATCAAGGGTTCTATTATCGCGGGTACGATTGGCACTGGCGGATCAACCGTCATCGGTAAACTTGCCAGCCACGCAGCGGCCGGATTTGGAATCGGCCTCGCCGGCAGCGCGATTTACGTTGCTCAGCGCAAAGGCAGGGAAGTGGTGCTGCCCTCGGACACGGGCTTTCTGGTGCGCATGGATAACACCATTACTGTGCCCGGCACGATCGCTTCGACCGGTTCAGTGAACGGCAGCAAATAATCCAGGGAATTTTTCGGCTAGGACAATTTGCCGCAGGGGAAAAGGCGCAGCGCGAAAACTTCCCGAAGAAGTAGGCTTTACAGTGGCCCGTGGTAGGGGCTTGAGCCTGACAAGACCTTCGGCAGGCAGGCGAAGCGAGGAATCTCTCTTTCTTGTGGCGTAAGACGAAGAGAGATTCCCTGCCCGCCGCAGGCAGGCTCTTGGTGTGACGCTGGCTGTGCCGAAACGAACGACACCCACTCGTAGGCGTCCAGTTTTGGCCCGCCAAGCGGACTGTCCATGCATGAGCGCGGAGATCCGGAGTATCCTTCAGGAAATTTTCAGTGGCGGTACGGCTCTCCACAAAATGTTTTAGCGATCCTTCGGGCGAGCCGAAGCGGTTTGTTGGTTTCAACGCGTCGGGAGCTTGCGCCTTCTGCCAGCGATCCGGAATCATTGCCATGATTCCTGCGTCAATTTTCGCGGTGTCGCGGTCCGGAGGCTGGCGCCTTCATAACCTTGTCCACCGCCATGCCGCGAATGAAATCCTCCGCCGCGGCAATGTGCTCGACGCACTCCGCCACCGACCATTTATCAGGAGCCGCTTTGAAGTTCCACTGCGCCCCGGATAGTCCTTTGGTTTCGTCCAAGACTCCTTTTTTCGTTGATTCAAGATATGCCAGCGCTTTGCCTTTTCCGCTTGCGTTGTTTCCTGTGCGCGGACGTTTCCGGCCGCAAATGCCAGCG
>Ga0209488_10002413_pt1 | contig 15342 bp, 9 predicted proteins | sample Rivendell_Oct201_8_FD_188349 | JGI IMG/M metagenome (GOLD analysis project Ga0209488, IMG submission 188349) | Vadose zone soil microbial communities from the Eel River Critical Zone Observatory, Northern California, USA -... | ecosystem: Environmental > Terrestrial > Soil > Vadose zone >... | reverse complement strand
GTTTCGCGGAAGATGGAGCGGCCACCGGCGACATCTCCGGAAACGCGACAAAGTGCGGCAGCGCGGGCGCCGCCGGCACGGAAGGAAGCTCTTGGGACAGGGTGGGGGCGGAGGCCTCGGACTCGCGCAGCGCGATATCGGGCAGGGCGGCGTCCTGGTCGGGCCGGATGGGGTCGGGCTCGGGGAGGGCGATGTCGGGAAGGGCGGCCTTGGGTTCGGGCCGGATGGGCTCGGGAGCCGGGAGGGCGACCTCGGGCAGAGTGGGCCTGGGGTCGGGCCGGCTCGGCCCGAATCCCGCCAAGGCGACCTCGGGCAAGGCGTGGTCAGGCACGGGATCCATGGCCGCATGCTCGGGCGCGGGGGCGCCGGGCAGGGGGGCTTTGCGCTCGGAATGGGCGGGTCGTACCGGCGGGGGCGCGGACGCCGGGACCGGGTCCGGCGCGAGCGTGAATCCCGGCACGTCCATGACGAAGGATTGCGGCGCGTGGGCGGGCTTTTCGCCCTCGGCGGCGTCGGGCCCGCGCTCGGCCGTTGGCGCGGGGTCGGCCATCATGGCAAGCGCCGCCTCGCCCGGTCGCGTCGGGGCCGCGCTGCGGGCCGTCGCTTTTTGCAGCATCTCCTCGACCGCCTCGGCGACCGATATCGGTCGCGGGGCCGGCAGGATGTCCGCCTCGGGCTCGATCCCGACATCCATCGGCGCCGGCTTCGCCTCGGTCTCGGGCGGCGCGGCCATGACGGCAGATTCGTCAACCGATCCGGCCACAATCTCGGAGAGGGCCTCGGAGGCCGCGTCCGGCGATGCATCGGCCTCGACTGGCGAACCGACGGCGCCCGGGGCCGATACCGGCTCCTCGGACGCGCCCTCGGTCGGCACGTGAATGATCGCAAGAATGCGGCTGAGGAGCGCGGCCGGATCGTTGCGAAGCTCGTCCAGGGCCGGCACCGACAGCGGCTCAGGTTCCGGCTCGTGCGCCGGCTCGGTCGGCTCCGGCGCCATCGCGGCCGCGCTTGCGGTCGGAGCCGGCGATACCTCGCGCTCGGCCCCAGGGGGAATTTCGCCAGATGCGGTGGCGCTGTCACGGTCGGCAACGGCGCTGGCGGGCGCATCATGGATGTCATCATCGGCGTGAGCGTCGGGAGCGTCACTCTCGGGGAAGGCGTGCGGCAGCGCGTCTTGAGCCACCGCGTCCTGAGCCACCGCCTCCTGAGCCACCGCGTCTTGAGCCGCCGCGTCTTGAGCCGCCGCGTCCTGAGCCACCGCGTCGTGAGCCACTGCGTCTTGAGCTGGAGCCTGTTGAGCCACCGCCTGTTCGACCGCCGCCGCGTGAGTCACGGCTTCTTGAGTCACGGCTTCTTGAGTCACGGCTTCTTGAGTTACGGCCTCTCGCGCCCCGGCCTCTTCGACCCGAGCGTCCTGCGCGACAGCATCATGCGCGTCGGGGTCTCGGACGTCGGCGTCGTCGGCGCGGGTATCGGTGTCGGACGCTGCGGCGGGGCGGGCCGCCATGTCGTGGCCCGTTACGTCATGGCCGTTTCCCGCCGTTGCGGTTTGCCGTTGCGCGCCCCCCGGCATCATCTCGTCGATATGGGGCTGATCGAGATGTCCTTCCGCTCCGCCGTCGTCGATGCGCGGCGCATGGCCGACGGGTTCGGCGGGCGACGCGGCCTCGGTGGCGCCCCAGATGTCGATCATCGCCTCGATGCGCTCCTCCAGGAACCGCATGACCTCGACCACCTTGCGGGTACGCTGGCCGGTGAGATCCTGGAACGAGCAGGCGCTGTAGATGTCGGTCGCGCGCTGATCGAGCGCGTCGCAGGCGTCGGATTCCGTGCCGCGCTCGCGCAACGTCCAGGCGATCTCCTGGACATGCTCGGCGGCGGCGAGGATGGTGGAGGTGGCGTGTTCGGTGGTCCGTACGATCGAGTCCAGCTCTTCGGTCGCCTCCAGCAGCGTGCCTTTGGCTTCGCCTTCGGGCGTGATCGCGGCAATCTCGGCCTTGGTCTGCGCGATGGCCTTCGCCATCTCGAGGAGATCGAATTTTACGCGCTCGGTCGGGGAGCTATGGTCGCGCCGACGCCAGACCGCCTCGACCCGGTCAAGGGCCGCGAGGACCAGCTCGCTATCGGTGTTGCGGTTGCGCTTGGCGAATTCGCCGAGGAACCAGCGTCCGCGCGCGGTTTCCATGACGGCCGCGAAAATGGCGTCGTAATCCGCCTCGCTCAGGGGCGGAGCCGCAGACGGCGAGAGGGCGTACTGGGCGTCGGACATGGACACGGATCATAACGTTGCTTTTAGGAATCACCACGATCGACTACGCAGTGCAATGTATTTGATTCCGGGGGCGTGCCGTAGGGGACGCCAGGAAGCCTGATCGCGCCCGATGGCCGACCGATTCGTCCTCCGCCTATCGCTATTTTATGGCGCATTCTTTGTCTACGCCGGGCTGTCCATGCCGTTCATGCCGGCCTGGCTCGCCGCCAAGGGCCTGGACGCACGCGAAATCGGCATCGTGCTCGCAACCCCGCTGGTGGTGCGTCTCATCGCGGTTCCGCTGTCGACCCGCCTTGCCGATCGTTTTGGCGTGCTGCGCCAGGCGCTGGTCGCCGTCTCGATCGCGAGTATCGCAGGCTTTGTGCTGATCGGGCTGGGTTCCGGATTCCACTTCATTCTGGCGGCCTTCGCGCTCGCCGCCCTGGCGATCTCGCCGGTGCTGCCGCTGGCCGACGCCTATGCGTTGCGCGGCCTGCAGGGGGGTGCGCACCGCTATGGCTCGGTGCGGCTATGGGGCTCGGTGACCTTCATCATCGCCAATCTGGCGGGCGGGCTGCTGCTCGCGCGCCTGGGCGCGCAAGACGTGATCTGGGCCGTGGTGGCGGCGCTGGGACTGACCGCCGCGGCGGCGCTCGGCCTCGCCCGGCTCGCGCCCGAGGCGCCCGAGCCGGGCGGCATGCGGCCGGCGGGCGCTTCGTTATGGGGCTCGCCCGTCTTCGTCACGGTGGTGATCGGGACGAGCCTGATCCAGGCGAGCCATGCGGTCATGTATGGTTTCGCCACACTGCAATGGAGCGCCAAGGGCATCGCGGGCCCGGCGATCGGCCTGCTGTGGGGACTCGGCGTCCTGGCTGAGATCGCCCTGTTCGCGGTGTCGGCGCGTGCCGTCGCGGCGCTAGGCGCCACCCCGATGATCGTGCTCGGCGGGATCGGCGGCGTGATCCGCTGGACCGCCATGGCGTTCGATCCGCCGACGGCGGCGCTGCCCTTCCTGCAGGGCCTGCACGCGCTGAGCTTCGCGGCGACCCATCTCGGAAGCATGCACTTCCTCGCCCGGATAGCGCCCGCCGGCCGGGGCGCGACCGCGCAGGGGGATTTTGCCACGACGCAGGGCATCGTGTTCGCCGCCGCCATGGGATTGTCGGGCGCGCTGGTCGCGTCCTACGGCAGCCTCGCCTATGGGGCGATGGCGGCGGCCGCAGCGGCCGGCGTCATGCTCACGGTGGTGGGGCTCGCATTGGAGCGTAAGCTACCGGCCGCGTGAGCGCCGGCGGCCCGTGACGCAGCATGGGAATGGTTGCGGCGAATCCTGCCGGCGCTCGATCCGCGATCGAGACCGCCCTCGCGACGGCGACCCAAATGGAACCTAACGGCAGGCCGGATACATCGCGGCCAGTTCGCGCCCGCGCAGGAACTTCATGGTCGGGGACAGCCCGCCGCGCCGGGCGAGCCAGGAGCGGATCGGTGGCGGATAGATGTCGATCAGCGCCTGCGTGGCGACCGCGCTGGTGACGCGGCGACCATGGCCGTTGTAGTTCCAGGCGGCATGAAAGCCGAGAACGGCATTGTGCGTCACGCAGACCTGCTCGCGCGGAAGGATGCCGAGCACCATGGTGCAGGCCGACAGGCATGGCCCGTCGATGACGACCTTTTCGCCGGTCTGGCGCACCGCGGAGAAGCGCGACGCGTATTGCGTCATCAAGCCGCCCGGGTCGTCCGTGATTCGCACCGCCGCTTGCGCGGACGTGGCGGAAAGCGCCGCAAGAGCTGCGGCAGCGAGAATTGCAATGAGATGCATGCTCACCCCTCCCGAGCCTTTCCCTAACAGATTTGAATCAGCGCCGCGACTGTCTTCGGCAGGGAACCGGCAAAAATTTTTCCGTACGAGGATTATCGGCCACGGTTACGGGAACCCGCCAGTTCCAAAACGTCGCACGGCGTCGCTGGATCGGAACCGACATGCTTTCGCCGGAAATGCCCTAGCCCCACAGCGCCGCAGTTGCCGGATACACCAGGCTACCCTCGTAGCGCAGGCCATCGGCGCGGTCTTGCGCGAGCAGCAGCGCGCCGTCGAGGTCGACCACGCGCGCGCTCTGCGCCAACAGCATGGCCGGCGCGAGCGCGAGCGACGTCGAGATCATGCACCCCACCATGAGACCCAGGCCCAAGCGGGCGGCCTCGGCGGCGAGCGCGAGCCCTTCGGTCAGTCCGCCGGCTTTGTCGAGCTTGAGGTTGATCGCGTCATATTTGCCGGCGAGCCGCTTGAGCGAGGCGCGATCATGCACGCTTTCGTCGGCGCATACCGGAATCGGATGCGGAATATCGGCGAGGACGGCGTCCGCCTCGGCCGGCAGCGGCTGTTCGACCAGCGTGACGCCGGCAGCCGCGCAGGCGGCGAGGTTCTCGCCGAGATTTTCGGCGGTCCAGCCTTCATTGGCGTCGACGATCAGTTCGGCACGGGGAGCGGCCGCCCGCACCGCGCGGATGCGCTCGGGATCGCCGGCCTGGCCGAGCTTGACCTTGAGGAGGCTGCGCGACGCGGCCTTTTCGGCCGCCGCCGCCATGGCGTGGGGGGTCCCCAGCGAAATCGTGTAGGCGGTGACGAGCGGACGCGGCAGCGGCAGGTCGGCGAGCGCCTGGACCGGACGCTGGGCCTGCTTGGCGGCGAGGTCCCACAAGGCGCAATCCAGGGCATTGCGGGCTGCACCCGCCGGCAGGGCGTCTTGCAGGCCGCCACGGTCGAGGCCCCGCGCGATCTCCGGCCCCAGGCGGGCAATGGCGGCCGCCACGCCCTCAACGGTTTCACCATACCTCCCGTAGGGCACACATTCGCCGCGACCGCGATGTAATCCGTCATCGACCTCGGCGACCACCACCTCGGCCTGGGTTTTGGAGCCGCGGCTGATCGTGAAGGCGCCGGCGATCGGCCAGCGCTCGGTCGCGACGCGCAAGGACAGCGGGCGGGCAGGGCTCATTGCGGGCTTCATTGTGGCTTAGGAATTGCGAAACGCGTGCAGGCCTAGGATGGGGATTATGGTGAATGGAATCTTCCGCCCGCAAGGGTGCCGCACCCGCGGCCGGGCGGTCGATCTCCAGGGGTGGGAGCTGACGCTTTGAACGGCGGGCCTTTGCTCGAAAGCGCGAATAATGGCGACCGGCTGGCGCTCAGCGCCGCCGGAACGTGGACGGCCGAGCGGGCGGGCGAGCTCGAAGGGCTGATCGGGCGGGTGATCGCCCGCCACCCCAAGGTCGGCGGCGTCGACATCGATATGGGCCGGGTGGAACGGCTCGACACCTTCGGGGCCTGGCTGCTCGAGCGCCTGCTGCGCGGGCTCGCGTCCGCCGGGGGCGAAGCGACGATCATCGGCCTCCCGGAGCATTACCGCGGCCTTGTGGCGCAGGCATGCCAGTGCAATCGCGCCGCAACGCCGACGCCGCGCCAAAATGCGCTCACCGCGACGCTCGCCGTCGTCGGCCGCACGGTCGGCCAGATCGGCCATGACATCGGGGCCGTGGTGGCGATGATCGGCGCGTTGGCGGCCGCCCTGGGGCGCGCCATCGCGCATCCGCGGACATTCCGCCTGACCTCCATGGTGCATCAGATGGACCGCGTCGGCTGGCGCGCGGTCCCGATCGTGCTGCTGATCACCTTCCTGATCGGCGGCATCCTGGCCCAGCAGGGGCTCTTCCATTTCCGCCAGTTCGGCGCCGACGTCTATGTGGTGGACATGGTCGGCATCCTGGTGCTGCGCGAGGTCGGCGTGCTGATGGTCGCCATCATGGTGGCCGGGCGCTCGGGCTCGTCCTACACGGCCGAGCTCGGCTCGATGAAGATGCGCGAGGAGATCGATGCGTTGCGCACCATGGGCTTCGATCCGATCGACGTGCTGATCCTGCCGCGCGTGCTGGCGCTCATCATCGCGGTTCCGTGCCTCACCTTCCTCGGCTCGATGGCGGCGCTCTATGGCGGCGGCCTGATGTGCTGGCTCTATGGCGGCATGAGCCCGGAGGTCTATCTGTCGCGCATGCAGGAGGCGATCTCGCTGCAGGACTTCGCGACCGGCATGATCAAGGCGCCCTTCATGGCGCTCGTCATCGGCGTCATCGCCGGCACGCAGGGGCTCGAGGTCAAGGGCAGCGCCGCCTCGCTCGGCCTCAAGACCACCGATTCGGTGGTGAAGTCGATCTTCCTGGTGATCCTGCTCGACGGCATATTCGCCATGTTCTTCGCTTCGATCGGGATGTGAGCCAAAATGGGAACCATGGCGGAGCCCGGCAACGATGCGGTGATCCGGGTGCGCGATCTGGTGGTCGGCTTCGCGGGCGCCTCCGGCGCCGCACCGGTGCTCGACCGGCTCTCGCTCGACGTCTTCCGCGGCGAGATCCTCGGCTTCGTGGGCGCCTCGGGCGCCGGCAAGTCCGTATTGATGCGCTCGATCATCGGCCTGCTGCCGAAACGCGAGGGGCTGATCGAGGTATTCGGCGTCGACGTCGGCGCCGCCTCCGAGAGCGTCCGGCGCAGCGTCGAACGCCGTTGGGGCATCCTGTTCCAGCAGGGCGCGCTGTTCTCCGCCCTCACGGTGCTGCAGAACGTGCAATTCCCGATCCGGGAATACCTCGATCTGTCGGGCCGGCTGCTCGACGAAGTGGCCCTCGCCAAGCTGGAGATGGTCGGACTTACCGCCGACGTGCGCGACAAATATCCCGCCGAGCTGTCCGGCGGCATGACCAAGCGCGTCGCGCTGGCGCGCGCGCTTGCGCTCGATCCCGAGATCGTCTTTCTCGACGAGCCGACCTCGGGCCTCGACCCGATCGGCGCCGGCGAGTTCGACGAGCTCATCCGCACCCTGCAGCACACGTTGGGGCTGACCGTCTTCATGGTGACGCACGACCTCGACAGCCTGCACACGGTGTGCGACCGCATCGCGGTGCTGGCCGAGGGCAGGGTGATCACGGCGGGACCGATCCCGACCCTGCTCGCGTCCGAGCATCCGTGGGTGAAATCCTATTTTCGCGGCAAGCGTTCGCGCGTCGGCGGCGCGCGTGCGGCATAACGTTGCTCTAGGAAAGGCGCTCTGCGATGGAAACGAGAGCCAACTACGTTCTCATAGGCCTGTTCACGCTCGCCGTGATCCTGGGCGGATTCGGGTTCGTCTACTGGTTCAACACGATCGGCGCCGCCGGCGACCGCGCGCCCTACCGCATCGTATTCGAGGGCTCGGTCTCGGGTCTGCGAACCGGCGCCTCGGTGCTGTTCAACGGCATCCGGGTCGGCGAGGTCACCGATCTCAAGCTCAATCCGGCGGCGCCGCGCGAGGTGGTGGCGCTGGTCGCGATCGACAAGTCGGTGGCGGTGCGGGCCGACACATGGGTCAGTCTCGAATATCAGGGCGTGACCGGGACCGCCTCGATCGCGCTCAAGGGCGGCTCGCAGAGCGCACAGCCCGCGCCCGGCACGCCGCCCACGCTCAGGGTCGACGCCGGCGCGGCGGCGGACGTGACCCAGACGGCGCGCGACGCGATGCGCCGGCTCGACGCGCTCGTCGCCGACAACGAGGCCGTTCTCAAGGGCGCGCTCAGGAATATCGAGGCTTTCTCCCAGACGCTGGCGGGCAATTCGGAGCGCATCAGTCACATTCTGGCGGGCGCCGAAAGCCTGATCGGCGGCGGCGCCAATGCCCCGGGCGACATCGCGCAGGCGGCGCGCGCCATCAAGACGGCGGCCGAGAATCTCGACGCGCGCACCGCCGACATCGCGACCGGGCTCACGCGCTTCTCCAACAGCGGCCTGCGCGAATGGGAGAGGCTCGCGATCGACGGACGGCGCACGCTCGCCGAGGTCGAGCGGACGGTGCGGAACATCGACCGCAACCCGAGCCGGCTGCTGTTCGGCGGATCGGCCGCGGCGGCGGAGGAGAAGCCGAAGCGGTGACGGCTCGCATGTCGCGGTCGGTTGGGCGAAGCGAAATCGGCCGAAAGCAGAAGGGCGCGCCGTTGCGGCGCGCCCTTCTGTCTGCTGCGTGGCGCAGGGGAGGCTAGTCGAAGCGCCCGGCCGCGTGCGCCAGCATGGTGTAGACCTTGCCGGTCTCCGAGGTGAGATAGGTCCGCGCCACCATCTGGCTGCGGTCGTCGCGCGAGACCTCTTCCAGCAGCCGCTCGAACTCGCCGATATAGCGATCCACCGTCTGCTTGAACTCGCGGTCGGCGCGATAGCGCTTGCTGATCTCGTCGAACGCCTTCTGGCCCTGCATGGTGTAGAGCCGCTTGGTGAACACGTTGCGCTCGCCGCGATTGTAGCGGTCCCACAACTCGGTCGCGGCGTTGTGGTCCATCATGCGGGCGATGTCGACCGAGAGCGAATCGAGCGACTCGATGGTGTGGCGCTGGGCGCGGTCGTCCGGCCGGGCCTGCCGGTCGTCGTTGCGCGGCGCGGGCCGGTCGTCATGCCGCAGCGGCGGACGTTCGTCGGGGCGCTGGCGGTCGTCGCCGCGCGCGGTATCGGGCTCGCGCGACGCGCGGCTCAACAGGTCGGTCAGCCAGCCGCCGCGTCCGGCCGGGCCGGCGCCGGCCCCCGTGCCGGGTCCGGCACCGGGTCCCGCGCCAAGGCTTGAAGAGTTGCCCTGGGCCGGGCTGAGCGACGGCGCATCCGCCCGCCGCGTCGGCGCAAAGGGCGTGGTCGGCCCGGCGCCCGGCGTCGAGCCGGGGGCGCCGGTGATGTCGGCGCGACCGCTCGTGCGCGTCCCGCGTCCGCCCATGCTCACCACGACGGAGTCCTCGGGATGGGCGCGGCGCGCCGAGTCGGGCTGGGCCGTATCCATGCCGCGGCCGTGGCGGGCGACGATGCGGTTGAGCTCGGCGAGCGCCTCGATCTGGTCGACGATCACGCGGCGCATCTGCGAGGCGCTCTCGGCCGTCTCGTGCGGCAATTCGAGGATGCCGCGGCGGAGCTCCTGGCGCGTGGTGTCGAGCTCGCGCTGCATCTCGGCCGCCATCTGCTTGACGCCCGAGACGATGTCGGAGAAGCGTTCCTTCGCCTCCTGCAGCATGTTCTGCGCGTCGCCCGCGTTCTCGCGGAACAGCATATGGGCCTCGTTGGTGGCCTGCTCGTAGAGCGCACGCAGCGCGTCCGCGGTGCGGGCCCGTTCCTGCTCCGTCGCAACGCGCACCGCATCGTGCTGATCGGCCACGGCGCGCGTGCCTTCCGCCGTCGCGTCCGCGACCACGCGGGCGATATCGCGCGCCCGCGCTTCGGCGGCCGCGAGCGACTCGTCGAGCAGGCCCGAGAAGCGCTTGAGCCGCTCGTCGAGGTCCTGGGTGCGGCGCCCGAGGCTGATCGCCACCTCGTCGAGGGCGGCGCGCCGGGCGCCGAGCGTCTCGTCGATGCGGCGGTTGCTGGTGTCGACCACCTCGACGGCCTGAACGAGCGAGCGGCCATGGCCGTCGAACTGCTGGGAGAGGGTGGTCAGGTCGCCCAGCGCTTTCGTGGTGAGCCCGTAGAACGAGCCGATATGGTCTTCCATCCGGGTCGTCGTATCGCCGGTGCGCTCGAGCAGCTGGTTCATGGTGCCGACGAACTCGGTCACGCGACTCGACAGCATGCTCTCGATCGAGCTCAGATTGTCCTGGGCTCCGCTGAGCACCTCCTGCAGGAGGCCGTTGGCCTCGCGCAGCCGCTCGAACAGGGTGGTGGTGTCGGAGCGCAGCATGCCGTGCGTCTCCAGCATCTCGGCCACCGTCACGGTCGCGGTCTGGCGCGACTGCTCGACCGCGCCGAGGGTCTTCTCGTGCAGCTCCTTCATGGTGCGATGGACGGCGTCGGACGCGTTCGCGCCGGCGTCGTTGATGATGCGCGCGAGCTCGTTCGAATTGTCCATCATCGTGCCCGCGAAGGCCATTCCGCTCGACTCGATCGACTGAACCGCCGAATCGGTGGCGCTGCCGACCTGGGCGGTGAACGCGGCCGTCCTGCTCGAGATGGCGGAGAGCAGCAGGCCCGACTTGTCGTCGAGGATGCCGGTGAGCTCGGCGGAGCGCTGGCTGACCGCGGCCGCGATCTCGTCGGCGCGACCGACGAGGTTGCGGGCGACCTCGGAGCTCACCCCGAGCAGGGTGCGCTCGACCTCTTCGGCATTCTGCTTGAGCACGCCGGTCACGCCCGTCGACAGCGAGTTCAGCGAGCGTTCGACCTCGCCCGCGGTCGAGCGCATGCTTTCGCTCGACGCGACGGCGGCGCCGGTGATCGCCTGGGCGGTGACGGTCGCGAGCGACTCCAGGGCGCTGGCGGCTTCCCCGGAATTGATCTTGATCGCGTGCGAGAGCTCCTCCATGCGGCCGTTCAGCAGCTCGGCCGCCGACTTGCTGCGCGTCTCGATCTCGCGCGTGACGGCCTCGGCGCGGCCGATCAGGAGCTCCTCGAACCGGTTGATGCGGATTTCGATGTTGTCGGCGACCTGCGTGGCGCGGTTGCCCAGGGAAGTGTCGACGTCGCCGATCCGCTTGTCGAGCGCGGCCACGACCTCCTTGCCGCCGTCGGCCACGGTCTTGGCGATGTCGGTGACGCGGGTGGACAAAGCGTCGTTGAGGCTCTGCGTGCGGCTGTCGAGCGCGTCCTGGAACCGCCCGAGGCGCTGGTCGAGCGAGGTGGTGACCTCCATCGCCTTGGCGCCGACGCGCCCGTCGAAGCCGTCGAGGTAGGTCTTCATCGACTCGTTGAGGTCCTGCGTGCGCTGGGCGAGGCGCTCGACCAGCTCGCCGCCATAAGTGCGCACGGTGCGGTCGAATTCGGAGACATGGCGGGTGATGAGATTGCCGAGCGTGTTCGAGTCGCGGCCGATACGCTCGGCCAGCTCGGAGCCGCCGTGGGTGAACATCTCCTCGAAGGCGCCGAGGCGTTGCGCCAGCATCTCGCGTACCGCCTCGCCGCGAACCCCGATGGAGTCGGCGAGCGCCTCGGCGCTCGCGCTGAAGGTCTCGGTGACCTTCTCGCCGCGCTCGATGATGGTGTCGGTGATCTTGCCGCCGGTCTGCTCGATCTTCGACACCACGTCGCTGCCGCGCAGGCTCAGGTCGAGGACGATCGAGTCGCCGGTCGACTTCAGCGTGCTGTTCACCTCGTCGGCGCGCGTCGCGATGGTCTCGGCGAGATGGCTCGAGGTCTCGACGATCGTCTGCGTGAGCGCGTGCGAGCGCGTTTCCATGAGGTCGACGATCGAGGCCGATTTCTGCGCGAAGCTGTCGGCGACCCGGTCGAGCCGCGACGACATCATCTGCTGCATGTTGGTGGCGATCTCGACGAACTCCTCGTTGAGGTGATCGGTCTTGAAGTTGAGGCTCGAGGTCAGCCGGTCGCTCGCGCCCTCGATCGCATGGGTGGTCTCGCGGCTGGTTCGCTCGAGCCGGTCGAGCAGGTCGCCGCCGCGATCGGCGAGCGATCCGATCATCGAATCGGCGGCCTGGCCGAGTGCCGTGGTGATGTGCTCGCCCTTCTCGGAGAGCGTGCGGGCGATGCGCTGCGCGGCCTCGTTGACCCGTTCGGCGACCGTCTCGCTCACCGAGGTGATGTCGTGCGAGAGGTCGAGATGGACGTTGGTGATGGCGGCGCGGACCTGCTCGGCCTGGCCGACCAGAGTCTCGCGCTGCGACGCCAGACCGTCGAGCAGGGTGCGGATGCGCAGCTCGTTGTCGTTATAGGCTCGCTCGAGCGCGGTGACCTCGTTGTTGACGAGGGATTCGAGCTCGGCGGCGCGCGCCAGCGCCCGCTCGACGCCGTCGCCCATCGCGGCCACCTCGCGGCGGATCGCCTGGCCGACGCTGACGATGGAATCATGCGCGAGCGTCTCCGGCTCGGCGATACGGATCGCGACCTCCGCCATCGACTGGGCGATGATCCGCAGCTCCTGCGAGCGCGACAGCATATGGGCGAGGACGAAGAAGAACACGACGGGGGCGAAGAACCCTGCCGCGAGGCCCACCAGCAGCGGAACGGCGGTGCCGCCCTGCGACACGAGGGCGGCGAATTCGCCCTGGTAGCTGTAGGCCAGACCGAGCGCGCAGACGATCCAGGCGGCCGAAAACAGGCCCGCAATGACATAAGGGGTGCGGGTCGGACGGCGCTGCAGCGCCTGAAGGACCTGGCCGATACTGGCGCGGTCGTCATTGGCGGCGACCCGGACGGGCCGCTCCTCGCGCGCCGGCACGGCAGCGGCCGGATCCATGAAAAGATCGTCATCGGCGGGCACGCGGGCGGTATCGCGCTGGGCCGAGAGAGCGGGACGAGCTTCCGGCCCCCGCATCTCAAGCGCGTCCTGGATCGCCGACATGGCGACTTCGGTCGGATCCTTGGGCAGCTTGGAATTGGTCGCCATTTGGTCGTCGCCTCGTACGCTGAACCAGGACGGCGACCTCGCGTGGATCACGCAAGGCCGCGCCACGGGCGTGTGATGGTCGGTCTTTGGGCAGCGGGTATCGCTGCAGGCCCCCGGCAGTCCCCCTGCCACGCGGGCATACTACCCACTGGGCAAACCCAAATAAACCATTTTGGTAACCGCTTTTTAATCATCGTTAACGTTAGCCCGGGTTGGCGCGGGCCGGCAAAAGCGCAAATCTGGCAGGTTGGACATGCACTTACCCCGATTCCCCGTGCATCCGCGCCACCATCATCGCAACACCATTGCGGCGGCCATGGGGCCGAGCGGCATCTAGCCTTTGCGATGCGGGCGGCATCCCCGTAAAGGCGGTGGAAAACTCGGTCAGACATGGTTGGACGGGGAACCGGAACCCGATCAAGGCGGGCGGGTTGGTATCCGACTCCGGGTGGAGACGGCACCTAAGACATTCTTAACCGTACAGGCGTTCGGCTGGTGTGAGGGGCGCGCCGGCAGGCCGGCGTTTACCCGGCCTTGGCGGTTGGCGCCCAGAGTGTGCCGGGAGAGGACCTCAAAGAGCCTCCGGGATGGCGTAGATGTATAATCACCATGCGGCGGCCGTTCGGCCGGACTTGGCGCGCGTCGGCGAGGAGCCGATCGACTTCGCGCACCTGTTTTGCATGACGCTGGGCGACCATGGCCTCGAGCGCGAGGTGCTGGCGCTGTTCGACCGCCAGGTCCATATGCTGATCGCGCGCATGGGCGAAGTGGATCCATCCAGCGTGCCTGCGCTCGCCCATACGATCAAAGGCTCCGCGCGCGGCATCGGCGCCTGGCCGGTGGCGCGCGCCGCCGCGGCCGTGGAAGCCGCGGCTCCCGCCGAACGCGCGAGCGCGGTTGCGGCTCTGGCGGCGGCGGCCGCGGAGGCGCGGGCGACGATCACCGAGCTTCTGGCGACGGCGTGATCCGCCCGTCGGGCGATAAGTCTGACGCAACGCGCAAGCCGGGTTTTCGACGGCGCACTGGCGTCCTCCACCGCGAGCCTATATAGGATGCGCCTCCGGCCCGAGCGGGCCGGCCGCTCATCCCCGTAAGCACGCAACCGTTATGCCGAAAATCAATTTTACCGACGCCGCGGGCGTCTCCCACGCGGTCGACGCCGAGGTCGGATCGACCGTCATGGAGACGGCGATCCGGAACGGGGTGCCCGGGATCGAGGCCGAATGCGGCGGGGCCTGCGCCTGTGCGACCTGTCACGTCTATGTCGGCGAGGCCTGGCGCGAGGTCGTCGGCGGGCCTTCGCCGATGGAGGAGGACATGCTCGATTTCGGCTACGACGTGCGGCCGAATTCGCGACTGTCCTGCCAGATCAAGGTGACGGACGCGCTCGACGGCCTGTTGGTGACGGTGCCGGAGCGTCAGGCCTAAGGCGCGGATATATAATGCGTGTTCCGCGCCGCTGACCGGCAATTTCCTGCTTTATATCGGCGGCCGGCCGGGCGCGATCGGCAAGCGCCGCAGGGCCTGTGTGGGTGCCGATGGGCGCCGATCGGCCCTTTCCTCCAGCCGGAGGCCCGGCTAGACAAGCGCCGGAAAAATCAACGGGCGCGGGGCCGCCCACCCAGCCGGCGCGCCGCAGCGCGGCCGAGAACGAGATGCCAGGACGAGGTTTGCGATGCGTGCCGTGAATGAACCGATCAAGACCGACGTGCTCATCATCGGGGCAGGCCCCTGCGGCTTGTTCGCGGTTTTCGAGCTCGGGCTGCTCGACATGAAGACGCATGTGATCGACATCCTCGACAAGGTGGGCGGCCAGTGCGCCGAGCTCTATCCCGAAAAGCCGATCTACGACATTCCGGGCATCCCCTATGTGACGGGCCACGGCCTGAGCGACGCCCTGATGGCGCAGATCAAGCCGTTCAACCCGGTGTTCCATCTCGGCGAGATGGTCGAGAGCATCGAGAAGATCGGCGAGCCGCTGTTCCGCGTGCGAACCGACGCGGGAAAGCTGTTCGAGACCAAGATCGTGGTGGTGGCCGCCGGCGGCGGCTCGTTCCAGCCCAAGCGCCCGCCGGTGCCCGGCATCGAGGCCTATGAGGGGACGTCCGTTTTTTATGCGGTGCGCCGCATGGACGCCTTCCGCGACAAGCGCCTGCTGATCGTGGGCGGCGGCGACAGCGCGCTCGACTGGACCCTCAATCTTCAACCGGTCGCCAAGCATGTGACGCTGATGCACCGGCGCGACCAGTTCCGCGCCGCGCCCGACAGCGTCAACAAGATGAAGGCGCTGGTCGCCGAGGGGAAGGTGGATTTCAAGTTGGGCCAGGTCACCGCGCTCGCGGGCGATGGCGGGCAACTGACCATGGCGCACGCCAAACCCGACAAGGGCGAACCCTATACGGTCGCATGCGACGCCCTGCTGCCGTTCTTCGGCCTGACCATGAAGCTCGGCCCGGTCGCCGACTGGGGCATCAAGATGGAAGACGATCTGATCCCGGTCGATACCGCGGCTTTCGAGACCAACATCCCCGGCATCTTCGCGATCGGCGACATCAATACGTATCCGGGCAAGCTCAAGCTGATCCTGTGCGGATTCCACGAGGGCGCCCTGATGGCGCAGAAGGCCTACCACTACGTCTATCCCGACAAGCGGCTCGTGTTCCAATACACGACCTCGTCGACGAGCTTGCAGAAGAAGCTCGGGGT
>Ga0209488_10002412_pt1 | contig 15344 bp, 17 predicted proteins | sample Rivendell_Oct201_8_FD_188349 | JGI IMG/M metagenome (GOLD analysis project Ga0209488, IMG submission 188349) | Vadose zone soil microbial communities from the Eel River Critical Zone Observatory, Northern California, USA -... | ecosystem: Environmental > Terrestrial > Soil > Vadose zone >... | reverse complement strand
TGCACTCAACACGTGGGGCCGCTAGCTTGTATGCTTCGTGTCGAAGTGCTACACTTCCAAACTTATAGACAGACACGATGTCTAGGCCGTGCGCGTCTCCGTCTACGAGAGCAACAACTGGCACTCTGGTGAAACAAAATCATGATAAGCTAGAAGGGTTCGGGGATGTGATAAGGCATACGTCGGTGCAAGCTTGTCTGACAACATTTTGACTAATCCTCGTGTAGCGAGGTCAGGATAACCTTTGCCCTGTGCGCCAAGTATTAGCAGAGGCGACGGGATGGAGAATGAACCACACGGTTATCATGATTCCGGTTCCCAGTCGCCAGTCAGGGTGTTGTATGAGGCACAATTGACGAAGCGTTTGAAATACAGCCTAGTCACGATCATTGAAGTTTCTGTGAGCTGGGATGAAGGAGCGCAGAGTACGTACCTCTTTCTCAACGACGAGCACCCAGTTGACGTCGTTCGAGAAGTCAAGAGAGCATATGTCCTCCGCAGCAGGAATGAGCGCCCCCTGTTTAGAATGAAGGGGATAGTTGCATGGGGCAAGTAGTAGACTGTGATCCTACATCAGACTCCGTTATGTGAATGACATTGCCGCTAACAGTGTGGATAGATAGTCCACTTCCACAAACTAGACCTTTTGGCGAGGCACGCTTCGAGTTAGGGAATGCATCAGCAATCTTACCGCAATAATGAACAGGCCAGGTTTACGACGTTCAAGTGTGCCCTTTCGGTGTCGATGGTGGCCGCAAGATCATCGATAAGCTAATAAGGTGGATGCTCTCACGGTGGTTGAATCTAGGTTAAGAATAGAGCGACAAACTTTATCCACAACGCTTTGCTTCTTAAACAACTGGACATCCCTGTAAAAAAGGTCTCTGTGGAGAGAGCTTAGGTCTAAGTTTAAAGTTAACTCATATATCCGTACCTCTTTGTGGTCGGAAGACCGTCCAGCATGGCCTCGTGGGCCATGTCTGCAACACGAAAAAATTGGGCTAGACGATCAGCTTGGGGTTGGAGTAGATTGTTAGCACATTCTACCAAAAGGTTTGATGCTTGCACCCATTCCTCTCGGAAAAGAACGCGCGTAGGTATTAAAGGTTCTGCGGTCGCGGGACAGTAGACATAGACAATAAAACATATAGTTCACAAGCATACCCGTCATTAGACACTTGCTTTCGATCGGCCAATCTGAGTTCGAGTTTCCTAGACGTTTTCGTCTCTTTGCGTAACACTTGCTCGAGCTCGAGCTCTGTGGATGGAAGGGCGGTAGAGAGCTGTTCTAAAAAATCCACGACCAGTGCTTCAATGCGCTGAGCCGGGGCGGAGCTGGGCCTTCTACTAGTCAGTTAGTGAATATATGCACCCCGAAAAGGGTGAGGCTAAGAAAAAGATGTACAGATTGGGGTGATCCATGTCAAGAACATAGTCAGAACATCCATCATCCGTAGGTTGGTCTTCTAATTCATTTGGCGAAGGTGAGCATGAACGGATTATGTTGTCCCTAGACTTGGAGCACGAACCAAGATCGCCCAAGTTGGCTGAGAAACGGTCATAGCCATCAGATATCTCTGACGGAAAGCCAGACATTTTAGGGGGCAAGAAAAGAGGAATTTATCATGAAGTAAGCCTTGCGTTTGGGTTCGTTCGTTCACCCTTGTCATGCCTGATAAAATTTGGCAGTGTGCCTTCCCGTTCTGGGATCAGCCTACTAAGTCATGTGACAACTAGAACGGTGAGGGCACATTATGAAAAGGAGATATCTAGATCAACTGTGTTGCTATAGCTGACGCTGGTTGTTCAATACAGTAAAAGGTGCTTATTACAGCACTGTTTACCGGGTGTGTGTGAGAGACGCATGACCGTGACGGTTTGCTAATTGATTGCAGCGCGACGCGTTTGTTTGGCTGCTTGTTTGTCACCTGCAAGGCAAGGCAAGCAGCCTATCAACACTGTTCTCCATTCGTTTGGTGACTCAGTGGCAGTGAGAAATCGCACACTTGCTTGCTCAAGGCACCATCGGGTCATTTCTTGACCGCCCTTCTTGTTCTTCTCATCCAAATTTGGATTCATTTTCGCTTCTTGACATACACATCGACCATGGCTACCCTCGCCCGTCGTCCTCTTGAAAGGAAACGCTCCCTCCCACAATTGATGTCTGCAGGTTCTCCTTCTGCTCGTCTAACAATGCGGTCTCTTTCATCGACGGCAAAGCGTCCTCGTTCTCCAGACACCCTTCTTGACCCTCAGCAATCTCTCAACGCAAAGCGACCCAGGCCAGTTCCTCCATCCCCATCCGTCATCGCAGTTCCACACGAGGAAGATTCAAAACTTAAGGAGAGAAAACGCGCGGAACGCGAAGCTCAAAAGGAGGAATTTCGGGTCAAGTATACCCGTGCATTCCCCAAGTTCTCCTTCTACCTTCACTGGGACGTGTCCGAGGGGGATCCAGATGCAAGAGAGAGGTTGCAGGCCAGGGTTCACTACATGGAGGCTGTGTGTCTCATATTTTCCTGCGGCCATATATGGACACTGACGCTGAGTTGTAACAGCGAGTTGAAGACTTCTTTTCCAAGGACAACATAACCCATTTCATCACAAACCTACCTATACCACAAGGTGGTAGTGTTGCCGGCAATAATAAGGAGAATATTTTGACCCCGACGTCACGGACACCCAACATGTTAAAGAGCCCAATTAGGCTCAAGACTCGGTATGTCACGTTACTCGGGTTCAGGTCTGCCTTACGAATTTTCTGTCAATAGACACATCGAAGACCAGCCTACTGCCAATGATGACCGACTCTTGCTTAAAGCCGTCGAGTGGAAGATGAAGATATGGACTGTCGCCAAGCTTGAAAGTGTTTTGGATCGGTGCCAAACTCCCGTAAATCTGGAACTCTCCAGAACGGGCCCTACGACTTCCGCGCCACAGACTTTATCTCGCCTTCTCCAGTCAGAACGTGTGCATGGCACCACCGAGCGAGATCCCAACGAAAAGCGCCTTGGCCTCCATTACTTCTCTAAGAGCTCCTACTTCATTCTCGTCGAGGATTTAAATGATGAGGTCGCAACCATTCATGCATTGGAATATCCTATCAAAAAAGGGAGAGATGGCAAAGAACTCGGTGACTGGCCCGTTTTGCACTGTCACCCACGGGCGCGTGGGCCATTTATTGAATTTGATAAAAACGAGGCTCGACGAGCGGAACGCGCCGAACGACACGAGAAGGCGCGTGAACGGGAACGTATACGACGCATGACGAAGCTACGCGAGCAAGAGGTGCAGAGGAAGATGCGTGCCGATCGCTTACAGGCAAAGCGGGCGGGAGACCTACGGCGCTCCGTTTCTATGGTCAATTTGCACCGACGAATGTCGATAGGTGATGATGGACGGCCACCGCTGGAAGTCATCGACCTCGACGTTGAGGCGGGAGATGAATCTGCTAACGCGTCAGGCTACCTGGCGTCAGGCTACATGGCTGCATCGGGAAATAGCATGACGATTACGTCCGCAGCTGGGACTACGTCCACATCCGGTCTTTCGACACGCGGCGTCATGCAAATGGCCCCTGCGTTGCGCGAGCGGTTGCAACAGCAAATCGTGACATCGCGCAAGGTTGCTCTAGGTAATAATACCAAGGCGCACGAAAGGGACAACAAAGGGGATATGGGTCCGCCGTCTGAAATTCCAGAACGTAGATTGTTGCGGAAGAGCAAGAGCACAAATACTATCAAGTTACCTAAACGCGAAGAGACTACCAAGCCAGGGTATTGCGAATGCTGCCGCATGAAGTTCGATGACTTCCAAGAGGTATGCGTTATTATGAGGCATACAATGGAGAAGCTGCGACGGCGCTGACGCCCGAATACAGCACATTGTTCATCGCAAACACCGAAAGTATGCCACGAACCCTGACAACTTCATCCAACTCGACTTTTTGCTTGAGCGCGTGCGACGACAAACTCGAACGGAGGTCGTCGAAGGCAGATTTCGTCCCTTGGGTGCACGTCCTCCTGATTCCCACGAAATTCCGCCGGACAATTCCACAAGCTTCAGCAACGACGTGCAGGTGGCCGACGGGGATATGCAGACATTTTCCTCCAGCCAAGAAGTGTCCGACTACCTGCCACAGCCTTATAAAGACACGACCTGGGATGACTTGGATGACTTTGTTGTTGACGTCGACGCAGACGGGGAGAAACCCGTCGAATCTGCGTACATGTGAAGCACGGCATAGAAAGTTTTTGAATTGCACTTAGCCATTGGTCCATCACATTGCATACCTCACTTGTATACTATCAACCACTTACTTTCATTGCAGTATGCGAATACATATTGCTCAATTGCACGAGGAATATGGCTCGTGCGTGTGATCGAGTCGGGCTTTAGAACCATTATGTCATATCCTATTGTGTTCGTCTGATTCCAATTGGATGATACCCCTTGTAGCGAATAAATATGAGCCCAGAAGTCGGACGGTCTACACTGACAGTATCCCTGATCAATAATCCGAATACTGGTCAAGGAACATTCCTCATGCTCGGATACACAGATACGTAGACCCGTTCTTTTCCCATGGGGTCTGCGCCGCGGGAGTATGGGGACAGCCGATATAGTAGACCAGGAAATTTTAGGCTGAGGAAATGCCGTTTACTCCATCTCTGAATCCACTCACCCTTGGACCAAAAATTTCAACCGGCTAAGTTGAGGTTATTACCCTCAGCACAAAGTGATTTCCAAATGTGTTACAATACGACATTTGCCACCATGTGAAAAATCTGCTGAATTTGAAAAAAAAAAACGGCCAGTGGCCACTTGGGTTCTGCAAACTATTGTAACACAAACTTGAATGTGTTCATCACATTCTTGGTAAGATGCGAAAATCTGAATCGCATCCTTAATCGCATCCTTCCAGCTCTTGTTCTCCTCGATTCCTAGAATGATGTCTCTCGTCTTCCTCGACCCGAAATGAGCGTACACCAATTTTTTGTTGATGCATTGCCACGAAATGGTAAAGACTGCTACATTGACATTCACGAGCCCTACTCTGGAAAAAGGATTTTCCATGCTGTAAATATCGTAGAGTAAACGTGGTGGTAGCGCTAGGGACAGGGGCGTAACGGGAGTCACGTCACGCTTAGAATGAACAACTAAGTTCCCAAGTTCAGCGAATGTTTCGCTAACGTCGCTCTTGTCTATTCACCATCCAGCACCGAGAGCAAATCTCCTCGAAAAGATTTGAAGCTACTCGATCTTCTTTGCCTAGATCTTCCTCGATCAGGATTCGATACGAGTGCTTCTTTGAGGTTTACCTGATATCGTGTTGCCGCCGGCGCCTCAGTGACAACTCGACCGGCGCAACGTCTTCGCTACCACACACTATCGACCTAGGAAATCTGTATGTCCCCTCATATTTACTGGTTTTGCGCCTCATGCATTTATGACATGAATCCGAAATTATTCATACCTTCGCTAGGATACTACGATGACCGAAACCAGGGCGCGATCTGAATCGCTTGGAGACTCGACGGAGGATAATCCGCTAACTATTCGGCTCCCTAATCCGAGGTCGTTTTTGGCCCGTCAATCCCAGTGGAAGGGGCGCAGAGGGAAACCAAGGTGCGACCATTGTCGCCTCAATAACCTCAAAGTGAGTCGTGGGTCTGGAAACCGTATCTTCCGGCGCTAATGCAGAGCAGTGTGACAGAGTATTGCCAACCTGTAATCACTGTTCTTGGGCAAATCGAGAGTGCAAGTACACTCCCTTACCAACTCCTGCTCATCGCGGGATCCCACGGTGTGATCGGTGCCGCTTTCACAATCTCAAGGTTGGTGTCATTCCACTGGCCCTCTAGCCTCATCGTTCGGCTGATGCCGCGATTCATAGTGCGACAGGAACCTGCCAGTTTGCAACCACTGTACAGAAGACGATGGGGCAGAGTGCAATTATACCCCAAAGAAGCGACACAAAGTACCAACGGATCACGCTCTTCCTGTTAAGGATCGAACCCCAGTGCCATACGTCACCAAGAGCGCATCCTTTTTGGTCTCCGAGTTTCCCGAAGAGGAGAAGTATTCTACTGGCAATTGGATCGCGGAGCACCCGGAAGGCCCAAGGGGGAACTTGTCAACTGCTGTCAACGAAATTGACTCCACTGGATCCCAGAATTCAGAGAATGAAGATGACCGAGTGGAAGGAGATCTTTCCCCAGGGAAACCAGAAGGCTCCTCCAGGAATGATCAACCAAAGTCTGGAGCTGATCTTCTGGGATCCCGATATCAGTATGACGGTGCGCGCATCGCCATTCGCCACATAGAGCCATGGTATCATTCGGACTTCGCCCCCCTCCCACGTATTGTTTTGCAAGGAATTCGAACGGCCAATCCGGCTGAGATGCCGATTCGACCCGACTATGACAAAGAACTCTGGAAGTTCCTGACCGATCTACCTCCCGAGCTGCGTGAGGTCTCTGCCTTTGCTCCAGACGTATATTCTGGACTCGCGCAAGCTATTGAAAAGGGCGACACGTCCACGCTTTCGGAACGTGTTAGGTCTTGGGTGGTACATCACCACGTGCGCACAGGATCGCGGAAGTATCGGCTACTTTTACTTCCACGAGAACAATACTTCGTCATCCGCCCAGAAAAGGAAGAGAAACTTAGGAATGAATTTATCGCGGAGGTCGACGGGGATGTCTTCCTTAGCAAGCCTTCATCCTCGAACAGTCAAGGCAAGCAAGCCCTTCGGGAGGGGGCTACTGCATTTATCCGGGTGCCAGTCTCGCCACAAATATACGACGCTTTGGTTTATGCTCACAAAAACCACTCGAGTACTTCGGCCACCCTTACTCAGATAAGGCAAGCGGGCATCGTAAGTTATGTGACATCTTGTGTTTTATCGATTTGATGAAGTTTCTTTGGTAGGGCTGCATTACTTGGCCAATGATTGAGTTGTTCCACCGTCTTTGCCCTGTGTGCACCTCGCGATCAAAAGTTGCGACACATTGAGCGCCCTTGGCTCCCTCTTTGGGTAAATCTCTCACAGCTGTCATCATTAATTTATCGGTTCCCACAGGCACATGTACAGTATAGTGGATACCACTTCCTTTTCATAGGGCACGACGTCGATAAGCATGTTCACCTTCCCTCTTCTGGGCGATTTTGCACTTTGTACGTATGTCTGATTGCGAACGAATACGAACTTTTGATTATGAGGAATCATATGTCGTTTTGGTTTCGGAGTCAAAGAATCAGTCAATTCTAAAGCCGGTGTACAATGATCGTAACATCATCCATCCACTTCTCTTCCATCTCCACCGTCAGCTTCTGGGACACAAGGCGTATGTCGTCCCCTCCTAAACCATCGCGAAGAAGTGAAAAAGCCAGATTCCCTCGCATTCTGTTCTCAATGCTTCGGCCAACAACCGTTATCCATCTTTGTATCATATCTGCGCGAGTAAGTCCGTCGTACAAATCCATGAGCCCATCCGAGCATGATATTAAAAAAAGGTCCCTCTTTTGTCCCGGCGAGCGTTTTGGGAGCGGAATATGGTGGACATCAGGAACACATGAAACGTACGGAGGACTTTTCACGCGGGCAATGTAAGTCTCAGGTCGCTGTACGTTCCACTCTTGACGAAAATTGAGAAGAACGCGTTGAGAGAAGACGGGTGGCAATTTGAGCCAGGTATCACCGAGGGCTGGGATGCGCGTCAATCTGGGTACGTGAGTCCGACTGCCGACCAAAAAAAGCTCACAGCGTGTAGGACCCAGAAAACCTACGATTCTGTTATCCACTAGGCACTCGAGCTCCCCGGGGTGCTGATTTCGTATCCTAAGGACCTCAGACGGGTTTTCCCCATTGTGGGGCACCGTTGTGAAGGCCGCAGACCATTCCCCTGCAGGTGTACGGGAACCAAGGACTAAATAACATTGGAAATCTGGGTTGATGTAAAAAATGGAGTTGAGATGAGCACACCTGCTTGGCCGTCGCCGAGGTTGGCGATCCAGAGGTTATGTTTCGAAGGGTCCGTAAGTGTTAGGATCACCGTACTCCCTTGCAGACATCGCGTTACCACAGTCATGCCCTGCGGCAACGACGTACGATTTTGCAAGAGGTGCCGGATCTGCGTGCTAGACATGCCCTGCAAACTAGCGGGACCACCAGGAAACATACGCGTAAAGTCGGTCGTAATAGACTGATCAAACCTGGTGATGCAGTCGGAGAGAACCCCGGAGACGGCAGCGGGAAAGCCTTGTCCTCGGAACGAACGGAGGAGCGAGTTGAGCGCTTGCCTTATCATGGAAGGAAGCGTCCGGGACGCGTGATCCACGGTGGAGTGTCCGACATGTCCTACATATCATATTCTTCCAAATTCCAATTCAGCCCCTCGCGCTGACCGAATGGACTGACCGTCAAAAATGGCCGTGAATTCCCAGGTCCCTCCAGAAGGCATCTGCCAACTCTCTATGCATTTCCGGTCCTGAGTGCGAAACTCTTGGAGTTGGCACGGCTGGAAGTCTATCGCATCAATTCCATTCACGGATAGCGGATTCGCACGACGCTGAAGCTCCGCAGACAGATTGGGCTCTTGAAGGATTCTGTAAGTCCACCGTTCAGGCCCTCCCAGGCCCATATCCGTGGTTTCAAAGTCCTTGACTTCATCGAGGGCTCGGAGATTTTCTAGAGATGAAGCAGCTGTCAGAGACACAACCCGGTGTGCGTTCATGTTCGGGTGAATTGCTCAAATGAAGTCATAAGCTCACCCCTTTTAAAGATTGGGGAGGGAGTGTATCCCGAATCAGTGGAAGGATGATTCTTGGCAAACAAGGTGGAGCATGTTCATGATATTTGGAAATCCGGAACAAGTGGCACGGACTCGGAACAGGTGGCACTGTCTTACGGTATCTGTCTGTCCGAGTCGTATCTGAGCTCGACGGGCGAAGCGAGCATCAGCTGAGACTGCGTTTACTAAAAGCAAGTAGGTTCAGATTGGGGTGGGGTGCAGTGGGGGACTCGCATTCAAGTTGGTAGTAATAAGTCCGTAACTGCAAGAGAAATGAGCAACTATTTCATTTGGATGAGACTCGAATACCCTCGGCGTCTACTAACGAAGGCTGATCGATGATCGACGTGGATCACCATATTCATCATAGCGAATAGCAGCGGTCCCGTTTCTTTCCTGTCATGTCATGTTCGTGACCTTCTCTTCAACGGCAATCTCCGGGTCATCGGAAACAATAAATATCGTTCTGTCTGTGGCGTTGCCGTGAAGTGAAGTAATGGTCAGGTATATACATACCGAGTATCGAGTTGAAGAATAGTATCCGCGCATTCTCGGGATTCGTGAGAAGCTAGGAAATGGCGCCTACAATATGGGCCACTGTGTCAATTGGGCAGCGCATCTTTCGTACATCTGTGGGTGACAAGGCGCTGTTAGAACCATACCTTTCAAGTTGCTCGTGAAGCCCGTTTCGATGTACCCGTGGGAACCATTCACGCGTTCACAGCCAACAATATGATCACATTGCCGCGGTGTCTACTGGGGTTATCGTAATGCCAGAGAGGCGTAATTTCACTACGCATAACTATGCGTTTATTTCATCCAAAAGCAAACAGTGCGAACTGTACTAATAGGAGTGGCGTCGTACATTGATGCTTTCCGCATCGCAATCGTAGGTCACTGGGAATCACCGAATCGCATTTGCTTTCCACGCTTTACGTTTTCGTACCAAAAAAAAAACTGGTAACTAAATAGAGAGCAACGTGGCGGCGCTCCGTTTAGAAGCGGTCATGAGGCGGTCGACAGCTCAAAACTGGCAAAGGCCAGGTCGTAATCCCCAAAGTCGTAATTGATCTTGTCCGTGCGGATGTAGACGCTGTCATTCTGGTCGGCGTCGACGTTTCCGTGGACAGATGGCTTGCTCGTGAGAGCCACCTTGAAAGCGCGCTGCGCTGCTTCGACAGCACTTTCTCCATCTTCTTCTTCTGCCTCGTTGTTTCCAGCACTCGAGACGAACAGGGTGAGCGTGAGCCGCTCGGGACGAAAGATTCTCACGACGCGGCGTACGAGCGTCCCGAGATCTGGTATGTCGCGGGAATGAGGCGCGGGGGTTGGTGACAAGGGGACATTACACTCAAAGCTTGCGTACGACCAACCCTCCTCAGGCGTCACATGGATAGTGTAGTATCCCTCCCCACCGCAATCGGGGTCATGGTTCTCCTCACGAGGGGATGAACTAGCCTCACCCCACTTGAGTAGGGCGTTCGCGGAGTACCCACACGGTGAGAACGCGTAGGAGTCTAGCGTGGTGAGGTGAGGGGGGAAGATATCCGCGATTCCAAGTTCCAAAGAAACCTCGCGAGCCCTGTCGAATGACGTGGCCCTAAGGCGGCGCTCCTCGGAAAAATAGAACGCCCGGCTGACCGGGGCGGACAGGTTGGTCATGAGGATTTCGATGGTGAAGTCCATTCCCAATTGTTTCGGGGTGACAGTTGTGCCATCAGAGATGCCATGGACCTTTGCGCCGTTAAGTTGGGCGCTGCGAAGCGGGTGAATGATGGAGGTAGGAGAATGTTGTGCACATTCCGCGGGTCTGGTGATGTAAAGCAACCAGTGGTCGCCATTCATTTTTCCGACAGAGTAGGCGGCACCATTATGGAAAATCTTATCGAGATATTCAACTTCAGCTTTCCATTCGCGATGAGGGCCCTTTTGACGTTCAGGAAAGAAAAAAGACTTGCGCGAGTAAAAGCAGCGGTGAACGGTGGGTAAGGACGCATGCTCGCGCGCGATCTCGAGAATGCGTGGAAGACCCAATAAATTGAGAGTCGTCCCGCACGTCTTGAGTATAAGGCGGTGAGGGGAGACAAATAGGGAAGATTCACTGTAAGTTTCGGCGTAAGCAGTCAGAGACACGTGGTAAAACTTGGAAAACGAAAAGAGAACTAGAACTAATATCTCCGAAAGGGGATGGAGAAGGTGATCCACAGGGACCGCAGAGGAGACATGTCCCTGATAAACCGCAACAGCCACCTTTGTGCTATGGAAGGGCGCAGAGATAGCATCAAAAGTTAAAACGACCCGTTTGTTCCACACACACTTCCATGGCATGGTAATAGCCAATAGAGCTCACCTTAAGAGGTAGGCATCCATTTCGGCGCCCTCTACAACGCTGAGAATCTGACATTTCACGATGGCGAGCATGTCTTCCCAAACGGACCGCTTGACCCTGCGAAGTCCAGGCTTCCTGTCAATCGCAGAAGACGAATCTGGAACATCTGTGGGTGAGGGCGCAAACCAGATCTCGAGCAACTTTTCAGGGCCCTCGAATGGAACAGAGCCAGAAATGACATCTGCATCTGTTATCGCTTCCATGTTCTTTTATATGAAGAAGGTGAAATCTTTCCAACGATCAACTAGAAGCCGAGCGCAGACCGGTCCTGGAAGTGTCAGCACAAACAACCGAGGCTGTCGAAAGCGAGCAGCGTTGGATACATGCACCGGCTAGAGAGGTCAATCCCTAAGGCAGAAATGGCCTGGGATATGCGAGTGGTGTCAGAGAGCGGTCGATCAAGATATAAAAAAATTTCGCCTCGCACGCTCAGCGCTAAGCGCTAACGCCGCTAAGCGACGGCTGCTCCCACAATACCCAAATTAGAACGCGGGGGGTGCCTCAAGCCTCGGGTGAGGCCTGTTGCTCTGCTCTCGACAACACGCTCGTCGCTCACTCGCATTCGCCCACGTGGCGGTCTTGTCCTTCGCTTTCGCCTTTCGTGCCAGTCCGATGTCCGAATCGCGTCCTTTGCTCCTGCTCGCATTAATCATATTCCGGGCGTTGCCTTCATCTATTTATTCCACTGGCAAACACACGATTAGCACCCACCTTCCCGTCATTACTCCATCATACCACCTAGAACGCTCTCCATTGCTGGAATCATCACCATCCGGGACAATAACACCATACCCAGATGACGCCGCGTTGGGCCATTCTCTTCCTCTCGAGTGCAGGGCATTAGCCGACTCGTTCGGTATTGATCCCGTTGCGGCGTAGCCTGATTTATTGCCCGATGAGCGATAAGGCACTAAAACTGTTCCTTGAAACGTTACACTGGGGTCGAAATTGGAGTTTCCTTCAAACGTTCGCACACCTGCAAGAAATCGAAACGACCCGTATTGGGTGGGTTTTGCCTCCCGAGTTTGAATCTGATGTCGTTTTTGTATCAAAACTCCTGGTCAATGCTATGTGCGGTACAAACACAGGAGAATATATAGCCGCGCTTGCAGCGGTCATCGCCGACTGATCCGACTGACCCGTTGTTGCTGAGCGTGCCCTGTATTTCTCCGAGTCAGTATGCACGACTCGGACCATGAGCGTGCTGGCGTACCTACGTACTGGAGGCTGTCGACAGGGGCACATAAGTATGACGGGTCCTTTCTGAGACATACGGACGGGAATTGTGCACATATCGCTCGCTAGACACGATGTCTAGGCCCAAGCGAAGGAGGTTAGGGACTACCTCACTAGTAGTCACTTCCAGCTATTCGAGAACCCATGTAGAATAGCGATATTTGCCTCCCCCTTCTGTGAGGGGCACAAAGAATGGTAGGCTAGTAATAGTTACAAACCTAACGAAATGCTCGTCTCCACTTGAATAGGTCGTTGCCAGTACCATATGTCATGTTCTTCCTCAGAATAAACCAATTAACAGTGAAGACATCTGCAGACAGCTCTGCAAGTGATTCTGCGGGGCGCTGACTATGAGTCTTACAACAACTCGGACTCTGATGCAAGGCTACAGGGCGAGTGGGAGCTGCCCTGAGGACCGTCGCATGAATCGATTTACGATGCATGATTGGAGCCACCTCACTGGCTGCAATGGAGAAGAAAGGAAGGGACTCGGGTGAAGGTCACGCTCATCTCCGGCTAATGTGCAAAGGTACCCGGCTGTGGTTGGCAACATCCGTTCTTCGTCCAGCAGACAGCTGCACTTTCGCTTCACCCCATCGCAATCATCCAATCCATCCAAATAAAAATCCACCTCCATGATAAGGCGGATACTCCCTCGCATTCATTTCTTCCGGACAATTATCCCCCGAGGTTCTCGACCCATCCTTCCTCTCACATCCCATGCGCCGACTCCAGAAACACGTACCCTCACTGGCACACTACGCATATCCCCCTTCCGTTCGTTCCGCACCACCCCCACCCGCTTGTCACTATCCCCTCCCCAATCCCCTGATGCAAAAGAATCCGGCTCACTCTCGCAACGGTTCAAAACGCTCATGAAAGCGTACGGGTGGTACGCCGTTGGCGTATACATCGTGATATCCGTCGTCGACTTCACCGTCGCATTTGCCGGGATCAACCTGCTCGGCGCAGAGTACGTCTCCTCCGTCGCCGCATCTGCGAAAACGTGGCTGTTCAGCTTGGTGTATTCGCGACCGCCGGAGCCGGGGCGTGAGGAGATTGACGAGGTGTCGAGTGCCGTGGGCGGCGCGAGTGGTCACGAAGGGTTGTACGCTATGCTCGTGCTTGCGTACACCGTGCACAAGACTTTGTTCTTGCCCGTACGCATCGGTTTTACCGCTGCGTTTACGCCTAGACTTGTGAACTGGCTGCGCGCGAGAGGATGGGCTGGTGGACAAGGGACACGGAGGGCCATGCAGGAGATGAGAGAGCGGTTGAGGGACCGAGATTGAGTACGTTTTAATGGTTGGATGACCTTTGTTTAACCGACGACGGTGGATTGTCTCAGTCACCCCATCTCATTGTTATATTATGATGCATCACCACTTGTTAATTTCAACTCGCTAGATTGCTACCTACAGAGAATACAACGTAGTACAAATGACAATCGGATCGCCTTTCAGGGACAGGTAGACTTAAGTTATTCAATTGGACTCAAGCGCTAGCAGGAGCTTCCTCCGCTGTAAAGTAGATTAATCAGTCGTGTGGAGACAGTTACAATGGGGTACGTTTACGCTTCAGAATACCGCTCTTGACGAGCTCTTCGGGCTTGGGCCTGTGGAGAAGCTTCTGATCCAACTTGTCCTTTGTGGTGTCATCGCCTCTTTCAGTGATCAATGCTTCCTCACTCCGGATCATGACACCCACCTCGAGTTGTGACCTTTGCAATTGCTCTCTAGCGGCCTGCAGTGCCGGAGCAATATTTCCCTCTACCCGCCACGATCGCAATCGCACCTCAGATTGCATAAAGCACTGGGTTACACTGGAAGAGCGCACCTTTGAGAATGTTACGATCTTCCAGTTCCTGTCTGTCAGGACGCTGGGCGAGACGTTTCTCCAGACTCTGGACAGTTTCCGTGTTCAGAGAGTTCTGGCGGGCTGGACGGTTGACGGGCGGGGCGCCCTCGGTGGCAGTAGTGACAACGTCTGTGGAAGCTATGACACATTCATGGTGGATATGTTATACGGGAATAATTTGACAGTACGCACACATTGATGGATCGATGTTACTGATTTGGCGAGTGGGAAAAGTAGGCGGGGTGATTTCGGTCTTTCTTGGCTAGGTGGGCCACTCCGGGTTTTCTTCTCGATTAGGCCTTAAGACCGATTTTGACCGATTTACACCGAAGCGACCGATTTGAGGGCACGTGATGCACGTGACTCCGGTGCGGCGGCTTTGGTGGGCCAGGATCTCCGAGTCTCAGTGTCGAGGGACTGCAAGAACACAACGGGACAGCAATCAAAACAATCGCATTTCTCATCGCCTTCGCTCGGTTCACAGTTCTATCGAACCAGAGGGACACTTGCAGCCCAAGGGAACACTCACAGCCCCAAACCTTCAAAGTGTGACTCGAAACTGCATGAACCACCCAAGCCAGCGTGAGCGTCAGTCGTCACGCAAGGAGTCGAGACGGAGGTGCTGATGTCCATTGTGGAGTTCCACAAGGCTTCCGGGAGTGGACGGCAGCATAATCAGGTCATACAACCTGAAGAGCACGTTACCATCTGAGTCGTCATCGATGGACCTCCTCTGGAGCTTTTTTCCAAAAACCTCATACTCCACGGAGAGATCGGCGCTCCTCTCTCCACCTACAACAACCTTTTCATGCATGTCCCACGGTGTTTTCAGGAATCCGACGGGATGGAAGTCTGTCCCTTTGACATAGATCCCCCGGGCCTGTGGCTGTGGCCAGTCGGGGGTGTCGTCCTCGTCCTTCATCTTCGCTTGGCAGGCACCATTCGCACAATAACCCCTCTTGTGATTTTCAGAGCTACCAGAATACGTCATGATGTGGCAACAGCTACAAATGGCCATCTTGCGCTGGGAGCGGCCGAGAAACATCAGATAAAGGGAAGGCGAAAGA
>Ga0209488_10002411_pt1 | contig 15347 bp, 23 predicted proteins | sample Rivendell_Oct201_8_FD_188349 | JGI IMG/M metagenome (GOLD analysis project Ga0209488, IMG submission 188349) | Vadose zone soil microbial communities from the Eel River Critical Zone Observatory, Northern California, USA -... | ecosystem: Environmental > Terrestrial > Soil > Vadose zone >... | reverse complement strand
AGACAGGAGCAGCAACGAAATTTATTTTTATTTTTAAATTTTTGGACTCGGACCGCGACAAGACCTCGGAACAGTCAACCCGCGCGTCAACCCCGATCAATCAATTAATGCGACGTCTTATACTTGCACAGTGCCTCATCAATGAGGGCCGTATGCAGCAGCAGGAAACCCGATAAATTTGAGATACGACGCGCAGCAAGGCAACTGTTACCACGCTTCCCAACTCAGCTCAACTCGCAATCGACTTGAAAATAGTAACAGCTCAGACCCGGGGCGTGGCGTGACGTGACGTGGCGTGGCGTGGCGTGGCGAGGACCTCGCCCCGCCTCGTCATCGCCTCGCCACCTCGCCACCTTCATCTTCATCTCCTCTTTCTCCTTTTCTCTTCCCCAACCAAACCTCGACGGGGAGCCCGCCCCCACCCGCCTGCTTCCCGACGCACTCGAGCACGACGCCCGTCTCGCGCGCCATCATGTCCCACAGCTGCCGCTCAGCGGGATCGCGTTCCTTGTACGCCAGCAGCACAAATGGCTCGCGCACCTCTGAGTCGTTCCGTGTTCCTTGATCTCGATCGGGGGGGTCGTCATCATCCTCCTCATCTGCGATGCGAATACCATCGCTGCTGCTGCGGTGAGGAGGAGGAGGAGGGTGACCACGACTACTCAGCTCGAGGAGAGAAGCGAGCGTCCGGAGGAGGGCGGGGAACGAAGACGTGTTGTACGTCACGTCTGCCATTCTGTGCTAGGCAAGAGAGGCGGGAGAGTAGACCGTAGCACATGATGAGTAAATAACTCGGGCGTGATTTTTTTTTGGCGCCCGCAGACTTACACGACGAGGCCAAACCCGCCCCGGTCGCGGAAGTCGCGGACTATCTTGGGGAGCTCTTCGTCCCAGTTTAGGGGGAGCGCAGTTGGAGGACAGTTGGGATAGAGCGTGGCGTTTGAACGTATGTTGTAGGACATAAGCTCCATCGAAGACGCTACAAAAATGCGGCGCAGACCCAATCGATCAATTCCGCAGGTCTGATAACGGCCTCGTCTCCGGAAGATCCAAAAAACACAACTTACGAAGATCTGTGGACAGTATGCTGCCAGGCTCATCGTGAGAGGAGCCAAGATTGCCCGAGCGCAAGGCCGCAAGGACTAGCGAGACGATCCCGGTTCCAGCACCTAACACACAAATCCCATAGGAAGGGTAGTAGTAGTAGTAAAGTCAGTCAGTCAGTTGCACCCAGAACAATAAAAGCAGACGCGATACGGTACCCAATTCAATGATGTGACATTCCTCTCGTCCCGAAAACAACCTCTCCTTGAGCTCCCAAACGATAGCAGGATACGACGACGGTGCCGCTCCGGACACTCCCACGTCCACAGTCGAAAGGCGTACGAGCCACGCGCTCAAGCCGATTCCGCTATCCCACAGTTTCTGTGGTTGCCCATGATCAGCGCCCGCTCCTCCCTCCGCATGGCAGGGCTCCCTCATCTCCAGAAACACAAAAACAAAAAAAGAGGGAGAGAGAGAGAAAGAGAAAAGAGCCAGCCGTCAAACTCCGATTCACCTTGTCAAGGTCAAACGAGACCGTTTCTTTAATCAGCATCAAAGAACCGCCGGTGGTATCGCCTTCGAACAGGCGAAAGGTGCGCGCTATCGCCTCTTGCTTGGCTGGTGGCGCAGTTTTTGCGCTGGTCACCGCGCCGTCTCTTCGCGGAGATATTCGAATGGGAAGTGAACAAACCGGAAGTGGGACGCTGCCGATCTCGGCATCGCGCAAGTCGATGGTCGACGATGCGACGATTGGCACCGTCGACAGGACGAGTCGACAGTCGATCCCGGCTGCTCCAATGACGTTCCTCGAAGGTGGCGGAACCTGCAAAGGCTTATACGCGTTCTCCTGGCGCCAAGTGGTCAGTTTTGCGGGCTCTGAGAGCCTGGTGCCAGCGACATTTTGAGGTGTGTCCGAGATCCACCAGTAAAAGATGTCTACGCTGGAGGAAAAAGGCTCCGTGCGGAGGTCATTGGACACTTGAGGGGTGAAGACAACCGAGGAAGATTGTAAACTCGAGTACGGGGGTGTTCGCAAGAAAGATAAGTAGAAGAACATCTCATCTTACAGTTTTACGATCTCAACTCAGGATCACACAAAGCAAGCAAAGAGTCCGGGACCACGGCCCGCGACACGTAAATTAAGGCTTTCGCCTGGTGCCGTCTGATTGGGGTGCGTGCACGCGCATGGCATCCCACGAGCGCATCCCATACATATAATACAGTGCCCCAAATGCTGCGCCCCCTAAATGTGCATAATGATCAAAGAACCTACCCAATACGAATAGTATTGTCAGCACAGTCCGTGTAAAAAATGGTGGGGCGTACCTCCATCCTCGTAGGATGCCTATACAGTCAAGTAAGACTAGACCACCGACCCCGTATTGAATCGGGAAAGAAGGCGTGGGAGGGAATATCAACGACACCTCAGCGTCGGGAAACGCGAGCGTGGAAAGGACGACAGTGCTGTAAATTGCGCCGGACGCGCCCAGCGAGGGTAAGATGGTGGGAGCGGCTGCAGCAGTCTCCGTGGCAGGCCGCGCACTCGACTTGGCAGCTGACGAAAGACGGGAAGATATCTTGTCGATCACACCAGGGGTCGCTGTTTTGTTAGATTGGACCAGCTTGGAGACCAATCGAGGGTAGATGACGCGTGAGGTGACGAGGTGTGAGGCGAGTGAGGAAGATAGACCAGCTGCGCATTTGATAATACAGTCAGGGAAAGGGGGATCAAGGAGGGGGAATACACACCGGAGAGGTAGAGCGCGAGGAAGTGATAGGTTGCGGTGGACTCTTTCAAATGAGATGGGGCATGTACTTGTTCACGGGTCATCCATGTAGATGTGGCTGATGCTGAGATGGCAAGTTGTCAAGGTGATCTTAGAGGTGGATAAAGTCGACATACCAAAACTTGTGAGGGCCATGCAATTGAAAAGCAGATGCACAAACGACGAATGACTACCGAGATAGCCAGTCGCACCAACGCCTAAAGAATAAAACAGAGGACTCACCTAAATATGGACGTCAACATGGTATACGTTTTACCGCTTAAGGGTTGGTGGGTAAAGTGGGACATCATGAAAGGCCGAAGAATGGGTATCTGCCAGGCTACCCATATTCCTACATTTACCGCCGCGATGCCATAGCCAGCTCGTCGCCCCTCGGACGCGTTGAGATACATCTCAGCCAACCGCGCGTACGAGTGCAAAATGACGCTCTTTGCGACGAGGGGAGCATCCGCCAGCATCTCTGTCAGCACCGTCAACTGCGTTTGGAATTTCTGCAGGTGAGGGTGTGTGAGTGGAGGGGACAGAGAAGGTGCAACGCAGAATAGCTAACCTTCAGAAGGATCTGCGATTGCGTGTATCGCATGTCGCCTGTAGTTGGCGCAGCCGTACTCCATCGTCTCTGGCCGGTGAGATAGCTCGCCCAAAATTTTGTCTCAATATTGGTGTTGTGGGCGGCGACGAAATACACGAGCGTAGAAGCACCGAACACGAACTGCGGATAGAACAACAATTCGATCAGAGGGGGGGGACCAAGACAGCTCACGAGTTTCCGTTTGACGTACTATGATGTGCTTCCCTATCTTTGGATACCTGATGGCATCCGCGAAACAAGGTAAAGGGCTGGCGCGAGCAACTTGCTCTCGAAACGATGGGATGGCTTCCGACTGTCCTGATGGTACATGTGCATTGCGCAAGCGCAGTGGTACGGATGGGTCTCGAGGAAAACGTGGCCTGAACGACGATGAAAACTGGCGCAGTGTAGAGCGGAAGAGATGGAAAGAGGTACGGGGACAGGCAAAGCAACTCATGAGACTCGAGTTTGTGAAGGCACGCGACCGAGTCGCAGTCACTGTTTGAACCCGGATTATATAATCGATTCTCCGTCATCCGACATTTCCAGTCCCTCCCATTCCTCTTCCTCTTCAGTTTCTGAATCAACCTCTCGCTTCCGTTTTGCAGGCGTGGGTTGCTCTGGATGGCCCATCTCATCATCTGCGAGGGTTAAGCAGGTTAACCTACTCCCTTTTGAGTCGTATGTTGTCACAGGCGATATCTCCAGGATCTCTGTCGTTTCTTTCGGATTGGGAGGGGGAAGAAGTGACAAGTCGTAAACATTAATTGTCCCGTCTGAGGACACACTGCTCAGAATTGTCGTAGAATTCCGCACAGTTGATGGAAGAGCTATTCTTATCGTATCGATGGCCTTGACGCTGTACGACGACCTTTTAGTATGAAAGTATCAGAGGGTGCCCACGACGCACCGATTCCTGTGTCCGACGAGGTGTGCGATGGGACGAAGGATGATGTCAGTGTCGGAAGAGACCTCGTACACGGTTGTCGTTTTGTTTTCGGCAGCAACGAGAAGAACCTCGCCTCCACCGTCAACTCTCTGAACGAACTTGACGTCGTGTATTCGAGATGCGTGTTCCAGCGTATGTAGGACCGTCAGTTCCTGAGGTGGGGTAAGACAAGGATGGGCAGAAGGCATCAGAGTATCTCACCGTCGAGTAGACGTTGATGTTTTTTTGACTCTGAACGATCAATAATGACCCAGTGGTTGACCACCGTACCAGTTCGCCTTCTAAACAAAAAAAAACTTATATATTCTGGATGTAACATGACGATATCTGAGACTTACCAAAACCAAGTTTCATACTTGCGGCCCTTCGACCACGCATGAGATCCCACATGTACAATGTCCGATCCTTCCCAACGCTTAGCGCAACCTTCCCAGATGGATGCACGGATACCGAATTGACTCGTCCCTTGTGACCCTTCAGCGAACGAAGCAGGACCCAGTCACGAGCGCGAAACACGCAGAGAGTTCCATCTTCGGAGGCTGAGATGAGGTGCGAGCGCGAAGGGAACACGAGATCAGTGATGGAGCCTACAAAGTTGTCCGTTCAGGGCCCAGTTGGAACGCAGCACGAGAGAGAACGGCGAACCTTCGTGTTGCATGAGCCCGCCAACTTCCCTCCGTCGCCTGAGATCCCAGACCTTGATGATCTCGTCTTGGCTCCCCGTCACGAGCCATTTACCACCCTGCGGCGACGCAGCGACGGACTTGATGTACGAGACGTGGGCGGGAAAAATAAAGATCGGCTTCAAAGTCCATTCGAGATCCGTGGACGCGGGCGAAGAAAGCGACACGGACCCCTGAAGGCCATAAAGGAGCCGCTCGTAAGAGCCGGCAATAATTTTGAAGGAGGATGGAAGTGAAGAGTCCTGCTCCCTTGCTGAGTTCAGGCTGGTGTCCCCCAGTTTCGTTGTTGAGCCATCGGCGAGTGCATCCGCTGAGGTGCCGACCTCGCGTTTTCTGCCTCGCGACGGTACATTCCGAGTTTTATCTGAAGTAGGTGTAGAATACTCTGTATGCTTTGCTATCTTCACCCTTCTTTCTGTTGTCTTTGCAGATTTTTGGATGGAAGACATCGGAAGGACCCAGGATTAGGGTTAGGGCCACTATGTGCACAGTGATGAACCCAAACTGGGCAGCACGACTGGACAAGCCATGCGACGATGTCTTCAACAAACAAGAACGCTTGGCCCTCGTTCTCTTGCTACCCAGGAATCATGGCGCCACGTCGTTGAAAAGAAAAATGCTAGCGTGAATGCCCTTGTGCACGTCGTCCAAGACGACCTGGATATACCCCACCAGGGACCATTGAACGGCATGACGGTAGCCGTTAAAGATAACATATGCACAAAGAATATGCCGACAACATGCTCTTCTGCCATGCTCCAAGGTAAGTCCCTCCCATGCTCGTCGCGCCCGAGACACTGTACACGCGTCACAAGACTATCATTCACCGTTCGACGCGACCGTCGTCCAACTACTGAACGCTTCGGGTGCGACGATCATCGGAAAAACGAACTGCGACGAATTCGGCATGGGGTACGTCCCTGGCCTCTCCAGGGCTTTTCACGTCTGGCGCGCTTCATCACACGGCCTCTAGGTCTCTGAACGTACATTCCGTCCACGGACCGGTCGTCAACCCATACCAACACCCATCAAGCACCGTGGATTGGCATGCACGCGAGCGCCGCTCGGCAGGCGGCAGCTCAGGCGGGAGCGGTGCGGCGGTCGGTGCGGGCATGTGTTCTGCGTAAGCGTCGCGTTCAATTTGGTGTGGTCGCGTTGTGCAGGCCCTGACCCATTCTTCTCCACTTTCTGCGCGCAGTGCACTCGCAACAGATACGGGTGGATCAGTTAGGCTACCGGCCTCTTACTGTGGCGTCGTCGGGCTGAAACCCTCTTACGGACTGATCAGCAGGCACGTGTTTCTCGCCCCTACCTCTGTCGAAGCGAGCAAGGGGGTATTGATGGTCGTTTGTTTCCGAAGATGGGGCGTTGTATCGTTTGCGGACAGCCTGGACTGTGTGGGGATCATCGGCAGGGACGTCGCCTCCGCTTCCAAAGTATTCGGTTCGTCCTTCATTTCGTCCTCTTTTAGACCATTCATTGATCGGAGATCAAGACGTCCTCTCTGTTTTTGACGAAAAGGATCCTACCGCAGCTCGGCCAATAACGCGCGAAAAAGCTCGGCAATTATGCTCGGAGCACATGTCCGAATGGACCTCAGCGTCTCTGCACACAGAAGACCTCTCGAAACTGCGCATCGGAATCCCCCAAGTGCGTTCGCGACTCACCAGTCCGTATTCGACGCCTCACTGCTGAAACCTCCTCATCCGTGCACAGGAATACTTTCCCGCATCGCTCGACAGCTCCATCATTTCTCGCTTCCGCCGCGTGGTGCGCGCCCTCAAGAACCGCGGTGCGACCGTGCTCCCCGTCTCCCTCCCAAACACCAGCTACGCCCTCAGCGCGTACTACGTCATTGCCAGCGCCGAGGCGAGCAGCAACCTCGCGCGCTACGACGGCGTCCAATACGGGTTGCACGTCCCCCTGCCGCCCAGCGCTGTCGTCCGGTCACCAGGGGAAGTGTACGCGCATTCGCGCACGGCCGGCTTTGGCGCGGAGGTGAAGAGACGGATCTTGCTGGGCACGTACGCTCTCTCCGCCGAGTAAGTCTCCTCATCTCATCTCATCTCATCTCTCATCGCGTTGGATTCGTTCGGACGTCCTTTTGATTATATTTTATTTTCACCAGCGCGTTCGACAACTACTTTTTGCAAGCGCAGCGCTTACGACAGTGCATCCGCGACGACTTTATCCGCGTCTTCCGCGTGCCTAACCCACTCACGCGATCAGTGGCTCAGAATGAGGCTGGCGTCCATGTCCTTTTGCATCCATCGGCTGTCCGCACAGCTCCGTATTTAGATGATGAGCAAGACGGACTGGATGCATACACACAAGACGTTCTCACAGTGCCCGCCTCGCTAGCTGGTCTCCCAGCCCTGAGCGTGCCCATCGCAGTTGGTACGGAGGGTGATGGCTGGCCACTAGGCGTGAGCATTATCGGGCAGTGGGGTTGTGAGAGGATGATCCTGACCGTCGGGGCGACCATTGAGAATGCTGAACGAGAGGTACAGTAGTAACATCATCCAGTTAAGGAGTAGATTATGTGCCACGCACAATCAACTAGGGAAAGATACTAGGAAGAGCAGTACGAAGATAGCGTGTGAGTGGGGGTTATCAGCTAAGAATGCTCGGGATTTACAGTACAGATGTCGATGTAAAGGGGACAGGGAACACGAATAATGAGATGAGTGAGAGCGAATCCTCACCTGTGTCTACGGTCTAAGTAAAGTAATAAAATAGTGCAGATAAGTCATCGGCTAGCTCCCCACCGAAGGATACCTTCGTAGATGGAGTACATAACAGCGGCGTTTGGTACGACACGCATGAGATGAGCGCTGAGACCGCCGTATAACGACCGTGCACCCTCCTCTGCGACGACGAGGCGGAAGGTTTGGATCAAACCCGTATATTTTTTTCTGCCATTCACGAGGGGTTGTCGTAATCGCGTTCGGAGAACCTATATGAGCGAGCCAGATGTTTTGTTATATGCGCGAAATATTTTGGCTACATGGGGACGCCGTACCTCGTGAGGATAGGTGATGAGGCTGGCGACGCACTTGGCCGTCCCCGCGGAGCCCAGCATGCCCGCCCACTCCTGTAGGGCCCCTTGCCCCTCTGTGCTGGCTATCAAGAGCTTCAGGCGCTCATACAGCACCCACTGGATCGTGCCCTCTGTGACGCCGAGATAGCTCGCACTGAGGCCCTTGTAAAAGCCCCGAACACCCTCCTCCCGCGCTATCTGCCTTATCGTCGACACGCTCCCGCCAAAGAAAGACGCCGGCGAGGAGACCGCGCGTCCCGACGTCACCGCCGTCGCCGCTGCTGTTGTTGACTTGTCCGAGGCGGAGAGCTGCATGCGAGTCTTGACGACCCAGATTGGATTCGTCGCTGTGCCAGTGATGACGCCTGCGATGGCCGCCGCGCAGAGGTGTACGTAAGGGGTTTCCTGTCCGTTGTTGAATTGATTGGCGATGATTTGTTTCCCGTTGCCGTATGTGAAGAAGTTTATCGAGCGGGCGGGGATGACCCCTACAAGGGTGGGCACGAGACCCTTGAATAGTGCGCGGGGGGACTCGTATCGTGCAATATCTCTGCGTTTTCACATTTTAAATTTTTTTTCGGACGGAAGGCGGGGGAGAGAAGGTGTATTAGAATGCTGCGAAAGAAGGAGGGGGATAATGGGACGCAACCGGATGATGTGCACCGTCTCAACAAAGTGCCATAGGACACCACCCGGTCGTCGAACGAGCACAACGCTGTCACCTACGACGGCGCCCACACCTGCATGTTTTTGGCGAAACAAGTCCGATTGTAGACGTGTCTTGACGACGTCAAATGGACTCGTGACAATGGCGCCGCACATCCCGCCCAGACTGTACGGAATTGGAGTTATGAGAAACATCGTTTCGAGCGAGCTGTGTGTGTGCGTACCCCCCAGCCATAAAGTGCTGCCATGATTTTGCAGGCAGCCAGTTTGTTGTGGTGGGCGTGGACATGAAAGGAGTTGCGTGACGTTTAAACTTTTTTTGCGCCTTGCCGCTGACACGGACACGGAACGAGATAAAATGGTGAAATGAGTGATAAGATAACAACGTGTCTCCTTCATTCCGTCCTCATATGTTTGTCTTGTCCATAGTAAAGGTCTGCCTATCTCCTTCCTCTAGACGTGCTGATCCTCATACTCTCCCACAACAGGACAAGATTCCGATACATCCGTCTCAATTCGGCCTCCCTCCAGAACAGGCCCTCATTAACGAGCTCAATAAGAAATACGCCAACCGCGTCCTTCATGACGTCGGCCTCTGCATTTGCGTATTCGACGTGGCGGAGGTAGGCGAGGGTAAGATCAGGTATGGGGATGGCTTTCTTTGGTATACAAGTGAGTCCAAGCTTGGCGGGCAATCGCCTCCTTCAGCCCTTTTAATCATCCAATATCATAGTCGTCTTCAGGTTGACCGTCTTCCGGCCCTTCTCCTCTGAAGTGATCTTGGCAAAGGTCAAGTCCTCGGACGAGGATGGCATACAGCGTGCGTGCTTCCCTTTGTCAATGCCAACCACGCAGGCCGTTGGTTCGCACAGACACCACAACTCACGCACGCGGCTGTGCTTATAGTGTCCGTTGGTTTTTTCGAAGACATGTGGATTCCACTCGTCTACCTCCCCCATCCATGCGCGTTGTACGTCTCTCCCCCCCCCTCTTTCATCCCTTCATTCGAACACCAACTCTTTCCACCCACCTTCCTGGCTTGCGCCACCTAGCGACCCCAACGAACGCGCATATTTCTGGCTTCCGGGCTCCGAGGCAACCTCGACTCACGAACTGCTCGATTCTCCCGAGTCTGAGCGCCTGTACATAGACCAAGGCGAGATCGTGCGCGTACGTGTAGAGAGGGACGAATTTTGCGACGATGAGCCGGGTCCCCCCAAAGCGACCGAGGGCGTCCTCATCAGTGGACAGGCTCGACGTGTACCATACACGGTGACTGTAAGTCTCCCACGCGCCACGAACCGCGTGACTCTTTAACACTGTTCCTTCTTTTAGTGCTCCATCGCCGAGCAAGGCCTCGGGCCAACAGCGTGGTGGAAGGCAGCAGAGGCCATGATGGACGAAAGTTGACCGACTTCTGTCGTAGCGGAAAACGAAAGCGAAAGCCTAGGTCGCCATCTTTGGCTCCCCAGATTTTAGATGCCCCTTATCAAAAACGGTGTATTCTGTACTCTCAAGTGCCACAAACAGACGTCGTAAACCAGGCAGCTAATCCAGCTCATCGAACACGCGCGACTCGAGCAAAGAGGTGAGCAGATCACGCTCGTACTCGCGCATCGCAAGCTCTTGCCTCGCGCGCGCCTCGTTGTGTTCGAGGTCACGTCTAAGTCGCAACGATAAATGAGTGTCAGGTAACGCCGGATAAGTGGTACAATCCGTGTTACCCACCTCAACTGGATGATTCCGTGTTTGAAGTTATTAAAAACTTGCTTCATCATATCAGGCGAGTTATAAGCCACGAGTTGCTGTAGCGGGTCCAAGCTGGTCATGTAGAAATCAACTCCTGCACTGAGGATAAACACTTGCAGCGACCTACGTGGCGGGCTCTCTAGCTTGGACGGCTGCCTCTGGTCTATTATCGCGTCGATATCTGATCAGTGCACGGGCTCAAAAAATGAGGTCGCAACCGTGATGACGCACCTCCACGGGAGTGTGACAGGTTCCTTTATGGGGAATGAATTGAAGAACAGTTCAGGGTTGAAGCTGTCCGCATTGGTCAGCTTCTGTTATTATACCATCTGTCTTGCGACGCTCATAATAACGTACTGGGGCAATTCACGAGCTGCAACAGCATTTTTGAAAGCGCGCCTGCTTTACGACGAATCAGGACACCACGCGTTGAACGTTCCAACCTGCCAGTGAGTTCGTACCTGCTCGCCCAAGAAGCGGCCAAGGTCTGGGAGGAGAGGGCGACAAGCACAGTAGCAAGAGCGGCGGTACGCATGATAATAGCTAGATTGAAGATATGTGGACGTGAATGGGCGTAAAGTGTCGAGCCGGGACAGTAAAATGAGGAGAATGAAGAAAAAGTTTGCGAAAGGCAACCAGTACCAGCAAACGAAGGGTAGTGAGCAGGGGCTGAGAAGCCCAATTATCGTGAAACCATGGCTGATTTATGCTGGGACGTCCAGATCGGTAGATGCCATGGTCATCATTATCATGCTGATTTTAGTGGTGCATCATGATTCCATGCAACATGCGGACGGAAGCTGGCAGGCACCACGGTCGTGTCGCTGTTCTTTTGATGAAGGAATTTCCACTACCGATCCCGAAGCTGTGTCGCCGGATCTCGGGACTTTGTGCACCACATCCGATGATCCCTTTGAGTCAGTCTGCAAGTCACTGATTCTAACACTTACAAAAAAAGAAGAGGCGACGGTACAGTTGCGAGATCTACCTGCTTACAGCCTGTCTGCCAGTAAACTGTACAACCAATTCCGAAGTAGAGAGTATCAGCCGACGTTACATAGGCGATCATTACAACGGCGATGGTTGTGTGTAATCAATATAGTTGCGGCAGCAGCTCTAGTGAGCTCGCAGCTGACATAGGTTAAAGACACTGCTTCAACTGCATGCGAATTGTCACACACTACTCAGGCGAATCAAAGCGTCCTTACCCGAAAAAAATATAGCCACTGTTGAACCCGCATCCTACGATTGTTGAGGGTCGGCACCCGCAGATGAGGCATCAGCGCCATACAGTACGTCGTCAAGAGAGAAACTCCACCATCACAGTCGCCAAAAGCCAAGCCGCGGATATTGGATTGCGAGACGAGACGAGACGTTTGCCCGAGCAGGAAACTGCAATCCCGCATCACAACGGTGTACAGCCCCTCCCCTCCCCTCTTCGGGTCTCCAGCTATCCGAGTCTCTCGTAAGCGAGAGCAGACCTGCATGTGGTGTAGACTAAGAATCTGGTTTCAGGGGCATTATCTTTGCATGCCAGTGGCGTGTTGAAGACAGCGCGAGCGATTCTCTCCGCATTGCGAGCGCAGAAAGACTATGCTTAGAGATAATAAGGTTGGATGGTTTGGTGAACGACCTCGTTAATTCTCACGGGACTGGCATTGGCCGTTGTTCCAGTGATGGTCACCAACGGTGTTAATTATAACATTCATGGCCCAGCTACACCGGGAGTGGAATTGAGCGAAAGGTCACCGCGGATTGATCGTAGCAGGGAATTCACTGGGCTAGGGTGGTAACGATAGTCTGGGGAACAAGACTTGGGCTCTTGGACTAACGGCCAGAAGTCATCCCACATCACTCCAGTGGGGTACCTTTCACAGATGCAGGAAAGCGAATGCTAGGGAGGCAACTTGTAGACATAATTCCATTGAGACAGCGTGAATCACCTAGTCACTTTCGCTCACGCACCGTGCGACGGCGCTATGAGCCCGTTGTGTCTGATTCGGGAAATTGAACCACGGTTTCTACACGTTGCACGTTCTCATATATTTCCCTCTTTCGCTGGGATCGCAAAAAATTCTCCTCCCTTTCTTTCATTTTGCGTCTCCGTCTCTCGTCGTCCCGAACGACACCCTGGTACATCGTCTAGAGTGTGGAAATTAGCAAAGTATACGGAGAGGTCAAAAGAGAATGGTAGGTGCCTCATGTTCTTGATGCTGTAGGTAGTGCACACCCCATACGGTGAGCGAGGATACGACAATGGACGCAATCAAAGTAGTTTTGGCCACTCGAGACATTGGCGAGATTCAGAATCCGCGGATCACTAAAATAAGTTGGGCTGGGGTCACGTGGATAACGTGTTCCTTCCATTATTGATTTGGCGACGGTAAAAATAAACAGGGCAAGATGTCTGAACATCGTACGATGGTTAAACCATGACCGCAACCACGACAGCGACAATGCCAACCCATCTCCGTCAGAGGACTCCCAACAGTCCATTAGAGGTTACTGTCACCGATGAAGGGCGCAAGACGGATAAACTCCTCGACTCTCATACTAGGTAAGTTACTCGAGTTGTTAACCGAGACGTCCCCTCCAACTCAAGCTGCTCTTGAGGTGGGAATTCGGCGGGCCATGGGGCGTCACTGCTATGATGACCGGATTTCCTATGCTCATGTACTATTTGTGGATTTGTCTCTGGTTCTACGACGGCCGGCTCGTCCTCCCGACTGCCGCTGAAGAGATTGGACCATTCTTCAATAAAATGTGGTCTCATGTTCGCGATGTCAGTTCTCCCCTCACATTTGGCCGCGCGAGTGGAAACCTGATCATCTCATACATCCCCCCTTCATGCAGGATGCCAGCCCGAACCTCTATGCATGGAAAGTGTATTCGGGTCTCATTTTCTACGAGCTCTTCCTTGCTTGGGTCATGCCGGGTTACATGCAAGAAGGCTTGCCTGTCCCATCTCTGGGATACAAAACTCTCATGTACAATTGTAACGCTCTTTTTTCGGTCTACTTCACCCTCATCACTGCTGCCCTCCTTCACTACTACCACATATTCCGCCTCACGGAAATCATCGACAACTACGGCCACATCATGTCTGTTGCCATGATCTGGGGCTTTGCTGTATCCTTTGGGGCTTACTTCTGGGCCGTCGCCCGTGGTGAACAGATGCGCATGTCGGGAAACTTCATATATGATGTATTTATGGGCGCCGCTCTCAACCCGCGTATTGGTCCTGTTGACCTGAAGATGTGGGCAGAAGTCCGCATTCCTTGGGTAATCGTGTTTTTCTTAGCCATCTCGGGCGCATGCAAGCAGTACGAACTTTATGGTGCTGTCACCCCCGTACGTACCGTCCCTTTTTCATTTCTGGATCAATCGCGTCGAGCGGTGTTTCCAGAACATGGCATTCATGTGTCTCGCAACCTGGCTTTATCTGAATGCGTGGTGAGTTGTGCCTTTTCATGGTGCGTTCTTCAACGCTCACGTCGCTTTGGAAGTTGCAAGGGCGAAGAGTGCATACCTCAGACATGGGATATGTTTCATGAAAAGTGGGGATTCATGGTTATCTTCTGGAATTTCGCGGGGGTCCCATTTGTAAGCTCATTCGTATCACCTTGGTCTCTCAGTTATTCTGATCCTCGTCCTTGACAGACATATGTTTACTCGGTCGTTTACATGGCCTCCCATGAACCGGACAAGTACAGGTTTTCGACGCCAGCGTACATCGCACTGTTCTCCACGTTACTCACGGGATACTACATGTGAGAGGACGGTGCACTATCACAATTTCCCCCGGGAAACTTTACACCGCATTTCTAGCTGGGACACCTCCATGTCGCAAAAAAGTCGCTTCAAGATGCAGACACAAGGCAACTACAACCATCGTTGGACGTTCCCTCAGCTGCCGTGGGGCACAATCAAGAACCCAACCTACATCCAAACGGCACACGGGTACGACCTCCTTTCATGTCCTCAACACCGTTGAGAACCCCCGGGCTGACGAGCGCTCGTAGCAATCGCCTTCTCACAAGTGGCTGGTGGGGGCTCTCTCGAAAACCCGTACGTAATTCAGCCCACATGAATTTCTAAACCAAGTGAGTTGACGCAGACGACGTCGTCGCCCGTAGAACTACGTGGCCGACTGGACCATGAGCTTCACCTGGGGCCTGGTCGTCGGCACGGCGTCTCCCATCCCTTACTTCTACAGTATCTTCTTCATCACCGTGCTCGTTCACCGCACAACCCGCGATTTCGAGCGGTTCGTGCCCGCCATGTCTCTAAGCCCTGGATATCATTCGCTGATTTTCTGCGTCTAGGTGCGCTGACAAGTACGGGAAAGACTGGAAACGCTATTGCGAGATTGTGAGATGGAAGTTCATCCCAGGAGTCTACTGAGCGGTGCTTGTTTATTATAATCTTCGCCATGAATTGTAACCAGACTTGAAAAGAAAACAACTTTGATACGAATGCGAAAGGTCAACCAGAGGTATTCTGCTGTAACATATTGCCACCCGCGCGCCATACCTCGCACAAGGTGACTATTGGGAAGGTCGTGGGCATCATATTATTTTGTCATGGACAGAGCATATATACATTATCATCATCAAAGCAGATCGTAATCAGTTGTCAAGAGCGTCCCTTATACTGCGCAATCACTCAAAAGGCATACTTTCTACGCCTTGAATCAAGGACGCCCAGTTCGCAGCAACGGCATTGGCATAATCTCGTTCTTCGCGAGCGAACGACTGCACGAGCTGAGTGAGGAGCGTGTTCTCCCTGTTGTGCAGCACCACGCGCAGCTCGTGCCACATACTATCCATCCCAGCGCATCAGCACTCCGAATAATAAA
>Ga0209488_10002410_pt1 | contig 15347 bp, 14 predicted proteins | sample Rivendell_Oct201_8_FD_188349 | JGI IMG/M metagenome (GOLD analysis project Ga0209488, IMG submission 188349) | Vadose zone soil microbial communities from the Eel River Critical Zone Observatory, Northern California, USA -... | ecosystem: Environmental > Terrestrial > Soil > Vadose zone >... | reverse complement strand
CTGACTGGACGGCTGCCGCGCTTCTTCCGGCCGCCGTACGGTGAGAACGATGCAAAGCTGACGGAGGAGGCGGCCCAGGCTGGTTTGCGCACCGTGGAGTTCGACTTTCCCTCTGGCGATCCCGACAGGCACATCACGCGGGAGCGGTTGGTCGCATGGGTCCTGGCCAAGGCCCGACCAGGCTCGATCGTGGTGATGCACATGAACCGGCGTGGTTGGCACACCGCCGAGGCACTTCCAGAGATCATCGCCGGCCTGCGCGCGAAGGGCTTCGTCCTCTCGCAGGTCGGCTCGATGGTCCAAAGCGCCCACGCCACTGCTCGATGAGCTTGGCCATTGGAATGGGCTGCGCCGAAGAGAGGGGCCGGCCTTGCGCTCACCCCGGGGATGATTACCAGATGCGCCATGGACGACGATCACCTCGAGTACCCTTGCGCCCGTTGCGGCGCGACGAACCGCATCCCGCGTGCCCGGCTGCGCGATGACCCGCGGTGCGGCCGCTGCAAGGAGAGCGTCTTTCCCGACCACCCGGTCGCTGCCAGCGATGCGACCTGGAAGCGCGAGGTCGAGGACTGCCCCATCCCGGTGCTGGTCGACTTCTGGGCGCCATGGTGCGGCCCTTGCCGCGCGGTCGCGCCGGTGCTCGAGCAAGCAGCGAAGGAGCGGAGGGGAAAGCTCAAGGTCGTGAAGCTCAACGTCGACGAGAACCCGCGGATCTCCGCGCTTCATCAAGTGCAGTCGATTCCCACCCTGATCCTGCAGCGCGGGCCCCTCTTCATCGGCCGCGTGGCAGGAGCGTTGCCCAAATCCGAGCTGGACGCATTCATCGATCGTTACGTTTGAGCGCACCGCGGGCAGCGAGCTCCAGCGCTATCCGGCGAGGCCGACCGGACGACGTGCCCACCCCGCCTGTCGTACTCTCGCGCCATGCCCACCCTGGTCTTTCACGCCGGCGCGCTGACGCACTCGCCCTTTTTCGTCGCGCTGCTGTTCCTCGTGGTCACCGGGCTGGCGCTGAACACCAGCCGCCATCGGCTGCGCACGCGCGTCAGGTTCGGCGACGGCGGTGACGATTCGCTGCGCCGCGCGAGCCGCGCCCATGGAAACGCCATCGAACACGTCACCGTGATCGCGATCCTGCTCGTGCTGCTCGAGTACCAGGGCGCGGCGAAGACGTGGATCGTCGTGCTCGGCACCGCGGCCCTGATCGCGCGGGCGCTACATGCGGCGGCATTCATCGGGAAGATCCGCCGCATCGGCCTGGCCGGCGTCGTGATCACCTACTCGCTCGAGTTGCTCCTCGGTGTGTGGGTAGCCGCGAACGGCCTCGACACGATGTCCTGACCTTTCCTGTCAGCCTCCACTTCCACGTGCGCGTCGAACTCCGCTTGACCCGAGGAGAATTCGAACAAGTCGACGGCGGCGTCCGGCAGGACGGGCTCGCCCGAGGTGAGCGTGTTCAGCCCTTCCCACCCGTCGCGCATCCAGACCGTGCCGGGCGGGACGCGGTCAGTGACGAATGCGCGCGCCCGCATCTCGCCGCGCCCGTTGAAGATCCTGATTTCCTCGCCGTCACGGAGCGCGCGTCGCGCGGCGTCGTCGGACGAGATCCAGAGCCGCGGTCCCGGGTCGGCGGCGGCGAGGGTGGGCAACGCCCGGCCGTGATCGTAGAAGCCGTGGAACTGCGTCAGAGTGCGACCGCTGCGCAGCTCGAGCGGATATTCCGACTGCGGCGCGCTCTCGAACACGGGCAACGCGGGAAGGCCGAGGCGGGCGGCGCGCTCGGAGAAGAACTCGATGTTTCCCGACGGCGTGTCGAACTTCAGATCGGGATATGCAACGTGCGAGACGTGGAGCGGCCGGATGCCGCCTTCGGACGCGAGCGCCGCGACCGTTGCCTGCCCGGTGGCCGGATGATCGAGGATCGCGTCCAGGGGTCCTGAGTCGTCCTGCCAGGGAAAGAAATCGCGGACGTCGAGACGCCGGGCAAGCTCGCGTAGCACCCAGGTCGGCGGCCGCGCTTCACCTTCGGGCTCCAGCGCCTTGGGCATGAGATAGAGGTGCGTGTTCGTGCTCTTGCAGCCCGTGTCCTCGAGCCAGGCAGTCGCGGGCAGGATCACGTCCGCGTACCGGCGTGCAGTGTCGTGCATGAAGAGGTCGTAAGTGGCGAGCAGCTCCAACCGCTCGAGCGCCCTCCCCACCCCGCCCGCGTCGGCGAACGAGGACAGCATATCGGTGCCGAACAACATCAGCACGCGCACGCGCCCGCCGGCGAGCGCCTCGGTGATCCGTGGCATCTGATTGGGGACGTAGTCGCCTGGGGGGCGGCGATCGCGCGCGGCAATGCTCGAGAGACCCTGCCCATGCGCTGCGGCGCCGTGTCGTGGCCCCAGGCCGCCGCCGGGGATGCCGAAGTTGCCGGTGAGCGCGGGCAGGCAGGCTACCGCCCGGGCGCCCTGCCAACCCCGGGCGCCTTTGTGCATGGAGCTACCTCCGACGAGGATCATCGCAGGTTTCGTGCTCGCGTAGCGGCGTGCCAGGGAAGCGATGCGCTCGCCCTCCACGCCCGTAGTCGCGGCTGCCCACGCCACGTCGTGCCCGGCGAGATGGGCGGCGAGCGCATCGAACCCGAGGGTGTGGCGCGCAACGAACGCGGAGTCGTGGCGCCGTTCCGAGACGATCACGTGCATCATGCCCAAGGCAAGCGCGGCGTCGGTACCGGGGCGGATCAGCAGCGTCTCATCCGACTGCGCGCACGCCTCGGTGCGCCGCACGTCGACAGTGACGACGTACGCGCCGCGCCGCTTCGCAGCCGTGAGGTGCCGTCCCGTATTCGGCTGGCTCGCGAGATTCGCGCCCCAGAGGACGACGAGCGCGGCATTCGCTCCCATGTCCTCCTTGGTGCTCACGCGCAGCGCGCCGGTGAGACCGAGGCCGAAGGCCCCGAGCCCCCAGCAGATCATCATCGGGTTCCACCACTGGCAACCGTAGAGGTTCGAGAAGCGGCGCAGCAACTCGGATGCCACGCGGGTGCCGTAATCGTTGGCGAAGAACCCGTGCCCCGACCAAGTCCCCAGGGCGGCGGGTCCGACCGCTCGCGCTCTCTCGGCGATCCTGTCGAGCGCATCTTCCCAGGTTGCCCGCTGCCAGGAGCCGCTGCGCGCCGTCCTCCGCATGGGGTGGAGGAGCCGCCCTGGGTTGCCGATGATCTCGCGCGCCGCTTGACCTCGGATGCAGAGGAATCCGCGGCTGTCCGGATTGTCCGGGTCGCCACGGACTCCGACGAGCTTGCCCTCCTCGACATCCGCCAGCATCCCGCAGAGCGTCGGGTGGCAGTTCATCGGGCACATGGTGCGGATGGTGCGCAATGACGCCATGGCGGCGAATGATAGCGGATGTCGCCGAATCGAGGGACGCGACCTCAAACGAACTTGCGCGCGTCGATCGTCTGGCCCTGGTACTTCCCCTCGATCGCCGCGACGTACGCCTTGGCGCAGGCCTCCGCGGAGATGCCCTGCGAGGGGTCCATGTTCAGCGCCGCCAACGTCTCGGAGATCCAGGGCGGGCTGACGCAAAGGTTACCGGCCGGTGAGGCTCGAAGACAGCGCGCCCACCCAATCCCCAGCGCCGGAGCCGAAGAGCTGCGGCGCGACGAAAATGGCCAGGAGGATGAACACTCCGAACGCCGAAAACCGGTTCCACACTCCCCGCCAGCCGAACGGGATCAGCCCGTCGACGATGCGGCTGCCGTCGAGTGGAGGAACCGGCAACAGATTGAACAGGGCCATCGCCAGGTTGATGACGGTGAAACGGGTGAGCAGGAACTCGGCTGCCGGGTGCAGCGCCAGGGCGAAGCCCCCCGCCAGCCTCAATGCCGCCCCGCTCAGCATGGCCAGGATCAGGTTGGAGACGGGTCCTGCCGCCGCGGTGAGCAGCAGACCCGTCCCCATGGTGACGTCGGGCCGGAAGCGCGAGGGATCGACCGGCACTGGCTTCGCCCAGCCAAAGGGAACCCCGAGGAGGGGCAGGAGAATCGTGCCCACCGGATCAAGATGGGCCAACGGATTCAGCGTGAGCCGCCCCTGCTGCAAGGCCGTATCGTCGCCGAGGTGAAGCGCCACGCGCGCGTGCGCCCATTCGTGGACCGTCAGGGCGAGGACCACCGGAATGAACGAGGCGATGCGGGAGATCAAGGAGTCGAACGACACCGGGGCCTCTCAGACGCTCCCGGGCACCATGCGCACCCAGCGATCTTCGCGGATGTCTTCGCGCCGGGCAGGTGCGGTCCCGTCCAACGCCTCGACGCGGGCAATGCTGTGCCTGGCCAGGGCCGCGGAGGACCCATCGGGACCCTTCAGCTTGAGGAACCGCTCATCGGCCCAGAGGAGCTCGCCCGACACCGTCGAGCCGTCCTCGAGCGTCGCCCGCAAGACGACGCGCCCGTTGGGCTGGATCAGCTGCGAGCCGGATTCGATCAGCACCGCATCGAGCTGATCGAACTCGCTCCGCCGCTTCGCCTGCGCGGACAGGACCGATTGAAAATCATCGGCCTCGATGCTCACCGGGCCCGCCTGAGGAACCTTCAATCGCCGGACGGCCTGGATCGCCGCCTCGTTGACCAACTGGTCGAGCTCCGCGCCGGAGTAGCCCTCCGTCTCCTTCGCCAGGGCGACGAGATCGACGGTGCCGAGCGGCTTTCCCTTGAGGTGGATCGCGAGGACCTGGGCGCGGTCTTCCCCGGCGAGCGGCGGCAGGCTCAGCCGGACGTCGAAGCGCCCAGGGCGCAGCAGGGCTGCGTCGAGAATGTCGGCCCGGTTGGTGGCCGCGATCACCACGACGCCCTGGCGCTTCTGGAATCCGTCCAGGTTCACCAGGAGCTGGTTGAGCGTCTGTTCGCGCTCCTGGTGGCCCGCGCTGATGGACCCGGCCCCGCGCCGGCGGCCGACCGCGTCCAGCTCATCGATGAAGACCACGGCCGGTACCCTCTTGCCGGCCTGCTCGAACAGATCCCGCACGCGAGCCGCTCCGACGCCGACGAACAACTCCACGAACTCCGAGGCCGAGACTTCGAAGCAAGGCACCTTGGCCTCGCCGGCCAGGGCGCGCGCGAGCAGCGTCTTCCCCGACCCAGGCGGACCTTCCAGCAGCACGCCGCGGGGCAGATGCGCACCGGCGGCTTCCCAGACGCGGGGGCGCTTGAGGAAATCGACGACGTCGCCGAGCCGCTGCTTGGCCTCGGCCAGCCCGCCCACGTCCGCGAAGGTGACTGAAGGGGCCTTCGCGAGCAGGCGGGCCGTCGTCTTGCGAATGGCCAGGAAGCTCTGGCCACCCCCCATCTTCCGGAGGAGGAAGAGAAAGAACAGCACCAGAATCAGCAGCGGCAGCCAGGGGACGAGAAACGACGTCCATACCGATTTGCCGCCCGGGTCAGCCGGCTGAAGTCGGACGCCGTGGGCCGCCAATTTCTTCCACATTGCCGCGTCGAGCTGGACCCGGACGCGGTACTGGTTTCCATCCTCCGTGTTCACCAGCAATGAGCCGTTCTCAGGCGTGACCGACCTGATCTGCTCCGACTCCATGTCCGCCTGGAAGGCTTCAGCCGAATGCCATTGCGGTCGCGAATCGCGGCTGAACAGCGAGTAGAAGACGAAGAAGAGCACGATCAACAGCGACCAGATCGCAAACGTCTTCCATCCCTTGGACATCCGTCGAATATAGCAGGGAAGGATCCAGCTCCTGCTCGAAGGCGAGGCATTTTGGACCTGCGTCGACTGCGCGGGCGGCGCATTTTTTCGCAGGATCGGCTACCGGGAGCTACACCGGCGCAGCCACTGCTCCGAGGTCGCCTTTTCCATTTTTTCTGGCCGGCTGTGTCTCCCTGCAGGCACGCGACCGATCGCGCGGGAGGTCCGACTCATGGCAAGCCTGAGTGTTGACTGGAACCTGCTTTCGCCTGACCCGGTCCCGGACGCAATCCGGGCGTCGGTCGAGAAGCAACTCGCCGTCCTCTGGCGCTTTCTCGACTGTTCCCGCTTCATCGAGGCCCTGCGGGGCAAGGGCCAGTGCAGGTCGGAAGAGTTCGAAATGAACCTCGACCAGTGGACCTTCACCTACCAGATCGATCTGGCCGCCGGGGCCGCCGTCGTCCGGCAGGTCGTCAGCCACATCGGATGCCTCGGCTGATCAATCATCGCCCCGCTGCGCGTTTCCCGTCGGAGAAGCGCAGACGAAGCTCGCCGCGTCCTTGGCGCTCCCGGTCATGGTCCACCGGGCCGCCTGCGGCCATGGGCAGAGCGGCCGCGAGAAGTCGCCCGGCGGCGGCGCGGCCGCCATGACGTTGTCGGGGAAGCCCAACGCCGTGTGGGACGCGATCAGCTTGTCGGGCGCCGTTCCATGCTCCACCCATTGCTCGAGCGCGGTGAGCGTGTCGAACGTATTCAGGCCCGGGCCCCCTGCGCAGTGGGTCATCCCCGGCGCCATGAACAGCCGGAGGAAGCTCTGCGTCGCTCCGGCGCGGGAGTCCTCGCCGCGGCCGTGCTGCCCGGCCTCGACGCTCCGCAGATAGTTGATGCTGTTGCGCGGGTTCACCAGCGGGTCGGCCCAGCCGTGGTACATGATCAGCTTCCCGCCCAGAGCGCGGAAGTCGCCAAGGTCGGGGTCGGTCGAGTTGATGATTGGGGCCATCATCTTGTCGGCGCGGGCGATGTCCCGGTCGAAGTCGAGCGTATGGAAGTCCCACTTGGGGTCGTTGAACACCATGTACTTGTAGAAATCGCCGCCCAGGAACGTCTGCGGTCCGGCGATGAGAGCGGACCAACTCCCTCCGGCGCCGAGGGAGCCGCCCGCGGCTTCGCTCCCCGGCTCGAGGCCGGGATAGATGCGCGCCCCCGTGCGGGGATTGCGCGGACCCGCGTAGATCTTGCGGACCGCGGTGACCTGCGGCGCCGTCAAGCAGGTCGGAGCGTCGGGCCCCGCGCACAGCAGTGAGGCCGGATCGAACGCGCACTGCGTGGGGTCATCGATGAAGCCAGGGACGACGCCCTGGCACGCGGCGACAGCGGCCTGGTTGATCATCGGCAGCTTGGTGAGCGGGATGAAGCTCGCCGGATCGTCGAGCGCGGCGCGCGCTTCCCACACCCACGCGGCCGACTGGTGCGTCCAGTAGTTCGCCGAGGCACCCGCCACGATGCCGTCGTAGTCGTCAGGGAAGCGCTGCGCCTCCATGAGCGCCTCGTGGCCGCCGTCGGAGCAGCCGGTGAAGTAGGAGAACCGCGGACGCTGGTCGTAGAACGCGCGGAGGATCTGCTTGGCGGCAACCGACGTGACGTGGTTGGCGCGATAGCCCCAGTCGGCGATCTTCTCTGGGTGGCCGAGCGCGAAGCTGGCTCCGGGCGTGACGCTGGCGTCGTGGCCCATGTCCGTGCCGGCCGTCGCGTAGCCGCGCAGAAGCCCGCTGAGCATGAAGCCGGCGGGCGTGTTCAGGCTGCCTCCGTAACCCCCGTTGCCGCCGTGGTCCAGCTTCGCGCTCCACCCGGAGACGGGCAACCAGACCTCGAAGTTGATGACGGAGTCGCTGGTCGGCTTGGAAACGCCCGCCACCCGGCAGAAGGCGGGAACGTTTACGGGGGTAGCTGCTCCCGGCCGGACGAACGGCCCCGCCGGGATGGAGGTTGCCGAAGTGACGCTGGTGTTGTTCGGGAGCGGAAGCGAGGTCAGGTCCGCGCACGGGGTGCCGTTCACCGCGAGGTAGCCGAAGAGGCCGTGCGTCTCGTCGACCGGTCCGGCGGCGAAGTAGAGTTGATTGGTGGGCCCGGACGCCGCTCCATTGCCGAAGGCGATACCCCACAGGCCGTCGATGACGACCGGTCCGCCGGGACCTGTGAGGGGCTGGCCCTCGTCGGCATTCTCGTCGTCGCCTTGAGCGCCCTGCGCGCTGTAGGGAGCGAATGCGGTGAGATGCCCGTCGCCGAAGTTGCCGACGATCAGCTTGCCCGAGGCGCGTCCGAAGTCGGCGGGTGCGATCGCGAGTCCCCAGGGCGCATTGAGGTGCCCGCGCGAAGCGATCCGCGCGAGGAAGTTGCCGTCGAGGTCGAAGGCGCTCACGAAGCCGAGCCCCTCGCCGTGGAGCTCGTCTGCCCCGGAAGCAGCCTTCTTGGCGTAGGTCACGTAGACCACGTTGCCCAGGGCCCTGATGCCGAACGGCGCGTAGCCCTTCTTCAGACGAGGATCGACGAAGGCCGCGGTCACCGGCGCGAAGCTTCCGTCGAACACGTCCACGCGGGCGTTGGCGAAGTCGGTCGCATAGAGTCGATCGCCCGCGGCGGTCACACCGATGGCGAGCCCCTTGTACACCGCGCCCTGCGCGGACCTGTCGACGGCGACGCGTGCGTTCGTGGTTGCCGCCCAGCCGGAGACGGTTCCGTCCTCGCTGGCAAAGATGAACCGGGCCGGAGCGCTGACCGACCCGTTCGTCACCACGAATCTGGTCCCGACGTTGAAGACGACCCCGGTGGGCGCGGCGGGGCCGCCGGCGCCGGGCACGTCGACCACCAGGGCCCGGGGTGCGCCTTGACCGTCATAGAGCGTGGAGGTGGCAGTGCCGTTGTTGGCGACCCACCACGGGCTCGTGGCGCTCGCCACCAGGCCCCATCCGTTGACCAGGTGCGGGTCGACGCGAGGGGTGGCGGTGTAGCCGTCCGAGACCAGCGGGACGACCTTGTAGCCGCCGGTGCTGGGCGACGCCCCTTCCTTGGCAAGCGCAGCCTGGTCAGCGCCAGGCTGCGAATCCGAGATGGGCGCGCTCCCACCGGTGCAAGCGCAAAGCGCGAAAGCGAAGGACAGCAGCGAGCGCGGCATGAGACACCCCTGGTTTGGAGATCCGACGCGAAGGCGGACAAAAGGCGTTACGCGCGCCGCGCGGATGCCAAGTCAAGACACAGGGTGTCAGAGGCTCGCAGAACCCCGACGAAGGTCGCGATCCGTCACTCGATCGCCGCCCTCACGATCGGCAACGTGAGCTCAGAGGGGTGATCCTCGTCGTGGTAGATGACCTGGTCCGCGATCTTCAATTCCGCGTCTTGGGCGAACCCATGCCCCGTATTAGGATTCCGATCCCACATCGGGAAGTTGCTGCTGGTGATCTCGAGCCGGATCTGGTGACCCGCCTTGAACAGGTTGCTCGTCGGCCAGACGTGGATGGTGTACTTGTAGATCTTGCCAGGTTTGATCAGCGTCGACCTGCTGGAAGACTCGCGATACCTGGCCCGCTGGATGCCCAACTCGATGAGCATCGAGGTGCCATCCGGATAGACGTCGTCCAGTTTGGCGACGAAGTCGGTGTCCCTGGCAGATGACGACGCGTAGAGCGTGACCGTGATCGGTCCCGTCACCTCCAGGTCCCTCTCCAGCGGCGCGGAGGTGTACACGAGCACGTCTGGCCGCTCGAGCACGGGCCTCTGGTCGTAGGGTCCGCCGGGTACCGACGCCTGGAACCGGCCGCCGATGCTGGGCACTGGATCGCTCGGGTCGTACTCGAACGTGTCGGTCGACGCCTCCCGCACTCCGCGACGGCCGCCGTCGCTCTCCGGCTTCTTCGTGCTGAGCCAGCCGTCGCCGGAAACCGTGTTCGCCTCGCCCTGGCTGTGCAAGTAGTACTTGCGGTATTCCGTGCCGGGGATGGGCCACGCGTCGGCGGTGCGCCACTTGTTCGCGCCCATCACGAAGATGCGCACCTTCGGGTCACGGTCCACGCCGTTGTCGATCCCTTTCAGCCAGTAGTCGAACCAGCGCAGCTGAAGCTGGTCGATGGGGTTGTCGGCTCGGGGGCCGAAATCGAGCGCGCCCACATTGCGGCCCCAAGGGAGGTGCAGCCAAGGACCGACGACCAGCTGCTGGTTCTCGCGCGCGAGCTTGGAGCCCGCGTTTCTGCGCAGCCCGTTGAAATTCTCGAGGGCTCCGTCGATGAAGATATCGTACCAGCCGTCGAAGTGCAGCGCCGGCACGGTGATGCGATCGTAGCGCTCGCGGATGCTCCACTGCTTCCAGTAGGCGTCGTTGTCCGGGTGCCGCAACCAGTCGAAGAAGTAAGGGGCGACGCGAGGGTCCTGGGGATGGAGCGGCGGGAAATCCTTGAGCGGAAGAAACCAGTACCATTTCGTGAATTCCTCGGCGACGGCCTGGTTCATCTCGGCGTCGAGCGCTGCGCCATCCGGATAGCGGCGGACATGGCTGTTGGCCAGCGTCGTCAACGGCCAGTCCTCGGCGAACGACTGGTCGAGGGCCCCGCCTTCGTAGGTCCAGCCGTCATGGTAATCGGATGCGGTCATCGCGGGCACGATCGCCACCAGGTGCGGAGGACGCAGCGTAGCGGGAAGGAGCTGCGTCCCGCCGGGATAAGAGAAGCCGTACATCCCGACCTTGCCGTTCGACTTCGGCAGCGTCGCCGCCCATTCGATTGTGTCGTAGCCGTCGTTGGCCTCGTACCGGAACGTGTAGAAGAACCCGTCCGACTTGTACTGGCCCCGGACGTCCTGGACGACCACGATGTAGCAGTGCGAGGCGTAGAAGCCTGGAGAGGCGTAGACGTACGTCTGCGCGAGGTCCTTGTTGTAAGGCAGCCGCAACAGGATCACCGGAAACGTGCCCGGCGCGGTCGGGGTGAAGACGTTCGAGCGCAGGATGGTGCCGTCTCGCATGGCGGTGGGGACGTCGTCCGCCTTGGTGTAGCTGCAGCTCTCGGCAGCAGAGGCTGCCACCGCTGGGACCGGCACAGCGACGGCGAGCGACGCGAGCAGCAGGATCGGGATCGAGCGCTTCCCGCTGGACCGCCAGCACGGAATCGGGGTCATCTACGTCTCCTGTGGACGCCTGAGAAGGCTGCGGCAGGCGAAGATTTCCCGTAGTGGGCGTCGACCAGATGCGAGATCAAGACGCGGCGTGTCAGCGTTCCGCAAAACGCAGAAGGCCCGGCACCTCGCGGTCCCGGGCCTTCGCGTTCAGGCGCCGAGCGCCTGGACTAGACTGGCTTCACGTTCTGTGCCTGGAGCCCTTTGGGCCCCTTGGTCACGTCGAAGCTGACCTTCTGGCCTTCCGCGAGAGTCCGAAAACCCTCCGCGTTGATGGCCGTGTGGTGGCAAAAGACGTCTTCGCCGCCATTGTCCTGCGTGATGAACCCAAAGCCCTTCGCATCGTTGAACCACTTCACTGTACCGGTTGCCATGCTCTTCCTTCTCAATCTCGGACGGTGAACCCGTCCGGGCCTCGCGCATTCTGGCGAGGAAAGGGCCGTGTATCTGTTTCCCGCAAGGAAGACAAGCAGCAATGAACGACGGCCTCAGGTGGCCCGCCCGGCCAAGGCCCTGGCGCCCGGGCCGATGGGCGTTTCTGCCAGTTGCCTGCCCCGATGCCAGACAATCCGATTTGCACTTTCGCATCGGGGTACCCACGCTCCCAGCGCATGAAAGCCCTGACCTACGAAGGACCCTACCGGGTCTCCGTGCGCAAGAAGCCCGATCCGGATCGAGCATCCCCAGGACGGGATCGTCCGCGTCACCGCTGCCGCGATCTGCGGTTCCGACCTGGAGCACCGCGCCCGCCGCGTCATGCCGGTAGCGCTGCCCCTCGTCGCCCTCGGGATCGAGGGTCCGCCTCGCGCGCCGCTAGCCTAGTCCTCGTCGTCTTCCCCGTGCCCGAGTCCGAAGATCGCGAGGTCGACGGCGTCGGCCATCTTCCGGTCCCCGATGGCGTTCGGGTGATAGCAGTCGTTCATCCAGGCGGCGCGCATCCGGGTCGGGTCGGCGGGATCCTTCATCACTGCGTCCCAGTCGATCACGGCATCGCAGCTGCCCCGCGTCCGGATGAACGCGTTCACCTGGAGCCGATTCTGCTCCTTCGAGCTGCCCGCTTCGTTGCACATGGGAAGCACGGTCGAGCAGACGATGCGAAGCCCGCGGGCGCGGACGCGCGCGACGACCTCCTGGATGCCTCCGACGACCTGCGCCGCGGGGGACGGAGGCCAGGCGCCGTCGCCTCCGAGATCGTTGGTCCCCTCGAGCAACATGACGTCGGTCACGCCGGGCACGCTGAGCACGTCGCGCTCTAGCCGGATGGGGGCCGGTGCGCCGCAGCACTGCTGAGTCGGATCGTACGGGTTCGGCTGCCGGCTGACGGTGTTGCCGGAGATTCCCGCGTTGACGATCGACTTCTGCCTCTCGGGCGGTAGCCGGTTGATGCGCTCGCTGAGCAGGTCGGTCCAGCGATCGCCGCCTCCGCTCACCTGGTAGCCGTCGGTGATGGAGTCACCGAGCGCGACGATGGTGCCTTGGATGTCCGCGTTGACGTCGATCAGGTCGACCCATAGCAGCTCGCCGGGGTGCCAGCCCGGAGTGCGCGTATTCTCGAACACGTACGTGGAGGGAAACGACGCGCCGGATACCTCGGCGGTGTGGTCTCCCGCGGTGGCGGAGATGAAGCAGCCGGGCGGGTTCGTCTCCGGCGCGGGGAACGTGTGGTCGTTCACCTGCGCGCCGGGAGCATGGAGGCTGACCGCCATGTTCTGCTGGGCGTGGACCCTCAGGGAGACCGGGTCGCTCCAGACCACCTCGCCGGCCTTGATGCTCACCGAGGTCTGGCCGTGGTGGAACGTGAGCGTTCGCAGTGAGTCGGGAATGAGCGCCGGCTGCGCCACGCTGCGCTGCAGCCCGAGGGTAGCCGCCCGGATGGTGATGCTCTGCGTGCCGTACTGATTTCCGATGCGGACGCGGATCCGCGTCCCCGAGACCGACGCGCGAGCGATGTTGCGCACCGTGAAGTCTCCCGACGTGCCGTGCACGCCTTCGAGCGCGGATTCCCAGGTCGCGAAGCGGCGACCATCACGGTCCTCGTCGCGCTCGGCCAGCGCGGCGGCCGGCATGAGCAGTGTTCCAATCGCCAGCGCAATCGCAGCGCGGACAGTCCAGCAGCCTTTGGATTCGGGAGCGGTGGGCATGGTGGCCGGACATGCCAAGATGTGCGAACGCAAGTCACGTCTCGCCGCGTCAGCCGTTGATGCCACAAGAGGTGACGCTCCCTGCCTTGATTTCCCGCCGCGGCGGGCGACCAGGACACCGTCGCCAAGGCGCGTGTTCGCGTTCCCGCCGCTCCGCAAATCGAAGGCGGCGGCGTACACGCGGGAAGGGCCGCGTCCGCCAGTGCTGTCGCTTGACACTCCCTCGGTAGCGGGCGGACAAGCGAGCGCAGGTGAGCACATGGCGAAGTACGTGCCGAACGATCACGGCAAGGTCGTCGACGGCAAGATCGTCGTCTTCTTCCAGACCCCGCCGGCCGATCAGGCACCGTCTGCCGCCCGGCCTTCGCCGGCGGAGCGGGCCGAGACGGCCAGGCTGCAAGCTGCGGCGCTGACCGCAGCGGCTCAAAAAGGCGTGCCCTTCTGCGCGGAGTGCGAACAGGCGCGCCGGGATCTCGAGAAACAGCGGGGAGAGCAGGCTTGAGCTCCCTCTCCACCCGCGTGCTCTCGGAACTGGATCCGCGGCAGCCCTGGTACGCCGTCCTCGACGGGGCCCGCGATCCGCGCATCCGTGGCTGGATCCTGGACACGCGCGCGCCGAGCTGGTGCTTGTACCGTGGGGTCCTCCCGGCCGCCGTCGAGAACGCGGCTCCATGGCTGCTGCGGCTCGTGCCTGGACAGCCGTATGTAGAGCAGCTCTTCGCGCGGGGCTGGAACCAGTCCTGGGGAACGTTGCTCGCATGCGCCGCGCCTTCGCGCGAGCTGCGTCGCCACCTCCGGCGGTTCCTGCGCGTGCGCACCGAGGACGGGCGCATCCTCGTCTTTCGCTATTACGATCCGCGCGTGTTGCGGGCGTATCTGCCCACCTGCTCTCCGCAAGAGATCGCCGCGTTCTTCGGCCCCATCTCCGCCATGGTCGCCGAGGCAGAGGACCCTGCCGCGGCACACGTCTTCCGGCCTTCGAGTGAAGGCCTGGAGGCGCGCCTGATCCAGCTTCCGCGCTCTTCGCCGGCCACGCCGGAGCGGAGGGTCCAGCCATGAAGCTATGGACCATCCGGAGCGAGCAACTGGCGGCGCTCCAGGTGGCGTATGAGCGCCAGTTCTGCGAGCGCGCGGTCGCGTACCTGCGGCGCCAATACCCTCAGGTCTGCTCGGCGCTGGAGGAACGCTCCATCCGGGCATCGGTCGAGACGGCTCTGCAAAAGCGCGCGACCTACCGGTTCGATTCCGAGGAGACGTTCTTCGCGTACCTCGATTTGATGTACCTGCTCGGTTTCGACTTCGACCAGGATCCGGAGCAGGAGTGGGTGCGGGACACCTTGACCGATTTCGATCTCGGCCCACGGACGCGGCTGCTCTTCCTCGTCGAGGAGGCCAGGGAACGAGCGCGCCGCGGTGGGCAGGGGGCCGCGCGGACATGAGCGACTTGCTGTCGGTCGTCGAGGATTGCCCGCTGAAGTGGAGCCTCTCCGCACAGGTCAAGGCCGATCTGGAAAAGTGCCCGGCCGGCTTTCCCGGGCCCGGCAAGGTCAGGATCTCGATCGCCGATCGAGAGGACGAGAGCGGGACCATCGTCCTGCGGCACGCCCTTGCCGGGAAGAGCGGTGAATCTCCGGTCGAATGCCTGCTGACGGGTCATGAAGCGACGTCCTATTACGTGTCCGCGCAGGCGGAGAACGGGCATTGGATCGGGAAGGAGGCCGTCAAGGTCTCGCTCGCGCCTGGCAAGCCGCAGACCGTTTCCCTGGACCTCGACTTCCGGACCATTCCCCATGGCATCATCGATTCGAGCAACGCCGATGGCTTGCTCGAGCCAGGGGACGTGCTGATCAAGTTCGCGGCCCAGACCTCGACCTTCACGGAGAAGGTGATCATGACGGGCGAGAAGGCCGTGAAGAAGCTGTCGGGCCTCTTCCACGAAGGGATCAAGAAAGGCGATCCGACCTGCTTCCACGTCGCGATCTACCTGGGCGGGGGCCGGACGGCGGAGGCGCACGGCGGCGATCTGAGCACTGCCCGCGTCGGCGCGCGAGAGATCGACGCTCACGCCGGGTTCCTCTTTCGCGTCTACCGCTCCCAGGACCGGGCGCTCGCGGAAGCGGCGGTGAAAGTGGCGGAGACCTGGGCGACGGGCCGGATGAAGTACCTGGTCCCGGCGCTGGTGCCCTTCCATCGCGCGAGCTTCGGCCCGCAAGCGCATGGCGAAGCGCTGGTGTTCGGCCAGGAGTCGGGACGCAAGGGCGGCCCGCTCAGGTTCGAGGCGATGTTCTGCTCGCAGTTCGTCATCGCCGTCTACCAGGCCGCGGCGGTGGCGAAACAGCTCCGGCAAAAGCCCGGCATGATC
>Ga0209488_10002408_pt1 | contig 15352 bp, 21 predicted proteins | sample Rivendell_Oct201_8_FD_188349 | JGI IMG/M metagenome (GOLD analysis project Ga0209488, IMG submission 188349) | Vadose zone soil microbial communities from the Eel River Critical Zone Observatory, Northern California, USA -... | ecosystem: Environmental > Terrestrial > Soil > Vadose zone >... | reverse complement strand
AACGAAGCAGCACGCGACCAACCTCGCCAAATTCGTCGCGATCTACAAGTCCCTCCTGCTCTTCCAGCGCAAGGCCAACAGCGACAAGGCACGACACTACGATACCTTCTTCGCCGGCCTTCTCGGCGGCTACCTCGTCTTTGGAGACCGCAACGCGATCAACGAACAGGTTCGTAAAAAAACAATAAAAAACATATACACCGCTTCTTTTTCCATTTATTCATTTCATCTTTCTCCCACACAACCGAATCCCAAACGAAATTGATCCTAAAAACCTTCTCTGCCACCCCGCCACCCCCCGTCCCCACCCCGTCCCCGCGCCCCTTTGGGCTGTGCTATACGTGTGTGTGTCTGCATGTGCGCAAAAAACGCGCGCATGTTTCCGGTGTTCCTTCATCCCCTTTGGGACCTGATCTCTAATGACCTTTTTTTTCCCGCATCAACGATCGTTTTTTGACAGATCGTTCTGTACGTCTGCTCCCGTGTCGTCGCGTCATTTTTACCCCGAGCCGGCTCGCCGTATGGACCATCGACGACGACGACGACGACGGCCGGCGGGAGTAGCACCGTGAAACCTGTGCCACCCGACTCGCGATACTTTTCCTTGTTTGCGGCGATATCATGGGGCGCAGTGATGTGGCTGTTCCAACACCGCGGAGAAACGATCCAGCCCGGGATGTTCAGCTCGATGACATATCTTTACCGTGATTCAGAGGATTGGCAAAATCTGCGGACGCTCCTGTGGCACAATAAATGATCGCGAATGAATTTTTTCTTGACCACCCTAGATTTTTTTTACGTCGTTATGGGGGTGCACCAATATTTATTTATTTTAATTATTTTGTGTTGGCGGGCCGAGAAAGTCCAAAAAGTGCAAATACTTATCGATAAAGATGATCCTCGTCGTACCGAGGACGTAAACAGTATTTGAGAGTACTGTCAGGCACGCCATACCGGCGGGAACCAATTTGAAAAGATGGGAACCAACGTCGAGCGACCCGATAGAAAACATGTCAGAAGCAGAGAAACGATCTTCCTTCGTGCGTACATCACAAGTGAGTCAAATTCGGAGTGTTCAGTAGCGGGCATGAGAAGAAAAGGAGATCATGAAAGGAGCGCGATGAGATGAAGCGGGGATGGGGGGAGGGGGAAACCTGCGAGATTGATAACCCTGCACAAGGTTACGATGCAGTGCAAGGCGGTGAAAGAAAGTGGTATCATCAAAGCAGAGGTAAAAATAGAAACGAGAGGATGGTGTCTATAGTCTCTGGCGATAACGCGAGACCACTCTCCTACATGATTCGACATTTCGGCCTTTTCGACTCCTTAACCCGCGGTAGGGGTACAGCGCCTTGTTCTGTTAACTTCGTACTTCGGAGGTTGCGTACCAGGCTCGTGAATAGTCGCTCCACGTTCTGGGCCGTCTTGGCGCTAGTTTCGAGGAACTCGCAACCGAATTCCTTCGCTAGCTGCATACCCTCCTCCCGGGTAACTTCGCGCTCGAGTTGCTTGTCAGCCTTGTTGCCAACGAGCATAAATATAGGCTTTTGGCGCTTAACCCTCAGCATGGATTGCCGGAAGACTTCCAGGCGTTCAAACGTCGCTCGTGAAGCGATTGAGTATACGAGGATAAATCCTTGTCCCTCACTTTAGGCGAGTCATTATTAAGGGAAGGCATAAAGGGAAATGGCTTAAACCCACCGGACCCACTGATCGCGTAATGTTGCGTACTCTTCTGAGTGTCATGGAAGGATGTATGACAAAGCGAGCTGAATAAAATAAAATGGCGTACACACCTTGCCCTGCTGTGTCAATCACTTCTACGAAACACATTCGGTTGTCAACGACGAGTTGCTTTCGATACGCGTCTTCTATCGTCGGATCGTACGTCTGAGTGAGAAAGGAATCAGAGAGATGCCAGGAGAGCATAAGCCTGTGTCGTGAACCACAATCATACCTCTAAGTAGTGGTGGCGCGACACGATCAGTAAGCGCTCATGTATGAAGCGAGTTAGCTGACGATGGACTCACCAACGAAGCAGTTGAGCGTGAACTGGAGGAACTCAATGTCAGTAAGAGAGAGGATGGTAGGAAGCTACGCATACCTGGACCGCCAGGGCTGTCTTTCCGACGCCTCCATCACCCAGCACTGCTACTCGCCAACAGTCCATATCTGGCAAGGACGGAGGGATTAGGTGGGATGTTAGGAGTATGAGAGAGTAAGTGAAACATACTTTAATCACGATGGATGGAGAGAAGGGTGACGGGAATCTGAGTTGGGTAGGTGAGCAGAGGGGAAGGGCGGGGAATGAAAGGGGGGGGGATTGACCTGTGATGAAGGTAGAGGAAGAATTTTGAAAAGAAAATGGAGAAAGGGGGAGAGAGAGAAGGGTCGAAAGGGAAGAGGAAGGTCGTGTGTGGTCGTGCAAAGTCGTGAGAGGGGGGAAGGAGGCGAAGGGAGACTCGATTGTGAGGGAATGCAAGTCTGGTGTAGAGGGATGGAGAGAGCGAGCGATGAGTGTGAGTGAGGCGAGGCGCGGCAGGTGAGCTTGAGCCTTGGCCCATGTCCGGATTCCTTCCGGTTTTATTATTCCTTAAATTTATTATAATATTATTATTCAATGGCGGATATCACCGACTTCCATCAGCCATCCAATCCCACCCAATAAACTCCCGAATCCCACCTTGAGCACATCCCATCCCCGCACTGGCTCATCTCCGGATCAAAGTATCCCCAATCTAGCTCTTCGACTGCCCTCATTCTCACACTTTCCATTGCCAATCCACACATCCCTGCTTGCATCAGATTTCCCTTTCTTTCCTAATCACTCCCGACCCGAACCTTGTCCCCCCTCTCTCCCTATCCTCTTGTCCCCTTGTCCTCCATCTATTCATACAATCCTTCCTTTGACACATCCACATGCTCCCATCCCATCCCATCTTAGCATCACCTCCAGCAAGGCTACTGCGATACTTTATGCGCACCCTCGTGACATAATCGAATTGCGTTTTATTCCCATGGAGTCAAATGGGGCGCGCGGCGCTGGGAAGGGCGCTTATAAGGTTTGCCCTAGAAAGTTCGGTATTGTACGCGCTCCTATTTGCACCCTGGGCACGTTCGACATATCGGTCCCGGTTTACGGCACTAAACCTGGCCTTGCCTTGCCAAGTGCAGTCATACTGTATGTAATCCATGCTTGTCATGCTTGACATACCGGCCGGTCGAATTTCGACTGGCGCTCCTGCCCCTCTTGTTCCTATCATCCCTCTCAACTTGGGCTCGCCCCTTCATTTTTCCTCGCATGGTATATCTTACCCTCCCACTGTCAAGTAAGGGAATCACATTGCTTATCTATCCGCCGTCCCTTCAAGCCAGATAAATTATTTCTACTACGCTGTCCTATAGAGCCATATCGTGACAGACAGCTGATAAACATACTTCGGTCTACAAGTCATCTCGAGCCAGACGAGGATTAAAACACCTTGAGCAGGAGGGAATCGGCTGGTAGCGTGAGAAAAAAAAGTGGAAAGAGGTAAACGTGTATACCAAATCGAGGAATAAAGGGCAAAACAACAAGTTAAAGTCAGGGAAAAAACGCAGTTCGCTGACAAACAAGGTGTATAGATTTTAGTCACAATGGGCGCGCACGAAACAATGGCAGGAATCAAGGATTTCAGACGCAGGTCATCCTCAAATGAGGGTATCATAAGAATCGTTGCATCAGAGCTGGTGCCAAAAGGTATACTGAAATGCGGAGATGACGGAAAGCCGATGCGCCAGTCCAAGGATAATTAGTCTTGTCGACTGAGCTCCGCCTGCGTGAGGTTAAGGACAAAGCAGCCCCCAGAGAAATTTTTGGGGGGCTCGATCATTTTGATGGGTTTCTTAGTGGCACCACGACTGCCATTCATGGCACCACTAGTCGTGATTGACGGGAATGGACGAAGGGGTCGCGATGCAGGAAAGGATGGTTTTCGGATAGGTAGAGGGCGGGAAGCTTGTCGTGAAGGTGAAATCGGGGAAGCGAGTGGTGACGAGACAATTGGACGGTTTGTGTTGATTGCGAGCGACATGGCTGATTCGGTGGGTTCGGAGAGAACAAGAGTGGACAGGCACGAGAGTGCGAAGGAATCTGGGGATATTTGAGGGACGAGGTACGTCTTTGAGGGAGAAGAATCTCTGGGGTGAACGAGCGCGTCTTTATAAAGAATGACGGTATGCGGGGTTACAAGCTCCCACTGCTAAGTTGTTGGGGTCGCGACGGTGGCTATTTGGGGCGCGGCTGCCGGCCCGCTGACGAAGCGCGGACGACTCTCCATCGTTCCTTCACAGCTAGGATATCCTTCCTCTGATCACTACTAGAGTGCGCGGTTGGTTGGTATAGGGAAAACTTTTACCCTCTGGACCATCTCGTAGTCAAAGTTCTCGAATCCCTCCCCAAAGCCCGATGCCCAATTCGGTCGACCGCGGCGTTGTACGAGCGCGACAAGCGGACCGCCGAACGGACACGTGGCAGGGACTGTCATCTCTGCCCCAACGGACCTGTTGTCAATCTCAAATTGCAATCTCCCCCGCTCGTTTTTTTTTAGGCTTTAGCAGTAATAGCGGCGAATGACATGTATTGCTTCTCTCCGAGCTTTCCTCTTTTTCCGACCGAGTCCAGGCAACTGCACACTGAACCAATGACATAGGGCCAATCGCAATGCCCCCTCTCACTTTCCCCGCGCCAATCTCAAACGTCCTCGTTACGGACTTTTACTACAACATTTGGGATGGGTCAAATCCCGACGTCCAGTTTTGCTGCGAGGGCCTCGGACGCAATTCCTCCCGTGTCGCGGTTGTTCAGGCTCATTTATAGTACGCGACTTTGCCAAGCGAACATCCGCAGTCCTACCCAGGTACAGCTTATTGTTCCAGGCCCGGGGTGAAGCGTAGACCTAACCTCCAGTTGCTGGATAACCGCTACCTGCCCATTTATAACAATCGCTTCGCGGAGATTAGCCCAAGCCTACGTGGCACTCGAACCTGGCTTGGGACTGCTAAGTGGCTATCCCACGACAAATACCCACAAAGCACCGAAATCCGTGAATAAGCGGAAGAAGTTACGAGACGAATACAGGGAGTGCGCTGGACAAGTCCAATTTTAGTGGACGTCAGGTGTCCCGTCCAAGAGTCTGAAGTCTTTCAGTACCAATCTGCCTTCGGGCGATCGGTGTTGACCTTGCTAAATCACGAATAATTGCGGACCGGCAGCGGTCGACAACGTGGTATTCTCCATTCTCCTGCGACCCCAGCGCCGGGCGCCGGACCCCTACAGATGTTACACCACGTGCCTTGTTCATCCACATTAATATTTCTGAAGCTGGAGCTGAAGCCACACCCATGCAGGTTTGTCTCAGTTGACGATCTCCAGAGTCGAGCTCGATGTTTCCCGAAAGGTGCGATGTTTCCTAAATCGGATGGTTAGTTTATTGCAACAATAGCATCGAATTTCAATCTGCCTAAACTCTTGACAGGTCCTAGCGGCTTCTGTGTTTGAATCTACGTACTTGATGTCCTTTTACGATGATTGCGGATCCTGCTAAAATCGTTCCAGTTTGAAATAAGCTGCACTCTCGTCGACAGGCGCAGAATCAAAAGTTCCTGTGAATATATTCGATCGATTGGGGAAAATCTATCAAGACCTCGTGGTCCCGTCAACACAGGGCATCCACTCACGGGAGGGGGGCAGTCCGTTCCTGGAATTTCGCAATCTGACGCATCGCCCCAGACGACAGCGTTCCCCTGTTGGAGGTAAATGGTTTGTCTGTATGCTGCCAGTAGTCCTGTTCGCCTTGCTCGCCTAGCGCTTCAATAAAGACTCATCAAGGTTTACATTATCTGTAATATCTTATGATCCTTGGACCACAGACGTGATAAATAGCTCGCCGCCGCGAGGATATGGGGCAACGGCATGCCTGCAAGTCATCCACGAGACCACAATCGACTCTACTGCAGGATTCAACAAGTCACGGGGTGAAAGTCATAAGAAACAAACCGAGCTCACTGAGAAGAACCAAATGACCGCCTTGATTCCAGACGACAACTGCCTTGACAACCCGAATCATCATCATATTCATTGATTGAAAGGGTGCGATATACACAAGCATCTTCTATAGGAAATAACTCGATTAAAAAGAGCGTCCATCGTCCAGATCCCACGACAGTGACGACACCCGAGTAACCCGGTGTGGATGAACTGTGTGAAAATGTGTGGGCTGCAATACGTCACGGACGACGTAAAACGGGGAGGAGCAACTTGGGAGTTATTAAAAAGGTTGATAAGGGAATCTCCGCGCCGCAGAAAGTTGGAGTGCGATGATGCGAGAATGACGCATCAGCATCAGCCCGGGACTGTCCCTACTGATCATTCGGGTTGGGAGGGATCGTGTACACCTCTCTAAGCGTCGTACGGAACAGGACGTGGCAATAGAGATGAGGTGTGGGCGTGGGCGTGGGCGTGGGCGTGGGCATCAATGGCACGGAAACGTGGGAAAATTTGCCTGCCGGACATGGGCGGCGCGGCACGGTTAGTGAGTTGAGTGGGGTGATGTGGAAGTGGAGGGGGAGACTTCAATATCAAATATCAACATGCGGATGCAAAGATGCAGATGCGAGGTTGGATGAGTGGTGTTGTGGGGTGACGACACGGTTATGGTACCGTTGCACGTCAGAGAAAACGCGATGCCCAGGGGGTCAAAAATGTGATTGCCTAATATGCCGATATGTAGACCGCGAGGGGGAGCGCCCGAAAAAAAATGTGCGCATGTCGTGCAAGATCCGACTATTGCACATCGACGAGGAGGTTGCGTTCGAGGATGTACTTCCCTTCCTTGTACTTTTGGGACTGTTCGTACGCCTTGTCCTGCCAGTCCCACCGGTACTCGTGAGCAGAGAGGGAGCGGAAACAGAAGTGGGAATGCTCACATATTTCCAACCGAGAATGGTGCGGCACTTGCAGCAATAGATGTCTCGCACGGTGTGGTTGCCTGTAGTCATTTGACGGTCGTTTGGCTCGCCTTCAATAACGTTCACCCTGCCACACATTCACCATTAGCACTCGCACGTTGTCATCGTGCCCCCAACCAGTCTTACACGTCTTCGAACAAATAGGCACGTCCATGCTGGCCATTGAATGCCTGTGAATGTGGTCATTGAGTCCGTCGCAGAGGACCTGGCGAGCGGCACTCACCCTGGATATCATGGAGTGTATTGTAGTGAGGTGGGTGCGGCAACTCAGGCAGCCGTACACGCGGGCACCCGCTAGGTACCGTCTATAACTCATGCCCATTGTGAAGAGGTGTGGGTGCAAGGGGGGTTCCTGGTAAAGCACAAGGCGGACGGATTGGGATTTGGGGAGAAAGCGAGATGGGGTAAGGTAACTACGAGGATGAATGAGGTATTATATAGCCTCACGGTGATAAGGCCTGAGGGATCGATGCGCAGTTGGGCGGTTGAATGAGTCAGAAAGAAAACGGGTAAGGATCAACACTTTGACCGCTGGTGGGATATTATGGTAGTGGGGGTGTAGTGTCAAGTCAACTGCTCCGCCTAGTGCCCCCTTTCAAACCAAACGAACTAATTTACAACATATGATCCACACCACCATTCATACAACACGACCCTACAGCACTCTCTACACAACCTCTTTCCTTCTCCGCCATTAGGAAACTCCGTCCATAATCGGATATCTCAGTCCCAACCCTCATTCGGCGCATAAATCCCGCTTCGCGCGCGAGAACGCTCGTTTTGTACAAATGGGCCGGTTCGCTTTGCCATTGCAACAGCATGAAAGGCAGGTCCTTTATTAGAACCACGCGATTTTCCGGGGGGAAGGTCCCGAAGGGGGACTTGGCAGGCACTGCATTCATGCCCGCAGATGATCGCATGATCAGATTGGGCATGGTGATAGCTCAAAAACACAACGTGGCTAAGAAAGGACGCTTTCAAGCTCCTACGACCGCCACTGGGGCTGCTTCAGGAATCTGGGGTGGAGGTGGGTTTGCAGGAGGCGCCCCTACAGGTAATGGGGTTCGTGTCCAGTCTGGTATGACATTCGTGGGACGCACAACAACGTCACTTTCCTCAATGGAATCATCTGGGCCGAGATGACCTCCACCTTCGTCCCACTTTTCCCGTGCGACTTCCACGCCGCCTGTTTTTAGTGCGCTGTATCCGGGTCATGGGTGAGCTCTCCGATCACGAGACAAGGAACGAGGCAGATGACAAAGCCTACCCTGCCAGTGAGCCACCAACCCAGGCCATCGTAGCGGGTGTGAATGCCGGAGCCTTCCCTGCGTTGGCGCTACCCCGTGCACCTGATGGAGGGGCTGGTGAAGGGTTGTTCAGAATAGCAAAGTAAGGGACCAAAGGGCGCAATGCGGCATATCGGTCGTAAGCTGGTGGCCTGGGCCTACCTGGACGCGCAGGCGGCCGTGCGGAAGAGGAAGGCGAAGTTGCTATTGCCTGGATGAGTTCTGTGTGCAACCTCGGGATGAACCCGGGAAGCATTGCGGTGCCACCGGTAACAAGAATAGAGGAGGCGAGGGTCTTGCGGAGGTCAACTGGGATCTGCGTCCGACGAGATCAGTCAATGGGAATCGATTGCAATCAGAGGAATAGCTATACCTTTAGCAAGCAGTCTAGTATGGTCTCGGCAATACTACTTTCGTCGACGTCACCTCCCTCGAAGAGCACTTCCGAGCCTCTTTCTCGGATCCACCCTGGGACTATGAGGGTACCAAGACCAGTGCCAGTTTGTTGAGAAGCTGGGGGCGTGACTTTCAGGCGTAGATCTGTCGCCGTTGAATGGCGCATATACAAGTTCGCAAGTGCCTGTAGATGGTGCTCGCCGCCACTCGAACGCCCTGGCAGGACTTGTGACCGAGAAACGACAGAGAAATCGGAAGACGGTGGGCCGGCGTTACTGTCTCGATCAGCGGAAACGCGAGAAAAGTCGGATTCCGAGGGTGCGCTGTCGCTGGGCTGTAAGTCAAGGTCCATAGGGCTTTCACCCAGTGGCGACACGACACCAGAATCTAGTGAGGTGTCCATGGCTTCGCCGGCAAAAGAACAGCGAGTTTTTATCTCTTCAAGGACACCATCAGAAAGAACTTCTAATGGAACTCGAGTCGAACGCGAGGAGGCAGGCAAGTTAACAGCGGCGCTGAGAGATGTCGGTGGTGGGAGGTAGGTGCCAAAAAGGAGTAAAAGAGCACGGAGATGGGACGTTAGGCGTGCGCCAGCTAAAGGAGTTGTTCTAAGTTGATGGAACAGCGGTCGGGAAGAAAATATCTGCACGCAGGTCAAAGTAGAATATCTAAGGCGGGGAAGGACATACCGGAAGGGCAGTGGATTCTAGTTCTCCACAGTCAAGGACGAGGCCCGTTATTCGACCAACAGAGAGGAGGGCAAGTAGGTGGCTGGAAGCAAACGAGATGGATGGAACCTGGCAAGATGTAAGTCAGAGAAAGAAGGGATTGTCGGCAGTGGGACCTGAAGGTTCTCAAAGAGAATTTTGGCAAGAATGTCTTTCACATAGACGGGCAAGAGAGGATGCTCGGCAATGATAACCTTCCTCGACCTTGGGTCTGTCAGCAGAGAGCTGGCCCCAAAGTGTTAACGCTGAATGGAAGCAACGAATCCGCGCTTACTCATGGAAGACAGCTCTGAGGTGGGTTTGCAATTGGGCTGCTAGAAGGCGCTCCTCATCCTCTCGTTGAGAAGGATGCGGAGAGCGCTGCAGGCCCCACAGCGGAGAAACAAAGAAAACATCACGAGGGCGACCTTCGCCGCTGAACCCAACTTTCCATACGCGGGAGCCAGGATCAATTACAACGCGATCTTCTGTGCCGTAGAGGGAATGCCTGCGGGTGGTTTGGTAATGCGGAGATGCCTGTACCGCACCAGAACGCGCTATGCGAGAAGTATTAGGCGCGCCGGCAGGAGTTACAGGGGCGGGAGTGGCATGAGATATCCTCGAACGTGGCGTGGACGGTACAGCAAGAGAGGACATGACCGTCGTGGTTGGTTTTCGTGCAGCGATGAACGCGGGTGGTGAACGCGTTTGGGTGATATGGAAAAAGAATGTAAAAAGGATGCTCGGAGTGAGGATCGAACTCACGACCTCAGGATTGGATGATCATTTGATCACTCATACGAGAAATATGAGACCTGCGCTCTAACCAACTGAGCCATCCAAGCTTTAAAATTCATCCACTATTTTTACACAACTCAGATAATGTAACCGGTTGTTTTGTTGAATAACCGAGTTGGCGGTTGAGTGCAGCTACACCCGTGACTACCTTTTTCAAACTCTCCCATTCATTTGCCACTACACACTCCCCTCATGCTCAATCTCAAACGAGGGCCGCAGGATCCGATTCTTCCCGTCAGAGCCACAAAACACCCCAGAACTACGGCGTTGTACGGGGACAGTCCGACAGCCTCGCAGAACGAGGGCCTCTTGTCCCACTGGATCTCAAGTCTTGTGACATTAACACATAGAGCATCTGGCATCTTTACTGAACGTTCGTCGTTCTTCGCAACGCATCTCTTCCCCTCTTCATATTCGGCTAACCTCCACCTCCATTAGCTTTAAGAAGGCCACCATCTCAAAGTTCCTTACAGCGACAACGAACGGCCTTGGTAGCACAACCACAACCGTCGTCTCTCTCTGTCCCACCTGTCACTCTACAATCAACGCACCAACTTCGCAGGAAGTCCCCGAAAATGACAAGATCTTCACCCCGGTCAGGCCCATCCAAGTCGCTTGATTTGACCTCAATTTCCCCCGCTCTGATCGAAGGAGCCCAGTCCAGTCCTCGATCACCGTCCCCACATGCGCAACAGTCTACCGGGAAGGCTGGCTTGACCACTTTGGTCCGTAACATAGCCACGGATTCTCCACGAGACGATGTCGCCTTGACTCGTCCTGCCGAGCTGCCTTCCACTCCCGTCCCAGGTCCATCAAAGTCCGTTAGCCTCGCCCTTTCTGTAGCTCGCCCTTCTCGCCTGCGTATCCCAGGCGCATTACTTAGCCCATCTCTTGAAACTCCTGCACCAAAATTGCCGCCTCACATACCCCAGACCCCACAAACGGAACCACGAGTGGAAGCCCTGCATAACCCATATTACCGTTCCATGGCACCTCCTCCATCACCAAATTTGCCGCCGATGCTTACTCCTCATCCGCAACCGCCCGAATCTGGTGGTAGTGTTAAGGCTCAACCTTCTTCTATCGCCTCCACAGCTGCGTCAACCTCTACTCTATCAGCACCTCGAGAAGTAGTGGATGCAGCGATTGCAGTTGCAGAGAAGAAGCTGGCAGGACGAGTGGTTAAAAGAGTGTTTTCCAGGAAGGGCGCAAGGCAACACATTTTCCAGAGTGCTGTAGGCCTCTCCTCCCATCTTCCTGGCACATCCTCACTGTGCATCCCAGCATAGAGCTCGTGTCTCGGAATCGAGAAGAGAAGATCAAGAGTCCTTAATAAAACATTTATTCGAGCTCGAACGAGCTCGTGGGTACTCTTCTGACTTCCAAACATTCCAAGGTGTGTGTCTGTTATGTATAGTGATATTATCTAGATGTCATCCTTCTCTTAGGGTTCATGAAGTATCGGGAGCTACTTGATGGCCAGGGACTTATGGCGTGTGCGTCTTTACCCTTGTGTCTTGTCCTTTGCTTATGAAAGTTTAGCCCGCTCCCTCACCGACCTTCGTGGACGACATCACAATGAAGATCAGAGACGACATTCGTTCGGTGATGTTCGTCTGCTTATTTCCTCCTAGATTCCCATTTCATAAGACGGTAAGCAGAACATTACCTCGGACTTTCTTGAGCGTGCCCTACAAAAAGCGAGGGAAACTTTGAATGGGTGCGTCATTCGCGTTCATGGCTCTCTCATGTTGTGCTAAGGAACGCAGCCCTAAACCTCCGCCCCCTTTCATCCCGTCCTTTGAGCAACTCCGTATCGCCCGACGGGACAGAGATGCGGAGATCAACAGTCGCCTTCGTGGACCACCTTTACCTGATTCCCTTCCTTCCGAGGATGATGCTGAAGTTTGGAGGCTACTTAAGAAACGCGGTGTAATTGCCAAAGTGTCAAGGTTGCAGATCACAGACGCTGATATCAGCCGTCTGAAACCTGGCACATGGTTAAACGATGAAATTATCAATTTTTACGGCCAACTCATCTTGGAGCGATCGGAGGCGCACCCGAGAAGCAAGGGTGTGAAGAACGGCGCGAGGTCCGAGAAGAACGCGATATTGAATGTACATTATTTCAATTCTTTCTTTTTCGAGAAGTTGTCACAAGAGGGGTATGAAAGGGGGCGTCTAGCGAAATGGACAAAAAAGGTGCGATGTCTGCCTCTACTTCGTGAGGGACTTGCTCATCAACGTTCCTTAGTTTGATCTGTTCTCGAAAGACATGGCATTGTTGCCAATCAACCATGGCAACTCGCATTGGACGGCGGCCGCAATAAATTTTCGTCGACGTCGGATAGAATCCTTCGATAGCATGGGCGTAAGGCGGCAGGATATCTTCGATGTATGTCTTTTACCCTGGCCTAATCTCCAGTCAACCCTGACGTACTGAGATATTGCCAGCTACTACGCGAGTATGTTGACCTCGAGCACCTAAACAAAAAATCCAAGCCCTTCGACTGGACAGACTGGGTTGACTACTGCCCGCGGGATACTCCACTGCAAGAGAATGGCTACGACTGTGGCGTTTTCACGTGTCAATTCCTGGAGGCCATATCACGGGGCATGGATTCTCCCTTTAACTTTACGCAGAGGAGCATGCCATTTTTACGACGACGGATGATACTGGAGATTGCGCGCACGGAGTTAGTCGGTGGGGCGTAACACCTCAGGAGCACGCTACATGTATACCTTGGGTATTTTTATTGGTTGTCTCAATTATGTTCCTCATAATGTTTGCATGCCAATGGTGCGGATACGCTCCAGTATTCATGATCCCGTGACGCCCGTTTGATGGTAGATAGAGTGCATATCACCAAGGGGTTTTATACCCCGAATGATTTTGGGTGGTCTGGGACCCCGGAACGTCCTGATATTATGATAGAGATATGCGTACAGCGAGCGAGGTATGAATAACAAGTAACAAAGGGAATACTGTAAGCCAAGACCGGCCGGCCGGCTACCGTCGGAACCACCACACGACGATGAAAAACCAAAAGACGAGGATGAGGAAGATGATGTACCACAACCAGCGACACCCTTGACGCGTAGCCATGTTGTTCATACGCCGGAACGTGCCCGCGAGGATGCCCGACGTTTCCGCAAACGCGTCGTTCTACACCACCACAAACACAACCACAATTTGTCAAAAAAAAAAGTCAGTTCCAAGTTTGGAGCGAAAAGTTTCATTCCGACGGGACGACGACAACTCAAGAACGCACCATCTGGCTGAGCTGTACGGTCGACTCGCGCACCTCATTCCCAATCCCGATCGTGATCTAAACAAAAAAAAGTTCGTCAGTTGCACGCACGCATGCACGCACTCATCTACAGGTAAGAAAAGGAAAGGCATGCCCGTGCGGTGCTTGGAAAAAAAAAACCACCGACCGGGAGGTACGTGTATCTAGGGAAGGGGGAATCGGATTGTAAAGGGGAAAAAAAAAGAGGGAGTAGGGGAGCAAAAACGTAACATGTTTTTCAAAGGGGAAGGGAGGAGGGGACGGAGCAAGGATTCACGCACCTCTTTGAGCAATTTTACCTTGGAACTAAGTCCCTCGATAGCCTCATCGTTTTGGCCTTCGATGTCGTCCGCGAAGCGTGCGCCTGCAAAGCCCGCAGTATCCGACGGGGCGTCGTGGTATCCCGGGTACGGCGACGAACGTCCAGAGTGCGGCGGCGTGGGGACATAAGAGCCGGTGTCGAGCCCGAGGGCTGCACGAGATGCGCGATGCCTACGAGAATGGTATCTTCTATTGACGTGCGTGTTGACGGACAAACTTACCTTTGGGTCATAGATGGAGGGAGGTCATAAAGCAGGTTTCAATTGCTTACGTGGCACGCTACATTTAATTACCTCGGCTTTCGGAGCTGGCTCGTATTGAGAGCTAACAAATACATAAAAGCATACTCCCGCTCCCAGCACAACCCCAAGCCTGCCTGGCTTGAAGACAAGATGACTATGTAGACAAAGAAACCGAATGCTTCATATCGATAAATGTGAAAGAGGGGCGGGATGTGGGACTAAGGGAGGAAGAAAGAACGGAGGACGCTTGGCGAAGCCCAGCAACAACACAAGCGCACGCAGTAATGTATAATGTTTGTTTAAGTTCCGACGCGGTAACGAATCACGATGGCTGGTATAACGGTTCCCCCCGTCGTATCGACGTTATTCACTCACGAGAGCACAAGCGAAAAAACGAGACGAGCTCGTCTAGTCGATGCTCATCCGGTTAGGCCGCACAGCTAACGACGGGTACGCGCCGTGCTTTGCACCTGCAGCCCCCTGCTTCTTTGCGACTGGAGGATATGGTCAGATGCAAGGGAGCATAAAGGGTCTAATATTGTCGACGTACTCTGGTCTTTCAGGCCACGTCCAAAGTTTCGCAAGACCATCCATGCATAAATAAAAGTCATAATAAGCAGAAGGACGGAGATGACGGCTGCAGCGACGTCAGCAGGGTTACAAACAATGCGGGACACCCACTGACCGAATGTGGAAAGTGACTTCCAGACATGAGCAAACTCTGTGTTTTTTTTGACTATGACTCTGATGAACTAGATCAAGAGGTTGGAGAAGGTCTTAAGCTGTAATGCTCCTCCCGTACCTTGTATGTAAAGTATATCATAGCCCCGACACAACCGGAAAGGAACGAGGCCATCATCCACTTGTTCTCGTAACGCGCTGCCAAGTGGCCTTCAACTAGTAGCACAATAGACAGCGGGAGCGCGGCACAGGTGACGTAGAACTCCCAGGAGTGGCTGTCCAATACCAGCCAGGTGAATTGCACACAGAAACCCACCCAGAAGAAGACATCAAACTTGACGAGGCATTGGAATATCTGGTAGACGGCAAACATCTTCTTGATTTGCCGATTAGCTCCCAGGAACTTGTACACTTTCCAGCCAAATTCGTTATAGATCGTCCATGCAAGCGCGATGTAAGCGAGCTCCGCGATGGCGATGACGACTGGAAGGACGGCTGTAAGGACGTTGACCGGGATGTGGGAGAAACCATCCTGTAAATTGATGGAGGTCACGGAGTGGCGAACTTCGGAGGACTGGATAATTGCATAGACGAGGAAAAGACCGTTAAAGACCCTAGAAGGG
>Ga0209488_10002407_pt1 | contig 15352 bp, 15 predicted proteins | sample Rivendell_Oct201_8_FD_188349 | JGI IMG/M metagenome (GOLD analysis project Ga0209488, IMG submission 188349) | Vadose zone soil microbial communities from the Eel River Critical Zone Observatory, Northern California, USA -... | ecosystem: Environmental > Terrestrial > Soil > Vadose zone >... | reverse complement strand
CTATGACGCGCTCTACACCTGGTGCCGATTGCAGGCCAACAAGAACGCAGCGAGGTAATCATGGCTCTCAAGACAATCGGTACAATAGAAATTCCAGATTCTGCTGGCAGCTCATTCGATCATGCTGCCTTCGATCCAACAAGCCGCCGCGTCTTCGTGGCCCATACGGGGCGCGACCGCGTCGAGGTGATTGATCACGATAGCGCCAAGCACATCGCAACGTTGCCCGGTTTTCCCGAAGCCGCCGGCGTCGTTGCGGAGGACGGGATCGTGCTCGTAACCAACCGCGGCGCCGCAAGCTTGGCTTGGATCGATGCGCGCTCGCTGGAGACGCGGCGCGTTTTCAAAACCGGCCCCCTCCCCAACGGCGTCGCGATCGTGGCGCAAGCCGGTCTGGCGATTGCAGCCGCCATCGGCGACGACGCTCACGTTCCCAAACTGGAGGTGCTGCGCCTCGATGGAGGCGAGCGATACGCGCTCGATCTGCCCGGGCGACCGCGCTGGTGCGTCACCGATAAGGCCGCGCAGCGGGTGTTTCTTGCGATCCGCGAACCCTCCATGGTCCTCATCGCCCGCCTGCCCGACTTGAAGGAGGTCGAGCATTGGACGCTCCCCTCTCGCGGTGCGCATGGGCTCGAAATCGATCACCGGCAAAATCGATTGTTCGTCGCCTGCGATGATGCCTCTCTGGTCGAAGTTGCCATCGATTCCGGCAAGGTCTGCAACCAATGGCCGCTTGCCGGAGAGCCGGATGTAACCTTCTTCAATCCGACGACCGGTCTCGTTCACGTCGCCATCGGCCGTCCGGGGCTCGTGCAATCAATCGATCCCGGCACCGGCGCCAGAACCGACACCACAACGGCTGTGGGGGCGCACACGACAGCCTTGGTGGCGCCGGACCGGCTGTACGTGTTCTCACCCCAGCATCGTGGAGCCTTGGTTTTCATGGATACATGATTGATCCGCCGGCGCCGGTGCGCGATGCTGGGCTCAATCGCCACTTCTTATCGAATTCCAGGGACCCAATGACCAACCCTCCTCTCGTCCGAGCCCAGGCTTTCTGCAACGCCTTCAACCTTCGCGTTCCGATTCTGATGGCACCGATGGCGGGCGCCTGCCCTGCTTCGCTGGCGGTTGCTGTCGCCAATGCGGGCGGGCTGGGCGGCTGCGGCGCGCTCAACATGAAGCCGGATGCGATTCGGGCCTGGGCGGCGGATGTCCGCGCGCAGACCAACGGGTCCTTCCAAATCAATCTCTGGATTCCAGATCCCGCCCCTGTGCGTGACTTGGCTCACGAGGCGCGCGTGCGCGCGTTTCTCGGCCAGTGGGGACCGCCTGTTTCACCGCAGGCCGGCGATGCGACGCCGATTGATTTCGCTGAGCAATGCGAGGCGATGCTTGATGTCGGGCCGGCGACGGTGTCGTCGATCATGGGAGTCTATCCGCGCGAAATCGTCGCGCGGCTAAAGGAGAAAAACATCCGCTGGCTCGCCAATGTGACGACCGTCGCCGAGGCGCGCACGGCCGTTGCGGCTGGGGCGGATGTCATTGTGGCGCAGGGCATGGAGGCAGGCGGCCATCGCGGCTCATTCGAGCCGGAGCGCGCAGACACGGCACTCATCGGACTGTTTGCGTTGTTGCCGGCCGTGGTCGATGCGGTCGGCGACGTGCCGGTTGTCGCCACAGGCGGCATTGCGGATGCGCGCGGCATCGCGGCGGTCCTTCTCCTTGGCGCGTCGGCCGTTCAGATCGGGACGGGGCTCCTGCGCACTCCCGAAGCCAAACTGGCGCCGGCCTGGGCCGACACCATCGGCAAGACGCAACCCGAGGACACCGTGCCGACGCGCGCATTTTCTGGAAGGCTCGGGCGCAGCATCGCCACGGCCTATGTCAAAGCGGCGAATGCCGAAGGGGCACCAAAGCCCGCGCCCTATCCGGTGCAGCGCGCGCTGTCACAGGCCATGCGCGATCAAGCCGCCAAGGCCGGCGACATCGAACGGATGCAAGCGTGGGCCGGACAGTCAGCGCGCCTTGCGACGACGGAACCTGCCGGCGATCTCGTGCGCCGGCTTTGGGCCGAGGCACAGGCCATGCTCAAAGCGAGTTGAGAGCACGGCGTCCTTTCGTAGCCTGCATCTTGGGCGCTTCCCCACGATGCCTGGGTGATGTAGCCTCCATACAGGGCCGCCGAGCAGGATGTACGGCTTTACCAGGGAACCGGCCGATTGGTGGTCGCAAGACGCTATCGCTCGCATTGCTCCGTCAAAACCAAGGGAGGCTTTCATGAACAAGCTGATCATACCGGCAGCGATTGTCGCGACCGGTATCATTGCGGCATCCGCGTGGTCACAACAGGCGACGCAACAGGCCGCGCCTAAATTCCAGAACAAGCGCTATTTCACGATGCCGCTGGAGAAAGACCCGACGCGCGAAGTGGGGCTGCAATCCGTTACGATGCCGCCGGGTTCCGGCAACCAGTTCCACCGCCATCCCGGCGACCAATGGACCGCGGTCCAGGAGGGCGAAGTTACCTTCACGGTCCAGGGCAAGCCGCCGCAGGTGCTCAAGGCCGGCGAGCACAATCATGTTCCGCGCGGCACCGTGCACCGCCAGCAGAACCTTACCGACAAGCCGGCACGCTACATCGAGATGCGGATTTTCGACAAGGACAAGCCCGCCTCCGAAGCGGTGACCAATTAAACACAATCATCAAGGAGGACACCATGGATCCGATCAGACGCAACATACTGACAACCGGCGTAGCGGCGACCGCGATGGCCGCCACGACACCGCAAGTGTTTGCCCAGCAGACCGGGCAAACAGGAACAACCACACGCTTCTACGAAAAAGGCCCCGTTAAAATCGCCTATGAGGAGACCGGTTCCGGTTTTCCGATCTTGATGATCGCCGGCGGCGGATTGAACTCCACCATGTCCGGTCTGGTCCGCACCTCACCCTTCAACCCGGTCGCGGAGTTCAAGGGTGAATACCGCTGTATCGCGGCGGACCTGCGTAACGCAAATGCGGGCCAGTCCTCCGGCCCGCTCGATGTCGACCGGCCGTGGGATTCGCACTCCGATGACCACCTCGGCCTGATGGATCACCTCGGCATCAACAAGTTCATGGTCATGGGCTTCTGCATCGGCGGCCCGCTAATCTGGAACCTCATAAAGCGCGCGCCCGATCGCGTCGTCGCGGCCGTTCTGGCGCAGCCGAGCGGCTCGCGTCCGGAAATGCGCGACATGTTCTACGAAGGCAATATGACGGGCTGGGGTGCGGAACTGATGAAGCGCCGGCCTGAAATTGCGAAGGACACGGTCGATAAATTCCTGACCAAGATGTACCGCAACAATCCCGACTTCGTCATTACAGTGACGCGCGATTTCGTGCGCAACTGCCAGACACCCGTACTGATCCTGCCGGATGATATTCCGGCGCATCCGTACGCAGTCGCCATGGAAGCCGCGATGCTCGCGCCGAAGGCCGAAGTAAGCATGTATCCCTGGAAAGACCCCAAGGAACGCATTCCGCTCGCGGTGCGCCAGATACGTTCCTTCCTGCGCGCACATCGGCCGGCGACGGCTTAAGCAGGACGACACGATTTCACGAACGGGGCTCCGAACCGGCGGGTTCGGAGCCCCGCGTTTACGCGGGCTTTCTTTCTGCGGTTAGGGCTTGGAGAGACTTGACGTGGTCGCCGGCGCAAGCAGGAGCCCATCGGAAGCGCAAATGACCGCTGCACGATTGGTTCGCCTTTTGCCGGAGCAGAGAGATGGCGCAACACCCGCGGCGGAAACAATTGCAGGGGTCCGCGCGCAACCAACTAACTATTGGCTTGTGCTGCTTTTTATTGCGATGGCAATTGCGTTTCTCTCGCTGCGCCAAGCGCCGGCTGCGGACCCGGAAAGTTCCACATCCGGCGCAGCAAGCAGTGCCGAGAATATCACGCTTCCTGTTTAATTGAGCCTTGCTATTTGGATTAAAGTGGCGCCTAGTCGTTATCGCCCGAGCCATATATCGACGGCTGCCAATTAAACGGCGACGTTCCGAAGGCGCCTTTCTCTATTTCTAATGGGCAATTATTGCCATCGATCGACTTTTCAAAGTAGCCGGCATAATAAAAGCACTTGCGCCTGATGCGCTTAACTTGAGCATGAAAGAGTTCGTTTCAACTCCGGAAATATTTCCGGCCCAAGGGCTCGTTCTTGCAACATTCCTAATTATATCAATGCAATCGGTTGGATGGTGACCATTCAATTGAGTCTTAATCCAGATTTTCGAACAACTTATCCATATTTTCGAACGACTTAGGTGGCCCGTAACTTTCTTACGTGGCCCATAACCTGCTTGCCTGGTCTATGACTTGAGCGTATCCGCCGCAATTTTATTGGCGGCAACGAAGGGGCTTAAATGGCTGAGTTCGACTACCTCACCACGGCTCAGTTGTTTTCCACCAGGAACGAGGCGGAGCAATCTCCGGTCCGAAGCCGAAGGCGTAAACCCGCCGGGTTCGGGCGATTTGCCCGCGCCGCGGAGGCGATCCGCTTTGCAATCGAGGAACTTCCACGGGATCTCCTTCCGGAGACCTGCCTGGAAGTCGATGAAAAGATATTCGATCGCGATGAAATTCGCCGATTGTACGAAAGTGACAACTATCCGCTAACCCGATGCGCGTCGAATGTAGGCAAGCGGGTTTGAGTTAAATAATTCGTCAGAGTTCAAGGAGATAGCGATGAAATTTCGACCACTTCATGATCGTGTTGTCGTCAAGCGCATCGACGCCGAGGACAAGTCGTCCGGCGGCATCATCATCCCCGATACAGCCAAGGAAAAACCCTCGCAGGGAGAAATCACTGCAGTAGGTCCCGGCGGCCGTGACGAGAGCGGGAAAATCATCCCCATCGATGTCAATGTTGGCGACCGCGTCATGTTCGGAAAATGGTCGGGCAGCGAAGTCAAGATCGACGGCGTCGAACTCCTGATCATGAAGGAGAGCGACATCATGGGTGTACTCGACCAGCCTGTGGCCAAACAGAAGGCTGCCTAAGCAACAAGTCCTCGTCCTGAGGAAGCCGCGAAGCGGCCCTCTCGAAGGACGGGAGCAAGTCTTCAACGACCCTATTTCATGAGACGTGGCATGGCAGCCGCTCCTCGGGACCAGGATCGAGGAGAGATCAAGGAATTCAACATGACTGCCAAGCAAGTCAAATTCTCGGTCGACGCGCGTGATAGAATGCTGCGCGGTATCGATACGCTCGCCCATGCGGTGCGGGTGACGCTCGGTCCCAAGGGCCGCAACGTGGTGCTCGATAAGTCTTACGGCGCCCCTCGGATCACCAAGGACGGTGTTACCGTTGCCAAGGAGATCGAGCTGGAGGACAAGTTCGAGAACATGGGCGCACAGATGGTGCGCGAAGTTGCTTCCAAGACCTCCGACCAGGCCGGTGACGGCACAACCACCGCCACCGTGCTCGCGCACGCGATCTTCAGGGAAGGCGCCAAGGCTGTTGCCGCAGGCATGAACCCGATGGACCTCAAGCGCGGGGTCGACATCGCTGTCGAGGCCGTTGTCGCGGATCTCCAGAAGAACTCCAAGAACGTCACCTCGAACGAGGAAATCGCCCAGGTCGGCACGATTTCTGCCAACGGCGATGAAGAGATCGGACGTTTCATTGCCGATGCGATGAAGCGGGTCGGCAACGAGGGCGTGATTACGGTCGAAGAGGCGAAATCGCTGGCGACCGAGCTTGAGGTGGTCGAGGGAATGCAGTTCGACCGCGGTTACATCTCGCCCTATTTCATCACCAATGTGGAAAAAATGCGGGTCGACATGGAGGACCCGTATATCCTGATTTGCGAAAAGAAGCTGTCCGGGCTGCAGGAGTTGCTGCCGTTGCTGGAAGCGGTCATGCAGGCTGGCAAGCCGCTGGTCATCATCGCCGAGGACATCGAGGGTGAGGCGCTCGCGACGCTCGTCGTCAACAAGCTGCGCGGCGGGCTCAAGGTCGCAGCCGTAAAGGCTCCCGGTTTTGGCGATCGCCGCAAAGCGATGCTCGAGGACATTGCGATCCTCACGGGCGGCACCATGGTGTCCGCTGAACTCGGCATCAAGCTCGAGACCGTGACAATCAATATGCTCGGGCGCGCCAAGAAGGTGACGATCGACAAGGAGAACACCACGATCGTCAGCGGCGCCGGCAAGAAGGTCGACATCCAGGCACGCATTGGCGCGATCAAGGCGCAGATCGAGGAAACCACGTCGGACTACGACCGCGAGAAGCTGCAGGAACGCCTTGCCAAGCTCGCCGGCGGCGTCGCCGTGCTGCGCGTCGGCGGCGCGACCGAGATCGAAGTGAAGGAGCGCAAGGACCGCGTCGATGATGCCATGCACGCAACCCGCGCCGCGGTCGAGGAAGGTATCCTGCCGGGTGGCGGCGTCGCGCTGCTGCGCGCCATCAAGGCTTTGGAAAAGCTCAAGGTCGGCAACGATGATCAGCGTGCCGGCATTGATATCGTCAGGAAGGCAATCTCCTGGCCGGCACGTCAGATCGCGATCAATGCGGGTGAGGACGGCTCGGTCGTCATTGGCAAGATCCTGGAGAAGGACACTTACGCCTATGGCTACGACGCCCAGTCGGATGAGTACGTCAACATGATGTCGAAGGGCATCATCGACCCGACCAAGGTGGTGCGTGCCGCATTGCAGGGCGCGGCTTCAGTGGCGGGCCTGCTGATAACCACCGAGGCGATGGTGGCCGAGCTGCCGCAAAAGCAAAACATGGCGATGCCGGGCGGGCCCGGTGGCGGCATGGGCGGCATGGACTATTAGGTGACCTTTCCATTTGAACCTCCGCTACGGTTTGCAGGAACTCCGGTCGTTGTTGTTCGCTCGCGCGACGATGCGATCGGCATCCTGCAGACATACATCGGTCGCCGGCCGGTAACGCGAGACTTGATCCTGCGCCGTCTTAGCGACGCATCCACCAAAGAGGAGACCGGCGAAGCAGCGATCCGCTTTCGCTGGTGGGCGGAGCACGAAGGCCTGCTGCTCCTGCCCACATGAATGTGCCAACACGCTGCCGTATGAGGTAGGTTATGCCGATCGAACGCGCGTGCGCACATGTGTTCCCAAAGCCCTGGGGCGTCGTGGATTTGCGGCCTTGGAGCAAGGCGAGCGGTAAAGACGGCGCAATCGGTGAAATCTGGTATGAGCGGCCTGGGAGCGCGGCTCCAGATCCGTCGCTTTTGCTTAAAGTGCTGTTCGCAAGTCAGCCGCTTTCCATTCAGGTTCATCCAGACGATACATTTGCGCATTCCATCGGCATGCCAAATGGGAAGACCGAAGCTTGGTATGTCCTGAGTGCCGCTTCGCAAGCCAAGGTCGCCCTCGGCCTTGATCAGCGACTGACATCACGACAATTGCGCAGTACCATCGAGGACGGCTCGATCTCGAACCATGTCGTGTGGCAATCCGTATCGGCGGGCGACGTCATTTTCGTTCCCGCTGGAACGATTCACGCAATTGGCGCGGGCCTCGTCATCGCGGAACTCCAGCAGCGCAGTGATGTGACATTCCGTATATTCGATCACGGTCGCCAGCGCATCCTTCATGTTGAAAATGCCATCGCGGTCGCGAATACCGGACCGGCTGAATTTCAGGTGCACCAAGACCGGCTCACCCCAGAACGGACGATTCTGGTTTCCTGTCCATATTTCGTCTTCGAAAAGCTCAATCTTCCTCCAAATTCCTCTTGGAGTCTGGAGGCGGAACGCGAGACTTGGCTTCTCGTTCTCAGCGGCAGAGCCGTGGCGGGATCGTTCGATGTTGGCACGGGCGATGCCATTTTTGCGCAATCGGACAGCGTCGACATTCAAGCAGGCACATCAGGCATGGTGTGTCTTGCCGCGTACCCGGGTGGCGGTCCGCTGCCGCACCTGATTGCAACATCCACAAAACCGCGCTCATCCGTTTCAATACTCTCATCCGGTTCAAGAGGGCTGTATGACCTTAAAGTGCGAACTCCTCTCTCACTAGCAAAGACGGCGCCAAAGAGCGGTCGCATGGAAACAAACAAATGAAATCAGTTCAGCGTGTAGCGTTCATCGGCAATCATCTTCCGCGTCGCTGCGGGATCGCGACATTTACCCATGATCTTCATCAAGCGGTCGCGATGGCTCGGCCGGATCTTAAGACCTGCGTCGTTGCCATGACGGACCCGGGCCATACCTATGACTATCCCCCGGCAGTGCGCTTCCAGATTCAAGACGACAAGCTCGATGATTATGTTCGGGCGGCGGAGTTTCTCAACAGCGAAGGATTCGACGCTGTATCTCTTCAACATGAATACGGAATTTTCGGCGGAGAGGCCGGTGGCAATATTATCGAGCTCTTGTCGCGCCTCACAATGCCGATCACCACGACACTTCACTCCGTACTCGCCGAACCGACATTGGCTCAGCGCAACGTGATGCGGCGGATTCTGGAATTGTCAGCGAAGATTGTCGTCATGTCGGAGAAAGGCCGGCAACTGCTCCGCGCCGTCCATAGCGTGCCAAATCGCAAGATTGAGGTCATCGCGCACGGAATTCCGGACTTCCCGTTCGTCGAATCGCATCACGCCAAAACGAAATTCGGCTTTGCTGGCAAGATGGTTATTTTGACCTTCGGCCTCCTCTCGCCAAGCAAGGGTATCGAGACGGTGATCGATGCCATGCCCGAAATCATCAAATCCTGCCCAAGCGCGGTTTATGTCGTTCTCGGCGCCACCCATCCCAACCTTGTACGCGATCAGGGCGAGACCTATCGGGAGAGCTTGTCGGCGCGCGTGCAGACGCTCGGCATCAAGGATCACATCGTTTTCTTCGATCAGTTCGTCGACCAGGCCACGCTGCTTGACTTCATCTCAATGTGCGACGTCTATGTGACGCCCTATCTCAATGAAGCTCAGATGACATCGGGCACGCTCTCCTACAGCTTTGGGCTGGGAAAGGCGGTCGTATCGACGCCCTATTGGCACGCCAAAGAACTGTTGAGCGATGGGCGTGGCATTCTGGTTCCTTTCGGGGATAGTAAAGCGGTGGGCGGCGAAATCGCCGGTCTGCTGACAGACGACGTCCGCCGAAACGCGATCTGCAAGGGTGCCTACGCGGCCAGCCGATCGATGACGTGGGCGGAATCGGCCAAGCGCCATCTTGCGGTTTTCGAGACTACACGCGAGCACGCTCTGCTCGGAAAGTTGCTTCCAGTCAACTCGATCGTCCCTGCAAGCACGGCATACCGCATTCCGGAACTGAGAATGGGGCATTTCCTTTCGTTTTGCGACAGTACGGGCATGCTCCAGCACGCCGTTCATAGCGTGCCGGATCGTACGCATGGCTATTGTGTCGACGATAACGCGCGCGCGCTGCTGTTCTCAAGCGCGCTTTCAAAGTCTGGCGAAGCCCAATTGCCCGACACTTTCACCGCGCGCTTTGCGGCGTTCATCCAGCATGCCTGGAATCCAGACACCCGCCGGTTTCGAAATTTCATGAGCTACGATCGCCGATGGCTGGAAGCTTCGGGTTCGGAGGATAGCCATGGCAGGACCCTATGGGCACTGGCCGAATGCGCATGCAAGGACAGTGATATATCCCGCCGCAGGTGGGCGTCGGCGCTTTTCAAGGCAGCGCTCCCTGCGGTCGAAGATTTTTCTTCCCCGCGGGCCTGGGCTTTCTCGCTCCTTGGGTTGGACGCCTATTGCACTCACGTTGCTGGAGACCCCGTCGCCAACCATGCACGCAAACTATTAGCCGACAGGTTGATGACTCTGTTCCATGCATGCGCAACCCCGGATTGGGTATGGTTTGAAGACCTGCTTGCATACGACAATGCGCGCCTTCCCCAGGCGCTGATCCAAACGGGCCTGACGACCTGCACGCTGCCATATATCGAAGTTGGCCTTCGTTCGCTCCGTTGGCTCAACGCGCTTCAGACCACATCATCGGGATACTTCAGACCGGTTGGGACCAAGAGCTTCGGCAGGATCCGCCAGAAGCCGGAAGCGTTCGATCAGCAGCCGGTCGAGGCGTGCGCAGCGATTTCGGCGTGCCTTGCCGCGTGGCGGGCGGATAACGACGCGGATTGGCCGGCAGAGGCGCTGCGCGCGTTCGCGTGGTTCCTAGGCGAGAACGACCTGCGGACGGAACTGATCAATCCGGAGACCGGTAGTTGCTCGGACGGACTTCATCCGGATCGGGTCAATGAGAACAAAGGTGCCGAATCGCAGCTTTCCTATCTTCTCGGTCTTTTGGAAATACGTCAATTCAAGCATATTACTGCAACAGAACGAATCAAATCCGCATCCAACCCCGTGGGCGGCGACGCAAGTCACGCGGTCCAGCCTCGCACGGTGCCAAGGAGCCTCTTTGTCCCAATCCCTATTCATCAATCGCCAGATATTATATCTGCGCCCGGACCCGGCCAGGGTCGTCGTACGACCTTTCAAACCGGCAACGGAACCCCGAGACCTCAATCCAACCGATAAGATTCGAGCCAATCATATCGTTGGCCGGGTCCTTCGGCTCGATGCCGATTCCGCCGCGCAGCAGTTGAGCGACGTGCTCGAAAACTTCGAAGGCCGCCATAGGAACCTGCTCGATATTTTCGAGTCGCGTGCCGCCGAGATGGAGGACGCGCTCGCGCCGCATGCCGAATTGAGCAAGACGCAGCGCCGGCTGATCGGCGCGTATTTTCTCAATGAATATTCGTTTGAGGCGTCGGCTTTGTTCAATCCGAGCATCGTCCGGCACCCCGACCAATCCGGCGCGCCAGAGGATGGCTGCCGATTTATCTTGAGTCTTCGCGCCGTCGGAGAGGGCCATATTTCATCGCTGACATTCCGGTCCGGCACCATCGGTGCGAATGGCAGCGTCACTATCGATCCGACCGTTCGTCTCGCGGCGGTCCCAAAGGTCCGAAACAGAACGTCGAGGCAACATGGCGACGAGGTTGAAGTGGTCTTTCGACCGGAGGAAGAATTGAGCGAACGGGTCATTTTTCCAATAACCGACTCCCAGGCAAACGGCATCGAGGACGCCCGTTTCGTTGAATTCAATGACGATGGACGAAAGACCTTCTATGCAACCTATACGGCCTATAGCGGACGTTCGATCCGATCCGAGTTGCTCGAAACAACGGATTTTCGATCATTCAAGATGACCCCGCTCGGAGGATCGGCGGCCGGCAATAAGGGAATGGCCCTGTTTCCGAGAAAGATCGATGGCCGCTATGCGATGATCGGCCGGCAGGACAACGAGAACCTTTATCTGATCTATTCCGACGACCTCTATGTATGGGACGGCGGTCGATCCATCTTAAAGCCGGAATATCCTTGGGAATTCGTTCAGATCGGAAATTGTGGCTCACCGATCGAGTTGGACGACTGCTGGTTGCTGCTGATCCATGGGGTCGGGCCGGTCAGGAAATATTCGATCGGCGCGGTTCTGCTGGACAAGAAGGACCCTTCAATTGTTATCGCGCGCTCACGCGAGCCTCTGGTTCGTCCCGAGCCAACCGAACGCGAAGGCTACGTGCCCAATGTCGTCTATACCTGCGGTGCGATGCGTCATCGCGACCATATTATCTTGCCTTATGCGGTTTCCGACACGTTTTCCACATTTGCGACGATGAAGATCGCGGCGCTGATGCAGGCGCTTGCGAACAGATGAGCGCAACGCCGTGATGACGCACGTCGTCGGTGCCGTATCGTGGTGCCAAGTCGTTTTTAGTTGACCTAATGGTAGGGGCCCCCCTGCGAAAATGGAGAAATCATGGACGGAGCAACAAAAGTACAGATAAGGATGCGGTTAAAAGACATACACGACAGGGTCCAATGGATTTCGGACGATGAATCGGTTGCGATTTGGCTTGGTAACAACGTTGATCATTTGACGGAGAAAAAGACGCTCCTCGATGAAGCGGACAAGCTGCTTGCTCAATTGAAGTCGTAGCGAGAAATTATCAACGATGCCCTCAACCGAGGGCACGATCGGCACTCCAGCTTCGCTGCTGCCAGACAGACGATTGCCGAAAACCGATATGGCCGTCATCGCCATGTAGGTTGCCATTGGGACGCAGCTGGCAGCGGTTTTCCCCTCAGGCTCGCCCAAGCCCGTCGTGAGACGGGCGTAAATGCGCTTAGGGCCCACGCTACGACCGCCATTGCTCGCGAATGCGCAACACCAACCCGGTGCGGCGCGATGACCCTGACCAGCAGGGCAAGCCCTGCAGCCGCCGTGATGCGTTGCAAATCTCGCCGGGAATCCCGGCGGCTCGCTAATCGCCGGTTTATTACGCTTTCCGTGAACCTTCCCCCCCTACCATCCGTCTAATACGCAGACGCCCCCACTACGGGCCCTTGGAGAAAGTGATGTCAATTCGTAGCCGCGCACGTGCCAACGCTCGCCGTCATCGGTCTTACGGCGCGGTCCAAACCAACCCACTCCGTAAGGTCGGAGCGGATAACAAGAAACAGCAATGAAACACTACTAGCCATTGAGGAAAGTGCCATGAAATCCGCCCTATGCATCGCCATTCTGTCCTTGTCCGTGTGCCTGCCCGCGCACGCATACGAGGTCGAGACGGGCGCCGTCCTGATCTGCGACACGCAAAAGCAGGTCGAGCGGTTCGTGGAGCTCTTCGATGGAAATCAACAGATCGCAATACGTGCGGTCAACTCCGAAGAGAGCAAACCGAATGCCTGCGCTATTGTCGATGTCTCGTACGTGCAGGGCCCCAAGCTGGACATGGCCAGGAGCAGATCGCACGCGTTCCAGATCATACCAATTGTTGTCGTCGGTATCAGCACGGCGAACGGATACGAGCCGGTGAAGCCCGCTTTTTTCTTCACGCCCATTGAGGTCAAGGAGTTTGCAGTGTGAATATGCTCTAAGCTGCAGGTGCGCGAGTTTCGGTGACCGGCTGATCGAATTGATAGTCCGTGGCCTCTGTCTCATCGGTTCCGCGAGTCATGTGTACCAGGTTGAGCAGCGGCGTAAGGACGATGCTCACCGCAAAATTGATCGCAAGCGCGTAAAGAGCGGCGTAGCCGGGCACGGTCAGGCCATCAATCGCCAGCGGAAAGACCGCAGATTGAAAGCCCAGCGATGCCACCATCCACGTGCCGCTCACGAGGCCAGCTCCCCATCCGACGATGAGCGCCCACGGATTGAACCAGCGCGTATAAAGCCCGACAATGACGGACGGAATGGTTTGACTGATCCAGATGCCGCCGAGCAATTGCAGTTGGATCGCATATTGCAGCGGCAGGAAAATAATAAAGACAAGGGCTCCGAATTTGACGACCAGCGAAATGATTTTCGCATTTTGTGCCTCTTCCTTCGGTGTACAGTCTGGCCGGAAGAATTTCACGTAGATGTTGCGGGTATAAAGATTTGAAGCGGCGATCGACATGATTGCCGCGGGCACAAGCCCACCGATAGCAATCGCAGCGAACGCGACACCCGCGAACCAGTCGGGGAAGGAATGCAGGATGAGCGCCGGCACCGCGAAGTTAGACTTGTATTGGGCAAATTGCGGTGCGAACTCCGGCAACTTGTCGACACCAACCGCTAACGCCATAAATCCGGTAAGCGCCAGAAGACCGAGCAGGAATGAATAGGCCGGCAGATAGGCGGCATTACGCCGGATTACGTTGCGGCTGCTTGAACTGAAAACACCCGTAACCGTATGCGGGTAGAGAAAAAGCGCAAACGCGGAGCCAAGCGCCAGCGTCGCATAGGCCGAGAACTGGCCAAGACTGGTGCCGGTGGGCGGTGTCAGGAGAAGTTTTTCCGGCGGAATCATTGCAAACAACTTGGCGTAGCCACCGAGTTCGATCGGTATCACGATGACCATGGCGAACACGGTTATATAGATCAATGTGTCCTTGACGATCGCGATCATCGCCGGTGCGCGCAACCCGCTCGTATAAGTGAACGCCGCCAGTATGACGAAGGCAATGATCAGCGGCAGGTCGCCAATAAACCCGACCGTTCCGATGCCCATTGCCCCGATAACGACCTGAATCCCGACGAGCTGCAGCGCAATATAGGGCATGGTGGCAACGAGGCCCGTGATTGCCACCGCGAGCGCCAGCCACTTGTTGCCGAATCGGCCTTCGACGAAGTCACCGGCTGTTATATAATTGTGTTTGTGCGCGACCGACCACATGCGGGGAAGGATCAGGAACACCAAAGGATAGACGATGATGGTATAAGGCAGGGCGAAGAACCCGATGGCACCGGCACCAAATACCAATGCCGGTACGGCGATGAAAGTATAGGCTGTGTAAATATCCCCACCGAGTAGAAACCAGATCACGATCGTTCCGAGACGGCGGCCCGCGAGACCCCATTCGTTCAACTGGTCGAGATCGCCGCGCCGCCAGTGGGCGGCAAGAAATCCCATCACCGTCACGCCGCCGAACAGCAACAAGAATACAATAATAGCGGTCCAGTGCATGTCGATCTCCTCGGGTCCGAACTTGTGGCGTCCAAATGCGAAATGGTCACTCGCCGTATCACTCGCCGTTCTTGCGATGGACCACGATGATCAGTCCCGATGTGATGAACACCCAAAGGAATTGGTACCAATAAAAAAAAGGAATTCCCGAAATGGTGGGTTCGATCGAATTGTAGAACGGTACCCATAGGAGGGCGACAAACGGAATGACGAGCAACAGGTTCCAGAGTTTAGACCCACGACGAGGACTTGTTGAACTGTCGCTCATTTTGGCTCTCCCCTTGTGGTTTCTTCAGGTTGCCCGCGCTTCTGGCATATTCAGGTTCAGTGTCATTGCTGGCACGTCGATTATCGACCTTCAATAGCACCCACTAAAAAATTTGTCCGCTGACGTATGCCAGCGTCTGTCCCAGGCGTGGTTTGAGGTATCAGGGAATCGCTCCAAATTACAATAATACTTTATCAATATCCTATGAAACGGCATGGGACGGACACCAGGTCCGCCCTGCCCAGCACGCCCTGTCCACCAACTGGGTCGTCATCCTGTCAGGGACACCAACGCGGTCCAACCCGCCGTCGCGCCAGCCAAAGGCGCGTCGACGAGACGCATGAATTGCGGCTGCCGGCACGGGCGCGACCGGCACAGGTCGCGCCATCGTCGGACGGCGGAATGTTAGACTGTCACGGATTGCGCGCCTTTGCCCACCATCGCCGCCGCGGCCAATGTGTAGGGCGCAATCGCCTTATTGCGCCGACCGCCGCGAGCTGAAGCTGCTATCACAGCGGACCCGCATACCTCTCTCCGCAGGCGAGAGTGAACTAACGAGTTACGGCTGCCGGGCGCTGCTGGAA
>Ga0209488_10002405_pt1 | contig 15371 bp, 12 predicted proteins | sample Rivendell_Oct201_8_FD_188349 | JGI IMG/M metagenome (GOLD analysis project Ga0209488, IMG submission 188349) | Vadose zone soil microbial communities from the Eel River Critical Zone Observatory, Northern California, USA -... | ecosystem: Environmental > Terrestrial > Soil > Vadose zone >... | reverse complement strand
GGGCAGGTGGGGCTCCAATTTGTGCTCCGTGCAGTTGTGGAGGGGGGTGGCTGTATGCACCTCCCGAGGGATACGCGACGGGTGCAGCTGGCTGATATGGCTGCAGTGGCTGGATGGGTTGTACGGGCGCATAAGGACTACCTGTAGCATGAGGAATATTGGTAGGAGCATATGGGTGATACGTTGGAGCGGGAGGAGCAGCTGTCAGTCCGGGTCCTTGCTGCTGAACAGCAGGAGCATACGGGTTGTATGGATAAGCGGATGTAGATGTAGAAGCAGCCAGCGGAACTGCCGGTGGAACTACGGTCGTTGTGGGAACCGCAGCAGGGGCCGAGACCTGTACACGAGACGACGATGCGACTGGGGCTCCCGAGATCCCAGCGGCGATGAGAAGACGTTCCCTTCCGGTCGCCAACTCGAGCTTCGTACCCGGTGCCCCTTTGTAGATTGATGGGGTGAGCTTGAGGAATGCGACAGCATGCTTGACGAGACCTTGCGTGGCAAGGAAGTCCGCGTATTCGAAGTAGCGGTCGTATAGGGCAGATAATTTGTACGTCCTGGCAGTGGCACCCGAGCTCACACCCTCAGTCTGCTCCAGGTCCTTATCCACATACGACGCGGCGGCACGAAACACGGTTACCTTTTCGATGAAAGTCTGGAGGGCATGAACATGCGCAGTGTAGCGCGAAACACCTGGTGCTGTTTCATCAGCTAAGATCCGTTTCTCTTCCTCGGCAAGTTCTTCGATCCAGATATTGATGAGGCGCTCAAGGCGGCCAGCGGCGAGGTATGCCAACGTTGCGTTCTTCCTCAGCTCTGAAGCATCGACAGCATTTTCTGCGCGGGCAATGCTAGCTTGGAATTCCAATCGCGCCCCAAGCTGCTCCACAAGCCCACCAAACTCGTCCACACGTGCGAAGGTGCACAAGACAACAAAGATCTCCTGCCAGTCTTGCAAGTCTGCGTTCTGCACAATGTCGGCCAGGTCATTTGTCACGACCGATTGGAAAAGCCGTAGGTATGGCAGCGCGATGGTGCGCTTCTCGAAGTAGGCCTTCTGGGTACGCGCGAGCAACTCAGGCCCACCTTTCACTGCTAGTAGAATTGCATCGGCAAAACGCTCCACGGAAAGGCATAGAGATACAGCGCTTTCGAAGTCACCAACAACAAGCGCTTTGGTCACCAGGCGGTCTGTCTCGCTTTCATCTGCAGGGTAGATGTGGAATGTGTTGTTCTTGAGAGTGTCTGAGGCAGCAGATGAAGGACGGGAGCCAATGGTGGCGGCAACTGATGAGTCAATACCATAATTGGTGTGTGGAACAACCGGGACAGCCTGGTCTGTGGATTGAGTAAGACCCATGGTACTGAAGAAATCCGCTGCAGCGTCTAGCTGTGGTGTACCGGCGGGGCCATCGTCGCCAAACAAACTGGGCGCGGTAGTTGTTGACTCGGCATCCGGAAGTGGGGTGACGTTCGAAGCGTCGGAGGCAGCACCCGCGCTGACCTCAGAGGGGGTAGCATCAAGCAAGTCCTCCGCACTGGCAGTGGGACTTCTCTCGGGCTCTGCGAATGAGACAACGGGTCCATGAGGCTTGGAATCGCCAATGTCCTCCTCAGAAGGCGATTTTACAATTGGTAGAGGGGTGCTCTCCTCAGCCGTGGACCTAAGCTTCGTAATGGCTTCCGCAACGCGAGCGGCAATATCAGCTTTGGAGAAGCCTAGAAGCGTTACGAGTTCGTCCCGCGAATCTGCGTGGAACAAGCTCAGCAGAGCCTTCCATCCACTGACATTCTCAGCTGCAGTGGCTTCGGCCTCTGTACTACGCTCAATTGCGATCGCCGGGAGATCTTGAGCGTCTATTGCTTTGCGCAGGCGCTCGGCACGAGCGACGACGTTGCCCTCAGTGGCTAACCGGCGGATGTGCACGACACTGCTTTGATAGCGACCTTCCTTGTTCCCTAAATTCGACACAGATACGAGCTGCCCTGAATAGCCGAAGGATGCCGAAGCTGGACGACACAGCCACTTCGGAGGCTGCTTCAGTGTGAACGAGGCCTGGTTAGTCCGGGCGAAGCTTGGGTTGTCAAATACGTCAGCGCCATCCGGCTGAGGTGTTGCAGTACCAAGCTCGCTCTGAGAGACTTCGTTTGTCGATTGGATAGAGTGGAGACCAATAGTTCCATCGAAAAAGGCCGTAGCCAGCAAGTCGGGATTGCGAGGGCACCACTGCACTTGGAAGGCCCAGTTGTCCGCTGAGGGAAGCTACAGTTCCTAAGATTAGTGTGCGAAGCACTTCCACATGATAACAACGCGCACTTCGCCAATGATCTCCGAAGTTTGTGGGTTCCAGCAAAGCGCACGGTTATCTTTGCCACTTGACAGAAGAAGGTCCGCATCTTGCTTACACCACGAGAGCGAAAGCACGCCTTTCTCATGACCTGTGAGTATCTGGTATAGTTTGTAAGCCAGCATTTGAGGACATAGACAGCTGAGCACACCTTTTCTGGTGCACGTGCGTTGCGCAGGTCCCAGACCATGATGATCGGAGAAGCATCGTCCTCTGAGGAGGTGACTAGTCTCGTCGCCTATGGAGTAATCGTTAATGTGCGGGTGATGCGTGAAGTTAGCTCTCCACGAACGTTATCCGGGTGCCATCCCACGTCGCTCATTCCGCGACGTCCGCTGCCGGTCTGGCCGCTGCTCGTACCACCATATGCTAGAGCAACAACCTCTCGCTTGCCCCGAAGATCCCATACAACGGTGTACCCGGTCCCGCTAGACGTCGCCAATACATGGGGTACCTGGTTGTTCCACGCAAGCGCGCTAACTTCGTCAAGTTTTGAGCTTCGGGTTCCGGGAGTATAGGGTTTGCTAGGTTCTTTAAGATCCCAGATGCAGACCTGAGAATGATAAGGTTTTGAGTTCAGGTTATGAAGAAGGCAATACCTCTCCATTGACACCCCCCGAAGCAAGCAGAGTAGCTTGGATGGGATTAAAATCCAACCCACGAATGGATCCAGTGTGCGTGCTGTTCTTGAGGATAAGAGCCTCGGACGGGCTGGGTTGATACTTGATTCGTGATCGCGGAGATAAGATGTTCGAAGACGTACTCTACATGGGCCACGATTTTCGACGGGTCCCAGATATCGAGCTCTCCGTTTTCCATACCAGCGGCGATCACACCTTCAGGCCGACTACCATCTGCCTTCCCCCAGGCTATGCGATTAAACCTGGAAAGAAGTACAATCTACCGCAAAGAGTTGATAAATGGCTTAAGAGCACACCTTGAACTAATCGGGACCGAGCCTCGGGGGCCAGTCTGACCTTCACCGCCAAGGTCATACTCGTGCTTTTTGAGAAAGTCGGGGGCCCATATTTCCAATTGACTATCATTTGAAAATGACTCATCGAGGGCACCTGCGACAGTGCCCGTTGCCAGCAAGGGCGCTGAGAGAGGAGACCAAGCAAAAGTGGAAGTTCTGTGTATCTCCTTGAGCTTCATGATTGTGTTTTAAGAAAAGCAAACGTGTCAATCCGGCCCTAATCAAGTCACGTCATCCTTTCCCTATATGGATGAACACGTGACTAACGCGTGACTTGATCAGGTACCGCGTCTAAATACCTAAACTGGAACTCATGGCCCCCGGTCCCCTCGCACTTACAACTTGAGCTCGACCTCCGTCACAAGCGCCAGACTTTGTCTTCTCTAAGTTCGGCGATCCTCACGATGACTTCGATGCCCCTCTGGAAAACGCCGAAGCCAGGTGTAATCCATCTGCCACTTTCTTCCCTCCCCAAAAGACAAATGAGCAACTCCAATATACCCAGAACCTACCCTCCTGATGCCCAGCCACTCCCATATGACTTCTGCGTGTCATTCCCCCACGTTCACCTCAGACTTTCACACACAATACCTCCATTTTGGGTGCTCTTTTCGGACGTCCTCGTTCTGCGCGTTTCTCCGTCCCTCTAATATCCTCTTCTTGGCTTATTCCTCATTTAAAGCACGACAACGCTATGACGAGACTCGTCACTCTTTCGAACGTCCCCCATCCTTCTCTGTATGAACATCTGCTTTGCGTCCTTTTCCTTCCCCGTCACCTTGACTCCCTTCATGGTGGTACACTTTATTCTGCGACTTTTGTCTGCAGTACAGTATCACCTCCACACCGCCATGTTGTTTACATGGACGGACTACAAGACCATTTTCTTTCCCATAGTGAGTCCATTTCCGTCCAGCCTTTTCTCGACATGTGCTCCATGGAGCGTAGACAGTCTTTGCCTGCGCAACAGCACCCGTACAGTCATTCTCTAGTCTGTTTCACTGCTGTTTGTGGGTGTGGTTTCACCAATTCCTGTGCAACGTATCCAACCAAGCGCGGAGCTGCGAGGAAGACAAACTCAACCGTCCGTGGCGCCCTCTTCCCTCTGGGAGAATCACTGAACCGCAAGCCGTCGCCTTGCGCTGGGCTACCGTTTTATTCTGCATGTTTCTCTCCTCGATCTACGACCAGGATCTCGTTCTCACAACGACGGGCCTCGTGGCCACCACATTCACATATGATGAACTCGGCGCTGCAAGTAACGTTGTTGGAAAAGCTCTCTGTACCGCTGCAGGATACGTCGCCTTTGAAGTAGGCGCAACGACAATCGTTGGTATGTCATGTTACCTTGCCCAAAAAGAGCTTTTTCTCACTTTGGGGATTGCTGGAAATGGTTAGGTGCTAACCATACGATGGACTTTGTATCCGTTACGGCGGTCACCATCAGTGGGATCCTCATTTTTACTGCTATACAAGCGCAAGACTTTCCTGACGTCGAAGGAGACAAAGCAGTCGGTCGCATGACATTCCCAATTTACGCTCCCGAGCTCTCTCGATTGTTGACGCTCTTCGCCACCGTCGCCTGGTCCGTATTCCTCAGCTGGTTTTGGGGCGTCGGACCTATCAGCGCCGCGGTCTTCACCAGCTTTGGCATCCACGTCGGTCTGCGTTACTACTGCTGGCGGACGTTGGAAGCGGACAAAAAGTCGTACCTAATATTCAATGTACGTTCTCACGCTCACTCGTTTTGGCACACCCCGAAACGTCGTTGCTGACCTATGGGCGTCCAGGTTTGGCTCATGGCCGCTCATGTTCTTCCTCTGCATGCCAGGACTTCCATCTTAGCGCTCTGATTATTTCATCCGATTGACAGCTCATTTACGCCATACAATGTATTCGACGCACTTTCCAACACGCCTGGCGCATAACTATGACTCTATTTTTATTGTTCAGACGCCCTCTCTTACGTCTATAGACCCCGTATAATCCATAGGCCACTTTTACTTATGTATTTTTCGCTGCACCGCTTTTCACACTTGTATGCTGTATGGGCCTCTTCTGCCAGGAGCGCAGAAGAGCAACATGTTCTCTAGTAGTACCGTATTTACATGTCTTTTCCACATTATGGACAACTGCTGCTATCCTCGTGCGCCTCTGCATCCGCACCGATCCCAGATGGCCAAAATGAGCCACACTGCACTACTTGGGGCTGTTGCTACCGCACGCTCTTAATGAGCCCGTTGCCAATTCACCTGGAGGTTGCCGCGCTCCTGGGAACGTGTGCGCCTCGAGGCAAACGGGGAATTAGGCTTGTCCATGGCCCCAGGGACCACACAGACGCGGACGGCACGAAACGAAAATGCTGTGAGTGAGGAGACCCGGGCGTGGACAGACGGCGACACTGCAGTTGTGCAGGCGGGCACGTGTCTGATTCCAGAATCGGCCGTTTCCTATGCTTTAAATTTCAATTGATCGCTCGCCGTGTTTACGAGTTCTCCACCGGCGGCGGATCATCATTCAAATAAAGAAAAAAAAAAAGAATTAGAATTAGAAAAAGTAGCCTTTCCTGGAAGGAGTCAACTAGACTTATCCCTGTTGTGATGATGGGTATTTTCCACGTGGCCTATATATCACCGCAGCAGTTGATGATATTGCATGATGCATGATGGATTGTAATCGTGGCTTGAGTGCCTCATAGTGTTGGCCGCTGTCGTCATATTAGTCTCAGAACAGGAGTATTGAGCGTCATCGTCTTTGCCGAAACGGTATCACCCATGCCTTGTGCGGGATGATTAGGACAGGGCACAGAGCGACTTGTCAAACGACTCCTAAAACAAGTGCCCCTGCACGGAAAGTCCTCGCCGAGATATGGATTGATCCTAAGAGGTAGGACCCGCACATCGGTTAGGCGCCGTCTTAAAACTTACGCATCAGAGCGCCACATTAGAGAACAGCGTGTTGGGGTCCAGTTCGAACAAAGACTTTTACACGAGCTTTAAAAGACAGCTTCCAAGCATCAGGCCCCACCTCCGCGCGGAAAAAGAGCGACTGGCAGAACGGGAATGAACACCCGGCAGGAACACTGCATGCCCATTATACCGCGAATAGTAAGCCCCGCAAGCCAAAATCCAGCCCTCCTCCATCGATTTTCACACAAGAAAAAAAAAACGGGGCCAGGGTAAAATCCGGATGGCGAAATGCTTGGGAAGTCGCGAGGCTTCCGTGCGTCGGACAGCTCCGCAAAGGCGTGCCATTGGCCTGGCTTGGGCCCGGGACGTTGGTTGGTGCCCCTAATCCACTGCAGGCCATGCTTGGAGACAGAGAGAGCTAGCACAGTCGGTCAGGTCGGCGCAAGTCGTAGCAGCAGCAGCCCAGTCATGAGTCCAGTGGCTGGGGCGACGGTCCCGACCCGGTCACGCCACCTAGCAATTCAGAAGGTGGCACCGTCACGGCGTCCACACCCTGGGAGACCGAAGGAATTGTTAGCCTATTGCGAGTCATCCTAGTCTCAATAGTAACTGCCAAGAGAGCCTAGACCCCCAACATAGACCAGACTCCCCAACAGCCCTTGAATGTGACGAGTCACAGTAAACATTCATGATCTCCGGAATGATCTTCTGGGAGAGGCTGGGAAGGCCTTGTGTGTGCACCGCTCAGTCAAATCGACAACACCGGGCCAGGAGCGGAGTTTGAGGAGAGCAGATACTCACAGAACTTGAGTACACTTGAGTATGAGTGCCAATGTGAACTCTCATCGCAATGTAATGGTACCGCCCAGGACCTGGCTCGCCGAGTAGTACAGCATACCGTGACCTACTACTTCTGTAGAAGAGCCACGTGGCGCTCGCCTCGTGTGTTGTCTTCTCTTGCCTCTAAGACTCACCAATTGGCACATGAACTACAGAAAGGACCCGAGCAGCAGGAAATCTAAACCTTTACGACGCACGACGGTGAATCCAGGTCATCACTTGAGAAATAGAAATGGCAGTGTTGTACCAACAAAATCCCATACGACACGCAAGTGATGTTCTGGAATGGCAATCGAGTCCGAATCGCACCTAAGTGATCGTTACCGCGAAGGACCCATGATGAAAGTCGCTTCGAACCATTAATCTAACGAAGGTTCCTGAACAAATGCAGATGAAGCCAACTTACTACACGCACGCGACGGGCCGGGCCTCGCCTCGCCCCGCCTCGCTACTTCCTCTCCCGAATATTAAGCTTCCGCTGCTTCTCCATCTCCGCCGCAGCCTGGCGGAACGCCTCGCCCTCGCGGTGCCACTGCGCCTCTTCATACGCGTCCCACTCCGGGCGCGCGTCGACCCACCGCTCCTGCACGTCCCGCGCATCGCTCCGCACGCCCACGCGCGGGCCCATCGCGCTCGACATGAGCGCATACGCGTTGGGCAGCGCCGAGTTCGCCGCGGTCGGGTCGCGAACCGCGCCTTCCGGCATCGACGCCTGCGCCGCACTTGCACCCGCACCCGCTGGCGGCACAAAGACGTAGCCCGTCGCGCGGTCGATGGCGCGCGTGAGGTTCAGCATCGAATGCTTGTCCTGCGTGTTGCGGTCTTTGAGCGTCAGTGTCTTTCTGTGGCTGCTGATGTTACGCACCTCAACCGCGAGCGTTTCGAAGCCCACCAGACCAAAGTCTTCTATCAACTCGCACATCGCCATGTTCAACGCGGAATAACGCGGCGAGGCGGACGATAGTGCGTTCTCGAGATAAGAGAGGTCATGGACTTCGGTGTAAAACTCTAGATTGAAGTCTGTAATCACGAATAAGGGGCTTCGTTCGTTCATGGCAAGGGAAAATGAGAGGATACCGAGATCCCCGTAGTGAGTGAGAAGGTCGACTTTTGACAATACATTGATATGCGGCAATTCCAGATGCAACATTGCCCTCAGTGATAAGAGCAACACCGAGACATACTTTGCGGCATCCGTGACATAATGTGAGTCACAAAGGTGCACCGCAGCCAGCTCAAGTTCCACGACTGATGAGCTTACAGGCAGCGAAAAGAAAGCGGACCACACACCCGAAAACCACTCTTCCCTAACTTTTCGATTATCCTCTTCAAGCTGTTGTGATTAGTGCTGAGCTCGACCTGCCCAGGCAGATCGAAGAGCACGTAAGCGTCCTTGCCGAGTTCGTTAAGCCGGTCTTCGAGCCAGTCGTAGTTTGCCTCTAGATACTCCATGCAGTACAACATTCCACCATTTGGCCCTAACCCATGTTCCGACATTACATCCTGGAGGGTGATGAGGGACGCGATGTCGATGGCGCAAGGATATGGGATGTTGTCATTTGCGGGGTCGAGGTTCACAATGGAGATGGGGCGGTTAAGAGCTGTGAAGAGTTGATGCTTTCCATAGCAATAAGTTGACTTTCCGCTTCCTGGAGACCCAATGACGATCTCTCCAAACGGCATGGTGGTCAGCGAGAAAGGAAGGTCACTTTCCTACTTTGGCGTGTCAACACTACATACAGATGAGTCAGTCAGTCCCTCTTCACAAGCGGCTTGTCAACGTGGAAGCTCGGTAGCTGGTGCACCACCTGTTCCATGTACCAATACTTTGGTACTTCTTTCTTCTTCCCTTTCCGCTTTTTCGACGCGGTCGAACCGCCCCCAGCCTCCTTATCGCGCACAATTTCCACCCAGATCGCGCCAATACCCATACCCACCAGCAATACCTCCGTTAGCATCGGGTCCACCAGCACGGCAACCTCGTCCTTCCACGGACGATGAGCCTTCACAACCGCCGACTTGCCGTCCTCCGTCTCCGTCTCCTCCTCTTCCATCACGACCGCGCCGCGACTCGTGCTCAGCACGCTGGGCGGCAGCACGTCCGATCCGGCCGCGTACGTGCGCCTGTTGAGCCGCTCCCACGGCGCAAGAACGAGCCGTGCAAAGCGGCACGCGAGGTCATCCTCCACCGCCTCCGCCGCCGTTGCATTCTGTGAGAGCTGCCGCGGCAGCCGCGGCGGATCGAGGCGCACGATGCGCCGCGTCGATTGCTCAACGATGCCTGTCGTGTGCGTCAGCGGGAGCGCGGTGGGCCCCAAGAGCGGCAGGAGCGTGATCGCCTCGAGGCCCCACGTCGCTTGAATATCGAATGCGGACGCGTCCCAGATCGGCGCAAGCTCGTGGACGGGCTCTTTCTCTTCTTCGGCTTCGGCTTCGGCTTCGGCTTCGGCTGGGGCGGGCTCAGCTGCGCCGTCCCAAGAACTCGCGTTCGTGCCCCAGCCTTCCAGCTCCTCTACCCCCGGAGCGGTACCCCATCCACCGCCGCCGACGGACGCGGAAGTGGACTCAGCTGCGTCCGCACCATCTGCACTTGCACTTGGCTGCTTCTGTTTTTCTGTGGTCTGTGACTCAGCGTCCGCCGAGTCGTCCATTTTTACTCGTTTCGCTCCAGGTTCGCCCGAACTACCCGTTGACGCATCGTCCGCAGGACCAACCCACGTAGTTTGCATAGTGCCCCACAGGCCTTTGCAGCCATCGCTAAAGGCGTCTGGAAGCGCACGGCCCATCTTCCATGAGTTGGGGAGCTCAACGCGCGCGAGCTCGACGATCTCGAGTGCCCGTCTCAGGGGACGATCGTACTCAGGCTCGGGGAAGACGCGACTACGAATGAGGTAGCGCAAGAAAAAAGATACTAGGATGGGCGTGGCAAGACATCGTGGCTCGGACCTGATTTGGGGCGGTAAGTGAGTGCAACCACCCCGATCACAGGTCAGGAACATATGCATTTACCAGATGAGACCGCGTTCACGAAAAGTAGATGAGAAGAAAATTTTCATACTCATTTCGGGATCGCTCAGAAAGGCCTCTAATTGATTGCCTTCGTCTTTGCCACCTGCCAACGCATCATCGGAATCCGAATCAGTATCATCCGATCCGGGATCAGGGTCTGCAGTCGCGTCCGTGGCCGCATCTGGGGTGATATTCTTCGGCGGGGCAGGAGTCTGCTGCAGCAGGCCGATATATATACGAACCTGAAAGAGACAGTTAGACGACCTTTGTAATTGACAGACTCTACATTATGCGCACAATATCCCACACGTGTTGTACGCCCTGAGTGGCCGTTGGCCAACTACGACCATTTTTAAAGTCAACGCCCGCCTGATAGAGGCGATCGGCAGGAGGCAAATTCCTACATCCCACCATACGTTCAGGGCACAGGGCACAGCAATCGATAGCAGACGTGGCACTGACGCATCATAGGTATTCCGCCTGATATCCTCGGTCTCTTCCCAGACCTCCCACCACATCTTGGGCCGCTCGGGCGCGACCTGCACCTGCTGCGCGCCAACGCCCTTTTTCTTCCTCTTCTTCTTCTTTTCGAGGCTATCCATCGCGTGCTTCACGCGCAGCACGATCGTCGGTATGCCCAGCCCGTCGCGCTCGACCCCGTCCCCCAGCTCGCGCGCATCTATGTCGTCGTCTTCGTCGATCGGGACTAGGATCCCAGATGGCTTGAACGAGTGGAAGGGGATGATCTTCACGCCATCGGGTGCAGGGGGAAAGGGTGGGAATCGTAGGTAATGTGTGGCCTGGGTCGTCAGTGTAGAGTCGGTCGCCATTGGTATTGAGTGAAGTTGTGCGTGTAGACAGAGTTAAGAGAGAGGAGAGGACTGGCAGTGACTAAGTGTAGCTGGCGCTGCTGCGCAGGTGCTGTGACCGCAGTGCAGCGTGTTCACCATCCATTACACGATTCCTTTCTTCTTCTGTTCACCTGCGTGGCGGCCCGATGGGGACTCGAAGACTCTTTTATAAAGCCCATGTCGACTCGCGGTTCGAAAACAAGTAAACACGACCCAGTTCGAACCCTAATGAGGCAGACACTACAGACTACTGTACGTGCGTCAATGTTACGGTCAGTGGTGCCCAGACGCCTTGGCAAAGTTTGTACGGCAGGTCTCTACATCACTTATCGCTACATTTGAGCTTGTAATTCCATCAGTAATCAATACGGTCGCCGAAATTGGGTCATGTCCTTGTTTCGTGATTGGATAAAGCGGAGCTTCGAAACTGGTGCCTGTCCTGCCACCCTTGACTGACATCCCCGCGATGCCATGCCAAGTGACCAAGGACTTGGCCGACTGCGGAAGTTCACATCAAACGAGGACCCAAAACCCATCTGACCGACTTGACCATGACGAAAACACCCAGTTCTAAAGTCGACAGGGGAAGGTAACTGTACCTTCTGTTCCACCGCACCCACCAACCTTCTCGCCTCGCCAGTCGGTGGTATTAGGCACGAGGGGTCCAATATGCGTGAGAAACCCGAATATAGATCCCGACGCTCGGAGATTTGCATTCCGGCACGGTCGGCTAGCGTCTTGCCGTTGCAGTACAGTACCTTGTACCTGTCGAACTGATGTTCCGCTCCACCAACCGTGCCTTAACTTCCGAAGCACCTCGCCGGGGCGTGTTGTGTATATTGTTTTTGGATGACAGTCGAGGGCCGGCCGCATTGCGCCTTGATTTGGTGATCACGACGCGTAATCATGCATGCGAACAATAGATAGCTTCACCTAGAGCGTGGCGCTTAGATAGACATCGTCCACCATTCGTCTTGCACGACTTTGCGTGAGGGGAGCTCGGTGGGAACGACGTATGACCCTCCATCTCTTGAGTTTATCTGTTATCGAGGCGATATTAATAGCGGCGCTCGTGGAAACGGGCTGGTGGAGCTTGTCAACGATAACTTCGCACTAGCCGGAAATGACAATGAAAAAAAGGTACGCATGGATCGATTGGTGTCCGTCACCAAGGACTCAATCCGCACTTGCGCGCTTAGTGTCGTTTATAAGAGATTCGACCCTAGCTCTACAGATACCCATTTCTGCACTATCAATCAGACTCACCTCCATCACACTCAAACATGCGTTTCCTCCTCGCTCCGCTCTGCGCGCTTTTGCTCGCTGCTGTTGTTGTTGCACTCCCAGTAAGAAGCTTTGAACCCCATTAACCTTCCTTGTCTCATTCCTTGCCATTCACTCCGTAGACCATGGAAGACGGTAAACGCGATCAAAACGCTGCCGATTATTCGAACGCAGACTGGAGACGGAACCAATAAATCACATCCTATTCCTTTTTGGCTTATGGAGGTATGGATGACAACTCGCCGCCACCACGCTTGAGCTAACTTGAGCAGTGGACCGTCAACTTCCACACATTTTCCAGTCATATCTTGTACTTTTTTCCATACACAGGAGGTAGATAATTGGCATTGGGTTTCTGATTTTGGTTTGTGGGAATCGCTGTCACGGTGGAAAAATTAATATGTGGTTATTGTGTGTACGAGTAACTTTTATGTGCTAAGTGGCGTATCCAGTAAGGGTTGGTGGCTGCTTAGTGATGCTTGATCACCGTTTAAACGAAGGAGGCGTTGTCCAAAACGCCATCGAATGTGGATACCGAGTGACGATCGGCCTGATTCGCGCAGCAAAAGCATGTCGCGCAGTCAGAGGGCAGTGTCCACGGTTAACAGAGCACCAGTGATGACAAGCTTTTCCAGTGAAGGTAGTAAGGGTCCCTCGGGAGGAGGGGCTTCAGACAACGCGTCTATGATGAATGGGGGGAGTACCACACAGCCGCGACTTGTGTGCGAAATCCACCCCTCGTCGTGTATCGCACAACATTTGAATATGGGATCAACAATCTTCTCACCCATATCGTGGGCAAACGGCACTCTTATGGCCTAGAAAGACGTAAGGAATTAACACCGTACTGTATATGTAGAAACGCAAGCCGCGTATCTGCTGTGCCACTGTTGACAGTAAGATTCACCCAACACCGTCCGTCACTCCCACCGGCTCAGGCTCCACGGCTTGCCGTCCTGATGGAAAGCGGCGATCACGGTAGAGCTGGGTGTAAGCAGGGGCATTTCCGAGACAGGGTTTGTATGTTCTGTTGAATGTCAATCATAACTTTGCACTAGCCCGAAAATGACAATGAAAAAAAGGCACCAATTGGAAGAAACCGGATTTATCACATCATCAAGGACCTCTCATGTATCCCAATCCGTACTTCCGCGCTTAGTGTCGCTTATAAGAGACTCTGTAAGATGCTTCACAGACACCCACTTCTGCGCTACCAACCAGACTCACATCCACCTCACTCAAAAATGCGCTTCCTCCTCGCTCCGCTCTGTGCGCTTTTGCTTGCTGCTGTTGTAGTTGCACACCCGGTAAGGACGCTTTAAATTCCATTACCCTTTCCTCGTCTTATTCCTTGCCATCCACTCCTTCGTAGACCATGGAAAATGGTGAACGCGATGTAGACGGGGGTGATTGGAGGAACGTTGACTGGAAGCGGAACCAATGAATCGCATCCCGTTCTTTTGGATTATGAAGGTGTGGATGACAACTCGCTGCCGCCACGCTGGAGCTAACTTGAGCAGTTGACCGTCGACTCACGGACATTTTCCTCATCATATCTTGGTCTTTTTTTCATACATTGAGGGTAGATAATTGTCATCGGGTTTCTGATTTTGATTTGTGGTAATCGCTGTGTGGGGAATTTAATGTCACCATTGGGTGTACAAGTAACCTTGAAGGGTTTGCTAAGTGGGCGTATTTGGCGGCTGCTTGGTGATTGCTCAAACGAAGGTATATCAAAGACTCCGTGAGGATTGGTCTGGTTCCGCGAGTTGTGTGCGAAATCCACCTCTTGTCGTGGAGGGCACAACATTCGAATATGGGGACCAACCATCTTCTCACCCATATCGTGTCGAAGCGGCACTCTGTATGAAACACAGGGTCTAGAAAGACACACGGCATTAATAAATGTAGAAACGCAAAACGCGTGTCTGCTTTGCGCCGCTGTTAACAGTAAGATTCACCCGACGTCGTCCGTCACTCCCACCGGCTCCACGGTTCATCGTCCTGATGGAAAGCGGCGATCACGGTGGGCCGGGTAGTTTGTCTGTAAACAGGAGCATTTCAACAACGTTTCAAGCTTCGTACGTTTTCTTGAATGTTTGCCTGAGCGTGGACACATTAAACCTGTCCGGCATGTGAGGCTCACTAAGATTACCTTATCCACCCTACTCGTCAATCTTAGCGGAGTCGGAAAACACCCCCATAATCTTGATGGGGGCGTTGCCTCGTGACATCCACGAGAAGGCGACATTCCCAGATCATGGCCGCTCCGCTCATTTTAGCTTGACGCGTTTTGTTAATTCTTGGGGACACCGTGAGTACCGCTGCCACCTATTAGGAATGTGAATGTCATTGGACAGGGGTCGAATTGCCGATGGCCGCTGTCGGATGTGATTTCCCGAACCCCGTACTTGGACCCATTTACGCACTTATTGCATCACATGCCGGATTTCCGCTGGGAATCTCACAGCGGGTGTCAGCCTGAGTAGGCCGCCGAACAGGCCGGACTGTTATTCCGTGATTGCTGTCAAGGGTGCAAAAACCAAAATACGTTTGTTGCCCCTCTTTCTCCTTCCAAGGAGAAAATAAATAAAAAATCATTGTCAGCGTGAAATGTGTTGGGAAAGAGAGGCGGCTATCCGAGTCCTAAACCCACCTTCTGTCAGGTACAGGCCGCACTACGAGCCCCGGATTCCAGCAGTTATCATAGGCTCATCACAGAATTTCACCTCCCAACCCCGCGATTATTGCATTCGACGGGCCGAGAGGATTGCTGCAAGGGAAAAACATTGCGAGTTCCTGGGAGAAGCTCAAATGGCAGATGCATGTTTCCTGTCAAATATGGTCAAGATTCCAGATATCCGGACCAAAACTTTACCTCGAAAGGCGCTCCCGGAAGAATTCTCGAGGCACGCAGATCACACACATATATTTTAGCGGAGTAACTTCAAAAGACCGCAGCGGGAACTCCGCAAAGGGGATATGATGACATGGCCCTAGTTTCTGTCTGAGATGGACGAATGGTGCTTTGAACGGTCTTGCCAGTGTTACAGCTTTTCCGCAGGACTGACTTCCTTTCGACGCAGGGCGGGGGACGATAGAGTCGCTGTGACCCGTTTATCCACGGCACCCAGGCCTGTGGACATGCTAGGGT
>Ga0209488_10002404_pt1 | contig 15373 bp, 19 predicted proteins | sample Rivendell_Oct201_8_FD_188349 | JGI IMG/M metagenome (GOLD analysis project Ga0209488, IMG submission 188349) | Vadose zone soil microbial communities from the Eel River Critical Zone Observatory, Northern California, USA -... | ecosystem: Environmental > Terrestrial > Soil > Vadose zone >... | reverse complement strand
ACCACGTGTCACCGAGCTCGTACTGGCGCCCATCCTCGCCGGTGCTATAAGGATAAGGATAAGACCGACTGGGCTCGCCTCGCAAGCGCGGGCTCCACTCGGTCGTTGAGTGACCAGGTGCGTATTTACGTGGCTGCCTGAACGGCGGCTGCATGGCAGGTCGCCAAGAGGTGGTCGCGGAAAGGGGCTCGGGCTCGTCCTTAGGCGGCTCGGCAGGTAGTTCACCAGGCTCAGGTTTCGGGTCAATGTAGCCAAGGCGTGGCAAGAGTATGGCCGCCGCTGATGTGGAGGGGCGTGCCTGCGACGGGCCAGAGGAACCAGATGCCCGCACCTCGGTGGACGACTTTGACGGCAACGTCGCTGCGAGAAATTGTTCCGCCTGGCTCGGCAGTTTTGGCTTCTTCTTGAGGCTTTCGCCCTCGTCGTCCCCGCCATCCATGCGCTTGCGTTTGGCCTTCTTCGATTCGCGTGGTGCAGGCAATTCCACTTTGTAATACTTTGGCACGGGCTCTCCCTTGAAACGAAGGAATTCAAGAGCACCCTGCTCGAACGCAAGTATCACCACCGCAACCTTTGCATCGTTCTTATTCCGGAAGTCAGCTGGTGCCGTCCAGGAGCGCTTCTCGTGTTCTTCGGGCTGTTCAGTCAACTTCAACGCCATACTGCATCCGCACGCTGACCACCAGAAACGTTGTCAGCGTTTTCTTGGCTCAAGACCACATAAAATATCACGCGTACCGTCGCGATCCTTCGTGTATTCGAACATCTCAGGAAGCTTATTTGGCCAAAGCTTTCCGTATTCCGTGAGCAGGACGGGGAGTATGCTTTCCAAGGCAAGTGACCTCCCCTCGGGCGATATCTTCGCTTCAACACCCGCGCTGATAGAGCGCACGTACGCCCCGACTCCCGCAGCGAGTGCTGCAAGGCACACCGCGTTCTTCGCATCTGCACGCTTCGGGAACTGCGGCTCCACCATGTATGTGCGCACCTCGCCAGGGCGGGTCAGGCGCAAAACGGCGCCATGAGCTAGTGCAACGGCGAGTTATCAGCGCACCCGTAACTGACCCCCCCTTCAAAGACAACACGAAAACTTACTTCCAAGTTTGGTGTCAGTCGTCCAAATGAACTTGTGTTCCAACTTCCCCCCACGGGCAGACTGTATCAGGGTATTCAGCCAGCCCGGTGCGTTGATCTCCGACACCGACTTGTCGTCAACGGGTTCAGGCAGCGGGCGCGGAAGGGCCTCGAAGAAGCCCTGGAGGGTGAGCGCGACCGGTGGTGAAGTCGACGTCGCGTCGTCTTCCTGAGACTGAAAAAATCGCCTCTCGGCTGGGGCAGTCTGCCCATTTCCGAATTTGATAAAATCCAATATGCCCTCGGTGATCGCGTCCGCGGCGCACGCAGCTTTGGCCGCTTCGAAGGTTGGGTGAGCGACGTCGACAGAGAAAACGCGGAATAGATGCAACGAGAGCTTTATCTGCAGCGCGCATCCGTACTCTAATTTTTCAACCCCAACCAGTAAGCGATCGAAGATAAAGGAGAGAGATAGAAAAAGACTTACTTCCCGTCGGCTTGCTATCGATGAGGAATATCCACCGCGGCTTGACACGCCCGGCGCGCCATTCAACGCAGCACTTTTCAATCTCCTTCACCGCGGGGTCCTCCTCAGCATCCATCGGCGATGGCTCCTGGACAGAGCCGGGCGCATCGAGGGGCGCGAGGACGAGTCCACGCTTCGCGACGGCTTCAGGCGAACCGTGCTTGATAAAGTCTATCGCGCCCATGTCGACCGCTATGGCCGCTGCAGCAGCGCGTGCCTCGACCTTGCGCGCAAACTCTGGCTTTGATGTGTACGAGCGCGTCGCGCCGTTAGGACGCGTGATCGTGAGGATGCACCGCTTCTCTACAAAGAGTTTACAGTAAGATGAAAAGAAATGTGACATGGGACGAGCAGGGAGATTGGGGAAGGCAACGATAAGGAGGCCTACTCACTTTCTTTTCCTTGTTCTTCGATAACCTCGTAATCGAGTGCGTCAATGCTCCCAAATATTTGCGAGCAGATCTGCTCCAGAACAAATATCGGGGCAGGCGTCTGTGCCGGTTTACCATCCTCGCCGTCCTGATCGTCGAGGGCGAGGGGCGGTGCCAAGGGCGCATTGTGGTAGAGTGGGTTTGAGAGGAAGTTTTCTTGTGGGGCGGGTTCCTGGTACGGATCGCGGAGAAAGTCCTCGAGGGTGAGCGCGCCCAATCTGAGAAGGTTGGACGTGACGATGTCAAAGTAGTGCTGAGAATTCGCTGCCACTGCTGGTGCTGGCGAGAAAGTCGTCTTGGAGGGCCAAACAACCGCAGCCATGATGGCGAGGCGAGAGGATGGAAAGACAAGACAAAGAACCCTCAGCAACCCTCGGCCTCAGCAGCCGGCCCGTGTTGTCCATGTTGCAACACAACGTGAAGACTACTGATCGTATATACCACGACGATAACGCCTTCCGAACACATCCATCCCCTCGCCCCAACAGATCGCGTAGTCCCCCGCACGCGCACCGGCTCTTGCCCCACTTCCACGTGCTTGGCAAACAATTCCTTCCGTACGGCGCCATCGGCACCAACGATATCTAGCGCATACAGCCCTCCCGGCAATGCACCGTGCACTTGAGGGGCCCATCTTTGCTCAGTGGTATGCGGGGGACGCGGTGCGTGGTGCAGCGACAATCCTTCTCGGGTGCCAGGACGAGCAATTATAGATGAGTACATTTTCCATTCGAGGCCGCAGGGTTCGTCATTGTGTACTGTTGCTGCTGGCCGTCAGAATCCCATGAATTGAACCTTTCCCGCTCTGAATCCGCGTTGTGTTGGCACTGCGATAACATCGAAGGCTCAGCGCTGAGCAGGTGAGCAGGGGGAGCGCGCGGCTCTTGCGGTGCCATGCCGCACTTTGGGGCATCACTCACAGCACGGTCTTTCCCTGCTCAAAATCAAACGTATCCAGAAAAAGAAAAAGAAAAAGAAAAAGAAAAGGGTCCAGTGGGGTGCAGGATACGTGAGGACGTTGCCTCGCATGTCGTACATGGCATCATCACTAACGATCTAATTCCTGCTCGAGGACGAGTCGCTCTACCTTGTGAAGAGGTCGTGGTCCCTGGCTCACAACGTGTCCCGCGTACCCCGGCGCAGCGGGCCCTGTCCAGTGGTATTGCCACTCCAGCCGGTCCTCTGGCTATGCCACAAGGCGTGTCTGCCTGACTGGCGGTCAAATATACAACTGTTCTTCATCTTTGTCTGATCTACGGGGTAGCGGCGAAACAGACAAGGATATCCACCACTGCGCCTCATGCAGCCCGAACAGACCGCGGGTGATGTTGCGCGCGTGCATAGGGGATACGCGCAGATTTGCGGAAGGTCGGCGCGTGCGCGCAACGTACAGCAACTCAATCTGGAATGAAAGAATATGGGTTTCGTGAGACATTGTGCCTGGAAGGGAGGAAGGTGCAAGAAAAGTTTCACGGAGATAGCGGACAAGAGTGGTCGAACCAGAGTGTAAAGTCCCAAACCACGGAAATAACAATATATTTTTTGGCGCGATATGCGCTCGTACTATCAAACTCGACAAACAACACAAACAGAACAATCATGATAGACAAAAACTTCACAACACACACTGGATAAACAAAAAAGAAATTAAGAAAACCCCGTGGCTCAGGTACAGGTCCCGGCGAGAAAGGGGCGTTTGGGCGCTTAAGCGGCTTGACTGACGACGGCTTCGACTTTGGAGCTTTCGATGACGACGATCCCGCCTGGGGTAGAGTTTGGCCCAGTCTCGTTAGGAGCTTCTGCGATCCGGGTACGACGTCAACGAACGGGATATTCAGAATTGAAAAAAGGAAAGAGATAAGAGGATGGGCAGTTGGGAACGCACCCTCACTAGGTCCCGCGGCACCATTTTCGGCGGGCTCATCAGCGAGCGCATCGACCTCGTCGGCCTCCTCTTGTTCTTTGGCAGCCTCGTCATCAGCAGAGGTGGCTTTTTTCTCGGCGCCTTTCTTCCCCTTCGATACGGGTGGTGCTGCCGTAGCGTCAGTCTTGGCCTTCTTGCCGCGACTCTTCACAGGGGCGTCCGTCGCGGGCGCAGGGGCAGCCTTGCGCTTGGGCCGGCCGGCGCCCTCGGGGGCGGACTCGGCGGGTGGCGCAGCGCCGGCGGGTTGCTCCTCGGCTGGGCGCGCGCGCTTGCCCGATGGCCGGCGAGGAGACGACTCCTCCTTATCTTCGATGTTGAGCTTCAGGGCCTCGTCGACTGTATGTGCGAGATGGGGGAAATGATGACGTCACGAGGGAGGGGCTAGCTGTGAGCGGCGGAAGGATGGGGTGGAATAGGACGGGACGCACGGCCGGTTGTCTCTACAGCGCGGAGGAACTCGAGCATCCCCTCGCGCTTGCGCTTTCCAGGGTTCGCGCCAAAGTCACGGCAGATGGCACGGAGGGTGTCCGCCTTGAGCTTATCCCATGGGATCTTGGACGTGGCCGCCATCGAGAGTTGAGGTTGTGGGCGGAGGCAGATAAATGGACGAGCGTGAGAGAAGCAACGGGGAACCCGCTTAAACAAACTCGAGCTCAGGCGCGCTGGCCATAGTCAGTGTGGGAATTAAACACGTGATGTTAACGCCCGCGACGACTTCAAGTTGTTTCACTATTTGACACCTACTTACTCCTTAGGTTCTACAGCACTTTAGTCCCAATTTGATACCTTGGTATTGGTACATTATATGTGTGACCTTATAGAGAGAGCAAAGGCGAAAAGATGAAATCCTTTGCCAAGTCCCTTTTGTTTGTCGTTTTGTGTGCTGGTCGTCCTTCCTCTCCTCGTTCCTCTGGTCCTGTCTCGGGCTTATCTACGAATTCTAAAGTCCCCCTTTTCCCAGCGCGTGATGAGGGAGTCGAACATGGACCTCAGGCAAAGCTCCTTATCTTATCTGCGAACCACCGGAGCCTGAGGTGGTCCCGGTGATGCCGGCCCGGCTATCAGCCCACGCCACAATTCCGCACTGCACTGAACTGAACTTGAACAACCCTGGGCCTGTGATATGGATCTTAGAGCCACAATGTGCCGGACCCTGTGTTTTGTGTCGAGAAAAACGAGTCGTCTTCATCATAGCCGTTAAGCAAATCACTAGCACGAATCCGAATCCGAATCCTGCTATAGTGGTGACTCAGCCTCATCCCTTCCAGGCGGATCGCCACCTCACCTGCCAAGTTCTCTGGCATTGTGATGGCTGAAAGTCCGAGCGTCTATGTCACGGTATATATCCCACATAGCGGCCGCAGATGGCGACCCGTGATGGCGAAGACGCAGGTCGACGTTTGAAAAATACACGGGGATAAAATACCAGAGTGTACATAAAAAATATGCACGACCGTAGACAAGGAGACGTAAGCGGACGGGTAAGCGATACGAGAACAACCACATAATTAATAAAGCTGGTGTTATCGGAAAATCGGAGCATGGGAACGAGAGCGGAAAATACGAGATAGGCCCTCAGGAAGTCATGCAACTGTGGGGTAGTGATTTTCCACCTCGTCTTCTTTGGTGAGAAAGGCGATCATAATTGTTGTGGGGGAGAGTAGCTGGTGTGGGTGTGGGTAATAGTTAGTATAGGTACATGAGACTGGTAGCCGTGTTCCAAATATCGAACTCAAACCGCGCCTCGATACTTGCCGTGCGCTTTGTCTCACAGTTTTATAAAATTAAGAAGTTTTTTTCAAAAGGGGATGGGATTCTAAGGCGAATTGTCTTGTTTCGGAATGGGAAGTGTTCAGAAGGGACCAGGATTAAAGGGCGGCCTGCGTTTTTGCGAGCATCGATGAACGGCGCGAATGCGTCGCTAGCATCGCCACTTCCATAACATTCGAGCTTGCTTAGTTCGGGTAAAAGATCTGCGGATGATTCTCCATCGTCAAATTGTAGAGATCGAGAGACTTCCCCGACGAAGTCGTTGTGCATAGAAAGTGTCTTCACATTTCCAAATGCCCCGAGAACTTTGCGCCAGTATGTGTGATCAGGTTGATTGCTCCGCCGGGCTAATTCAGGCTGATACTCCAGAGTGAGATGCACCACCTCCGAGAGTACCGGTCTGAGAACGTCGAGAACACGCGCTGGAAATGCTCCCTGCCGGTCGCGGCCAGAACCCCAAATGCACAAACACAAGGAATACGTCTGGGCCCCCACGTCGGGGTACAGCTCGACCGAAGCATCCCAGGTAGTGAATCGGAGCACAGCGCTGCGAAGCCAGCCAGTCAAGTTCTCCGTTGTGATGACAAATTGTAGAAGGTGTGGAACGGACAGCTCACGCTGTTCAAGAGGGCGGATATAGAGTTTCTCGAGAAGAGGGGTAGTGATGTGAGGAAGAAGCGCCTCCAAATAAGCACTTTGGCCTTGGAAGGCAAACGAGCGAAGATTAGGAAGGGTGACGTGTGTCGTGATCAACGGCTGTCCGTTAACGTCATTCTCGGGGACGGGGGAATGAAAGTCAATCCAAGTCCAATTAGGGCTAATCTCGAGTGATTGCAGGTGATGCATCATCGAGAGCCACTGGAGAAGGTTATTGGGGCCGAAATGGGTGGACGGGTCGATGGAATTGAGCGCGAGCGCGACGAGGCTCGTCCCAGTGGTAAGTAGTAGAGATTGTATTGGCAAGGCGAACTCGGTCAGCATGAGATACCGTATGTGTGGAGCTTGAAATCTTGAGGGAAGTATCCATCCCTTGTTCCATTCGATCTGGGGCACGATACATAAGTATTCCAGCATCGGAAGTTCATCGTCTATAGCCGCAATGAGCATCTGCAGGTCCGAAACTCCTACACAGAGCCGGATACGGCGTACTCGACTACGCTGCAGTAGTGCGATCAGTATCCCCGCTTCGTCTTCGGAGTTTGCAGGCTTTTCGTAATATGCCTCGAGGTGATCGACGACGATTGGAAGAGGAGGTGAATGAGCGAGCATGTCTGCTACCGGCGTGTGATATGTGCAAAGAAGGCAAAGATCGAGGTGGGATGCTGATCCGAGTATGAGGCAACGCCATCTTTGGCAGACGTGTGTGAGCTTGTACCACCAGCGTTCGCTGACCCATTCTTCCCTAAATATCTCGGTTTCGTCTTCATCAAAAAGAGTTATACGATAGAGGCGAAACACGTTAAGCAGTGAATCGTCATCAAGAATGTGGATGGAGATGGATGCCATTGATGTGTCCTCTGGCAAGGTGCGGACGGCAATGCCACTGTCAGAAAGTCATATTGAGTGAGAAATAAACCCACTTATGGGTTGATTTGGGATGAGAGTTGGCCAAAAATAGGGCGAAGCCTAGACTACCGTGGGCGGCGGCCTAGGGGTGCGCACCGAAGGATGGACAGGTACGGGAACCGTCATACGGAACCGCCCGGACCGTGAGGCACGGTGCGCACCGCCATGACTGATGACTCACTGGCAGGCAAGTCTCCGAGGTTTTTTCGATTCAATTTCTGTCGTTTCACTTGTATTTACACGTAACATCCAGTCTCCGAGGTTTTGTACAGCGGGTCGCCGTCTCAACACCAAACTCGGGTGCATAGCTCGCTGTCTGTGCCCTACATGGAATATGGCAAAACAGTGACGTCTATATTCATCGGGAACCTGCCACTTACTTTTTTGGGCTTGTAGCTTGTACAAGCCTGCAGGAGTGAAAAAGTCGAAAAGTCGATGAGGAACCTAGAATTTAAAAAAAGTTGATTCCCAAATTCATTTTCAGGAGGAGTGAAGCACAAAATGTTTTTTTTTTTCGAAAAGTAGACAAGTGAAAAAGTTAATGGATATTTTCCAGATGTTTGTGTGGTCTCATTCTCGACATCGCTTGTTTGCTATATTTCTTCTAGGTAGATGCAATACATCTATCCATTCATCAGGATAAAACATCAGAGCATACCCAAACCCATACTTTGTGGCCATGGAAAAGGCGGCGTGAGTGGACACCGCGTGTAAGATATGAGGATCATATGATATTGGTGAGGTCAAACTCGGAGAAACCGACTGTAAGGGAAAGATTGAATATGACAATTTGATATGATAGGTGTACGCTCATGAGAAGGTCATCTGTGTAGGGAAAGGTAGCGATTTCTTATCATGTCTTCTTTATTAATGAGTAATGCGATCATAATTGCTGTGGGGGAGAGTGGCAGGTGCAGGTGTAAGTAAACAGTCAGAATGATAGACGAACAATTTAGTACATGATACGTAAGAGGCATAAGTGTCAAAGTCGCAACACGCCTTGCTACTCGTCGTGCGCACATCTCGCATTGTTAAACAGCTAAGTAGTGTCGGAAAGGGGCCGGAACTGTAGGCCGGATCACTTTCCTTCCGTATTTCTGGATTGAGAAGTGTTCAAAACGAATCAGGGTTACAGGGCGGCCCGCATTTTTGCGAGCATCGATGAATGGTGCGAATGCGTCGCTGGGATTGCCACTTCCATAACACTCGACCTCGTCTAGTTCGGGTAATAGTTTCTTGGGCGATTCCCAATCGTCCAGTAGTAGAGAACGAGAGACTTCCCCGATGAGGCCGTTGTGCATAGAAAGTGTCTTCACATTTCCAAATGCCGCGAGAGCTTTGCGCCAGTCTGCACGATTCGGCGGTTGATTGTGCCACAGGGCTAATTCAATAGCAGTACTAGGATCCGGATACTCTAGAGTGAGATGCACCGCCTCTGAGAGTACCGGTCTGAGGACATCGAGAACATGCGCTGTAAATGCTACCTGCCGGTTGAGGTAAGGATCCTGGATACACAAGCACAAGGAATACATCCGGGACTTCGCATCAGGATACAACTCCACCGAAGCGTCCCATATATTGAATCGGAGCACTGCGCTGCTAAGCCAGCCAGTAAAGTTCTCCGTTATGATGATAAATTGTAAAAGGTGTGGGACGGAGAGCGTGCGCCGGTCAGTGAGGCAAATATAAAGCTTCTCGAGGAGAGGGGTGGTGGTGTGAGGAAGAAGCGCCTCTAAATAATCACTCTCGCCTTGGAAGGCAAACGAGCGAAGATTAGGAAGGGTGACGTGTATGGTGATCAACGGCTGTCCGCTAACGCCACTACCAGGGACGGGGACACTAAAATGAATCGCGAATGATTGTAGATGGTGCATTAAAGACAGCCGTTCGAGCAAGCGATTAGGACTGAAATCGGCGGATGGTTCGAAGGATTCGAGGGTGAGCGCGACTAGACCCGCTTCGGTGGTAAGTAGTGGAGATCGTATTGGCAAGGTAAAATCGGCCAGCATGAGGTACCGTAGGCGTGGAGCTCGAAACGTTATGGGAAGCGTCCACAGCTTGTCCCACTTAGTCGAGGGTGTGATACATAGGTATTCCAGCATCGGAAACTCATAGTCGATGGCCGCAATGAGCCTCTGCACATCCGAAACATGTACGCCAAGTCGGATACGGCGTACTCGATAAGGCTGCTGTACTAGTGCGATTAGTATCCCCGTTTCGTCGTTGTAGTTTGCAGGCTCTTTGTAATGATCGATGACGAGTGGAAGATGAGGGAGATGTGTGAGCATGTCTGCTACTGGTGTGCGATACGTGCAAAGAAGGCAAATATTAAGGTGGGATGCTGATCCGAATATGAGGAACCGCCATCTTTGGCAGACGTGGACGAGCTTGTACCACCAGCGTTCGCAGATCCATTCTCCCCCAAAGGTCTGTTCATTATTGGTTTTGTCTTCGCCAAAAGGGGTCGGACGATAGAGAAGAAAAATGTTGAGAAGTGAATCATCGTCAAGAATGTGGATGGATGACATTGAATAATAGGGGCTCGTGGGGAGGAAAGTACTCGAGCCTGGTCATGTGATTTAGCAGACAGCCAGCCTACAATTTGTCATGTTCTTCCATCCTCTCACCTCCCGCCGCCACCTCGACCTCAAAACCGTGCGCCAAAGTGGTACCCATCACTCCTTGCTTGGCCCACGTCAAGACGTCGCCCTCACTAACTTCGCCCCGCCCCATTTTCTCGTCGGCTACCTCTTGGATTGGGACGGTCCCGTTCGCATGGGATACTCGTAGTTACTTCTTTTGTACGCTCGTTTATTTCTTTTCTTTCCTAGTCTTTTTTACCCTACAGTACTACAGTACTATACGCCACCCGTTCGATGTCTCCAGCGACCAGCGGCGACCCTGCAGCTCGCCTGTATCAGCCGATGCTCTACACCCATCGCCGATGGCTACTGCACAGCCGGAACCAACCGTACTTGCTACCCGACTGTCACGAAACGCTACGATACGTTCTAAGTTGTTATAGGCACTTGTTTGAGGTCCTGAACATGTATATAAACCTCCCAAAAGGCTTCACGTAGGAAGCAGCTCGAGCCAGTATGACGCATAAACCCACTTCCTCTTCTCTCCTAGTGCGACTCCGAGTTTTCGCCTGCGCTTCTCGTTTCCTCTCATTTTCTCGCTTCTGAACGCTTTACCGCGCCACCATGCCAACTCGTGTTCAGAAATCCTCTTTCTCTTACCGCTGTTCTCGTTCAGTTCGGACGTTGCGCTCTTATTGTCAAAATCTATCAAACTCGACCTCGACATCCTATCTCTCCCCTCTTGGACCTCAACTCTGCCAAACTCACCAGAGCGTCGACTCATACCTTCGTGCTGACATCACGATAACCCTAGAGATTACGTACCGGGAAGGCTAGCTGGCTCTCTGTGCCACGAAATACGGGTTTGGGTACGGTGAACAGTCTATGTCTGTCGAGAATCTCGATGAACGAACTCGTTTTGAACGTCGCGGGAGTTTGCCGTATATGCCAATGAACCAGGATAAAGCAGTGACGTTGGCACAACACACCCAAACCCAGAACATGTATGACCCAGGACAAAACGTAAGTGAACTTGTACGTGGTATGAGGATCATGTGATATGGCTGAGGTCATGGTCAGAGAAACTAACTGTAAGGGAAAGATTGAAAATACGAGGCAAGAAACGAGGCTGTTACCGTCATCGTGGTGAGTGAGACTAAGGTAATAGTCAAAATGATAGAGTCTGGCACATCGTGCACATGAGCTGTGTACTATCTCGCACGATTTTAAATGCGAGGAGTTATAAAAACGGGGTTGGCATCATAGGGAGAATTGTATTGTCAGTGAATGGGAATCGTTCATAACGGACCAGGGTTACAGGGCAGCCTGCGTTTCTGCGAGCACCGATGAACGGGATAAATAGGTTGCTGGCATTGCTCCATCCATAACATTCGAGCTTGTTCAGCTCGGGTAACAGGTCTACGGATGGTTCTCCATTGTCCGATCGTAAAGAACGAGAGACTTCCCCGACGAGCGTGTTGGGCATAGAAAGTGTCTTCACATTTCCAAATGTCCCGAAAAGATTGCGCCAGTCTGAGGGATCCGTTCGATTGTACCACCCGAATGGTTTCGTACATTCCAGAGTCAAATGAACCACCTCAGAGAGTACCGGTCTGAGAACATCGAGAACTTGCGCTGCAAGTTCTACCTCCTTGTTGGGGTAAAAACTCTGAATGCGAAAACACAAGGAATACATCCGGGTTCCCACATCGGGATATAGCGCCACCCAACCACCCAGACCGACTCGGAACACAGCGCTGCGCAGCCCGCAAGTGAGGTTTCCTGTTGTGACAATGAATTGTAGGGTGTGCGGAATGGAGAGTGTGCGCTGCGCAACGAGGCTGATATACAGCTTCTCGAGGAGAGGGGTAGTGATGTGAGGAAGAAGCGCCTCCAAATAGGCACTTTTGCCTTCGAACCCAAACGACCGAAGATTAGGAAGGGTGACGTGTGTCATGATCAACGACTGTTCCCTAGCGTCATCATCAAAGCGGGGAGCATCAAAGTGAATCGCGAACGATTGGAGATGATGCATCAATGACAGCCGTTCGAGCAAGCCATTGGGGCTGAAATCGGCGGATGGGTCGGCGGATTTGAGGGTAAGCGTGGTGAGGCCCGCTCCAGTGGTAAGTAGTAGAGATCGTATTGGCAAGGTAAAACCGGCCAGTACGAGGTACCGTAGGCGTGGGGCTCGAAATCTCGTGGGAAGTATCCATTTTATTTTCGGCTCGGTCCTAGGCATGATACATAGGTATTCCAACATCGGAAACCTATCGTTTATGGCTTCAATGAACCTACACGTTTCGGCCATGCAGAGGCTCCGCATGTCCGAAATATGTACGCGAAGCCGGATACGGCGTACTCGATCACGCTGCTGTAGTGCGAGTAGCATCCCCGCTTCGTCCTCGAAGTTTGTAGGCTTTTTGTAATATTCCTCCAGGTGATCAATGACGAGTGGAAGAGGAGGGGAATGTGCGAGCATATCTGCTACCGGTGTGCGATATGTGCAAACAAGGCAAAGGTCGAGGTAGGATGCTGATCCGAATATGATGGAACGCCATCTTTGGCAGACGTGCGTGAACTTGTACCACCAGCGTTCGCGGACCCATTCTTCCTCAAATATCTGCTGATTATTGGTTTCGTCTTTGTCAAGATAGGTCAGACGAAAGAGATGAAACACGTTAAGCAGTGAATCATCGTCGAGAATGTGGATGGAGATAGATGACATTCAAGTTGATCGAGTCTGTGGAACACGTGGCAGTGGACGGCATTCAATTACCCTTTTGGAAACAGCCATGTTAAGTGAGAAATCAACCCACTTGTGGACTGATTTGGGATCAGAAGTTAGCCAAAGATAGGACAGAACCTAATTTACTGGGCGCTGAGGCCTAGTCTCGTTCCCAGACCCTTGTCGGAGATTTAATCGGAGCGGGAAAAATATGTGTCGAGGTCTCCTCCAGAAGACATTTTTGGCGCTCCTATTTAAAAGTCCGCGGAGGGTCTGGGAACGAGACACCACTCAGTCCCTCGGATTCCCTCCTCAGGTATTATCAGGCAAGTCACAGAAGTCAGGTGTCACCACCTCAACAGACCACACAGACCCAACGCACTTGGGAACATAGCTGGCTGTCTATGCCACCCCACGTGGCATGGTGAACACGGAAGTGGTACGTTTGTAGAATTTTGGCGATCTCATTCTCAACATTGCTAGTCTGCCTTCTAGACTCGGATGGGACGCAATGTATTTACCAATACATCAGGATGAAATATCAGAGCATACCCAAACTCAAACAGAATATGTATAGCCACGGAAAAGGCGACGTAAGTGGACACCGGGAGAACGGTATGAGGATCGGTGAGGTTATACCAACTGCACGAGAAATTTTGAAAATAGAGGTAAGGGGCGATGTGAAGTATACGCTCATGAGGGGGTCATCTATGCAGAGCAAGGTAGCAACTCTCTCACCATGTCCTGAGTAAAGCGACCATAATTGTGGTAGGAGAAGTAAATGATAGATTATTTTTTTTAGAGCTGTCTTCCAAGTATCGAAGTCGCACTTTGCGTTGCTACTTGTCATGCACACATTTCGCGATTTTAAACAGATAAGTAGTGTTAGAAGGGGGGTGGGATTTCAGGCCGGATCGTTTTCATTCCGTGTATCTGGATTGGGAAGTGTTCAAGACGGATCAGGGTTACAGGGCGGCCTGCGTTTTTGCGAGTATCGATGAACGCGGTGAATGCGTCGCTAGCATTGCCACTTCCATAACATTCGAGCTTGTTTAGCCGAGGTAACAGATCCACGCGTTGTTCGCCATCGTCCAATTGTAGAGAACGAGAGACTTCTGCAACGAGGCCGTTGTGCATAGAAAGTGTGGTCACATTTATAAATGGCCCGAGAACTTTGCGCCAGTCTGCGCGATCCGCTTGATTGTGCCAGTGGGTTGATTCAGTAATAGTAGTACCTGTCCGATACCAATCCTCCAGGGTGAGATGCACCACCTCTGAGAGTACCGGTCTGAGGACATCGAAGACATGCGCTGCAAATACTACCTGCCAGTCGAAGGGAGAATCTTGAATGGACAAACACAAGGAATACATCTGGGCCCCCACATCCGAGTCGGGATATAGCATCACTGAAGCGCTCAAGAGATTGAATCGTAGCACAGCGCTACTAAGCCCGCCAGTAAAGCACTCCGTTGTGATGATAAATTGCAGAAGGTGTGGAACGGAGAGAGCGCGCTCGTCAAAGAGGCCGACACGGAGCTTCTCGAGGAGAGGGGTAGTGACGTGGGGAATAAGCGCTTCCAAATAAGGACCTTCGCCTTGGAAGGCAAACGAGCGAAGATTAGGAAGGGTGACGTGTGTCATGACCAACAGCTGTCCGCGGGCGTCATTATCAGGGACGGGGAAAGAAAAGTTAATCGTGAGTGATTGCAAATGATGCATCAATGACAGTCGTTCGAGTAAGTCATCGGGGCTGAAATACGAGGGTGCGTGGATAGTGTCGAGCGTGAGGGTGACGAGGCCCGCTTCAGTAGTAAGTAGTGGAGATCGTATTGGAAGGACACAATCGGTCAGCATGAGGTACCGTAGGCGTGGAGCTCGAAATCCTGTGGGAAGTACCCACGTCTCGACCCGCTGAATCGTAGGCGTGATACATAGGTATTCCAGCATCGGAAACTCCTCGTCTATGGCCGCAATGAGCCACCGGATTTCCGGAGCTTGCATGATAAGCCGGATACGGCGTACCCGATCGCGCTGCTTTAGTGCGACCAGTATCCCCTCTTCTTCGGAGTTTGCAAGCTTTTTGTAATATTTCGGGAGGTGATCGATGATAATTGGAAGAGGAGGGGAATGTGCGAGCATGTCTGCTACTGGTGTGCGATACGTGCAAACAAGGCAAAGATTGAGGTGGGATGCTGATCCGAATACGAGGGACCGCCATCTTCGACAGACGTGCGCAGGCTTGTACCACCAGCGTTCGTGCCAACTTCGTGGACCGATTCTTCTGCAAAGATCTGGTGATCGTCGGTTTTCTCTTCATCAAAAACAATCAGACGATAGAGACGAAGCGTGTTGAGAAGTGAATCATCGTCGAGAATGTGGGCGGATGACATTGGATGAAATGCCGCCAACGATGCCCGAGTCTTACACGGCGGAGGGCAAGTACTGCCAGACTAGAATAAATACTTGTGGACAACCCAAATTGGGATGTGATCATGTGATTTGGCCAAGAACCTAAATCACCTGGCGGAGCTCTGTCGGACTCCTTGCCAGGCCGACGTCAAGACGTCGCTCTGAATCCTGAATAACTTCGCCGTGCCCCACGTTTTCAGTCAATCACCACTTGGATTGGACAGTCCCGCTTGCTTCGCGCTAACATCACGATGATCCTAGAGATTGTGTACTGGGAAGGGTAGCGTGCTCTCTGTGCCACGAGATACAGATGCCATATGTTGAACAGTCTATGTCTGTCGAGAATCTTGAGGACCTCATTTT
>Ga0209488_10002403_pt1 | contig 15374 bp, 14 predicted proteins | sample Rivendell_Oct201_8_FD_188349 | JGI IMG/M metagenome (GOLD analysis project Ga0209488, IMG submission 188349) | Vadose zone soil microbial communities from the Eel River Critical Zone Observatory, Northern California, USA -... | ecosystem: Environmental > Terrestrial > Soil > Vadose zone >... | reverse complement strand
GCGGCCTATCGGAATCGAACCGACACCTGAACCTTGGCAAGGTTCCGTACTACCACTATACTAAGGCCGCTCAACGACCTTCTTTTTATAGCATGACCGCATGGCAGCGACAAGCCTTCCCCGCCCATGCCGACCTAGAGCCAAACAGTCAACAGCCAGGAAAGATCAGGAGACCTGGGTGATCCGGGCGGACTTCACCACTGGCGAGCGGCGCTGGCGCTCCGCGAAGCGCGTGGCTTTATCCTTGTCCGTGTAGACACGCCCGAACTTTTCCCCGTCGGCATAATAAACACTGACGAGGAAATGATGATGTTTGCGGCGGCGATCTTTGCCGAAAGAAGTCTTGCCTCGAGTCCCAGGTTTTTTCGTCACACCTTTTGTCACGTTGGCCATCCTATCTGAACAGCATACGTACAGCACTATCTCAGGAGAGCGAGCGCCGCACAAGTACCAGAGAAGATAGTAACACGCGCTCTATTACAGCGGAAAAACGATTCACCGCGAATGTAGAGTCTTGCCTGACAGAGCCTAAGCCATGCTCCATATAACTTTAGCAACCCCAGCTTCCGTGAATTACTTGCACGAGAAAATACACTGTCCGGGTGTGAGAACGCCAGTCTCTTGCGGATTTACCTTACTTCAGTGTCGCTGCATCTAAGGATTGAGGGCATCCCCCTCGACAGCGTTCGAAGGGCTGGCAGGCCAATTTGCCCGAAAAATTGTTGCGCGCCATGAAACATTTTTCGGTTTTCTACGTCTTTACTAGTGAGGAGAAGCTAAGCTGAATGTGGCGGAGAAACATAATGACGATATCCGTTCCAAAACACCCGCCCCTTGTGGAAGATCTGCGAAACCATTCGCAGGAACAGATTGCTGAATTGCGCCAACTTCTTGCTGTGGGTGCGCCTTCGCGGCCAGACCCGCGCCGGCCTGGCTTTTATGAGATAGAAGGGCTTTCGAACACGTACTACGTGTTCAAGTATCCGACCGGCACGAAAGTGCTGCTGCTCGGCGTATGGGGACGCGACATCGATCCAGTAGCCGCCATAGTGGCGTGTTCCTGTCCGGCGGCATAAATCCCTTTTCGCCATACTCCTCTGAAAACAAGCAATCGAAAGAAAGCGCTTCGACTAGGTCGGGGCGCTTTCTTAGTCTTCATCCAACTCCAGCGCCACGGAGTTGATGCAATACCGCATCCCGGTGGGCTGCGGTCCATCATCGAAGACATGCCCGAGGTGGGCGTCGCACCGGCTGCACTTTACTTCCGTCCGCCGCATCCCAAGGCTTGTGTCGTTCTCCGCCTCGACGGCCTCTTCGCTCGCAGGGGCGTAGAAACTGGGCCACCCGGAGCCTGAGTGGAATTTTGTTTCAGAACGAAACAAGGGCTGGCCGCAGCAGACGCATTTGTAGGTTCCTGCCGTTTCGGTGTCCTCGTATTCGCCGGTAAAGGGCGGTTCCGTCCCCTTCTGCCTGGTTACAAAATATTGATTCTGCGTGAGTTGTTTCTTCCAACCCGCGTCGTCCTTGCGAACCTTCTCTCCCATGCCCCCTCCCTCTGATGGCTTTCGTTTCGGTGCATCCCGTGCATTATCAGATTCAGCGCGCTGGCTTGACGTTTCAGCCGCTACCACGAACAGTGGTTGTAGCGAGAGCCTGTCGCGAAAGTCCCCATGCCAGAAGGCCCCACTAAAGTGCATCCGGTTGAACGGCGGAGCTGCAGGGCGAAAATCGCCCGCCCGGTCCGCGTACGCCCCTCCGGCCCCAAGGATGATCACTTCGAAGACCTGCCGGTCAGTGTGAATGCATCCAAAGAAGGCATCTACTTTACCTCGCGCCGCAAATCGTACTACAAGGGCATGCGCGTTTTCGTCACTTTCCCCTTCAGTTCGCCCCACGATCCCATGAATTGCGAATATGTGGCCGAGGTCGTGCGTGTGGAGGAACTACCCAACGGCAAGTTTGGTGTGGCCGTAAGCCTAAAGATGTCGATGGATTACAGCGGCAGTGCCTCCCCGGGCTCCGTCGCTCGCGCCTGATCCTGCCGTTGACACACGGCCAATACTCCCTTATCTTGGTTCTTCGCAATGAACGGCACAAGCACAGCTATGGCGCACCACCATCATCACGGTCACAAGCCGCGCCGGCTGAGGTGTGCCTAGCGATTCGCTAAAAAGAGCACTCTTCAGCCCGCTGGCGCGACAAGCCCCAGCGGGATTTTTATTTCGGGCTCATTGTTTTCAGGAGACGACACCGTGGAGATCGATTTTCAGAAAAGCAGCGGGCTGGTGCCGGCCATCATCCAGGACGAGCTCACCGGCGACGTATTGATGCTCGGCTTCATGAATGCGGAGTCGCTCGCGGAGACGCGCCGCACTGGAGAAGCCGTGTTCTTCAGCCGCTCGCGAAACAAGCTCTGGAAAAAGGGCGAATCCAGCGGCCACGTTTTGCGGGTTCGCGAGATACGCGTGGATTGCGATGCCGATGCGCTTCTCCTGCGCGTCGAAGCGGCCGGGCCAGGAGTCTGCCATGAAGGTTACCGGAGCTGCTTCTTCCGAAGATTAGAGCCGGACGGAAACGCCAAGGTTGTCGCCGAACGCACGTTCGCGCCAGAAAAAGTTTACGGATCGGAGAAACTCGATGAGCCGGCTGAAGCTGGGAATCCCTAAAGGCAGCCTGCAGGACGCCACGCTGGATCTTTTTTCGCGGGCGGGCTGGAAGATCACGCTGGGCTCGCGGAGTTACGTTCCGGCGATTGACGACGCCGAAATCGAGTGTTTGCTGGTGCGCGCGCAGGAGATGGCGCGTTACGTCGAGTCCGGCGCGCTGGACGCGGGAATCACCGGCCACGACTGGGTGGTGGAAACCGGCGCGGCGGTGGATGAATTGTCGGAGCTGATCTACGCCAAACAGCGGCTGGCACGCGTCCGCTGGGTCCTGGCCGTGCCGGAAGACTCTGCCATTCGGGAACCGCGCCACCTGGAAGGAAAAGTGATCGCCACCGAGGTCGTACACATTACCGAAACTTATCTCGCGAAGCACGGCGTGAAGGCACGGGTGGAATTTTCCTGGGGCGCGACGGAAGTCAAAGTGCCGCAACTTGCCGACGCCATTGTGGAAGTGACGGAGACCGGTTCGTCGCTGCGCGCGAATCGCTTGCGCATCGTCGATACCGTGCTGGAGTCCGCGACGGTGTTCATCATGAACCGCGCCGCCGCGGCCGATTCCTGGAAGCGGGAAAAAGCGGAAAACCTGATTCTGATGCTGCAGGGCGCGATCGCTGCTGCGAGCAAAGTGGGCTTGCTCCTCAACGTCCATCGCGACAATCTTACGGCGGTTCTCGGCGTGCTCCCGGCGCTCAAGAAGCCGACCATCTCGGCTTTGAGCGACCCGGATTGGGTCGCTGTCAATACCATCATCGAAGAAGCGGTGGTGCGGCAGATTCTGCCAAAGCTAAAGGCTGCCAAGGCCCAGGGGATCGTCGAATACCCCCTGAACAAGATCGTGCTCTGATGCGCATTCTCAAGCTCATGCCTCGAATCGAGAAGTGGCTGCTCTCGCGCCGCGCACGGCGTGATGAGGAAGCGCATTCCGTCGCTTCCAAAATCGTCGCCGATGTGCGCAAACGCGGCGATGCCGCCCTTTTCGCCTGGACGAAAAAACTGGACAATTTGGATCTCGCGCGCGATGGCGTTTGGATTTCCCAGAAGGAAATACGATCGGCGGAACGGCGCGTCAGTTCCGAATTTCTGGGCGCTATTAAAAGAGCTACGAAAAATGTTCGCATCGTGGCCGAAAAACAGATCCCTCGCCCGTGGACGTTCGAAACCGAGCCGGGAGTCCGGATCAGCCAGCGCGTTTCTCCCATTGAATCAATCGGCTGCTACATTCCCGGGGGCCATTTTTCTCTCGTTTCAACACTCGTCATGACGGCTGTTCCGGCCAAGGTCGCCGGCGTTTCACGCATCGTTGCCGTCTGTCCCGGGCCGAATCCGGAATTGCTCGCAGCAGCGAGCCTGCTCGGCATCGGGGAGATCGCCCGAATCGGCGGCGCACAAGCAATCGCTGCCCTCGCATATGGCACAAAGTCGATTCCCCGCGTCGAGAAAATCTTCGGCCCGGGCAACAAGTACGTCACGGCGGCCAAACAACTCGTGAGCGGCGATTGCGGGATCGATCTGCCCGCGGGGCCGACCGAAGCGATTGTTCTGGCAGCAGCGGGCAACCCGCGCTGGATTGCCGCTGACCTGCTGGCGCAGGCCGAACACGCGCAAGACGCGGCAAGCTTTTTTGTCACCACTTCACGCTCACTGGCCCGCGAAGTTCAGCGCGAAATCCAATGGCAACTCGGCGAACTGCCTTTCGGCATGGCGCGCATATCCACCGACCATGCCGGTGCCATTCTAGTCGCCGATTCCCTCGACCAGGCTTGCGAATTCGTAAATCGATTTGCGCCGGAACATCTCAGCCTTCCGGAAAATGCCGAGAGCCTCCTTAAAAAAATCCATTCGGCCGGCACTGTCTTTCTCGGTCCGTGGGGGGCGCAGCCGCTAGGCGATTATGCTACCGGCAGCAACCACGTCCTCCCGACTGGCGGCTGGGCGCGCAAGCGCGGCGGCCTTTCGGCCACGGACTTTGTGAAGTGCATTAGCGTGCAAACCGTTACCCGCAGCGGTTTTCTTCGCCTCGCCGACACGGTCGAAACTCTGGCAGAATCCGAAGGCTTGATGGCCCACCGCCACGCCGTGAGGGTCCGCCGATGAACGTTCGCTTGCCGGTGCGCAAAGCGATTCTGAATCGCCGCACGTACGAGGCGCCCGCTGAAGGGCGATCCGATAAGATGCGCCTCGACTTCAACGAGAACACCTCGGGATGCTCTCCAGCGGTACGCCGCGCGCTGGCGCAACTCACCACCAAACAACTGGCGATGTACCCCGAATATCAAGCGCCAACGCGGCGCATCGCGCGCCACTTCGGTCTCCGGCCGGAAGAATTCATGCTCACCAATGGGGGTGACGACGCGCTGCGCGTTTTCTTCGACACTTTCGTCGATTCCGGCAGCAGCATCCTGATTTGCGAGCCCACCTTTCCGATGTACCGCTACTATGCGGAGATTTACGGCGCGCGAATTGCGGTGCTGCGCTACGGCAGCGAAATGGAATTTCCGCTCGGGGGCGTCATCGCCGCGCTGCGAAAAAAGCCGCGTGTTCTCTTCATCGCCAATCCCAATAATCCGACGGGCACTCTACTTCAAGAAGATGAATTGCGAAGAATCTTGAAAGCCGCCACGCACACCGCCGTCGTGATGGATGAAGCCTATGCGGAGTTTTCAGGGTTCACCGCGATGCCGTGGATTCGCAAGTATCCGCAGTTGTTCGTCGCGAAAACGTTTTCGAAAGTTGCGGGGCTCGCCGCCTTGCGCCTCGGCGCGGTGATCGCCTGCAAAGATTCGCTCGGACTCGTACGCCGCGCCATGCCGCCCTTCCCTGTCAATCTCGCCGCCCTGGTGGCGGCGGAAGCAGCGCTGAACGACCGGGCCGCGATGCAGCGTTACGTGCGCGGCGTGAAACGGCTGCGCGCGTGGTTCGCGGCAGAATTGGAAAAGCTTGGCGTGAAAACCTACCGCAGCGCCGGAAATTTTCTTCTGGCGAATTTCGGACCAGGCGGGCCAGCGCTTTTTCAGAAACTGGAGAAGCAAGGAATTCTGCTCCGCGAGCGCAGCAAGGACATCGGGCCGGGGTTTGTTCGCATAACCATTGGAACGCAATCCGAGATGCGGCGGTTGCTGAAAACAATTCGAAAGGAATAGAAGACTCCGGCTTGAATTTCAACGGCAAAGAGAAACTAACCATGCCACGCACAGCAACGATTCATCGCAAGACAAACGAGACGGATATCCGCCTGAAGCTAAATCTGGATGGACGCGGAAAGGCGCGCATCGCCACGGGAATTCGCTTTTTCGACCACATGCTCGAACTGGTGGCGCGCCACGGCGCGTTTGATCTCGAAGTGGACGCACGCGGCGATCTCGATGTGGACCAGCATCACACGGTCGAAGATGTCGGCATCACGCTCGGCGAGGCGGTGCAGAAAGCTCTCAGCTCCAAGCGCGGCATTTTGCGTGCCGGCTATTTCCTGATGCCCATGGACGAAACACTCGCTGCTGCCGCTGTGGACCTTGGTGGAAGGCCTTACTGCGTCGTGAAGGCGAAGATTGCGGCCAAACGCGTTGGCGATTTCCAGATAGAACTGATGGAAGATTTTTTCCAGGGATTTGCGCAATCGGCCAAAGCCAATGTCCATCTGCGCGCACTGTATGGGCGCTCCTCGCATCATCAAGTCGAGGCCATCTTCAAGGCGTTTGCGCGCGCGCTACGTTTCGCCGTCTCTCGTGACAAGCGCCTCCGCCAGGTCTTGCCCAGCACCAAAGGACTGCTATGAAAGTGACCATCCTTGACTATGGCGCCGGTAATGTTCCCTCCGTCGAGCGCGCTCTCCAGCGCCTCGGAGCAGAATCGTTGCGAACCGGCTCGCCCGAATGCATTTCCAACGCGGACGCGCTGCTTCTCCCCGGCGTCGGACACTACGCGGCTCTCGTTCGTGCCCTCGACGAAAAAAAACTCCGCGCACCTCTTGTCGACGCCATCCATCGCGGTGTCCCTTTCCTGGGAATCTGCCTGGGCCTCCAGGTCTTGTTCAAGTCGAGCGAAGAAGCTTCACAACTCCAAGGATTGAATCTCCTTCCTGGAATCGTCAGCGCCTTACCGCCGGGCGTGAAGCTGCCTCACATGGGCTGGAATCAGCTTGAAAAGAAGCGCGAGTCTTCCCTGCTCGCAGGCATTGACGCCGGAGGTTATTTTTATTTTGCACACTCCTACGCAGCGCTCGATTCGAATGGCGAGGCAGCCGCCACATGCTCCCACGGCGCGGAATTCGCGGCCGTCATCGAGCAGAAGAATATCTATGCCGTGCAGTTCCATCCGGAAAAAAGCGGCGACGCCGGCGCGCGCGTGCTGCGGAATTTCCTGGGGCTCGCGGCATGAGCCTCGCGCACCGTATCATTTCCTGCCTCGATACCGACGGCGAGCGCGTCGTCAAGGGAGTCAACTTCGTCGGGCTGCGCGATGCCGGCGATCCCGTCGCGCTAGCCGCGCGTTATAACGCCGAAGGCGCCGACGAACTGGTGGTGCTCGATATCGCTGCTTCCCGCGACCGCCGGCCCACCTTCCTCGAAACCATCCGCCGCGTCGCCGCGGAATTGGCCATCCCGCTCACCGCGGGCGGTGGCATTCGAACGCTTGAGGACGGCCGCGCCGTGGTGCGCGCGGGCGCGGACAAAGTCACCGTAAACACCGGCGCGGTGGAGCGGCCCGAACTCATTTCCGAATTATCACGGGAGTTCGGCGCACAAGCCATCGTCCTGGCGATTGATGCAAAGCGTGCGGGCGATTATTGGGATGTCATGGTTCGCGGCGGACGGGAATCCGCATCGCGCGATGCAATCGACTGGGCGCGGATGGGAGTCGCAGCGGGTGCCGGTGAAATTCTGCTCACTTCGGTGGATCGCGATGGCACGCGGAGCGGTTTCGACGTGGCGCTGACTGCGGCAATCTCAAGAGCCGTAACTGTCCCGGTAATTGCCTCTGGTGGCGCCAAATCACCAGAGCATTTTGTCGAAATCTTCCAGGAAGGTGCCGCGGATGCGGCGCTGGCAGCGTCGATCTTTCACGATGAAGTGCAATCCATTCGAACGCTGAAGCAATTCCTGGCGGCTCGCGGTGTCGAGGTGCGTTTGCCGTGCTGATTCCGTGCATCGATCTGCAAGGCGGGCAGGCGGTTCAGTTGGTTCACGGGCGGAAATGTGAGCTTGCCGTGGCCGACGTCTTCGGCCTTCTGAAGAAATTCAAGATTCATCCGTGGTTACACGTCATCGACCTGGATGCCGCCATGGGAAAAGGCAAAAACGACGCGCTCGTTCGCGAGCTTTGCGCCAGGGCGTGGAAAGATTTCGGAATGAAGGTGCGCGTCGGCGGAGGGATTCGAACCGTTTCTCGCGCAAAACAAATTACCGGATGGGGTGCGAGCCAGATCATTGTTGGGAGCGCCGTTTTCCGAGGCGGAAAAGTGAACACTGGATTTCTGCGCCGGCTCGCAAGAAGAGTTCGTCGAAAACAAATCATCATCGCGCTCGATACCGCCCGCGGAAAAATCACCATTCACGGCTGGCGCAAGCGACTCGCGCTTCAGGCGGAACAAGCAATGTCGCGGCTCGAACCTTTCTGCGCTGGTTTCTTGTGCACCGACGTGGACCGCGAAGGCACCATGACCGGCGCAAACCTCGAATGGTTTCGCAGTCTGCGCGAGGCAACCTCCCATCCGATCATCGCCGCGGGCGGTATCAAAACGCGGCGCGAAATTGCTGCACTGGAAAAGATTGGAATGGATGCCGCGGTCGGCATGGCGATGTACAAAAACCGGCTACGCTGATTGGCGCGCTCAATCCTCGTCTCGTCTTCTCCCAAGCCGGTGACTCGGCAAGCGCATTCCGCCGCGTCAGCGCAGATACGCGTCGGTGATGTACTGCTGCACCATGCGTTGCGTGTTGAAGAACGAGCCGTTGATGGCGATGGCGTGCTGCATGACTTCCAGGAATTTTCCGCGATCGTTGTAGTACATGGGAAGAATCACACTTTCGAGCTTGTTATAAAGCGATTCGGCTTCAGCCGTGTTGTCGGTCGGAGAGTTGCCGGCAGCGCTGCGACGCGACTCGCCGATGCACCAGCCGGTGACACCCTCGATGTGGCCTTCCACCCACCAGCCATCGAGAATGCTCAGGCTCGGCACACCATTTAGCGCGGCCTTCATTCCGCTAGTGCCGGAAGCCTCAAGAGGAAACTGCGGCGTATTCAGCCAAAGGTCCACTCCGGAAGTTATCTTTAGGCCGAGATCAAGATTGTAATCCTCGAGGAAAACCACGTGCACCGTTTTCCGCAGCGCTTTTTTGGCATGGAATATCCGGCGAATAATGTCTTTCCCGCCGCCATCATTCGGATGCGCCTTGCCGGCATAAATAATCTGGAACTGGCCGGAGTTCTTGGCAATCTGCCGGAGACGATCGAGATCGGCCAGGATCAGGTCGGCGCGCTTGTATCCTGTTGCGCGGCGCGCGAAACCGATCGTGAAAGCCTCCGGCTCAAGCTTGAGGCCAGTCTTCTTGCGCACCGTCTCGAGCAAATCGAACTTGGCGATCAGATGAGCCGCCCAAACTTCTTCCGCGGGCAAGCCCAGCGCGCTGCGCAAACTGTAATTGTCTTCACGCCACGAAGGAATATAGCGGTCAAAGAGTTGTTGAAAGGGAGGCGAAGTCCACGTCCCGGCGTGCACGCCGTTGGTGATAGCCTCGATCGCCGCTTCCGGAAACATCTGGCGCGAAGTTTCGCCGTGCTGCTTGGCAACGCCGTTGACGTAGGTGCTCAGGCTCAGCGCCAGTTGCGTCAGGTTAAGGGTTGCGCCACGGCGCGCTGCTTCCTGCAAGTCCGGGAAATTCTGCCCCGCCTGCAAGACGCGCTTCAGCAAATCCGCGGTAGGAGCATCTTTCAAATCGAGAAACTCCGTCTGGCCGGGAAATACCCGCGTGAGATATTCCATCGGGAAGCGATCGTGTCCCGCGGGTACCGGCGTATGCGTGGTGAAGACGCACTTGCTGCGGACCTTCTCGATGTCCTCGTTGCGGATGGATGCGCGCCCGGCTTTCATCGCCTCGTCGTAGAGCAATTGCAGCGCCAGCAGCGCCGCGTGGCCTTCGTTCATGTGATAGCGCGTGAGGTCGTTGTAGCCGAGCGCGCCGAGCATGCGCACGCCCCCGATTCCCAGCACGACTTCCTGGCACAAACGGTAGTAGGAATCGCCGCCATACAGCGCGCCAGTTAGATTGCGGTCGGCGTCGGCATTTGAAGGGATGTCGGCGTCGAGAAAATAAATGGGCACTTCGAACCCGCGCACCCCTTTTGCAGAATATCGCCAACACCGGAGGTCAACGCGGCGATTTTCAATCGAGACGCTGGCTCGGGCGGGCTCCTCCGTCAAAAAGTCTTCCACGCGCCACTCGACCGGCTCCTCGGTTTGCGAGCCGTCTTCGGCGAGGCGCTGCGTGAAGTATCCCTTGCGGTAAAGCAGGGAGACGGCCACCATGGGCAGGCGCAGGTCGGCGGCGGCGCGAATCGTGTCGCCCGCAAGCACACCCAGCCCGCCGCTGTAGCTGGGCATGGCGTTCTCCAGCGCAATCTCCATCGAAAAATAAGCGATAAATCGTTTTACTGAATTGACCGGGCTTGCCATATCACACGCTTCTCATTCGGGCGCGGGCAACCGCCACCGTGTGGAATATCACGCAACTATAAACCTTAGATTGTCAGGGATTCGCGGCCCCCGAGCAAGTGCCACGGAAGCGGGGTGTGTCCATTCTTCTTTGTCCGGCGCTCAATCGTAACCCCGAAAAACAAAAAGGGGCGCCGAAGCGCCCCTCCTCGGTTGAATTGCGCTTGTGACTTGCAGCGCCTTGGTTAGAATTCGAGGCGCACGGATAGCTGCGCCTGGCGAGGATCGCCCACGCCCAGGCGCAGGAACCCGTTGAAATCAAAGAGAGCAGGAGTGCTTAACGGATTTACGTTGTTCTTGTTGTTGAAGGTGTTGAACATCTCGATGGTCGGGATCAGGGAAAAGCGCTCGCGGAATTTGAAGGCGCGCTGCAATCTCCAATCAAACGAGAAGAAGCCATTGTCCTTGCGGATGCTGTTGCGGCCACGGTCCACGCCATTCAGGACGCGGGGTTCTGGCGTGATGGGCTGCGCCGTGTGCGCCTGCATGCGGACGTTGGCCAGAAAGTGCCACGGCAGGTCGGCATAAGTATAGAAGTTGAATTTATGCTTCGAATCGCGAGCGGAAAGCGCATAATCCTTGGCAAGATCGAAACGGTTGAATGTGAGGTCATCGAAGGGATCGCGCTCGTTCGAGTCGTCGTCCAGGTCTTCCGACCAGGTGTAGTTCGCCTCCATCTGGTAATGCTGGCTAAGACGCTTGCGCACTCCAATGGTTCCGCCGCGATAGAGTGACTTGCCCAGGCTCCTTGCGACGAACACATCGCCCAGTTGCGGTCCGAATATACCCCCACTGGGATAGAACATCGCGTCGCCGGTTCCAGGGATGAACACTTGGACGGTATTCGAAATCGCGCAGCATATCGGTGTGCCCGAACCGTTGTTGATATTGAGGAATCGCGTCAGGTGCACGCCCTTGCTAACGGTGAAGTCGACGTAACCCGCCCAGCCCCCCGCAATTTCCTGTTCGTACCCCACATTCGTTGTGTAGATCCGCGGATTCGCGTAGTCCTTGCTGAACACGCGCACGCCTGTAAAGCACGGAAACGGATTCACGGGCGTGCCCAAGGTGCAGGACGCAGTCCCAGGTGTAACGGGGAATGCGTTTGGCCAGACCGGGCCGCCGCCGAATGCTGAGATAGTAAAAATGGAGCCCTGCTGCACCCCGTTGTCGGTGATGGAGCCCACCTGCGTGAGCATGTTCTGGCGTCCGTTGTAGATGCCGTAGCTCCCCCGCAGGACGGACTTGTGGTTATTCAGGATGTCCCACGCGAAACCGACTCGCGGCTGGAACTCTTTCTTTTGGCTGTGAAGAGTTCCGTCCGATGGGAAGAGCGGGTTGCTCAGAAATATGGCGTAGGCGGTCTTGCTCGGTGGCGTAACTACGCCCGGAAAAATCTGTGCTTCCCAGCGAAGCCCATAACTCAAACTCAGGTTAGGCAGAATTTGCCATTTGTCCTGTGCAAAGAGTGCGTAGTCTTGGTTGTTGATGCTGGAGGCTCCGGGTTTGATATTGATCAAACCAGACGGTACGCCACCCTGGAGGTAGAAGATAAGCGGCCCGCCAACACTACTGCCGGCTGCGCATGTTTGTCCTTTGTCCTGGGTGATCCAGCCCGTGAACGTTCCTGTGCTTGTAAGACATTCGCCGACCGTCGGACCAAACCCTCCCGCGGCATCGGGAGAGGCATACCGCAGAAAACCAACGACGCTGTCGAAGATATACCGTCCGGTGAAGAATCCACGGAAAACTTGGGTGTTGTTAGTATGCAGCCAGTCACCGCCAAGCTTGAAATTATGCTTTCCATGGATGATTGTGAAATTGTCGCGAAGCTGCGTGCGCCAAATCGTCTCGTCAACGGTAGGTTCGAGAAAGAAGGGAGCCCCGAAACGGAACGTGGGCCCGAATCCGATGCCTGTGTCCGCCGGGATCTTGGATGGAGTGGCCGCTCGCGGCCTTACCTCGCGCTGGTAGCTGAAATGAGCTTCGTTCAGCTTAGTGGGGGATACGGTCGTAAAGTGATTCACGTTGATGACGTTAATTTTCGACGGTCCTTCGATGCCGTTTGCAGAGTTGCCGTAGGTCGGCACGTCGAACGTTTGGTTGGTATTCTTCGAGTAGTCAAAATTATAAGAAACAGCGAACTGGTTTGTAGGGTTGACATTCCAGTCGAAGCGGCCGAGCGCCGCCGAGTTACGAATGGGATGCTTTACCGGTTGTCCATCGTCCTGCCCTACGCCGTTCTTCAAGAAGTTCAAGAGGGCCACCCTCTGGCATTCGCCGCTGGCGTTAATAACCGCATCATTGACCCCCACCACTGGACTTGCCACCGAACAAGCAGCTCCGAGAGGCGCGCTCAGATTGGCACGGGTCAGGTTGGCAAGAATTTGTTCAAACGCTCCGAAAATGAAAATTTTGTCCTTGACGATAGGCCCGCCAATCGTTCCCCCAAATTGATTGCGGCGAAAGTCCTTGAGCGGTTTGCCATCCGAGGTGGCTGCTGCCAGCGATTCCGTGCGGAAATATTCGAAGCCGCTTCCGTGGATTTCATTTGTTCCGGACTTGGTAATGACGTTGACGACGCCACCAGCAGTGCGCCCGAATTCGGCGCTTGCCCCGCTTGCGATGACCTGAAATTCCTTGACCGCGTCCAGTGTGATATCAATCGCCGCGCGCTGCCCGCCGAGCTGCTCGCCGAAGAAGCCGTTGTTGTAGTCGCCACCATCGAGACTGATGTTATTGAAGATGCCGCGCTGTCCGTTAAAGTTGATCTCGTCTCCATCCGGCCCCTGCGTTATGGCCACTCCTGGCGTCAATGTCAGCAAGTCTTCAAACTTGCGCCCCAGCACCGGTGTCGCGCTGACCGTGAGCTCGTTCAAGGTCGAGGACGATTCCGTTTTTGTCGTCTCGATGACTGGCACATCTGTGACGACGATTTGCTGAGAAACGGAAGAAACTTTCATTGTGACGGGGATAGCAAGGGTCTGGCCAACAGTCAAGTTCACGTTCTGCTGCAGAACTGTGGCAAATCCCGATTTGCTTATCGTGAGCGTATAGCGGCCCGGGGCAAGACTTAGAAAGGCGAAATGACCATCCGCGTTGGTGGTATCCGTCTGAACGAAATTGGTCGCTAAATTCTTTGCTTCGACGGTCGCGCCCGCGACGCTTCCACCTTTTTCATCGAGAACATCTCCCTGGACGGTTCCCGCCGAGATCTGCGACTGTCCCCACCCCGACAAGGCAAGCCCCAGCGCGAGTGTTAAGACAAAGAACGCACACAACAGTTTTCTCATTTTTTCTCCCCCAGACATTACAACCCCGATTCGAACGAGCCAAGGAATTCCTCATAAGGTTAAGGCGGCTCGCAAAACAAATGCTGCGAGGGAGTTTATGCCGAGACGGTCCAAAAGCACAAGGGTTGTGCCTGTGGAAACCTTCCCGGCTTCGAACCAAGTTTTGGATGCAATTCATCAGTTTACGGAAATGCACCCTGGGATGTTGGAGGATGGCGGAACGTGATGTCAGCTAGAGTCGCGGGCGGTGGAAACAATTCTCGATGGGATTCACGCCGTGAAAATAACGGATGCGCGCGGGGCTTGGTCGCGCAGCTCGAGCTTCCCGCAATCGGCGCGGCAGAAAACATCGCGAATCCCCTCCGGTTTTCAAGAACGCCAGTGAGTTACCGCTTGCCACTCCCGTTGCTGGGCAAACAGACGAGCGAGATTCTGCAAAGCTTGGGGCATTCGGCCGAAGTGGTCCTAGGGATGGCAGCTGAGTCCACGACTCAAGGCTGGCCAAGCCCCGCCAACTGGCAGGGACCTCGTGGCGGGGGCGGATCCAGAGGGGGGTACGAGTCTGTGTGGCAACTAGGCTTGACGCCGCCCCTATACTGGCGGGAGAGGAGGAGCGCGGGATGGCCAATTTTCTGGAGTACAACCCGGAGCAAGCCTATTTGCTGCCACCAACCGTGAGGGAAGTGCTGGGAGAAGGGCATCTTTGCTTTTTCGTGCGTGGCGCGGTGGAGAAGCTGGATTTGCAGGAGTTTGAAGCGGGCTATAGCGACGAAGGGCATCCGGCCTATCATCCGGCGCTGCTGCTGAAGGTGTGGCTGTATGCCTATGCGCTGGGGATGACCAGCTCGCGGCGGCTGGAGCAGCGCATCCGAGAAGATTTGGCGTTTCGCTATTTGGCGGGAGGGGCGCGGCCAGGTTTTTGGGCGCTGAATGAATTTCGCAAGCGGCATGGTCGAGCGATGAACGACATCTTCACGCAGGTGGTAGAGCTGGCGCGCTCGCTGGGTCTGGGGAAGCTGGGACACGTAGCCATCGATTCCACGCGCATTGCGGCGAACGCGGCAACTGGCGCCACAGAGACCCTGGAAAAGCTGCGAGCGGAACGAGCCAAGATCCGCAAGAACATTCGGCGGTGGCAGCAACAGTGCGCGAGTGAAGATCCCAATGAAGGAGCTGGGCTGGAGGTGGCGCGCGCGGCGATGGAGAAGCTCGAAGGACAGCTTCGGGAGATTCCCGTGCGGCTGCAGCGGCTGAAGAAGTCCGGAATGCGGAAGCTTTCGCGCACCGACGCAGACAGCCGCTTTCTGCCGGATCGCCGGGGATTCACGCTGGGCTACACCGCGACGCTGGCAGTGAGCGACGATCATTTGATCGTGGCCCAACAGGTCAGCCGGGAGCTGAACGACAACGGGTTGCTGGTGCCGATGGTAGACCGGGTGCAACGCGAGTGTGGCGAGCCGCCGGGACAAGTGAGTGCGGACAGCGGCTTTTTCTCTCTGCACAACCTGGAAGTGATGGAAGAACGCGGCATCGATGCGTATGTGCCGGACAGCAACATGGCTTGTATTTTGCATCATGGCGGAATTCTGAAACAACCTACGCGTCATCCGGCCCTTCTTCGCATGCGCAGCAAGTTAGCCTCGACGGCCGGACGGGCGTTATACCGGCGGCGAAAAGCACTGGCCGAACCGGTCATCGGAATTTTGA
>Ga0209488_10002402_pt1 | contig 15376 bp, 9 predicted proteins | sample Rivendell_Oct201_8_FD_188349 | JGI IMG/M metagenome (GOLD analysis project Ga0209488, IMG submission 188349) | Vadose zone soil microbial communities from the Eel River Critical Zone Observatory, Northern California, USA -... | ecosystem: Environmental > Terrestrial > Soil > Vadose zone >... | reverse complement strand
CCGCGTGGACCCAGCCCGCTCGCACGCCGGGGCAGAAGAGGTGGAACGAGTCCATCGAGATCGGCACGTACGCCCTGGCCTCGGCCGTAGCCTCGCCGTCGAAGCCTCCGTACTCGGGAACGAGGGCGGCATAGACGTGCAGGCAGGCATCAAGGAAAGCGGGATGGAGCCGGTAAGGCTCCACGGGCAGGTCCACCGGGAGGGCGATCCGGGCCCACGCCTCGTCGGCGTGGCGCCAGAGGCCGCGGATGCCCTGGAAGGCCGGACCATAGGACAGACCGGCCGCATCGAGGAAGCGGTAAAAGCGATCCGGCGGAACCTCCCGGCTGCTCGATCCCCGCGGACGGGGCTGCAAGGGGGTCGGATCGGCGGGGTCCGGGTCGTCATGCACGGTGCCGGTGACGTTGAGTTGCCAGGGGGCCGACTCCGCGGACCCGGTGCTCTGCACCCGGAAAGTCGCGCGGCTGCCCGAGGGCTCGAGGTCGAGATGGACCCACACCGGCTCATCCGCCGGGATCGTCAGGGCGGCCTCGTACAGGAAATCGCGGATCACCGGCTGCGAGAATCCAAGTGCCTCGATCGCCGCGGCCGTCACCGTCTCCAGGACCGCGGTCGTGGGAAGCACGACCCGCCGGAAGACGCGGTGATCGCGGAGGAAGGCGAGCCGGTCGAGGTCGAAGAGGGCCTCGAAGTGTGACGCGCCGTCGCCGAGCGGCTCGCCCAGCAGCGGATGAGGTCCATGGGCGGACGCCGGGTCGGCGAGGACCGGCGCCGCTCGAGGGGCGCGGCGGGGATCGAGCCACCAACGTTGCCGGCGAAACGTGCTGGTCGGGAGGCTCACGCGCCGACCGCTCTCGCCCTCGAGCGCGTGCCAGTCGACCGGGTGACCCCGGAGATAGAGATGCCGGACCGCCTCGAGCAGGCTCGACCAGTCGCTGCCGTCGCGGGTCAGCGAGGACAGCCAGACGCTCGCGGCTCTCGCATCGGGCGCCTCGATGCAGCGCCGGGCCAGGCCGGTCAGCGTCCCGCCGGGCCCGAGCTCCAGGAAGGCTCCCGGATCCCGCGCGACGGTCTCGACGGCGGCCCGGAACTGCACCGGCGACCGGATCTGATCGCGCCAGTAGCCGGCGTCGGGCGGCCCGCTCATCTCGCGTCCGGTGAGGGTTGAGATCCACCGGATGCGCGGGCGCTCGAAGGCGACGGTGGCCGCGAACTCCTCGAACCGGTCCAGCATCGGGTCCATCAGCGGCGAGTGGAACGCGTGCGAGGTGGCGAGCGTGGCGACCGGCACGTCGCGCTCGCGGAGGCGCTCGGCGAGGAGGGTGAGGGCGGCGGCGCTCCCGGAGGCCACGACCCGGTCCGGTGCGTTGATTGCGGCCAGGGTCAGATCCTCTCGTCCATCCGGCCACGCCGCCAGGACGGTCTCGAGGTCGCCGCCGATCGACACCATCCCACCGTCGGGGGCCAGGTCTTCCATCAACCGGGCGCGGGTGGCGACGAGCCGGACCGCGTCCTCCAGGGAGCAGACCCCGGCGGTCACCGCGGCCGCGAATTCGCCGACGCTGTGCCCGATGACCGCATCCGGGGTGACGCCCCAGCTGCGCCAGAGCTCCACCAGGGCGACCTGCAGGGAGAAGAGCGCGGGCTGGGCGAACCGCGTGCCGTGCAGCCGCGGCTCGTCGTCCGCGAAGAGAGCCTCCGCGACCGGAATCCCGGCGGCCAGGAACAGCGAGAAGCATCGGTCCATGGCGTCCCGGAACCGGGGCTCAGCGCGGTAAACGGCTTCGCCCATCCTGGCGTACTGGGAGCCCTGACCGGAGAAGAGGAACACGACGGGCCCGCGGGGCCCCGCCTCGACGGCCCCGTCCGGCGGGTGGGGGGCCCGGAGGAACCGGTCGAGCTCGGCCAGCATCTCGTGCCGGTCGCGACCGACTGCGGCGAACCGCCGAGGGAAGTGATGGCGTCCGCGGTTCGCGGAGAAGCACACGTCGGGCAGCCCGAGCGAGTCGTCGGATGCGAGCGCGTCGCGCACCTTCGCGACCTGATCGAGCAGCGCGTCCTCCGTCCGGGCGGACACCGTCAGGATCGAGACCGGGCGCGCCCCGTGTGGCGTGGGCGCGCGAGGGGGCGCCTCCTCCAGCACCACGAATGCGTTGGTGCCGCCCATGCCGACCGAATTCACGCCCACGCGGCGCGGGGCGCCGGCCCGCTCGAAGGGGCGGGCGCACGTGTTGACCGAGAAGGGCGAGCGCTCGAGAAGGGTCCGCGGGTTGGGAGTGTCAAAATGCAGGCTGGGCGGGATCATCCCGTGCTTCAGGACGAGCGCGGCCTTGATGAGGCCGGCCATGCCCGCGCATTGCTCGAGGTGGCCGACGTTCGACTTCACCGACCCGATCATGCAGGCCCCCACCCGCGATTCTCCCGGGCCGAAGGCTCGGGTCAGCGCCTGGATCTCGACCGGGTCGCCGAGGGTAGTAGCGGTGCCGTGGCATTCCACGTACCCGACGGAGTCCGGGGCCACGCGAGCGATCGCCATCGCCTCCCGGGCCGCCCGCGTCTGGCCGGTCGCGGTGGATGCCGTGTAGCTGACTTTCTGCGCCCCGTCGTTGTTGACCGCGGCCCCCTTGATGACCGCATAGACATGGTCGCCGCTCGCAAGAGCCGCCTCGAGGGGCCTGAGCAGGAGCGCGCCGACCCCGCTGCCGAACAGAGTTCCAGTGGCCGCGGCGTCGAAGGGCCGGCAGTGCCCATCCTGGGAGTAGATGCTTCCCGGCTCCGCGAGGTAGCCGCGCAGATGCGGGACCCGGACCACGGAGGCGCCGGCCAGGGCCAGATCGGCCTCTCCGTCGAGCAGGCCGCGACAGGCCAGGTGCACCGCGAGCAGCGATGTCGAGCAGGCGCTCTGGACGTTGACGCTGGGCCCCGTCAGGTCGAGCTTGAACGAGACCCGGGAGCACAGGAAGTCGCGGTCGTTGCCGAGATGGCCGAGGTCGCCGGTCTGGCCTCGCAGGTCCGGATGATCGACCCGGACCAGATAACTCGAGACGAGACCGCCCGCGCCCGCGTACACCCCCACTCGTCCCTTCGGCCCCCGGGGATCGTAGCCGGCGTCCTCGAAGGCTTCCCAGGCAACCTCGAGGAACAGGCGCTGCTGAGGATCCATGAGCCGCGCCTCCCGCGGCGAGTAGCCGAAGAACGCCGCGTCGAACGCGTCGTGGCCTTCCAGCATCGGAGCTGCCTTGACGTAGTGGGGATGGCTCTGGAGGGTGGGGTCCTCTCCGGCGGCCCGCAGCTCCTCGTCCGAGAAGAAGGTGATCGATTCGACCCCCCGCACGAGGTTGTCCCAGAATGCCCGCGGGTGGGAGGCGCCGGGGAAGCGGCACGCCATGCCGATGATGGCGATGTTCCACGGGTCGGTAGCCTGGGTCACGAGCTGCCTTGGGACGCGGGCGCTATGCCGCGTTGATGAATTCCCGGTAGACCCGGCAGAGATCGCCGACGGTTCGCACCTCGGTGATCGTGCTGGCCTCCAAGAAGGGATCGATCCTCCATCGGCGCTCCAGCTTGGCGACCAGCGCGGCGAGGTCGAGCGAGGTCAATCCGGTGGACATGAGCTCGTCGTCCTCGTGGAAGGGGGGAATCGGCTTCGAGGCCCGCTCCAGCAACTCGACGATCGTGTGGCGGATGGTCTCCCGGATCTCGGTATCGGATGGCCGGTCGGTCAGCAGGTGACGCCTCCGTCGACGACGAGGGTGTGCCCGGTGATGAAAGATGCGGCGGGGGAGATCAGGAACATCGCGGCCGCGGCCATCTCGTCCACCCGGCCGAGGCGCTGCAGGGGGGTCGCGCGCACGAGCTTCTGCACCTGGCGCTCCGTCAGGCCGCTCACCATCTCGCTCTCGAAGTAGCCGGGCGCCAGCGAGTTGACGCGGATGTTCCGGGGGCCAAGCTCGCGGGCCAGGGCCCGGGTAAACCCGTCGAGCGCCGCCTTGGTGGCGCTGTAGACCGCCACCCCCGAGTTGCCGCGCAGAGCATTCACCGACGAGACGTTGAGGATGCAGCCGGCCGCCCTCGACACCATGAACGGCGTGCACAGACGGGTCAGGAGGAGGTTGGTGCGCAGGTTGACGGCGAGAGTCTCGTCGAGGTCACCCAGTCGCATCAGGGGAAAGAGCCCGAACCGCCCGATCGACACGTTGTTGATCAGCACGTCGATGCCGCCGTACCGCTGGGCGACCGCGTCCACGAAGCCTCGGACACCGTCGTCGTCGCGGGCGTCGAGCGGCACCCAGTGGAAGCGAGCGCCTTCCGGGTCTCGCCGCCGCTCGTCCTCGACGAACGCGGTGACCGACCGGCTGAAGGTGGCCACCAAGTATCCGTGGTCCAGGCAGCGCCGCGCGACGGCCGCGCCGAGGCCGCGGCTCCCGCCGCTGATCAGCACGCGCGGCTGTTCCATCACCGGGCCGTCCCGGGCTCCGCCGGGGTCTCGGACGGGCGCGCCGGGGGAGCGTCCACCGGACCGGGGCGAACCTTCTTGAAGCGCGCTCCATGATGGTCGTGCTCGACGATCTCGACGACGACCGGAATCTTGTGGGCGGCGAGACGGCCGCGGCAGAAGTGGTGGATGCGCCGCTCGAGGGACTCCGGGTCCTCGGGCTGGGCGAGAGAGACGCGGGCCGCCACCGACGCGGCGCAGCGTCAGGTACCCGTCATCGGTGATGTTGCCGACGGCGTAGCCGACTTCATCGAGCGAGCAATTCAGCAGCCGCTTGGGAGCGCCGCGGCCGAGCGTCAGCGTGACGTTGCCGATGCGGTCGCGCGTGCTGCCGGGGAGCAGGGCCAGGAGCGAGTCGGTCATGGCCTGCTCGTAGCCTGTCACCGCGGTCATGCCGGAGAACCGGACCGCGAGGCTATCGACGGATTGGGCCGAGAGAGAAGGTTGGAAGGTTGGAAGGTTTGAAAGAAGAAGCATTCCAAGAAACGTTCCAACCTTCCAACCTTCCAACGCCTTTCGTTCCTTCACGAAATCCTCCGAGCTAGTTCTAGAACCACACGCGGCAACAGTCGATGTTCCGCCTCCAGAACCCGAACCGCAAGACTGTCGGGCGTGTCTGTTGCGATGACCGGCACTTTTTCCTGCGCTATGATAGCACCACGGTCAAACTCCTCATCCACGAAATGCACCGTCGCACCCGATTCTTTGGCACCACTCGCAAGCACCGCCTCGTGCACCCGGCGGCCATACATGCCGGGGCCGCCGAAGTCGGGCAGCAGGGCGGGGTGAACGTTGACCATCCGGCCCCGAAATCGCGCGACGACCGAGGGGTGCACGAGCTTGAGATAGCCCGCCAGCACGACCAGCTGCGCGTCCGCCAGGGCGGAATGCAATTCGACAGGGTCGCCCGCATCGCGCAGCACGGTGGTCGCCACGCCCGCCCGGCGCGCGCGCTCCAGCGCGCCGGCATCGGGCCGGCTCGAGATCACGTGGACTATGCGGGCGACGGCAGAATCGTGCAGGGCGTCGAGGAGGACCTGCAGGTTCGTGCCGCCGCCCGACACGAGCACGGCGACACGAACCGGTTCAATCACTGACTACGATGGCACTGCGCTACGGACTTCGGTTTCGATCCGCTCGTGACGCTCAGCGAGAACCCGCCTGTCACGTAGTGCTCGCCGCCCGCCGTGTTCACGACGATCTCGTACTCGCCGGATTGCGGGAACGTCGCCGTGAGCCGCGCGTGACAATTGCCGCCCGAGTCATCATCCTGGAAATCGCGCCCGCCGGTGATCCCGGGACCGCGGAGAAACAGGTAGGAATCGAACGTGTCAGATTCGAGATCGATCGTGATCGTCTGACCGGCGCGGCCCTGAATCGTCCAGGCCTGCGCATAGGTGGTGTCGCTGTCGAGCAGCACGTCGCTGCGCGTGAGCGTGCCCTGCTGTGACTGACCGACGTCGATGGCGTGCGTCGCGTTGCCCGACGTCCTGCTGGCGGACGTGGAGGTCTGGCAATCGGCGCTGGCGGCGGTGCCGTCCTGGACAGTCTTCGACCCATCGGTAATCGACAGCGAGAAGCTGCCCGTCTGCCGCACCGGCTTGTTCGTCGTATTCACGAGGATGCGGTAAGGCCCCGTGCTCGGGAATGTGCGCGACACGCGCGAGTAGCAGCCGGGACCGCCGTCATCGTTGATGATCGAGTTATCGAGATCCGACCCGCGAATGATCAGCACCGGATCGAAATCGTCCGACGAGAGATCGATCGTGACCGGCCGTCCCGCCGGCGCGGTGAACTGGTAATACTTGAAGTAGCTCGTGTCGGGATAGAGCGAGTCGCTGCTCGTCAGCGCGCCGTTGATCGTCTCGCCCACCCGGATCGACGTCGCGGGCGCTCGCTGCGCACCCGCGGGCGAGCAGTCGTTGTCGCTGCGGCCCTGCACGGGCTGGCTGCCCTCGCTGATCGCGAGCGTGAAGCGGCCGGTCTGCCGGTGCGGCGACGCGGTGGTGTTCACGAGAACGCGGTACGGCCCGGCTGCGAGGAACGCCTGCGAGACGCGCGAGGAGCAACCCGGCCCACCGTCGTCGTCGACGATGGACTGCGCGAGGCCCTCGCCGCGCACGATCAGCACCGGATCGAAATCGCTCGACGAGAGATCGATGGTGATCGGGCGGCCCGGCGTCGTCGTGAACTGATACAGCTTGTAGTACGTCGTGTCGGGATACAGCGAATCCGAACCCGTCAGGCTCCCACCGATCGTCTGGCCGATGGCGACCTGCGGCAGATTCGCGATGTTGCCCATCGAGGTTCTCGCTCCGGCGGGGCCGGCCGTATTCGAGATGTTCTTGGGCGTGAGCAGCGCCTGACCTTCGGCCACCGCGACCTGATCGTTGTTGAGGTTGCGGATCGCGTCGGTCGCGGTTGCGAAGTTCAGCGACTGGCCAGCCTCGATCGTGCTGCGCACGATGCCGATGACCTGACCGCGCGCGTTCAGCACCGGGGCGCCGCTCGAGCCGTGCGAGATCGCGGCCGAGATCTGGAGCAGCTTGGTGCCGTTCACGACGCGCGACGCCGAGATGATCCCGCGCGACACCGTGCCGGGCAGTTGGCCCAGCGGGTTCGAGATCACCGTCACCTCATCCCCGTCCTTCATGCTCTCGCTCGAGCCCCACCGCAGTGTGTTCGACGAACGACCAGACACGGTGAGCATCACGACGTCCTTGGCCGTATCGACCGCGGTCACCGAGCAGCGCTGCTGCTGGCCGTCGCTCAGCTCGATGCGGCAGCCGGCGGCATCCTCGAGCACATGCGCCGCGGTGATGACGTACCCTTCCGTCACGAAGAATCCCGTGCCGCTCGCCATGAGCCGGCCGCTCGCGTCGAGCGCCTGAATCGTCACGACGGCTTTCCGCATGACCGGGATGTCGATCGCGGCAGCAGCCGGAGCGGGACGAGTCGGTTTCTGGGACGTGAGCGGTGCGGCGATAACGGCAAGGGCGACGAAAGATGTCAGGGTGCGTCCACGCATGCGCGACTCCTTCATAGGGGCGGGGTGCGGCTAATCTGTGGAATGGCTCGTTCAAACACAATTCACACCCTGAAGGGTGTGCTCGGCAGACACTGTCCTTAAGGACAGCGATTGCCGAGCGCAGGCTTTAGCCTGTCGTGAGAATCTGGTTCGTCGCCCTCCCCAAGTCAGCGACGACCATCACACCGAGCGCCCGGGCCTGGCCCTGATGCAGGTTGCCTTCCCCCGTGGCGACGAGGATCGCCTGCCCGCCGAGCAGCCGCGCGGGCTGGATGTCGGAGAGCCGGTCGCCGATCCACCAGGATTGCGAGAAGTCGATGTCGAATGCCGCCTGTGCTTCCTTAAACAGCTTGAGTCCCGGTTTGCGACATTCGCAGGGACCGCTGAGCAACGGGTGATGGGGGCAGTAGTAGGAGGCGTCGATGCGCGCGCCGTGCGCCGCGAGCAATTCGCCGAGCCGGCGTTGCACGGCTTCGTAGTCCTCGACCGTGTAGCGGCGTCGCGCGATTCCCGACTGGTTGGTGACGATGATGACGCGGTAGCCGGTGTCGTTCAGCCGCCGAATCGCTTCGCCCGCACCCGGAAGCAGCGTCACGTTTTCCGGCTCGTGCAGAAATCCTGGATCCTCGACGATCGTGCCGTCGCGGTCGAGGAAGACCGCGCGGTTAACCACGCAGTGCCGCGATGACAGTCTCGACTTGCTCTTGGAAGATCGTGCGCGCATCGAGGAGGACGCGGCCTCCCGCGACGCGCGCGATAATGGGAGGATCGTTGGCGCGCAGCCGCTCGGCGAGCGATTCGTCGGGGAATCCGGCGAGCCAGGTCTTCAGCTTCGCGGCGGGGAATGAGCCACCCCCGACCTCCGAATCCCCCTCGATGAGCTCGCCCTTTGCACCCACGCCTTGCAGTAACGCAGTCGCACGCTGTTTCACGCCTTCCAGGTCTTCAGTCAGCATCCGGAGCACCGGGATTTCTCGACGCGCCGTTGCGTGGTCGCGGTACAGAGCCAGCGTTGCTTCCAGCGCAGCAAGCGTGAGCTTGTCGGCGCGCACCGTCCGCGCGATGGGGTCGGCCCGGCACGCCGCAATCGCCGCCTCACTGCCGACGAGAATGCCGGCCTGCGGACCGCCGAGCAGCTTGTCGCCGCTGAAGACGACGAGATCGGCCCCGGTGGCAACGGCTTCCGGAACCGTCGGCTCGCCGGCGAGTCCCCAGCTGGAAAGGTTCATCATCAGCCCGCTGCCTAAATCGTACACGCACGCAATCCCACGTGCGTGCCCCATCTCGGCCAGCTCGACCACGGCGACGTCGGCGGTGAAGCCGGTAACCTGAAAGTTGGAGCGATGGACCTTAAGCAGCACGCGAGTCTCAGGCGTCAGCGCTCGGTCGTAGTCCTTCGGGTGCGTGCGATTGGTCGTCCCGACCTCGACGAGTTTCGCTCCCGAGCGCGCCATGATATCGGGAATCCGGAACGAGCCGCCGATCTCGACCAGCTCGCCGCGCGACACGATGGCCTCGCCGTTCCGGGCGAGCGCACTCAACCCGAGCAGCAACGCGCCGGCGGCGTTGTTCACGACCATGGCGTCGGCGGCGCCCGTCAGCTCGACGAGCAGGTCGCGGCAGATCGCGTGACGTGACCCACGCGTCCCGCTGCCGAGGTCGTATTCGAGCGCGGAGTAGCCCTGGGCGACGCGGGTGATCGCGGCGATCGCCGCGGGGGCGAGCGGCGCGCGGCCGAGGTTCGTGTGCAGCACGACGCCGGTCGCGTTGATCACCGGGGCGAGCGAAGGCACGGCCAGCCGCCGGACCGCGGCACGCACCGCCTCGTCCCACCCCTCGGCCGGCGCTGTGCCGCCGTTCACGCGCGCTTGGTCCACGGCGGCGCGCGCGGCCTTCACGACGAGCGAGCGCGGATGCGCCGCGAGCAGCGGGGCGACGCCGGGACCCGCGAGCAGGGAATCGACGGACGGCAACTGACGGCGCGGATCGGTCATCGCGGAGGTCTGACGCTTGGCGCGCGGTGCGTGGTATCGCGCGGCGCGGCCGGTTTCGGCGTCGTGAGTGCGACGTCGCCGTCGCCCTTTTTCCCGATCAGGTTCGTCGCCCCGGTGATCCGCACGACGTAGCGCGTCTCGGGCTTCAGCGGACGCACCATCCTGATCACGATCTTGTCCGAAGGAACGGGACGTCCCGCGAGCAGCTGGCGCACGAGCGTCGAGTCCACGTACGCCTTCGCCGCCTTCGCCGGCGTCCGAGAAACCGGAGTCCCCGGCGGCACGGTCGGAAGAATGTTGGGACGCGCCGACGTGTCGTGCACCACGGGCGCCCGCTTCGTCGTGTCGCGCGCCGCGGCAGCAGCGGAGTCCGCTTTCGCGCGCGCGGCCGTGGTGAGCGAATCGTAGAGGCGCTCGGTCAGAATGCGGTCGATCGGCACCGCCGTCGAATCGGGCAGCTCGAGCACGTGCACACGCGCCGTGTCGAGCGACTTGGCGGGATCGAGCGCCTGGCTGAACTCGACACGGATGGTAATCGAATCGACGTAGGTCGCGGCGCGGGGCCGGGGCGGATTCGTATCGTGCGGAAAGGCAAAGAGCGCGACGTTGGTGCTCGAATCGACCGTCACCTCGACGGAGTCGTACGCTTCGCGCAGGCCGCGGCGCCGGTCGTTGTTTTCGTCCGACGTCGCATACACGATGTAGCGGCCCGGCTGCAGGTTCGTGAGGTTGAACTGGCCGCCCGAGTCGGCGAAGGTCATGTACCCGACGCTGTCCGGCAGCGGCACCGCCTCGATCAGCGCGTGCAACAGAATCGTCTGCTCGATCCACTTCAGCACTATGCCACCGATGCGCGCCTGCCCGATCTCGGGGCCGGTCGAAAAGATCACGGTCTTGGCCGAGTCGCTGCGATTGCGGCGCAGGTCCGAAAAGCCGGGGAGAGTCTCGAGCCGGTAGACGCGGCGCTTCCAGCCTTCTTTCGGCTTGATGCTGACGCTCGTCCGATGCCAGCCCACTTTTACCGGGCCCCGCACCGGCGACAGCAGAATCAGCCGTCCGAGACCTTCGACACCGCCACCGCCGCCGCCGCCGGCCATTTCGTCGATGACGTCGTCGAATTTGATCACCACGTCACCGTGGAAGTTGGGGACGACGGCGCCCGATTCGGGTTTCACGGCGACGATTTTCGGGGGCTCTTTATCCGGCGGCCCGCCGGGCGGGGCGCCGACACTCGCGCACGCGAGCAGCAGCACGACCGCGGCTGCTACGAGCAGCCCAGCGACTTGAGCTTGCCGGCCAGGACGTCGCGCTGATCGCGCCATGCTCTTTCCTTTTCGCGCTCTTTGGCCACGACGTCCTGCGGTGCGCGGGACACGAAGCTCTGGTTGGTCAGCCGGGCGGCCAGGCCCTCGAGCTGCTTTTCCAATCGATCCTTTTCCTCCGAGAGCCTGCGACATTCGTTGCGAACATCGACGGCCCCTTCCAGCGCGACCACGACTTCGCTGCCGTCGCCGAAGACCGCGTGCGCGCCTACGCCCTGCGGCACGCCGTCGAACGCGAGCGTCTCGAGGTGTGCCAGCCGCACGATCGTGTCGCGCTCGCCCTCGAATGTCGCGGCTTTGTCGTTGCCGCGCGGCACAATCGTCGCCCGCAGCTTCGTCTTGGGCGGCACGCGGTACTCCGCGCGGATCGACCGGATCTGCTCGATCGCCGTCTTCACGCGGGCAAACTCCTGATCGGCCCGCGGATCTTGGAGCTCCACCCGCGGCGCCGGCCACTGGGCCGTCACGAGCAGCTCGTTCGATTTCCGGCCGGGCAGCTTCTGCCACAGCTCCTCAGTAATGAAGGGAACGATGGGGTGGAGCAGGCGCAGTGACACGTCAAAGCAGTACGCGAGCACCGCCCGCGCCGCCGGATCCTCGAGCCTGGGTTTTACCGCTTCCACGTACCAATCCGCAAGCTCATTCCACACGAACTCGAAGCACCGCTTGGCCGCTTCATCGAGGCGGAAGTTCTCGAGCGAGGCGGTCGCTTCGCGGATCACCGCCTGCGCGCGCGACAGGATCCAGCGGTCGGCCAGCGTGAGCGAGCGCCGATCGACGGCCTCGATCGCGGGCACGGCGGTGGGAAGCTGGGCCAGCACGAACTGCGCGATGTTCCAGAGCTTGTTCGCAAAGTTGCGGCCCGGCGCGAACGTCGTCTCCAGATCGTCGGGGTCGAGCAGCAGGTCCTGGCCCAGTGCGGTGTTGGCCACGCAGGTCCATCGCAGCGCGTCGGCGCCGAACTTCTCCACGACGACGAGCGGATCGATACCGTTGCCGAGGGACTTGGACATCTTGCGGTGCTTGGTGTCGCGCGCGATGCCGTGCAGATAGACGGTCGTGAACGGCTTCTTGCCCATGAAGTGGTAGCCCGACATCAGCATGCGGGCGACCCAGAAGAACAGGATGTCAGGGCCCGTCACGAGCGTGTGGCCCGGATAGAAGCGCGCGAGATCGGGCGTCTGGTCGGGCCAGCCGAACGTCGCAAACGGCCACAGCCACGACGAGAACCAGGTGTCGAGCACATCGGGATCCTGCTCGACGGTGGCGCCGCATTTCGGACACGTCTTGGGGTCCTCGCGGTCCGCCCACACGTGCGCGTTCGCGCAGGTGAACACCGGAATGCGGTGCCCCCACCACAGCTGCCGCGAGATGTTCCAGTCCCGGATGTTGTTCATCCAGTTCTCGAACGTGGCGTTCCAGCGCTCCGGCACGATATGGAACTCGCGCGCCGCGTACCCCTGCATCACACGGTCGGCGAGCGGCTTCATCTTCACGAACCACTGGTCGCTGAGCCTGGGCTCTACCACCGTATCACATCGATAGCAACGGCGGACCGCGTGGTGATGCGGTTCGGTTTTGACGAGAAGACCTTCCTTCTCTAACTGCCTCATGATCTTTTTTCGAGCGTCGAAGCGATCCACACCGATGAGATCCGGTGGGACGCGGGAATGATGGAATGTTGGAATGTTGGAATGTGTTTTATTAATTCCATCATTCCCTCTTTCCATCTTTCCCTCTCCCATTTTCCCATCTTCTTCCATAATCATCGGCATCTCAGCCTTGGGCCACACCCTGCGAGCAATGTCGAAATCGTTTGCGTCATGCGCCGGCGTGACCTTCAACATCCCCGTGCCAAACGCCTGATCCACCGCGTCATCCGTCGCAATTGGAATCGCGAGACCGGACAGGGGGATCTTGGCCTTCTTGCCCTTGAGGTTCTTGTAACGGTCGTCCTTGGGATTGAACACCAAGCCGATGTCCCCGAACATCGTCTCCGGCCTGGTCGTCGCGACGGTGACGAACCCCGAGCCATCCTCGAGCGGATACTTGATGTGGTAGAGGTTGCCCTGCGTCTCGTGGTGCTCCGCCTCTTCATCTGATAGCGCGGTGAGGCAGTGCGGGCACCAGTGGATCACGCGATGGCCGCGGTAGATCAGCCCCTCGTCCCACAGGCGCACGAACACCTCGCGCACGGCGCGCGAGTAGCCCGCGTCGAGCGTGAAGCGGAGCCGGGACCAGTCGGCCGAGCTGCCGATGACCTTGAGCTGCTCGATGATCGTGTTGCCGGTCTTTTTGACGAAGCTCCAGACCTCCTCGACGAAGCGTTCGCGGCCCAGGTCCAGCCGGCTCTTGCCCTCCTTGGCGAGGCGCTTCTCGACGACGTTCTGCGTCGCGATGCCGGCGTGGTCGGTCCCCGGCAGCCATTCGGCGGCCCGGCCGCGCATCCGCTCGAAGCGGATCAGCACGTCCTGAATGACGTTGTTCAGGGCGTGCCCCACGTGCAGGATGTCCGTGACATTCGGGGGGGGAATGACGATCACGTACGGCTCGGCACCCTCGCGCGGCTGAAACGCGCCGGCGTCGAGCCAGCGCTTGTAGATGCGGGGTTCTACGGGCCGCGGATCGTATGCCATTCCTTAATATAGAAGCGGCCACTAGAATATCGTCCAATGACTTCTCCCAGCTCTCCGTCCCCCGCCCAGACCTCTTCGTCCGAAGAAACGCTGCCATCCGGCCGCGTCGTGCGCTGGGTGATGCTCGCGGGCGTGATTCTGTTTTCGGTGGGACTCTACTTCCGGTTTGGTTTGCACACGCCGCCGATGGGGTCGGTCCCGCCCGGCGCTGCTGCGACGTCGACTCCCTAGACATGCCCCCTTCCGAGATTCAGGTCGTCCTGCCGGATGGGAGCAAGAAAGCCCTGCCGGCGGGCGCGACGGGCGCCGATCTGGCCAAGGCGATCGGTCCCGGGCTCGCCAAAGCCGCGCTCGCCATTCGCGTCAACGGCGACGTGCGCGACTTGCAGCGCCCGCTCCCCGACGGCGCCACCGTGTCGATTCTGACGAACAAGGATCCGCAGGCGCTCGACGTGCTGCGCCACTCGTCGGCGCACGCACTGGCGACTGCCGTCCGCCAGCTCTTTCCGCAGGCGCAGATCGGTTTCGGACCGCCGATCGAGGATGGCTTTTACTACGACTTCGACATTGGCCGGCCCTTCGGGCCGGAGGATTTGGAGGCGATCGAAAAAAAGATGGTGGAGGTGCTGAAGGCAGATTACCCGTTCGTGCGCGAGGAGGTGTCGCGCGCTGAAGCCAAGAAACGCTTTCGCGACGACCCGTTGAAATTGGAGAGAATTGAAGACTTAGGACAAGACGAAATCATCTCGGTCTACACGGACGGGCCGTTCGTGGACCTGTGCCGCGGCCCGCACGTGCCGAGCACCGGCAAGATCCAGTATTTCAAGCTGCTCCACGCGGCGGGGGCGTATTGGCGCGGCGACGAGCGGCGCCAGATGCTGCAGCGCATCTACGGAACGGCGTGGTTCAGCAAGCAGGACCTCGATCAGTACATCACTCGGCTCGAGGAAGCCCGCAAGCGCGACCACCGCGTCATCGGCAAGCAGCTCGATCTTTTTTCGATTCAAGAGGACGTCGGGCCTGGGCTGGTATTCTGGCATCCCAACGGCGCGATCCTGAACTTCGAGCTGCGGCGCTTCATCGAGGACGTGATCCTGCAGCGCGGCTACCAGCTCGTCTACACGCCCAACGTGACGCGCGAGCAGCTGTTCCTGCGCTCGGGGCACTTGCCGCTGTACGCCGAGAATCAGTTCCCGGCGATGGCGGCGGGTGAGGGCGAGTCGGAGGAAGTGCGCTACCGCGTGAAGCCGATGAACTGCCCGATGCACATCCTGATCTACGCGAGCCAGCAGCGCAGCTACCGCGATCTCCCGATCCGGCTTGCCGAGATCGCGAACGTGTATCGGAACGAGCGGTCGGGGACGCTGCACGGCATGCTGCGGGTGCGCGGGCTCTCGATGGACGACGCGCACATTTTCCTCCGCGAGGATCAGATTGAGGAGGAGATCTTCAATCTCCTCGATATCGTCGACCTCGTGATGGGCAAGACGTTCGGACTCGACTACCGGCTCGATTTTGCCACCCGGCCCGCGAAGAAACTCGGCACGGATGCGATGTGGGATGTCGCGGAGAAGGCGCTCGAAGGCGCGTTGAAGCGCAGGGGACTCACGTACCGGCTCGATGCCGGCGGCGGCGCGTTCTACGGTCCCAAGATCGACATCAAATTCAACGACGCGATCGGCCGCGAGTGGCAGGGCGCCACGATCCAGCTCGACTACGAGCTGCCGGAACGCTTCAAGCTCGAGTACACGGGCTCCGACAACAAACCGCACCGCACCGTCATGATGCACCGGGCGATTTTTGGCACGCTCGAGCGCTTCGTCGGGTTCCTGATCGAGCACTTTGCCGGCGCGTTCCCGCTCTGGCTCTCACCGACGCAGGTGCGGGTCCTGCCGATCGCC
>Ga0209488_10002401_pt1 | contig 15378 bp, 8 predicted proteins | sample Rivendell_Oct201_8_FD_188349 | JGI IMG/M metagenome (GOLD analysis project Ga0209488, IMG submission 188349) | Vadose zone soil microbial communities from the Eel River Critical Zone Observatory, Northern California, USA -... | ecosystem: Environmental > Terrestrial > Soil > Vadose zone >... | reverse complement strand
CTCACCGCCCAGCGCGATCTTTCGCTGGCTGAGTTGGATCTGGTCAGCGCGATGACCATCCATGAGAAGGCCAAAGTCGAACTTGATCGTGCTACCGGAGCGACTTTGGAACATAATGGCATCCAGATCCAGGATGCGCTGAACGGTACCGTCGGTACGGCGAGTCCATAGTTGAACATTCAAGTTCAACATGCAAGTTGAACATGCAGCCTTTTGCCAATTCGGAAGAAATTCCCACCGTCACCGCGCGGGAGAGCAGCAAGGGCCGTCCCCGTATTTTGGCCGCCGACGATCAGCAGCATGTTCTCGAGGCTGTCGAAATGCTGCTGCGTCCGCAGGGATACGAAGTAGAAACGGCGAGGTCTCCGGCATCGGTTCGGGAGGCACTGACTACCGGCTCCTACGATGCCCTCCTTATTGATCTGAACTACACTCGGGACACAACTTCCGGCCGCGAGGGCCTCGACCTATTGTCTGAGGTCGTTGCGCAGGACAGCACGACGCCGGTGATCGTGATGACGGCGTGGGCCAATATCGATCTGGCGGTAGAGACCATGCGCCGGGGCGCACGGGACTTCATTCAGAAGCCTTGGGAAAACGAACGGCTGCTCGCGATCCTGAGGACGCAGGTCGAGTTACATCGCGCTCTTCGCGACGCTGAACGTCTGGCAGCGCAGAATCGTCTGCTACAGACCGAAGGCCGGCCACAGTTCATTGCGACAGCGCCTGCGATGCAACCGCTGCTCGACGCCATGACCCGCGTCGGTCCCTCGGATGCGAATGTGTTGATCACGGGCGAGCACGGCACCGGCAAAGAAGTGGTCGCGCAAACGCTCCATGCTCTGTCTGCTCGGGCGTCCCGTCCTATGATCGCTGTAAACACAGGCGCTGTGCCTGAAGGTCTATTTGAAAGTGAACTCTTCGGGCATATGAAAGGTGCGTTTACCGACGCCCGTTCCGATCGCATCGGCCGCTTCGAGCTGGCCGACGGTGGAACTATTTTCCTGGACGAGATCGGCAACGTGCCCATGCATCAACAGGCGAAGTTGTTGCGCGTGCTCGAGGCGGGTGAGGTCGAGCGGGTCGGCTCATCACGCCCCCGCCGTATCGACGTGCGCGTGATCTCCGCCACCAATACCGACCTTCGAGCGGCGTGCGCCGCCGGGCAATTTCGCGAAGACTTATTGTTCCGTCTGAATACGGTTGAGATGCACGTACCCGCGCTAAGAGAACGCCGGGAAGACATCCCTGTCCTCGCCGTGCACTTTCTCGCGCGCTACGCATTGCGCTACCGGCGGCCAGTCCAGAGCTTTGAGGCTTCCGCTTTGCAGCTGCTCATGCAATACTCCTGGCCAGGAAATGTCCGCGAACTCGAGCACACTCTCGAGCGTGCGGTCCTGATGTGCCGTGGGACCGAGATTGAACGCGCCGACCTGGGATTAGACCCAGTGCGCCAGCAGAGTCAGAACCTGGAAGATCTCAGCCTGGAGTCTGTGGAAGCCATTCTGATCCGCAAAGCGTTGCAGCGTTCTCACGGTAATATAAGCCAGGCCGCCGAGGTGTTGGGGCTCAGTCGCGGAGCGCTTTATCGGCGGATGGAAAAGTATGGGCTCTAGCCCGCTTGGGAATCCAAATCCTACAGTCCGGAAAGCTCCACGCAAGCGGGTTCGCCTGTTGTATGAACGGCGGATCGGTCTCTTCTCGCTGTTTGTCGCCCTACCCGGCATGATCCTCAGCGGTGTCTTCATCTGGATACAGGCTTGGTCTTTGGAGACCAGGTTCGCGCTGATCTTTGCCGAATTGTTCGTCTGGTGGCTGCTGGCGATGGCATTGCACGAGCAAACCACACGTCCACTGCAGACCTTGGCTAACGTCATCGCCGCCCTGCGTGAAGAGGACTATTCCTTTAGGGCACGCGGGTCAGCCACGGACGATGCGCTGGGTGAGCTGTCCCTTGAGGTAAATGCACTGGCCGACCTGCTCGCCGATCAGCGTATTCGAGCGATTGAAGCCACGGCGCTGCTGCGCCGCGTAGTCGAAGAGGTCGAAGTGCCGTTGTTCACCTTCGATCCGGATCAGATTCTCCGCCTGGTCAACTCAGCCGGAGAAAGGCTGCTGCAGCAGCCCTCCGTGAGACTTCTGGGTCGCACCGCCAAAGAGATTGGACTGGACAGCTGCTTGTCCATGGCAAGCGGCACTCTGGCTCCTTTGCATTTCCACGACGCGAACGCACGCTGGCTGGTGCGTCGGAGTTCATTCCGGCAAAAGGGTGTGCCCCACACTCTGATCGTTCTGTCGGACGTGAGCCGCGCTCTTCGGGAAGAAGAACGCGGCGCGTGGCAACGTCTGATTCGCGTGCTCGGACACGAACTGAATAATTCACTTACGCCCATCAAGTCGATTGCCGGGAGTCTGAATGCTCAGGTCTCCCGTACGGTTCATGATGCCGATGCACGCCAGGATTTTCAACGCGGGCTGGCTATTATTGGAACGCGGGCCGATTCTCTCAATCGTTTCCTGCAGGCGTATCGTCAACTCGCCCAGATGCCCCCACCCGTTTTCCGCACGACTGCGCTCCCCCCGATTGTTGAGCGAGTTGCTGGACTCGAGACCAGAGCCCGAGTGCAGGTTGTTCCCGGCCCTGACATCCAGTTGATGCTTGATCCTGATCAGTTCGAACAGATGCTCATCAATGTAGTGCGAAATGCAGTCGAGGCGGCTCTGGAACCAACATGCTCTGAAGACGGATCTCAGGAGGCCATGAACAGGCCGTCGCTGCGTTTGGAGCCTCAGGTCGTGATTCGTTGGGGTCTCACCGAGAAGGAACTGGTTCTTACTGTCGACGACAACGGACCCGGATTGCTCAATCCCAACAATGCGTTTGTCCCCTTCTACACCACCAAGCCCGCGGGAAGCGGCATTGGCTTGGTCCTCTCCAGACAAATCGCCGAGGCCCACGGCGGCTCGATTGAGCTTCTGAATCTGAGTGACAAGAAAGGATGCCGAGCAAGAATCGTACTGCCACAAGAACAGACTGCTGTGTAGACGGAGGCACGAAGAGCTGGTAGCTAGGGAGTTGCCGTCCTTCACATGTTAGCGCCTACAGAGATAGGCTGGAAACCGCAATCGAGGTTTACGAGGAAAACAAGGCGAATTGCGTCTGTTCGGAAGATTTCGTCCGCGCAGTCGCGGTTGCGGGCTATTGATTCGCTGGTACGATCTTTTTCGCTACGTTGTAGCCTTCAACACGCAATCCAGCGGGGCGGCCATCCAAAGCAGACGTTGCGAAGGTGGCAACGAGTGTTCGCGCTTCGTGTGGATAGAGGGTGATGTAATTGTCCTCGTAGGTGATGGGGAGCACTTCCTCCCCGTCGACTCCCTTGGTAATTTCAGCTCGCAAGAAGAACGCGATGTGATTGGAATGGTTTGTAAGCGTGATTTGAGCAGTGCTCTCTCCGTTAGATTCCGAAAACTTGCTTGAAGCTGTTACGTTACTGCGGGGCATCGTATCCAGCGCCGACAGGTCGGCCCACTTGTCGAGCTTGGTGGTGAACTGGTCATCATTTTTGGGACCGCCGAGATCATCATCCGTAGTTGATTCCCAATAAGTGTTGTCGGCGAGAACCGTGCCGTTTGCTGCGCTCATGCGGCAGCGCACAAAATAGGTTGAACTGAGTCCGGGAATCCGCGCCACAGACAGCGGCGCAAGCGAAGAATAGGGAACTACTTCGAGGTCTTTCGCTTCATTTGCATACTTGCGCGTCCCATCCACATTGTAGAAAGCCACGGACACCGTCACGTGGTGTAGCGGTTCAGCGGTCTGATTTACCGCGTACACATGCGCGATGGTGCGGTCGGCAGTGGCATAATAATCCCAGACCACGCCCAGCGGCAGCATCGCTTTCTTAGCTCCGAAATAGCCGCCGCCCTGCTTGAAGTAGTAATCAAAAAGATGTCCGAAGAAAGACGGCCACGGTGTGTTCATCATCCAATGCATGACCATCTTCCGATTGGACCAATGGGTCGCATAGGATTCGTATTGCGCGCGAACATCTTCGTAGTAGGCCAGCTGGGCTTTCTTGGCGAGTTCCTCCGCGCTGTTGGTAGGGCCGTAACGCTGATTGAGCGCCCGACGAATATTCGCTAAGGTATTGTTTCCGCCCTCATTTCCGCCCGCGTGAAAATACCAGTAATCATCAGGGGGCCACAGGTGATCGGCGGGAATGAACTTCTTCAAACTTTCCAGAGGAGGAATCGTCTCGTTGTCGCCCTCCTCGGCGGATGATCCGCGGGCTGGGCCATAGACGTCGCTGAACCAATAATATGGCGGCCGCCACACGTAGGGGCCCTCCATATGGATGCCGCTCCATGAGCGGTTCCTGTCAGCCACTGTATCTACAATCGCATTCTGCCAGTGCAGCTCTTTTTCGATCTGGTGATAGTCGTTGAGAATCGGGTCTGGAGGCAGTCCATCGCTGCCATTCGCCCAAAGAACGACTGCCGGATGGGCGCGTAATTCATTCAATCGTGCCCGTAGGCTAGCCCTTGCGACCCACTGATCTTCGGCACTCCACGTGTTCCAGTGCTCCCACTGCATGCAGCACATCCAGCCCAGCATGATTGGGACACCTTCCCGATCGGCGCGGTCAATCATGGTCTCGTCTGCAATCTTCAGCTCCCATCGAATGAGATTCAGTCCAAGATCCTTGACGTAGCTCATCATGGCAGCGTCGCGGTCTGGGTCATTCTTAAAAAGGAGGTCGGGAGTGTAAGCCGCACCGCGGATCAGGTAGTCGCGGCCATTAATTTGTAAATAAAAATTGCCGCCGCCGCTGCCAATCTGCAGAAAGCTGGTGTCCTGATCGCGGGCTTGCGTGACCTTGCGAATGCCGAAGTCAATCTCTTGAGTGTCCGAACTCTTGCCATCCAGTACGACATCCATTTTCAGGTGATAGAGGTTCGGTTTGCCCCAGCGGTAAGGCCACCACAAGTCGGGATCGGGGAGCGAGAGTTGCGCGACTTCGGGAGGGGTGAAGGAAACCTCGGCAGTTTCCGAAGGCCGCATCGTTACTCTCTTTTCGAAAGTGAGCGCAGCCTTTCCCGGCCGCGTAATCTCGCCTCGAAGAACTCCCGACACAGGTCTCTCGGTCCGGTTGCGCACATCACAGTAGACCGTCAGCGCAGCGGGGCTGAGCGCGGGCAACGGCAGATCCGTGACGACGTAAGGGTTGCGGATGGTAACCGCGCCGGTCGCACTCAGGAAAACGCGCTTCCATATTCCGGAGTTGCGGTCGGGGACGAAGGGGATGTTCACCTTGTGCTCGGGATCGTGATAGCCAATGTATTTCCAATTGATCCAGTCGAGCCAGCTGTCGGCCAATTCCACGGTGTGGTCGCCGACCACGACGCCATCTTCGGAGAGCAGCCCTCTTTCAGGAGTGACCTTCACGGCCAGGACGTTGGGTGCGTCCACATGAATCAGTTTCGTGACATCGAACTCAAAACTGTCGTACATGCCGACTACCTGTGACGAATCAGCGACCTTGTTGCCGTTAAGCCAGATGTCTGCCCGATAGTTAATGCCCTTGAAAATGAGGGAATATACGTCGCGTCCAGCAGGAGCAGTGAAGGTGGTGCGGTACCACCAGTCCTGCTTCCACAGATCGCCTGCGGACGTGAGATTCATACCGTAGTAGAGATTCTTATAGATGCCGCTGTCTTCGAGTGCCTGCAAAACCGTCGCGGGCATGTGCTTTACGGCGCGCCAGCGTGAGGCATCATAACCGTCCCGTGATATCAAGGCCTCGTCGCCGGAAATATCGCTGGCGGACATTATTTTCCATCCGCTTTCCAGTTCGGTGAGATTCGGCGATTGAGGCAAGGCGAAGAGCCGAGGCAAAAGAACTACGGTAAGACACACCACTAGCCGGGCAAATATCTGTTTCCGCATTTATCGAAGGTCCTTCCCGTTGTGTTCCGCTTAAAAAGAAAGCTTCAACGCGAACTGAATCTGGCGCGGATCGCGAGCCGCAGTCAGAAAGCCAAATTCTGGGGTGCCGAAGGTCGTGGTATTGATCGAGTTCTGCGGCCCTGACTTGGCAAATTGCAGATTGGGATGATTGAGCACGTTAAAAAACTCCGCGCGAAATTCCAGTTTTGTGCGCTCGGAAATCGGGAAATTCTTGAACAGCGAAAAATCCCATATCTGGTAGCCCGGGCCTTGCACACTATTACGGGCCGCATTTCCGTACGATCCAAAAGCTGGATCGGTGAAAGCACAGGCATTGACCCATGATGTCTGCACGCGCGTGCGATCGGCCGCGAGGCCGCCCTGGGAGATGGTGGACTGGCAGTTGGGATCTGGATTGGCCGCCACCGGACCCGCCTTGAAGGGGTCACTAATCACGTCGGGCCGCGACTGGCCATCGGAATTCGAGAAGCTGTTGGTATCCAGAATGGTGAACCAGTTCCCGGTGGAAAAGCTGGTAATGCCGCCGATTTGCCATCCGCCGACGATGTAGTCAAGAGGACCTTTGGCGTTGCCGAGCAACGGCTTTCCATGGCCGATGGGAAGCTCGTAGAGGTAGCTCAACACCATGCGGTGGCGAATGTCGAAGTCGGAATTGCCATACTCCCGGTTCGGGGTCTGATAGAAACGGAAGTCGCCGCCGTTTTGCGCTCCGAGATCGGCATTCGAGGCAATATCCAGCGCGTGGGCCCAGGTGTAGGACGCGAGGAATGTGAGTCCATGAGAAAAACGCTTCTCCGCCCGCAACTGCAGAGAGTTGTAGTTGGATTTTCCCGCGGACCGGAACCAGCCGATGAAACCATCGATCGCCGGGAATGGACGCCGGGTGTCCAACGGAGGAGGGTTCGGGCGCGGATCAGGCGACGCCTCATTGCCGTTGAGATAAATGTACTGCTTGAGTCCCCTGGAGCCGGCGTAAGTGACCTCGAAGACTGTGTCGGCCGGCAATTCGTACTGCGTTGAGAGGTGCCACTGTTGCATGTACGGAGTAACCAGGTGCGGATCGAGAGAAAATAAGAGCGGCGTATTGGGATCGGTCAGCGCGTTCGCTGGAAAGCCGGAGGCAAGCGTTGGGATCCCAGCGCTCGCCAGACTGCAATCCTGCACGGATGGGTTCGCCGTAGACTGGCCGCAAGGGTTATTGAAATTTTGAATGGTGAAGAACGGAGGGTTGAACCCCATGCTCGGATTGGAATAAGGGCCAGCTTCGCTACCGCCATAAAAAATCCCGTAACCGGTTCGGATGACGAGTTTGTCTGTGGCCCGATACGCCAGCCCGATGCGCGGAGCAAAGTTGTTGAGATCCGGCGGAATCAATCCCGGAGTGCCGGTAGCGCGAATCGGGATGATGCTGGCCAGGGTCGGAGTCAGCACGGCGTTGACTCCTTTGGGCACAATCAGGCTATCAGTAGCGAGATCAAAGGTCGCCATCTGGTTGTGGCGTTCCTTAACGGTGGTAAACAATTCGTAACGCAGGCCCAGGTTCAAAGTCAGCTTGGGCGTGACCTTCCAATCATCCTGCACATAAAACGCGTAGACCGGGCGGTGATAGTCGATGTTGTGCAGGTTATTGATGCTGCCGCCATCGGAAAGCCCCACCAGGAACGAAGCGAAGCCTGAGCCGCCATTACCCTGTGCGGGCGGATTATCGGTAAACCCGGGGCCGAAATCCAAGTTTCCACGCGGCGAGGCGGGCTGAAAGATGGTGAATTCTTCGGCACGAATTTCGGTTCCAATCTTGATTGAATGCCTGCCATGAGACCAGGTTAGGTTGTCGAGCAGGCTATAGCTATTTTGAATCTCGTGCGAAGGGAGAAAAGTAGGACTGCCGATCTGAGAGACGTCGCTGAAAGTAAGTTGGGGCAAGCCGCCATTATCCGGAACGTTCGGAATACCGGGAAATGGAATCCCCAGAAGTTGCTGACTGGTCTTATTGAAATTGATTTGGTTACGCTGCGAGTTGATCCGGTTGTAGCCCAGCCGGAATTCGTTACTCAATTCTGGACGAAAAAGATGCGTCCAACTGGTGGCGAAGCTGCGATAAGCATTGTCTTCGATGCCACTGAAGAAGCCGCCGCCATCGCCGTTCGTAGTATTGAAAGGACCTGGGATAACGCTGGGCTGGTCTTCGTAGCTGAAGCGGAAGAAGCCGTAATCCTTTTCGGTGTATTTCTGGTCGATGCGAACGTCGAAGTTGTTCCGCGACTCCTGACGAACCGGATTGGATAGATAATTGAACCCATTGCCGTTCACATTCGGCAACGGAAACAACTGCGTGATAGCCAGAGCTAGGGGATCGATCTGTGACTGCGGAATCAGGTTTACCGGGTTGCCGCTTGCGTCATAGCCACCGAACGGAACGCCGCAAAGGCCGCTTGAGTAGGCAGCATTCGCCTGAGTTTGGCGGGTATCAAAGATTTCTCCGGCATAGGTCGGATGCCCGGCACAGTCCAGCGCGGGGATCACAGTCGTTCCGTCGGCGGCTAATGCCTGCTGCGGGCTGGTCAGGTCGAGTTGTGAGGAGAAGTCGCCGGAGCGTTGCGCGGCTGTGGGAACGGTTGATGTCAGGGTTTGTGATTGGCGAATCCGCAGCCCTTCATAGTCCACAAAAAAGAAGGTTCGATTGCGGAAGACCGGGCCACCGAAGGTGAAGCCGAATTGATTTTGTTTGTAGGGAGCAATCCGAGCGGTCGGGTCGTCGAAGAAGTTCTTGGCATCGAACTTCTCGTTGCGTAAGAACTCGTAAACGCTGCCGTGGAACTGATTGGTGCCTGACTTGATCGTGGCGTTGATGATGGCCCCGTTGCCCCGGCCAAATTCTGCGCTGTAGGCATTGGTTTGAACTTTAAATTCTTCCAGCGCCTCCACCGAGGGCTGAATCACGTAGTTGGTTTCGTTCAATAGGTCGGGGAGATTGGAATTGTTGTCGACGCCATCGAGCAGGAAATTGTTTTGCAGCGAGCGCGCGCCGTTCGCTGAGAAACCGAAGCCGCCTTCGTCGCGGGCGCCAGGCTCGCTGGGGGCGGTTCCGGCGGTTAGCAGCGCAAGCTGGGCAAAGTTGCGGCCATTGAGCGGCAGATTGGCCACGCGCTTGTTATCGACCACTTGGCCAAGCTCAGAAGTTTCCGTCTCCAGCAGTGGCGCTGCGCCGGTGACCTGGATCTCCTCCGTAATACGGCCGACTTGCAGCGTGACATTGAGGGCAATACGCTGCTGGACATCGAGATTCACGACCTCGGAGACTGCCTTCTTGAACCCTGCATGTTCGACTGTGACCGTGTAATGACCAACCCGAAGGGGACCGGCGATGTACTCGCCGGCGTCATTTGTGGTGGCCGAGAAAGTGCTACCGCGTTCCACGTCCGTAACGGTGACGGTGGCATGCGCAATCAGGGCGCCGGATGAGTCCTTGACCGTGCCCACAATGCTGCCTGCGTCTTTTTGCGCCCGAGCGGCGGTGGGAAAACCCAGGGCAAGAATAACCAAAGCGAAAACTATCAGGCGGCAACTCGCTGAACTCGGCATGGTGTTCTCCTCGCGCTCCGGCGTATAGGCCCTCGCGGAGATATCCCGCAGCTGAAGCCGCTGAATCCTTTATCCCCGCAAAGCAGTTTTGCTGTATAGTTACGAACGCTTACTTTTACTTTCGTTATGCAACTTTTGTCAAGGTAAAAAACCCACGCGTTTCGTAGCATGAGGCCTTGTGCTGAGTCATTCGACACCTGAAAGAATTCGAAATTCCGATGGAGCGGATCTGTGCAGCTAAACCCCACACGAATTACCGCTGTTTTTCTTGCATTCTGCTGTCTTGCGGCATGCGTCGCCGCACAGCAGCAGTCTCCAGAGATTGGCTACAAGCCCGCCGAGAATGCGGACCAGAAGAAGACGCTCCTGCTGAAAGATTTCAAGCCGACAGCGATGTTGCACGCTCCTGTCCACAAAGTCGACCGAGCGAAGTTTTACGTAATCGACGTTCACAATCACGTGAATGACGCGCAGGGAATCGAAGAACCTATGCCGCCCCAACGGGTCATTGAAGTGATGGACAAAACCAATGTGAAGACGGTCGTGATTCTCACCGGCATGTGGGGTGAGAAGCTGCAAAAAGTGCTCGACACCATGGTCAAGCCATATCCCGGCCGATTTATCGTGTTCACACAAATTGACTGGTCAAAGATTGACGATCGCAACTTCAGCCAGGAAATGGTCGCGCAACTTGATGACGCCGTCGCGCGGGGAGCCCGCGGCTTGAAGGTACTGAAAGATCTTGGCCTGGGCGTGAAGGACAAGACAGGCAAGCTGATTACAGTAGATGATTCCCGTCTGGATCCGATCTGGGAGGAGTGTGGCCGACTCGGCATTCCTGTATCGATTCACGTCACTGATCCCGAAGCGTTCTTTCATCCTATCGACAACACGAATGAACGATACGAAGAACTCACGGAGCATCCTGACTGGAGCTTCTACGGTCCACAGTTTCCAAGCAAAGTATCTATTCTTGAGGCGCGGGACCGGGTTATCGCCAGGCATGCGCATACAACTTTTGTTGCCCTACACTTGGCCAATTGGCCGGAAAATCTTGATTATGTAGCCGGCGAACTGGATCGTTATCCCAATATGATGGTCGAGTTCGGTGCGCGCGAGGCGGAGTTAGGACGGCAACCACGGCGCGCTCGCGAGTTTTTCCTGAAGTACCAGGGCCGGATCATGTTCGGAACCGATAACGGCATGGACGAAGAAATGTACCGAAACCATTTCCGCTGGCTTGAAACCGCGGACGAATATTTTGACTATTGGGGATATCCCGGGCAGGGGCGGTGGAAAATATACGGGATGGAATTGCCGGAAGCTGTCTTGGAAAAAATCTATCACTTGAACGCGGAACGGATCTTCCGCCAGTTTAAGAGCGGTGCGGAAGGACGGAGCAAAACTCAATGAAACATTCTTCTTATCGGATGCGAACCGCGGCTCTCTCGTGGAAACTCATTCTTGCGTCGGTCGGAACCATGTTTCTGCACACCGGCTGCGCACGAACAACGAAAAAACAGGCAGAACCTCACTCCGAGCCGTCCAAGGTGTCAGTCGTAATGAATTCGGGCGGCCCGATCGTCCTCACTACCAGCACGTCCGAATTCCAAATTCTGCCCTCCGGGTACTTGCAAGCATCGTTGTTGAAAGACGGCCAGAAGCTCAGCCTCGATGTCCCAGGCGAGAACACTACTGCCGAGAGCGATTATCTTGTGCAGGACGGGAAGGAAGTTCATTTCACGCTGGATTTCGGCCAAGCAAAGATTGCCGAAGCGGCAGGAAAGCTCGGCCCCGGAAAGCGCGTGCAAATTCCCGCTCAGCCCCTCGGCCCATCTGGCACAGCGCTTCGCCGAACCTTACAGGTCGAAGTGTATGACGACTTTCCGAATCTCATGCTCAGCAGCGTGGTATACGCAAACACCGGGACCTCGGAGTATCACCTTGATCACATCGTTGAGCAGCAACACAGGTTCAGTTCCCACATCGTGAAGGAACATCCCTACGATATGTGGTCGTATCAGGGTGCCAGCTACGACTGGGGCCAGAACGACGTGGTCAAACTTTCGCAGAAATTCTCTCAACCCAATCTTTTGGGAGCTGTTACGAAGGGTGGTTACGGCGGTGGCATTCCGGTAGTTGCCTTCTGGACCGCGTCCGTGGGCGAGGCGATCGGCCACGTCGAGACACTTCCCCTATCGCTGTCACTGCCAGTCACTGTGGAACGAGACGGGCGCGTCAACACAGCCGTCAGCATCCCGGCGGACACAATTCTCAAACCGGGTGAGAGTTATTCCACTCCGCGAAGTTTCGTGGCGGTTTATTCGGGCGACTTTTACGAACCGCTGCGGTTGTGGTCGAGCGTGCTGCAAAAAGAAGGGTGGGAGATCCCCAAGCCCTCGAACGAAGCGTACAACGTGAGCTGGTGCGGATGGGGATACGAGTTCAACGTCACCCCCGCGCAAATGCTGGGAACCGTTCCCAAGCTAAAAGAACTTGGCATCAAGTGGGCGACGCTGGATGACCGATGGTTCGACACTTACGGCGACTGGAATCCGCGACCGGACACGTTCCCCGGCAACGCCATGAAGAAGATGACCGACGAATTCCACAAACAGGGAGAACTTGTTCAACTGTGGTGGCTGCCCCTGGGGGCCGAAGACGGCAAGGGCAAATGGGAGTCCCACAAATACGTCGCGTCAAAGGTGGCGCAAGAACATCCCGATTGGTTCATCCTCGACAAGAACGGCAAGCATGCTCGCATGACGCGTGACTTGGCAACATTGTGTCCCGCCGTGCCGGAGGTCCAAAGGCATTACAAGCAGTTGACTGAGAAGTTTATCCGCGACTGGGGATTCGACGGCTCCAAGCTGGACAACATTTACAGCGTGCCTATGTGTTACAACCCGGCGCACCATCACAAGTCGCCACAGGATTCGGTGAATGCGATGGCTGATGTGTACAAAGTCATATTTCAGACCACGCGCGCAATAAAACCGGAGAGTGTGACACAGAGCTGTCCTTGCGGAACTCCGCCGTCGCTGGCGTGGCTGCCGTACATGGACCAGGCCGTGACGGCCGATCCGGTCGGCGCCGATCAGGTTCGCCGCCGCATCAAAATGTACAAAGCACTGCTCGGTCCTGAATCAGCCGTGTATGGCGATCACGTGGAACTTTCAGCCATGAGCCGAGTGGGTAAAGGATGGTCCGAACACGGAAGCGATTTCGCCTCAACGATTGGACCGGGCGGAGTAGTGGGAACCAAGTTCGTGTGGCCAGATCCTGGTCCTAAATACAAGGCTGTAATGCTCACCGCGGACAAAGAAGTTCAGTGGAAGAAATGGATCGGTCTTTATAACGAAAAGATGCTTTCCAAAGGTGTCTTCCGCAATCTTTACGTCTACGGCTACGACACGCCCGAGGGTTACGCCATCGAAAAGGCGGGCAAGATGTATTACGCCTTCTTCGCGCCCGGAACATGGAGCGGCGAAGTTGAACTGCGTGGCCTGAAGGCGGGAACTTACCACGTGCTTGACTATGTGGATGGGCGGGACCTGGGCACGGTGCAGGCGGGCCCAGATAATGTCGCCAAACTGAAGACCGAGTTCAAAGAACACCTGCTCGTGGAAGTGAGTACAAACTAGGGAAGAACAACGTTGCAGTTAAGGTCTCGCCTATGACCTGAGAGTAGCGCTACGTTCCCGAAAAAACTTCTCCCGATATTCCTCATCGCGAAAGGCGTCCGTGCCACCTGATCGTGTGGTCGAGAAGGCTCCTGCCATGTTGCCGCTTGCCAGGCACGCCGGCATGTCCGCTCCCCGCAAATACTGATGGATAAAGCCTGCGTCGAAGCTGTCGCCTGCACCAACCGGGTCGACAGCATCAACTATTTGTGCGGGACTGATGAAACGTTCGGTTCCGCGTTGCGCCATGGCTCCATCGCGGCCTAGCTTCACGACGACAACCGGGACGAGTTCGGCCAGTTTTCGGATTGCCAGTTCGAGATCTTCGGTTCCCGCTGCCTTCCGCGCCTCACGCTCGTTGGGAAGAAAAACATCGACATAGCGAAGGATGTCATAAAGTCCGCCTTGCCATTCGTCATCCGGATCGTCATTCGTATCGAGAGAAAGGGTAAGCCCGGACGATTTCAGTCGCTGGAACAACTCGCCCACGCGCGGCCGCAACGCTCGCTGCAGGTAGTAGGAACAAAGATGAAAGTGGCGTGAATCCGCAAGGTAGTCGAGGTCAAGATCTTCCCAGCACAGCTCGGCAATCGTTCCCGCATAGGTAACGATGTTTCGCCACGCCTGCCGCTGAAGAATGACGGTGAGTCCGGTCTTGGTCGCGCCCGTCACGCGGCGCACGCGACTGACGTCCACGCCGCTCTGCTGCAATTGCTCGAGGGCGATCTGACCAAACCGATCGTCGCCGATGCGCGATTGAAATCCCACGCGGTTGCCTAGCGCGGCAAGATTGTGGGCCACAATCGAAGACGAACCACCCAGCGTCAGCATCATGCGCTCCGCCAGCAATTCTCGCTCGCGGGGAAGTTCTTCGGGCACGCCATAAAGAATGAGATCGAGATTCAGTTCCCCGGCGACGGTTACGTCAAAACGTGGCATTGGGTTGGTACAGGATTCCTTTCATTGAGCCTGCAGGCCCGGCCAATCTTCAGACTAAAGTGACCTCAATTCCCGCTTGCTTCAGGACGCGAAGATCAATTTTCGGGACCTTGCGGTCGCTGATTATTTCTTGCAACGCCGTTGGAGGAACAATCAGGGAAAGACTGCGACGTCCGAATTTGCTCGAGTCGCAGACGGCCACCGTGCGCTTGGCCACCTCGACCATTACGCGATTGACCTTCGCTTCCAGCAAATTGGGCGTGCTTAGACCGTAGTGCACGTCAAAACCGTCGACCCCGAGAAAGAGCAGGTCGGCGCTTAGTCGCCGCAGAGTGTCCTCCGCAATCGGCCCCACGAGCGAGAACGAATTCTTGCGCAGGGTTCCTCCGGTGAGAATCACTTCGACTGCGGTTCCCGCCAGTTCGGCGGCAATGTTGACCGCGTTAGTCACGATGGTCAGATTCTGAAAGCCGCGCAAGGCTCGGGCGATCGCCGTCGTAGTGGTGCCGGAATCGAGAATCACGACCTGGCCTTCCTTTACCCTCGCAGCCGCGCATTCGGCAATGCGCAATTTTTCCTGGCGGTGAAGTTTTTCTTTCTCGCGCAGCGTCGGATCTTCCAGCGTCCCCTCTCTCGCCGGCAAGGCCCCGCCGTGCGTGCGGTGAACCTGTCCGTGAGCGTGCAGAATCTCCAGGTCTTTGCGAATCGTAACCTGGGAGGTGTCAAAATGGCGGGAGAGTTCGGTCACCAGGACACGTCCGTGACGGGTAAGTAGATCGAGTATCGCGCGGCGTCGTTCTTCGTTGAGCACGGGTCGTGATGGCTGCTGGCAGAGTTTCGCGCGCTACGGCGGGGCGCGTACTGCCACTTCTGTTTCGGATTTCTTTTTATATCGTTTGGTTTCGTTTGTCCACTCGCAAATAGTGCTGCCCCGGGGATTCGCGAAATCTACGAGTATAGGCGGATGGGAGAAACCACCCGCGCGATGGCACCCGAGGGGCTCGGTTGGTCGGGCTTGAGCCCGCACGCAGAGGACGCAAACAGTCCGAGCAACTGGCCGAACATGACATCCAATGCAGGACGATACTCGTCAGGAAAGCCGGCGCGACAATTCAGCGTCAAAACACGGTCTTCGCAATTGGAAAATCGATCATAAACCGCAACTCGAAAATCAGTATAGGGGAGCTGTGCCTGAAATATGCA
>Ga0209488_10002400_pt1 | contig 15379 bp, 22 predicted proteins | sample Rivendell_Oct201_8_FD_188349 | JGI IMG/M metagenome (GOLD analysis project Ga0209488, IMG submission 188349) | Vadose zone soil microbial communities from the Eel River Critical Zone Observatory, Northern California, USA -... | ecosystem: Environmental > Terrestrial > Soil > Vadose zone >... | reverse complement strand
CTCGGGATTCCCAAGGTATCGTCAATAGAAGACACTACTCAGAAAGAGCTCCGTGAGATAGAGACCGCAGGTGCTCTGTCCGCCGGCGAAAAGAGCCTTGCCGACCTCAGAAAGCGGAAACTCGCTGTTCAGAAGTCGGGATCTTTCCGTTTTATCACTCCCTTGGTTGATCTTGATGCAGGAAAGGCCAATGGTTCACAGTCCACAAGGGGCCGAATTTTAGTACCTCAACTACAAAGCCAGAGACGGATCTCACTGTGGATATGCTAACCTCGTACGTGAGACTTTCTTCAACTTCATCGGTATCTCCCAGACAATCTGCCTGTATAGTGGCGTCTGGAAATCTTTACATTTCAAGAAGTACAACTTTGAAGCAGAAGGCATATATCCTAATGGCGGTGCCCTCCACCCTTTACTCAAGGTACGAGAGGAGATGCGTAATATCTTCCTTGAGATGGGGTAGGTCCTCACCCACACAAATTGTTACGTTGCCCAATTGATCGGTCATCTTCATTCAGCTTCGCCGAGATGCCAACTTCCTCTTTCGTCGAGTCTGGTTTCTGGTGTTTCGACGCACTTTTTGTTCCACAACAACACCCTGCCCGCGAAATGCAGGACACCTTCTACCTCTCTGATCCGGTCACGTCAAACAACCCGCCTCGTGACTACTATGAGCGAGTTTCCCGAGTCCATGAGCATGGCGGCTATGGTTCGATTGGGTACCGTGCTCCATGGTCCGATGCCGAGTCACACAAGCTCCTTCTTCGCACGCATACAACGGCATCCTCAGCCCATATGTTATACAAACTCGCAGCGCGGTGTCGTGGCGAGGTGCCAAAGGATGCCGAAGAGTACGGAGTTGGAGCGCGTATCGATCGTGAGGCAAATCTCGGAGACGATGGCTTCCGCCCGGCAAAGCTGTTTAGTATCGACCGGGTGTTCCGAAATGAAACAATGGACGCGACGCATCTAGCGGAATTTCACCAGGTGGAGGGCGTCGTTGCCGACCGGGGATTGACACTGGCTGATCTGATTGGTCCGTACACCTGCTTGCACCCTCCGTAGATGCTCACCATATCGCGCGCAGGTTTCATGCGTGTATTCTTCAAAAAGATGGGCATTGAGAATCTCCGTTTCAAGCCTGCGTACAATCCATACACTGAGGTTTGTCGATCTCATCTTCTCGGGTGTGCACGGGATAAAGCCTCAAAAAATTTCCCCCCTTTTTTTTTTCAAATTATGATAGCCATCGCTCGAGATTTTCGCGTTTCACCCGATGTTAAACAAGTGGGTTGAGGTGGGGAACAGCGGCATGTTCCGTCCCGAGATGTTAGAGCCGATGGGCTTCCCGAAAGACGTGCACGTGCACGGATGGGGCATCTCACTCGAACGCCCGACGATGATCAGGTATGTTCAAGCTTCAAGTGCACACTTGAGCACGAGGAATCCTCACCGTTCACGCAGATACGGAATCAACAACATTCGGACGCTCGTCGGCCACAAAGTACCGATCGAGAGCGTGGAAAAGTCCCCTGCAGTACGTTTCTAAAGTCTCCCGCAGGATCGGGTGTACCACCGCAGAAAAGAAGACGACAGGACGAATGGATGAATCTAGCAGATGTAAAACCTTACGCCGGCGTGTGGCCGTTCTGCCAAGTACGCCACTAGTACTCTGGTCACACGCCGGTCTTTGTAGCCTAGCCATCAATACAAGGGGTTCTTGCTTGGCATTTGATAACCAACCTCACTTGTGCTTCAGGGAAGTCATAATTACTTCACGTAAATCTATTCCAGGGTAGTGAATGAGTCATTGGCCTCTGGGAAGCATACTTTGTCTGAGCTCGTAAGCAATACTGCGCTGACTGGACCCAAACAGAGTCATCATTTGATCACCTTGTTCTACTCAATGCTTCCTTATTCACCGCATGAATTGATACGTGATCATTATCCTTGGCATGGCCCATGCATTCCTGTAAAAAGCCCGGACATCGTATTGCGTGTGAAAGGAAAGCAGTTGCAGTCCGTTGCTTTTGCCTGGAGTTTTGCCCTTTTTTGTACAGATCTCGGTATGATAGTATGATCTCACCTCCGCATTAACGCCCCCTTTTCAATTTCAATTCCTGATCCTGATGAATAGTACTGTAGTGGGCATTACAGTACCTTCCAAGGAAGGTCAAATTAGCCAATGCCAATGATCGTATATTGTGCAACGCATCACATTTTGATCTATTGCTGTACTACAGCTACAATACAATACGTACGGTCAGACCGCTAGCCGAGAAGAGGCAGGCAGTCCTAATTAATCAATCGTAGCATTCGCGTCGAGCAAGGGCCGAGCTGCGGAATACGTAGGGCTGTAACATTTTTGCATGACCGTTTAGGATCTGTCGTCTCCAAAGGACGTTTTTGGCTCAGGGGCAAAAGGCAGGACAACATGTGATAAGCGATGTTTGATAAGCAAACATTTGACCCGCCGGATTGGTCAGCGCCAATTACTCATCTTACCCTTCCGATGCCGCCCGGGAAATGAACTACAGCATTGTACAGTATTGATTTGATTCATCCTCGGGCTGGCAGTTCTCGGGCGCTGTCCCGACGTCCCCGCCCGTAAAAAACAAAAAAGGAACAGAAGGAAATTTTAGAACACGCATGGATTTGTAGGCGATCCGGACCGGTGGGGAGAGTGCGGGATGAGGCGACGATGTCGTAGGCACGCGATCAGAAAAACAATAAAAGAAAAAAAGAAAATTCCTTGGCTAAGAAATCTAGAAGCGCAAATACACTAGTACTATGGCCATCGACATACAGTACGACAAACAATGCGCGAACAAGATGGCGGAACGATCAAAACGAGAACATGGCCGCATTCTTCCTTGTTCCAAACATGTACACGAGCGCCTGGCTCATGAAAAGACCAACGGTGATGCCGATGGTGACCTCTATCATGACACTCCCGGTGTCAATGCCGTTGCCAGATGCAGAGATCGCCCCTCCGCCAGCTTGTGAGAGACCCGTCTGAGAAGGGAGAATAGAGGTCAGCTGAGGGCATACAACAACCCACGGGGGCGACCTCAGGACGTAAGCAACGTACGGGGACCAAGAAAAGCACGCCTGTGACCATGACCGTGAACGCAGTCCCACTGAACATACGCGAGTAAATATTCCCCAGCAGGCCAACAGCGAACGCGCCGATCGCCGAGACAACATCAGACCTATCAAAGATGAAGTGGTCCGCCGCTTTATTCGCGACGTAAGAAACGCATGAGATGATGACCATCACGACGAGGTCTAGTTCGCGCCATGGTTGCAAGTTGCTCAGCGAGGTTAGCAGTGAAAAGAGTGGCACGGTGATGAACTGTGACCAGAACGGGAATGGATGGAGGTACCATGGATTCCCTGGCGGGCGAAAGCAACCCTCATGTATATGCGTCAACAACGGTGCCGAGCCATTCGTGAACGTGAAGGAACCAAAGGACGGTAAATCCGGGTGCCTCAATGTACCACCGTCTACGATAAAGTTGCCAGAATAAACGACAGTTCGAGACAGTGCAGCGTTGAGACTGGCGAGATGGTGTCGAGTGTTGGCGTCAATGAGTAGGTAAAGGTCGGAACCTATTTGAAGACCAAAACCAAGGAACAGCGTGTAGATGAGAGCATAGACCATCTTGACCGAGCCGCAGAGAATGTTCTTAGAGGCCAGTTCCAGAGAACTCGATACTAATGGCTACTGAGTAACAAGAGGGTGAAGCCGAAAGTGACCCGAACCTACAGATGAGATAGCCGGGAAGAATACCAACGATAGCAGCCGAGGATATAGCAGAGTAGCAAAAGGTTTGGCTGTGCAAGCTACTGAGGCCACGAGCAAGCAACGAGATGAAAATACCAATTGTGATTCTGGTAGGCGGATGCTCAGCAGCCACGCAAGTGTGGGAACGGTGTCACCTATGGTCGGACTCACTCAAAAACATTCGCGTACAAAGTGCTCTTCATGACCACGGTAAGTTGCAACGCGCTCAGGACGGAGGCTCCGAAACCTGCAACAAACATGTCTAAGAACGAGCCGCCAAACGCCAGCGGACAGATCACGGCAGAGAGCCAAAACGCGACAAAGCATCTCGTCCAGAGGCCGTAGATCGGCTTGCTTTCCAAAATTCGCACGAGCTCTTCTGTAGCCTCGCGGGCACTCATCTCGTCGTGCACCACGCGCCGGTAAATCTGGTGCACCTTTTGAAGGCTCCCGAGGGCGAGGTCGCCGCTGCATCGCAAAAAGTGGGTCTCAGAGGTCTTTGTCTCGGGGTCGCCAAAGCAGACAATGATGAGATTAGGGAGATGAACAAACTCTGCATCGACTTCGAGTATGCGTGCAACTGCCACCAGCTGAGACTCGATGCGATGCGAAGGAGCCCCAAAGGCCATGAGGCAGCGAGCAAGCTTCATTATGAATTGCTGACGGTTGAGAATAGCTAAAAAGGAGAAAAAGAAATGGGGTTGCAAGAGTCAGCGCCCGCCAACGGTGACAGAACAGACAAATCGGGTAGAGTGAAACTTACAAGTGACATTATATTGTATCCTGATCTTCTGGGCTTCCTTGCGGCGCTGGCGATATGTCATGTACTGAAGATTCATCTGTTGCCTGCACTGGCTCTCAGCATCCTCAGGGTCGTCCTGCGACACCTTTTGCATTCCAGTGATTTTCGGGTCGTCCGGGTCATATCCAAAACTCGACTGCGAGCGCACAAGCCAAGGACGGGAGTGGTCGCCTCTGAGCAGCGCATCCCGCGGGATAACAAACTCGGACTGCTCCGGAGCCTGCTCCCAATACACGCGCCATAGCTCGAGCATATTCGCAAAGCCACCTCGAGATCTCCGCGGCATGGGTAACGACTGGGGAGCCTCATTGACAGCAATGGTAGAATATCGTGGCGGCAATTGCCGAGCGTAGCCGCCACTACCACCACCGCCGAGGGTGGCGCTATCCCGCCGGACGGCCTCCTCCGAGCCAATGGTGGAGCGCCTCGTGCCGAACGTGGCGTCGTTGTACACGCGCGAAGGCGGTTCGATTTCGTAAGGGTGTTGATGAGAAGACCAGCAGAAGTGGTCACGCGTAGGCAGCGTCTCGACTTGGTTGGGTTCGAGACTGCTACGATCGGCGCAGAGGGTACCGCTGCCGTAGATGGGTATTTGGGTTTGATAGAGCGTGATACCGTCGACTGCGGGATTCAACGTGGATTCGTCCGCTTCCAATTCGTCGCCACCACCAAAGGGATTGGTGAAGCGCTGAGGGGACGAACGCTCATTGGAAGAACGAACCGCCAATGGCGGCTGGTTGACAGAATCGTTGACAGGGTCGGGCTCATGGTGGGACACGGGTGTGGCATTTGGCCGGTTGTGAAAGTAGACACGAGGCCAGCGGTGTCTGTGTTCGAGCTCGACCTGGTCCCGCTCAGGTTCTGGCTCTCGTTCTGGGTTGTTGGCAGAAGTCATGATGATTGGTCAAAAATGAAGTGGCCCTGACGTCATTTATAAACTCCCCATTTTTGATTGGCCCACCCAGTTGTGGTCGTCATGTGCTCGTGCTAGCCTCCACTCGCCCCTTCCAGGTCTCGATATCAAGTGCCATCAGTTTCTCGGGCGCTCCTTGGATTTCCCGAAAACCAATCCTCTCGTAAAACCTCCGTGCTCCTACATTGCTCTCAGCTACCCCAAGCCACACGGCGCCAATCTGTCGCTCTCGCAAGTGGTCGACGGCGCGTCCAATTAACGTCCTCCCCCAACCGCGCCTTTGAACTTCCGGTAACAGGTTGATGTGCATGTGTGCGGGGCTCACGGCCAGGCATGCATCGAGTGCGGCATCTGGCGCTCGGTGAATCAGGTCAATATATTCTTGGTCTGCCGTCATTCGCTCGTCCGCATCACTTGAAAGCGGGAAACGGATCCGTAGAGCAGGCCACCACCCTTCCTCCGCTGCTGCTTCGTACGCTCGAGTGTCGGAGGTTCCGAGGATGTACCCCTTGATAGCATTTGTGGTATGGTCATTGTCCGGGGCTGTGTCGTCCACGAGGACGAAACCCCACGTATGCGCAGCCTCCGGAGGCAATGACACGTAAGACAGCGCCCAGAGCAGGCCGAGGAGTTCGGGGTGCTTGTGCAGATGCTCTGCCGACTGCCCGGCATCACCGGTGAGGAGACAGATGCACGAGAGTGCAGGGGTGTCTTCCAGAGTTGCTGGGCGAATTGTGAACGGCATAGATGAGGGGTTGTGGCAACGACACGTCACAGTAACTGGTCCTTGCTCTGTCGTGGCGCAATGAAGTAGTACGACGTAGTGTGGAGAAGCGCGGAAATATACCGGAGATATTATATCACACATTCGAGGTGATGACGAAAACATCACAAGGGTGAAGGGGTGGCAGACAGATGACCCGTGACCACGTAAAGCAAAAGAATTGGCATTATGTGCTCCTCGAAAGAAACACGATTCGATAGAACAACGATAAGAATACATCATGATCCTCGCGGACCTTCTTCGCCAGCAGGAGTAATTACTGATGCAGGTAGAGGATGAGGGATGATCAAGGGAAACCAACAAGCCAGACGCACTGAGGGCTCCAAGAGCAATGATGATGTAGAGCCAGTACTTTTGCACGAAGGTCTTTTCTGGCGCCCGCACGACAGGATCACCGGTTTCGGTCAGAGGTGGAGGAACACGAAGCTCTGGCCTATAAAAGGAACTAAAGTGAGCAGGGGATGATAAGGGTGACAACACGAACAATGGTGGCCGCTTCGGGATGGTAGTAGTGATGGTGATATTTTGGGGCAAGGCTAGAGTGGGGCCGGACGCCTGGATGGGCGGGCAGGTGCCATCAGATGGGGTAGAGTCTAGGAAATATTCAAAGGCAAATGGAGTGCCACCAGGGTAAGGGAGGTGGAGGATGAGGTGTTCATTGGCAGAGCTGACAAGGTGGCACTGGGTAAAAGATGGTGAGGGGATCTGAAGGTAGAAAAGAAGGAAAGAGTATACAGCTTTGACAGATGAGATGAGCCAAAGGGAGTCACTTGTACCGGTATCGAGGGCCAATTGGTAGAGGGCGTCTTTGCCCGCTTGCGCATCAAAGTGAGCTTGGAGAGGGTCGATGCGGGGGTTGCCGGCGGAATCTAAGAGAATTTGGGCTCTCTGTTGGAAGTCGGGTTGAGGTAAAGAAGGATGATGGAGACGATGATGGAGCTTGAAGGCGTGTAAAGGGAGTAGGGCAATGGAGATGACGAGGAAGAGGGAGAACATTGGATTGGATTGGTTGATGGGAAAGTCTAGGCCATTGGCTCGACTCTTAGCGAATGGCCTCGACCGGCTAACGGGAATAGCGATTGGCTAATTATTGGCTGGCCACTCTCCCTTCCCTCCTCCCCGCCGACGATGCGAAACCGAAACAGAATTGATCCCATTCAAGGTCGAGACTCTCACTCCCTTTTTATTATAACCCCTTCCCCTCTTTTTCCCCCCGCTTTCGTCTCCCTTCTCTTCCCCTCCCCCGCTAAAATATCAACATGTCCCTCCTCTCCCTTGACGTCAAACCCTCCATCACACTCACAGACTCCCCCATCCAGGAACACGCCGCCCTCCCTACCCCTCCCTTCTCCCCTCCTCAAACCCTTACCGATGCCCCTGCCGATACCTCCGTTGTCCTCCTCAACTCCCTCGTCTCTTTCTATCAACAAGAATCCCTCTGGGTGCACCGCACCCGCGCAGCTTTAGAGCTCGCCCTAACGGCAAAGGGTCGCGATTCCATCACTGCCGCAGCCGCAGCCAAAGCTCTTTCTTCATCTACCGATTCGTCGGCATGCCTAACGGATGAACCATCCGAGGTGCAATCTATCAAAGCAGAACCCACAACACCACCCCCTTCGCTTGGGAAAGTACATCCCAAGTCTCGTTGGATGCAGCGCAAACAGAGCTTCAAGCTCAGACTGGAGGGCATCGGTCCGCACAGCCTCCACCGCCGTCACAGGCGCCTGCAACGAGACCGAGACAACGCCTCGGAGGCCGGCACACGTCTTCTTGAACTATTCGGCCAGCTCATGGAGGCTCGTATGGAGAGCTGCCATCGTGTCAATCGTCTCGTTAGAGAGGCAAATCGCGTTGATCTATATCGCACATGACCAGGTTCGTTTTGGCCCAGACCGGGTGTCGCGTCATCATATATCCCTACCTTCTTCCGTGTTGACATATTCTTCCCCAGACGGGTATATTTATATCTTTTTGTTTTCGAGGGGTTTGGGGAGAGAAGGGCATTTGGGACGTTCGATGACCGCCAAGGGCTGTGTACGCTTGGGTGCAAGAGGCACCCTCGACGGTGACCCGGAGTTACAGGGCGGGGAAGGCCTCTCTATCCCTGGGGGAGATTTTGTAGCACAGTAGCAGTTTAATAGATGCTTGCGAAAAGCACACGAAATCAAATACCGTGATATTATAAATCTAACATGCTGTGCTCGCCTCTCATTGGTTGTTCATTCATCCACTCTCCTCTCCTCTCCTTCACCCATGTCCGCGCGATACGCACCCCTCCCAAACCCGCATACAGATCCTCTCCTCAATGACGAGATGGAGGCCGCCTTTGAAGACGATGACGACGACGACGATCCCAACGACCAACATTCTGAATCTCGTCCGCTTAACCCCACCTCTTATGCTTCTTCAGCCCCACGAACGCCTACACTAGGCTCATACGACTTTGAGAACTTTGACTATGCGAGTATACCTCCCCCGGGCTCTCCCCCAGGTCCCTCCTCGCTAGCCATCCCGAACGACATTGGCAACTCGAACGGCCGTCTCCCTTCGCCCACCGACGTTCGTCATGTGGATGCCCCTCGCTCCAGCTGGTTTCGCAGGACGGCCCAGTCTATCCTACCAAGTTCGCTGGCTCACCGCTGGAACTTGGACTACGAGCCAACCCCTGGCATCGTCGGCGGCGGCACGAACAATGACGGTGTCTTTGCCAACGTCACTGCAAAACCCTCGCGACCGGTGCTGCTTCGCGACGGTCGGTCTTATTCCTTTCCTTTCATTTGCCTCACTCACAGCCTTATCTCCTCGACAGGCGACGATGTTTACCTTGTCCCAGAAGACTCCCAGAAGGAAACGCCACCTTCATACGCCGCCGCCCAGGCCGACTCAGTCCCGCCCTACTGGGAAACGACGGTTCATGCGCCATCTTCGCCCGATGACATGATCATCGACCACCTTCCGACCGGATCAGTATTCTCCTTCCTTTGGAACCTCTTAATTTCCATCTCCTTCCAATTCGTCGGCTTCCTCCTCACTTATCTCCTCCACACGACTCACGCCGCGCGCTTCGGCTCCCGTGCAGGGCTTGGCGTTACCCTCATTCAGTATGGTTTTGCCCTTCGGAGTAGAACGGAGGAGGATGTCAACAGCAATAGTTGGTGGGGCGCCAGTTCGTATGGCAACGGCCAGGACGATCCGTCCGTCAAGCCAACGTTCAACACAAAGGAGGAAGCCGAGGAATATTACCGTAACCTGAACATCACCATGACCAACGGAATGCCATCAGGGACTATCCCGGGGGCGACCATGGACGACATGAGCTTTGCCAACGAGGCAACAACAGACTGGCTCTCCTTTTTCCTCATGACCATCGGTGCGCTTCCACATATCCCCATTTTCATATGCCATGTCATATATCTGACGCGCGGTTGAAATAAATGTACAGGCTGGTTCATCCTCCTCACCTCGCTGCTCAGCTTTTGGCGCGTCAAGCGCTGGGAGCGCAACATCCTCGCCTCGCAACGCGAAACGACCGTTGCCGGGCGGGACGCCGCCGGCCCATCATCACACGCCTTGTCCTCACACCTGCACCGCTTCATGGGCGTCCCCGTGCGCGACATGCGCTCGCTGCTCAGCGGCGGGCTCGGCTTTTCACGACACTCGCACGACGACGCGGACGGTGCCGAGCTCGACTCGGACATGGGTGGCAGGGCCGTCCCGATGACGCCCCTCACGCCCACCGCGGCGGAGGAGACGTCGCGGCGGGAGATGATCATAGCCATGTACGCGCACGATCCCGAACGACAGCGGCAGGTCATACAGGCGTTCAGGGATGATGATCAATTAATGGCGGACATGCGTGCCGCCGCCATGCTCTGAGTGGTGGTGAGAGGAATTGATATTAATCTGGGACTCTGGCTCGTTCCTATTTTTCCGTTTTCATACTTTATTTTTTTTTTCCCCCCTCCCTACAAACAATCTTATTTCGCGGTGTAGGTGTATCGCATATCATCGTTGTCATTCTTAGAAGAAAAAGAAGACTTGATGCTTGACCCGTATCGCTTCCTCTCTGCTTGAGCTACGATCTCACTCAAAACGTGCATCAATTCTCTCTTCTTTTGTTTCACTCCTGAACTAGTTACCACTGAACGTCCCCATGCTTCTCGTCTCGGGCGCGCGACACGCCCCAGAATCAAATGACAGGGGCCCAGGCTCAAATATCGTCGTTCGTCCACAACGCGGGCACCTTGGCCTTGAAAGGCTCAAGTGAGAACTCGAGCGCCGAGCACGGATACCCGATCTCGAACTTCTCAAGCACGCTAGGGTGCAGTATGCCCAACCTCCCGATCTCCACGTCCTTCCCATCCCCACTCTCCCGCTTCGCGTCCGCACCAAACGCCGTTCCTGTTCCTGTCCCTGTCCTCGTGGTCGGATTTGATTTCAGCGATGATGTACTCTCTGATCCCTGGGCTGGTCGCGCGCGATAGTAAATCGTTGCAGCACGACCGGGGAAGAACGTCGGATCTGCAATAATATTTCGTATTCGTATTTGAAAAAAACATGAGTATAACGGCAATGACGACAACGCACCCTCCCGTTCTTTGATGTAGTACCCCCACGTGGAGGATGCGCCGGCGCCTCCAGGGATGTGGGGCACCTCGAGCATCCCCATAGCGCGATCAAGCAAGCCGTGCACGATCTCGAACCCGGCCGTCTTGTTGCACCACACCGCCGCGGCGTGCCGGACGTTGCGCGCCTGGCGCTCGCGCTTGGTGTCTTTGAACACGACGTCGGAGGCCTCGAAGATGCGCAGCGGCAGCGCGTGCGATCTGTTCTCCCTGATCGTCTTGAGCAGGCCTGGCAGGAGCGACGTCCGCACCACCTGAAACTCGAGCGTCTTGGGGTTCGCGATCTTCACCGCCGTTTGGCCGTCGTCGGCCGCGTTGAGCCACGCAAAGTTTTCCTCGTGAGAGCACTGTGATGATGATGTGAAAAAAAAACGAAGATGGGAGGAGGACAACTGAGTTAGGAAGCGCCGGAGGCGAGGTGGTGCGGATACATACGAGAATGAGCGGTAGAACTTCGACCCAGCCAGCGTACGCCCATTCGTGCCGGATGATGTCGCTGAGCTTGCTGACGGCAAGCGGCTGCGCCACCGTGCTCGTCGCTGGGAACGTATCTGGCAAGTTGTTGAACCCGTACGCGATCGCCGCATCCTCCATAATGTCGCACTCGTGCAGAATGTCAGGCCTCGTTGGGGGAATAGCCACGTCGAGCGTATCAATGTCCCCAGACGAGAGCTCGACTCCCAACGACATGCGTTCGAGGAGGTCTTTTACCTGGGGTGCAGAGAGACTTAGCCCTGTGCAAGAATTGATATACGACGCATGCGCTTGTGTCTGCCGCGAGGAGAGATCGGGGGAAATCACAGTCCGACCATCTGGGTAGACTATTCTGACCGGTTCGATGCTGGCCAAGACATTTTGGTCAAGTAGGATGTGACGATAATAACATAGCACGCACGTAAACGGCTCCTCGCAGTACTCGGAAAACATCGTGGCAATGATGTTTGTCACGATACTTAATTTTGTCTGGTCCGTCGCCGTCAAGTCAATGAAGACGTTCCGGGTGTTAACCGTTATCTTGCTGTGCTCAGAGTTTATAATGGGCGGGAAGGAAAGTACACGATCTTCCTTGTCATAGATGATAGGATAGACTGGCGAGTCGCGGATAATGGGCAGGTATTTTGCCAGATGTCGCTCAGACTGCGCAGTTCGTCAACGGATGGATCCTCTATCGCTCACGATTTACTTACTTCATAGACCACCATTAGCTCTTCCGCGGTGTACGCCTGCGTCTTGTTTAGTGGAACAAATTTTATGTCCTTGGGAGGCTTAGCCCCGTAGCGGAACGGCGCCGTGATGGTATCCAAATCGTGTGTGCCGATGGCAACGAACTGCCGCTTACGACAGATGTTCTGGTGTAACTTGTCCTGTAAATCTATGAACGACTCGTACGAACGCTGGGTAAATTTGACATTTCGAAGAACAGCAGAACCGAAATAGGGGCGGACTTGCGCTGTCTCGGAGGCTGTCAGAGGAAGGAAGAGAACGGAACTGAAGGATTTGACTCACTTCTGGAGCTACGGTGACCTCGATCAGACTTTTCTCACCCCCGGGTGGGTATACCAATTTATATTCTGGTGCTTTCCCTTTGTTTAGGAACACGCGCAATGCACGCGCAATGCCTTCTATGCAAAGCAGGTCATATCTGGAGCAACTATCAGAGTCATGGGTGCTGAGTGTAACGCGTTGCATACCTATTTGCTGGTATTTCTATCTTCAATTGCTGTGATGGAATGTGAGCGCAGTCCTGGCAACTTGTTCATGCACGTACCGGACGCCCCGCGGGCAGGCCCTGTTTGATCGCGGCCTCTACTTCTTCTGTAGTCTGAGTCCAGGTATATGAATGAGTCGAGGGCGTAGATCTCGGGATATAGAGCACCGACGTCTTCATCGAGCTCGACGCCAAACTCGAAGCAGAGCCTGTCAAATTCTTCCGATGCTGTACGCGAGGATGGGTGATCGCGAAATAAACAGGGATGACATTGCGTACAAAACTTTTGCCCAAGCCGTTCCCAGAGATCCTCCTTGTCCACTGAGACCGTCGGCATCGTATTCAAGATGCAAGATGACTCGCACGCGACGGCCCGGACGCGATCAACTTATCTCTCATCTCATCAATGAAATACATCGCTCTCCTTAGCGGTGGGAAGGACAGCTGCTATAACCTCTTACATTGCCACAAGAACGGTCACGAACTAGTCGCAGCCGCGTCTTTACGACCAGAGCCTGGACAAGGCGCGTAAACACCCAAATTTTCGTGCCTCGCAATCGTTCATGATCCCACGAGTAGACGAGCTCGATTCCTACCTCTACCAGACCGTGGGACAAGATGCAATTGAATTCGTCGCTCGCGCTCTTGACGTCCCCCTTTATCGTAGGGTAATTAGCGGTACGGCACTCGTACAAGACTCAGAGTACGGTGGGCGGGACGGCAAGACACGCGGAGGGGTCGAGGGAGACGAGACCGAGGATCTGTATGCTTTGCTCGCTGATGTTAAAGTAAATGCAGACTCTGTCAGCGCGTCCCTTTTCGCCTGTTGAGCGTATGGTATGCTGCAGTCTCAACATCCCGACGCAAAGGGTGTTTCCGTTGGCGCCATCCTTTCAAACTACCAGCGCGTCCGCGTAGAGCACGTGTGCGTACCCCTCGTCCGGAGGCTATTTCGCTATGCTTATTCATGTCTGCGTGCATTTAGCTGTAAAAGGCTGTCCTTGATCCCGTTGAGCTACTTGTGGCAGAGGGATCAGGCCGAGCTTCTATCAGAGATGATTGCGACCGGGATGGAAGCCATTTTCATCAAAGTTGCGGGAATTGGGTTAATAACTAGGCATCTTGGCAAGTCACTGGCAGAGATGCAACCCACATTAATGACGTTGGTGGGTAGACCATTCTCGATTGCTCGTCAGTGATGATCGGACCCATTGTCATGTCATAGAATGCATTGTATGGCTCACACATCTGTGGGGAGGGAGGAGAATACGAAACGTTGACTCTCGATTGCCCACTCTTCAAGCGGCGCATCACGCTGTGCGTTTCCCTACGCGGAGTTATTCGCCGTGTTGACCATTTCTCAGACTCGAGACAGAGACTGTCATTTATTCGGACAGTGATTTCGCCACCGTTGCATTCCTACGCACTCGGCGCGCGTCCCTTGATCCAAAACCGGATCAAGACTTTAGCGTCGCTGTCCCGGCCCTACTTGACCCTCCATATCTTCGGGTCGCAGAATTTATTGAAGCTGGGTTGTCGAACAATGCCCAGACCCCTGGGCCAATACAACCTCAAAGCTATTCCAACAAAGTCTTAGACAGCCCACCAGGGGTGCCTGCATCCATTTCCCTCGGAAATTGGGTTTCCATAGGTAATGTATATCGGGACCTTCGTGATGCGCCGGATGTGTCCTTGGAGGACGAGGTTCGAGAATGCTTCGGCGTTCTACAAAGTAAGGTTCAATGCCCTGCCAGTGTCGCGTGCTCGTAGGTTGCTGACTTTAGATCACAAGGACGCCTCTCAGAATACGCGTTATCTCTTACTCATATCGCCAATATGAACATTTTCATTTCATCCATGGAAGACTTCGCTTCCATCAACGCTATCTACGCGACCTACTTCGGTGTCAGTCCTCCCGCGCGCGCTTGCGTGGCGGTGGATCTTCCTCGTCCCCTGCGCGTGGTGCTCGACTGCGTCGCATATGCCGAGAAGACCGTAGGCGACCGCAAGGCGTTACACGTGCAGGGTTTAAGCTATTGGGCGCCAGCAAATATTGGCCCATACTCTCAGGCAATCATCGTAAGAACCAATAATCATCTAACCAAGAAAGCTGAGCCATTAACATTCATTTGTTTATCTATTTCTATCCCAGGCCGACGAACGGATCTTCGTCTCGGGCCAGATCGGTCTCGTTCCTAGCTCCCTGACCATCCCGTCTCCGCAATCTCTCACCACCGAGATCCCACTCGTATCGCAACACGCCGATCGCATCGTGAAAGCGCTGTCGACGAACGCAGGTGGCGGATGGGACGCTCACGCTCAAATGATCTTATATTGGGTTACTGAAGAACACCACGTCTCGCACGCAATGGCAGCGGCGCAACGCCTGGACGTGAGTCTGTGAAAAAACCTTATGTGCTCAGTGTTCCCTTCCTATACCAGGGAGGGAAGGACCAACAGCAGACTAAAACAAAGTTTCATATTTCACAGCAACATGCCACGCCGATGTTATTCTTAGCCGTGAAGGCTCTTCCAAAGAATGCCCTCATCGAGAAGCAGGTTCTCTACCATACAGGTAGAGCGTTCTCCGTATCAGATGCCAGCGACTGTGACTCGGAAGAAGGCGATAGCACGCCTGTGACCTGCCCTCCTATATATGGCACAGGTATTGGTTATCGTTCCGTTCCATCCTCCGGGTCTCATCTGATTCGCATCCGCCGCAGAAACGTTTGTCGAAGGCGCCACTGAAGTTCGATATGG
>Ga0209488_10002399_pt1 | contig 15380 bp, 18 predicted proteins | sample Rivendell_Oct201_8_FD_188349 | JGI IMG/M metagenome (GOLD analysis project Ga0209488, IMG submission 188349) | Vadose zone soil microbial communities from the Eel River Critical Zone Observatory, Northern California, USA -... | ecosystem: Environmental > Terrestrial > Soil > Vadose zone >... | reverse complement strand
GGCGCCACTCAAAACCTGGGGCAATCGGGTCGGGATTACTGCTTCGCATATGAGCTCGCGTCCTGCTCAGAAGACAACGCAGCCGGCCCATCAAGTGAGAAGCCTGGGGTGGCAGATTCCCCCAGCACCTCACGCAAGCGCCCGGCTGCCTGGCTCAAGCGGGTTCCGATCGTGCGCTCCGACACACCCAGCGAAGCCGCGATCTCGCGGTTGTTATAGCCGTAGTAGTGGCGCAGCACGATGGCCGCCGCGAGCTTGGGCGGAATTGATTGCAGCGCGGTCAGCAGGTCGGGCCGAGTCGCGACGTGCGCGGGATCGGCGCTGCCCGCCGGCCTGCCCAGCCGGCGCAGCAGCTCAGCCACGGTGCGCAGCCTGGCCCTACGCCGATACGAGATTGCTCGGTTGACCGCGATGCGATGGACCCACGCCTCCGCGGGGGCATCGGGCCGCCACCGCTTCCAGGCCTGGAATGCCTTGACGAAAGCATCCTGGGCGCAGTCTTCGGCCTCGGCCGGGTCCCCCAGGATGGCCGCGAGGGTGCGGTAGACGCGCGGGTAGGCGCTTCGATACAGGCGATCGAAGTCCGCTCTCGATCCCGGCGAGTACGTCTCCCGCTCTTCGTCAGGCACCGCAGACACTCTGGTAATAACGGCACAGGGTACTCATGCCGGTGCACCAAAGGCAGCGTTAAAGTTCAGGCATGCCCATCGCCTGGACCGATGATCCCGCCGCCAACCAGCTCCTCGAAACAGACCCATACGCTCTGCTGATCGGCCTGGTGCTTGACCAGCAGGTGAAGATGGAGAAGGCGTTCGGCGGCCCTTACGAGCTCAAGCGCAGGCTCAGCCACCTAGATGTACGAAAGATCGCCTCCATGGACCCGGACACGCTCAACGCCGTGTTCCGCGAGCGCCCCGCGCTGCACCGGTTCCCTGGCAGCATGGCGGGACGTGTCCAGGCTTTGTCCAAAGTGATCGTCGAGGAGTACGGCGGCGACGCAGGGTCGGTGTGGACGGCTGCACGCGACGGGGACGACCTGGCGGCGCGGATCAAGAAGCTGCCGGGCTTCGGGGAGATGAAGGTCAAGATCCTGGTCGCCATCCTGGCCAAGAGATTCGGCGTGAAGCCGAAGGGATGGGAGAAGCACGCGGCGAGCTGGCACACGGTCGCGGACGTGGACTCGCCGGAGTCGATGGCGCACGCGCGTGAGGTGAAACGCGACATGAAGGCTGCAAAGTCGGCGAAGAAATAGCTTTCTGATAAGGTTTTGCATCCGGCGCGGCCGTAGTGAGTCGCGCGGAACAGACGAGATGAGGGGAACCAGATGAGAGAGTGCACGCCGACCCGGGACGAAGCCCGGGTCCTCGCCAAGGACCATGCCCTTATCCCGGTGTACCGGGAGGTCCTGGCCGACATGCTCACCCCGGTCCGGGCTTACTCGTTGCTGTGTCCTCCAGGCAGTCCCGGCTTCCTCCTCGAGAGTGTCGAGGGTGGCGAGCGTCTGGCCCGCTACTCCTTCATCGGTTTCGAGCCGAAGCCGCTGGAGCTCGGCCGTGGCGACCCTCTTGACGCGCTGCGATCGGTTGCCGCTGAGGCGACGGCGGCGGTAAAGGGCATCCCCCGTTTTCATGGAGGAGCGGTCGGCTATCTCGGCTACGAGACAGCCCGGCACTTCGAACGCCTGCCCGCTGCGCAAGGCGCGCCCCCGCCGATGCCCGAGAGCGCATTCCTGCGCGCTGAAGACCTCGCTGTCTTCGACCACGTCACGCGGCGGCTCAAGCTCCTCACCATCCACCGTCCCGACCGTGAGGACTACGACGCGGCGTTAGGCCGGATCGACGAGATGGAAAAGCGCCTGGCCTCCGACCAGGTCGGTACGTTCCAGCGAGGCACCGACGGGGTGCGGTGGGAATCAAACGTCACGCCCGGCCAATTCCACGCGATGGTCGACGCGGCGAAAGAGCACATCCTCGCCGGCGACGCATTCCAGGTCGTCGTGTCGCAGCGTTTTCGGAAGCAGCTCGAGGCGAGCCCATTCGACGTGTATCGCTGCCTGCGCGCGATCAACCCATCGCCGTACATGTACTACCTGAGCCTTGGTGGTGACCGTCACGTGGTTGGCACGTCGCCGGAGAAGCTCGTCCAGGTGGAAGGCCGGCGCGTCGAAACAAGGCCGCTCGCCGGCACGCGACGTCGTGGCGCAGACCCGGCGGAGGACGACAGGCTGGAAAAGGAGCTGCTCGCGGATCTGAAGGAGCGCGCCGAGCACGTGATGCTCGTCGACCTCGGTCGCAACGACGTCGGCCGCGTGGCTCGGCCTGGCACGGTCAAGGTCGACCGCTTGATGGAGGTCGAGCGCTACTCACACGTGATGCACATCTCGTCGACCGTCAGCGGAGAACTTCGAGATGGATTCACGTCCATAGACGCTCTTCGTGCGGCGTTCCCGGCCGGGACCGTTTCCGGCGCGCCGAAGATCCGGGCAATGGAGGTGATCGCGGAGCTCGAGCCGGACCAGCGCGGTGTCTATGCCGGCTCGCTCGGTTACGTGAGCTTCGGTGGCAACCTGGACATGGCGATCACGCTCCGCACAGTGGTCGTCGCGAATGGAGTTGCGTACGTGCAGGCCGGAGCGGGCGTGGTCGCCGACTCACGTCCAGAGCGCGAGTTCGAGGAGACGCTCGAAAAGGCGGGCGCGATGTTCAAAGCCATCGAGATGGCCGAGGCTATGTGATGAATCTGGCCGTCATCGACAACTACGATTCCTTCACCTACAACCTCGTGCAGTACCTGGCTGAGCTCGGCGCTGAGCCACGCGTCTTCCGCAACGACGAGGTCACCGTGCAAGAACTAGGTTCCTTCGACGGGATCGTCATCTCACCCGGGCCGGGCGCGCCGTCGGACGCAGGCGTCTCGACGGAAGCGATTCGCGAGCTCTCCGGCGCCGTGGCCATCCTCGGCGTGTGCCTTGGCAACCAGTGCCTGGGCGAGGCTTTCGGCGGCCGCGTCGTGCGCAACGAGCCCGCTCATGGCAAGACATCGTGGATCAGGCACGACAACTCGGGAGTGCTCGCGGGGGTCAGCGATCCGTTCGAAGCGACGCGCTATCACTCGCTGATCGTCGAGCGGAGGTCGGTGCCCGATGAGCTTGTCGTCACCGCGTGGACGGCGGACGGCATCGTGATGGGCCTGCGCCACGTCAAGCACCCGACCTACGGAGTTCAGTTCCACCCCGAGTCGGTGCTGACCAAGGAAGGCAAGAAGATACTGGGCAACTTCCTGCGGCGCGCGGAGAAGAAGTCGTGATCGAAGCGATTGCCAAAGTCGTGCGGTCCGAGAACCTGACCGAGGACGAAGCCGCATCGACTTTCGCGGAGATTATTCGCGGCGACGCGACCCCGGTCCAGATTGCCGGCTTCCTGGTTGCGCTCCGAATGAAAGGCGAGACCGTCGACGAGATCACCGGTTTCGCGCGTACCGCCCGCGCGATGGCCACTCCAATACAGGTGGATGGATCGCTGCTCGACACATGCGGCACTGGTGGCGATGGCCTGGCCACGTTCAACATCTCAACTTTGTCCGCGATCGTCGCGGCCGCTTGCGGCGCGAAGGTGGCCAAGCACGGCAACCGCGCTGCCTCTTCGATGTGCGGCTCGGCGGACGTCCTCGAACAGCTCGGTGTGAAGATCGACCTCGGCCCGGATGGCGTGTCTCGCTGCATCGAAGACGCCGGCATCGGGTTCATGTTCGCTCCGGTCTTCCATCCGTCGTTCCGATTCGCCGGAGTGCCCCGGCGCGAGCTCGGAATGCGCACGGTTTTCAATGTGCTCGGCCCGCTGTGCAACCCCGCGGGCGCGAAATACCAGGCACTGGGCGTGGCCGACGGCTCTATGGCGGGCAAGATGGCCGAAGTATTGATTCGTCTCGGGGTGGAGAAGGCGATCGTGTTCCATGCCGGGGACGGGATGGACGAGCTCTCGGTCAGCGGGCCTTCGTTCGTGATCGAGATCGACGGAGAGCGCAAGGAGTTCGAGCTGGATCCGCGCGAGCTCGGCCTCGCCGCTGCTCCGGTCGAGGCGATGCGCGGCGGCGGGCCTGAGGAAAACGCTCGCATCGCGCGCGAGGTTCTCGAGGGAGCGAGCGGACCGCGGCGCGACGTGGTGCTTCTGAACGGCGCGGCCGCGCTGCGCGCCGCGGGTCTGGCGGGGAGCTGGAAGGATGGACTCGGGCTGGCGGCAGAAGCGATCGACTCAGGGCGCGCGGGAGATGTACTCCAGCGGTGGGCGAAAATCTCCCACGAGTGAGCCAGGAGGATCTGTTGGCCCGCCTCGTGATCGAGGCCAGGCAGGACCTACAGCGCCGCCGCGCCCTGGTCGGTCAGGATCAGTTCGAGCGGACAGTCGCCTCTTACACGCCCAAGGACTTTGCCGGTGCGCTACATGGCCCTCGCCTGGCGGTCATAGCAGAGATGAAGCAGCGAACGCCGACGATGGGAGTCCTGGCCGAGGACTACCGCCCAGCCGACCTGGCCCATGCGTACACCGAGGGCGGCGCGGCGGCGATCTCAGTGCTTACCCAGATGGCCAGCTTTGGCGGGCGGCCCGAGCATGTGATGGCGGCGCGAGCAGCCACGACTCTGCCGATCCTGCGCAAAGACTTCGTCACTGACCCCTTTGAGATCGCCGAGGCCCGCGCCTCCGGCGCGGACGCCGTGCTGCTGATCGTCGCGGCATTGGAACGATCTCAGCTCGCGCAGCTTCTCGCTGTGGCGAAGAGCCGCGGCGTCGCGGCACTGGTGGAAGTCCATGACGAACCAGAGACCAACGCCGCGCTGGAGGCCGGAGCGCAGGTGATTGGCGTCAATCATCGAGACCTGCGCACATTCGCGGTCGACCTGGACCTGACGGAGCGCCTGCGAAAGCTGATCCCGACGAACGTCGTGGTGGTTGCTGAAAGCGGCATCCAGACGGCGGATGACGCACGCCGAGTTTATGAGGCCGGGGCGAATGCGATCCTCGTCGGCGAGGCGCTGATGCGGGCAGACAATCCGGGGGACCGAATCAGGGAGCTGACGGCATGGTCCGCGTGAAGATCTGCGGGATCTGCGACGCGGCGGGTGCGGTGATGGCCGCCGAGTCCGGCGCCGACCTGCTCGGTTTTCACTTCTGCACGTCCGACCGACGGGTGACCCCAGAAGAGGCGAAGGACATCATCGAGGGGCTGGCCGTGCGGCCGAAGATCGTCGGGGTCTTCCTCAATCAGTCGGAGGACGAGGTGCGGCAGATTGCTGACTTCGTCGACCTCGACCTGGTGCAGCTTCACGGCTCGGAGCATCCCGGGTTTGATGCCGGCAGGCCGGTGATCAAAGTATTGAAGGTCAAAGATGGCGCAATCCCCCGCGCGGAGGACTGGCCCGATCCGATCATGGTCGACTCCTGGTCGGCGGACCAGCGAGGCGGCACCGGCCGCACGTGGGACTGGGAGCTGGCCCGCCCCCTGCTGTCGATGCGACGCGTGTTCATCGCGGGTGGTCTTGAACCGGGTAACGTGGGCAAGGTCGTGAGCGATTTCAAGCCCTACGGAGTCGACGTTTCGAGCGGAGTCGAGGCCACGATCCGGGTCAAGGATCCCGACAAGATCCGGGCCTTCATTGACGCCGTGCGTCTGGCCGAGGCTGGGAGGTGATGGCGCGCGCCGCTCTGACTCACCCGGTCGACGGTCGGTTCGGCGCTTACGGCGGACAATACGTGCCCGAGACCCTGATGGGCGCGCTCAAAGAGCTCGAGGACATGTGGCACGAGGCCAAGGCCGACACCCAGTTCCAGCTCGAGCTCGCCGGTCACCGGCACGCGTTTGTCGGCCGGCCAACGCCCCTATATGCAGCGACCCGATTGAGCGAGCACTTTGGCGGCGCGCACATCCATCTCAAGCGCGAGGACCTGTGCCACACCGGCGCCCACAAGCTCAACAACGCAGTCGGCCAAGCGCTGCTCGCGATGAGAATGGGCAAAAAGCGAGTGATCGCGGAAACGGGCGCCGGCCAGCATGGCGTGGCGGCCGCGACTGTGAGCGCGAGGTTTGGTCTCGAATGCACGGTTTACATGGGCACCGAGGACATGCACAGGCAGTCCATGAACGTGCGGCGGATGAAGTTGCTCGGGGCGGAGGTCGTCGAGGTCAGGAGCGGTACGAAGACATTGAAGGACGCCACGTCTGAGGCGATTCGCGACTGGGTTACGAACGTGGAGACGACCCACTACATCATCGGGTCGGTGGTTGGACCTCACCCGTACCCCGAGATGGTGCGGGACCTGCAGCGGGTCATCGGCGACGAGGCGCGCGAGCAGTACCTGTCGGTGGACGGCAAGCTACCGGATGCGGTGGTCGCCTGCGTCGGGGGCGGGTCGAACGCCATCGGAATGTTCACGGCGTTCATCGAGGACCGCGACGTGAGGCTCGTCGGCGTGGAGGCAGCGGGCAAAGGTGTGAAGACCGGCCAGCACGCGGCCTCGTTGGTGGGCGGGCGGCCGGGCGTGCTCCATGGCAGCTTCTCGTACCTGCTCCAGGACGGTGATGGACAGGTCCTGCCTACGCACTCCATCTCCGCCGGGCTCGACTACCCGGGCGTAGGACCAGAGCACGCATATCTCCACGACACGCGTCGAGTCGAGTACGTCGCCGTGACCGACGCCGAGGCGCTCGCCGCCTTCAAGCTGTGCACGCGGCTCGAAGGCATCATGCCCGCGCTCGAACCCGCCCACGCGCTGCATCAGGCCGGCTTGCTCGCACGCGAGATGGGCCCGGGCGGGCGGATCCTCCTCTGCCTCTCCGGCCGCGGGGACAAGGACATGGATTCGGTCGAAATCTCCGCGAAGTCCGAGGCTTCGCCGTGACTTCGCGGGGGCCACTGTGAAGGTGGGTGAGGCGACCCGCCTGGAAAACGCGCTTCGGGTCAACGGCGACCTGAAGCTCGTCGCCTACATCATGGCCGGCCACCCCAACCAGAAGAAATCGATCGAGGTGGGAAAGAAGCTCGCTGCTTCCGGCATAGCCGCGATCGAGATCGGGATCCCTTTCTCGGACCCGCTGGCCGACGGCCCGGTGATCCAGAAGGCTGGACAGGTTGCGCTCGAGCACGGCATGAACGTCGCAGGCGCCCTCGAAGTCGCCGGGGCCATCGCCGGCGAGGGCGTGCCGGTCGTGCTGATGACCTATATCAATCCGATCCTCTCGCATGACGCGCGAAAGTTCGCGGCGGAGGCAGCGCAGGCTGGCGTCGCGGGGGTGATCGTCCCCGACCTGCCGGTGGAGGAATCTGAGCCGGTGGCGGGCTGGTTGCGGTCCGCTTCTCTGGACACGGTCTTCATGGTCGCCCCGACCACGTCCGACGCGCGCTTGGAGACGATCTGCGAGCACTCGAGCGGTTTTGTTTACTGCGTGACGGTGACAGGTACCACCGGCGCAAGAAAAGAGCTGCCATCCGGCATGAAGGAGCTGTTCGGGCTGGTCCGGAAACACACGAACCTGCCGATCGCAGCCGGTTTCGGCATCTCGCGCCCCGAGCACATGAAAGCCCTGCTGGGGGCGGCGGATGCGGCGGTGGTCGGGAGCGCGATCGTGAACGAGATCGACCACGGCCGAGATCCTCTGCCCCTGGTCAAGGAGCTGCTGAAAGCTTGCCGGTAAGAGGCATCAGGGGCGCGATCACGGCCGAGTCGAACACCGCCGAGGCCATCACCGACGCGACGGAGGAGCTGCTGCGCGAGCTCGTGCAGCTCAACGACCTCGACCCGGCCGAGATCTGCTTTGCCTACTTCACCACCACGCACGACCTCACAGCCGAATTCCCCGCTTTCGCGGCGCGCCGGCTTGGCTGGCTGGACGTGCCACTGCTGTGTGGCCACGACATGGACGTGCAGCTGCCGAACCCACGTGGAGTGCCGAAGTGCGTGCGCGTCCTGCTTCTGTACAACACACCGCAACCTCAGTCCGCGATGCGGTTTGCCTATCTCCGGGGAGCGCAAGCGATCAAGGCCGACCTCGACTATTTGAGGGGATCGCTCAGGCCGTGATCATCGTCATGGCTCACGCCGCGACCGAGGCTGAGATCAACGCGGTGGTCGACCGCGTACACGAGATCGGACTCAAGACCGAGCTTTCCCGCGGTGAGGAGAGGACCCTCGTCGGCGTCATCGGCGGCAACGCGTACGCATTCAAGGAAGCCTTCTCTCATCTCGGCGGCATCCACGAGATCATCCCCATCACCAAGCCGTTCAAGCTCGCCAGCCGCGAGTTCCGGCCGGTCAACACGGTGGTCGATGTGGGCGGCGTGAAGATCGGCGGAGATGAGGTCGTGATGATGGCCGGCCCATGTTCGGTCGAGGGCGAGGAGATGCTCCTCGACACGGCCCGGCATGTCGCCAAGCAGGGCGCACGAGTGCTGCGCGGGGGCGCCTTTAAGCCGCGCACCTCTCCCTACTCGTTCCAGGGCCTGGGCGAGGCCGGCCTGAAGATGATGGCAACGGCGCGAGAGGAGACCGGCCTCAAGGTCGTGACGGAAGTCGTCTCGCCCAGTGACGTCGAGCTCGTCGCCCGGTATGCGGACATCCTTCAGCTAGGCACGCGCAATATGCAGAACTACGCGCTGCTGCAAGAGGCCGGGCGCTCCGGCAAGCCGGTGCTGCTCAAGCGCGGTATGTCGTCGACCATCGAGGAGTGGCTGCTCGCGGCCGAGTACGTCCTGTCGCAGGGCAACCGCGACGTCATCCTCTGCGAGCGCGGCATCCGAACTTTCGAAACCTCAACGCGATTCACCCTCGACCTGAACGCGGTGCCGCTGGCTCGAGAGCTGTCACACCTTCCGATCGTGGTCGACCCGTCGCAGGCGACGGGTAAGTGGTCGCTGGTCCGCCCGATGTCGCTGGCGGCAGTGGCTGCGGGCGCGCATGGCTTGATCGTGGAGGTGCACCCGACGCCGAACCAGGCGCTGTCGGACGGCGCCCAGTCGCTGGACTTCGCGGCGTTTGACCAGCTGATGGCAGACCTGCGGCGCATGTTGAGCGCGATGGCAAAACAGCTCGCCTAAGTCGATGCCGACTGTCGCCGTGATCGGGCTTGGTCTCATGGGCTCCTCGTTTGCCCTGGCGGTAAAGGAAGCCCGGCCTGAAATTGTGATCGTCGGTTCCGACACCGATCCCTCAACTCTTCGCAAGGCTCTCGACCGCGGCGTCATCGCCAGCGCAAGCTCAGACGCGAGTGTCGCCGAGATTGCGGATGTCATCGTCATCGGCGCACCGATCCGCGCGATGCGCGAGATCTTCGGGCAGCTCAAGGGCAAGACAGAGGGTCGGGTCGTGACCGACATGGCCAGCACGAAGGCCGACGTGATGGCCTGGGCGGCCGCAGCGGGCATCGACCTAGTGGGTGGCCATCCGATGTGCGGGAAGGAGACGTCTGGTATCGACGCCGCAGACGGGTCGATGTTCCAGAACGCTGCGTGGGTGCTGACGCGATCGGAGCCGGTGCTGACGGACCTCATCAAGGCGATTGGCGCGCACCCGGTCGTGATGGACGCCGAGACGCATGATCGCGTGGTCGCGGGTGTGAGTCACGCCGCGTTCCTGCTGTCGGTCGGCTACGTGCTTGCGCTTTCGCGCCGCCCGGACTGGCCCGAGGCTTCCCGCCTGGCGGCGGGGGGCTTTCGTGACATGAGCCGGCTCGCGGCCGGAGACCCGGAGCTTTACGCAGGGGTCGCGCGCACCAACCGCGTGAACCTGCTCGAGCAGCTGGATACGATCAGCGCGGAGCTGTCGCGATTGCGACGCCACCTCGAGGCCGATGACCCACGCCTGGTCGAGCTCTTCGAGGAAGCGCGAGCGGTTCGCGAGCGTTGGGCTCGTAAGTGATCGCGACTGTCAGGCCCACGCGAAAGCTCGAGGGCGAGATCCGTGTCCCAGGCGACAAGTCGATCTCACACCGCGCTCTGATCCTCGGCTCGATCGCGACGGGCTCTAGCCGCTTGCGCGGCCTGTCGCCGGGGGCGGATGTGCAGTCCACGCTCCGATGCGTGCAGGAGCTCGGTGCGGTTGTGGAAGGAACGACTCTTGCAGGCTGCGGAATCCATGGGCTGCACCAGGCCGCGGGTCCCCTTGACTGCGGCAACTCCGGTACCACGATGCGCCTGCTCGCGGGTCTGCTCGCTGCCCAGGATTTCGAGAGCGAGATGGTAGGAGACGAGTCTCTGTCGCGCCGGCCAATGGACCGGGTGGTGACGCCGCTCCGTGAGATGGGCGCGCGCGCGAGCTGGCCCCCGTTGCGAGTAGGAGGCGAGACTGCTCTGCACGGCTTTGCCCACGATATGCCCGTGCCGAGCGCTCAGGTGAAATCGGCTCTGCTCATCGCCGGACTGTTCGCGGACGGGCCGACATCCGTCACAGAATCGGTGAGGACACGCGATCACACCGAGCTGATGCTGCGCGCGATGGGAGCGTCAGTCGAGGTGGACGGACTGCGCGTCCAGGTCACGGCGGCGGACCATCTCGATCCGTTAGACCTCGACATCCCTGGCGACATCAGCGCGGCCGCCTTCTGGCTCGTTGCCGCTGGCCTTGTGCGCGGCTCAAGGGTCCGGCTGCAGGCGACCGGGGTCAACCCGACGCGGACCGCGTTGCTCGGCATGCTGCAGGGGTGCGGATTCGAGGTCACCGTCTCCAATCCTCGGTTCGTGGGCTTCGAGCCGGTCGGCGACTTGAATGCCGGAACCGCGCACAGCTTGAAAGCGATCCAGATCCAGGACGGCATGGCGGCCGAGATGATCGACGAGCTGCCGGTCCTCGCGGTGGCCGCGACCCAGATGCCGGGCCAGAGCGTCATCGCGGGCGCTCGCGAGCTCCGGGTAAAGGAATCGGACCGCATCACCGCGATGGAGGAAGGCCTGTCCGCGATGGGGGCTGATATCACCGCCACCGACGACGGCTGGGTGATCAACGGACCACGAGAGCTCGAAGGCGCGCGCGTCAACTCCCAGGGCGACCATCGGGTAGCGATGGCCCTGGCGGTCGCCGGCCTGATCGCTCAGGGCAGAACGGAGATCGAAGGCGCCGAGTGCGTCGAGGTCTCGTACCCGGACTTCTTCGATCACCTCGAGTATCTGTGCTGAAGGTTCGATCCGAGATCGATATCGAGCTGGACACGCTCGAGCTGTACGAGCTTGAGGTCACGCCGCCCCGCGAGGACTTCGAGCTCGAGGTGGCGCGGACAGTTCAGGTCGCGAGGTCCGGCGAGGTGGGCGCTGTGGCACGTGCTCGTGAGCTTTATCGCCGTTTCGGGCTCGACCCTACACGCGTCCGGCCGTCGTCGGAGGCGCTGCTGCGCCGGCTCAAGAAGGGCGAACCGCTGCCGCGGATAAACTCGCTCGTCGATGTGGCCAACGCACTGTCGGTTCAGCTGCAGGTGCCGGTCGGCCTGTACGACCTCGACAAGGTGAAGGGGGAGGAGCTCGTGATCAGGCTTGGCTCCAAAGGCGAGGGGTATACCGGCATCGGCAAGGAACGCGTCAACGTGGAAGGGCGGATCTGTGTCGCCGACGCCGAAGGGCCGTGCGGAAACCCGAGCGCCGACTCCGCGCGAACGATGATCACCACCGAGACCGAGCGCGCCGCCTGGATCTACTTCCTGCCGGTTCGCGATGACGACATCGATCGCACAGCAGAGCTCGTCGCAGTCTTCGGCCGCGGCCTGATCAGGATGGTCTGAGCGGTGACCTCTGAGCAGGTGCTGTGCGTGAAGCGAGAGGACATGTTTCCGGACGGCGCGTGGCACGGATTTGTCAGCCAAGACCTGGGCCGTCACCAGGCCCTCATCCGAGAGCGCCATTTCTTCAAGTCGCGTGCCGAGGTGGAAAACGACCCGGGTTACCAGCAGATCATTCCTTACGTCGTTTTCCGGCACGACGGACGGTATTTCCTCACTCATCGATTGCGCGCTTCGTCGGAGAAGCGACTTCGCAAGCAGTACTCGCTTGGGATCGGAGGGCACATCAATCCGGGCGATCTCGAGGCCGGCGATCCAATCCTCGACGGGCTGAGGCGCGAGTGGGGGGAAGAGGTCATTTACGACGGCAAGTTCGAGGCACAGCTCATCGGGCTCTTGAACGACGACTCGTCGCCGGTCTCCAAGGTCCACCTCGGCGTCGTGTTCCTGGTCGATGGTGACTCACCCAACATCTCGATCCGCGAGACAGACAAGCTGGCGGGAGAGCTTTTGACACTGGATGAGATGCGCATTTACTACCTGGGCATGGAGTCGTGGTCGCAGATGGTGTACGACCGGCTGGCCGGAGGAGCCTCATGAAGTACGTCGAGGTCGGAGGCGTTCGGGTGTCCGCGATCGGGCTGGGCACGTGGCAGTTCGGTTCGCGGGAGTGGGGCTATGGCCCTGAATACGCCACGAAAGTGGCGGGCACGATAGTGCGTCGCGCTCTGGACCTTGGCGTGAACCTCATCGATACCGCCGAGGTCTACGGTCTGGGGCGGTCCGAGCGCATCGTCGGCGAGGCGATCACGGGCCGGCGCGACAGCGTCTTCCTCGCCACCAAGATCTTTCCGATCGGACTTCCGTTCATGACGGGCTGGCGGGCTCGGAACAGCGCGCGGCGGCTCGGCGTCAAACACATCGACCTGTATCAGCTTCACTGGCCGAGCCCGTTCTTTCCCGCGCGCTCGACGATGCCCAGGATGCGACGCCTGGTCGAGGAAGGGCTGGTAAAACACGTGGGCGTCAGCAATCACACGCTTGCCGGCTGGCAGGAGGCCGAGCGCCGTTTCGGCGCTCCAGTGCTTTCGAATCAGGTCCTGTTCAGCCTGGTTCATCGCGCTCCTGAGCACGAGCTCGTGCCGTGGGCGCAGGAGAAGGGCCGCATCGTCATCGCCTACAGCCCGCTGGGGCAGGGAGTGCTGTCGGGGAAGTACCAGCAGGCATCGCCTGGAAATTTCAGGCGGGTGAGGAGAAACTTCACCGCAGACTCGCGTGTGCGGTTCGAGCCATTGATCGCCGCTCTGCGCGAGATCGGGGCGGGACATCACGCGACGGCGGCTCAGGTTTCCCTCGCCTGGCTGATCCGCAAGCCCAACGTGGTCGCCATTCCAGGCGCGTCAAGCGTGGCCCAGCTGGAGGAGAACACCGCCGCGGGCGACATCGCCCTGTCTGACGACGAGGCCGCCGTGCTCGATAGGCTGAGCGCGTGAAGCTGCAATCCGTCGAGCTGCGCCGCATCCGGCTTTCGTTGGTCGCGCCGTTCGAAACGTCATTCGGCGTCCAGACGGAGCGCGACGTGCTGCTCCTGCAGGCGACGACGACCGATGGTGTCGGCTGGGGTGAGTGTGTCGCCGGCGAGGAGCCGACCTATTCATCCGAGTACGTGGACGGCGCCCAGCACGTATTGATCCATCACCTGCTGCCTCGGCTGCTTGACCAGGCGAGCCTCAACGCGGATGACGTCGGTCGAGTGCTGCGGCCGGTGCACGGCCACAACATGGCCAAGGCCGCCATCGAGATGGCGATCCTCGACGCCGAGCTCCGCGCGCGCGGTGAATCGTTTGGGACGTATTTCGGCGCGACGCGTGCCGCGGTCGACTGCGGGGTTTCGGTCGGGATTCACCCATCGATCCCGGAGCTCCTGGCGACAGTTGACGAGTACCTCGACCAGGGGTATCGGCGGATCAAGCTGAAGATCAAACCGGGATGGGACGTAGAGCCTGTGCGGGCCGTGCGCGATCGATTCGGCGACATTCCACTCCAGGTCGACGCGAACACCGCCTACACGCTTGCGCATGCCGCTCAGCTCGCGAAGCTCGACCCATTCGACCTTCTGCTGATCGAACAGCCGCTGCCGGAGGACGAGGTGCTGGCGCACGCCGAGCTGGCCAAGCTTGTGCGCACGCCGATCTGCCTCGATGAATCGATCATCTCGGCACAGGCCGCCGCTGACGCGATCGAGCTGGGTGCCTGCCGGATCATCAACGTCAAGCCCGGCCGGGTCGGCGGCTACCTCGAAGGACGCAGGATCCACGACGTTTGCGCGTCGCATGGCGTGCCGGTCTGGATGGGCGGGATGCTCGAGACAGGGATCGGCCGCGCAGGCAACGTCGCGATGGCTGCCATGCCGAACTTCACGCTGCCCGGCGATACCTCCGCCTCGGAGCGCTACTACCGCCGCGACATCACGCAGCCTTTCGTTCTGCATGACGGACGGCTGGACGTGCCGGCGGGACCAGGGTTGGGAGTAGAGGTCGACCGAGAGTTTCTCGATTCGATCACGTACTGGAAGGAGTCGGTCGGGAAGCTAAGTCACTCGGCTACGTAGCCGCGGCGGCGGCAGAGCCGCGACCAGGTCGTTCATCGGGGTGGCCTGAGCCGCCAGGCCAAGGCGGGGCAGCCGGAGCTGGTCCTCTATGGTCGCGAGCAGCGAGTAATGGTCGTATGGCTTCGCGCTGCGGCGGAGCACCGGATCTGGGCGGATGACCAGAGTCAGCACCGAGTTGGCGTTGTCCTCGCCCTCGTCCCAGGTGATCAACAGCACGCCGCCGTCTTGCCAGGCACTCGACCCGAGAATGGTCGGGACGGTTTGGGCGAGCCAGGTGTCGGCGACCTTGTTGGAGCAGTCGTGACCGTCATGACAGAGGTCTGGCGTGATCCAGACAAATTGCGGGATGGCGCCGGACATGTCTGAGGCGAACTGGGTGAAAGGCACCACCTGCGACGGGCAGTTGCTGCCGTAGTAGGCGAATGGGTTGTGCTTGAGGGCGTAAGGGTACGGGCTGCGGAAGCAGCCGTTGGTCATGCCGTCCATGTAGGCGCGCCATTCGATACCCGCGTCGGTCAGCTGCGTGCCGAGACCGCCGGCGGGCAGCGCATGGAAGCCGTCATCGGCGATGCCCCACGTGCTGCCGGAGGTCATGGCGAGATAGTTCGGCAGGCTCGGGTGCGACACGCCGTGATAGTCGGTGGCGACCCCATACTTCGCGGCTAGCTGCGCGATGTAGCCGTTGCCGATCACCTGGTCGTAGCTCCGGTTTTCCATCACGATCACGAAAATGTGCGATGGGCTGGGGGGTGCGGAGGGCTCTGGCGACGGGCTGGCCGCGATCGGGGTCGGGATCGACCTCGGTGATGGGCGTGCGGTTGCTCGCCCCCGCGGTGATGCCTGCGAATCGTTCTCCGTTGACATACTCGCCTTGCAACTATTCGAGCAATTCCTACTGCGCCACCGACAAGAATGGGCTCGAGTCGGTCTATCAATACTACTCGCCGATCAATGACAAGCCGTTCTTCGGAATCGTCCAGGTCGCGGGGCAGAGCACGGCGAACGTGCCCCTGGTGTT
>Ga0209488_10002397_pt1 | contig 15393 bp, 16 predicted proteins | sample Rivendell_Oct201_8_FD_188349 | JGI IMG/M metagenome (GOLD analysis project Ga0209488, IMG submission 188349) | Vadose zone soil microbial communities from the Eel River Critical Zone Observatory, Northern California, USA -... | ecosystem: Environmental > Terrestrial > Soil > Vadose zone >... | reverse complement strand
GGGCGAGCAGCTGGTCTCGACCTGGCGCAACCTGTTCGGCCTGGAGGCGATCTCGCTGCGCTTCTTCACCGTGTACGGCGCTCGCCAGCGGCCCGACCTCGCCATCCACAAGTTCGCGCGCCGGATGCTCGCGGGACAGACGCTCCCCTTCTTCGGCGACGGCTCCTCGCGGCGCGACTACACCTTCATCGACGACATCCTCGCCGGCGTGCTGGCGGCGCTCACCGTTCCCCTGTCTCGCCACGAGATCGTCAACCTGGGCGGCGCCCAGACCACCAGCCTGCGCGAGCTGATCGCCTTGCTCGAGGAAGCGCTCGGCGTGCGCGCCGAGCTGGACGTCCAGCCCGCGCAGATGGGCGACATGCCGCTCACCAGCGCGGACGTGACGCACGCGGGAAAGGTGCTCGGGTATGCGCCCCGCACTCCTCTGCGAGAGGGGATCGGGATCTTCGCGGAATGGGTCCGCGGCGAAGGCCGGGACTGGGTGTGAGGTTCTTCGCTCTCCTGCTCGCCGGCTGCGCCGGGGCCACGCACCCGCCGGCGCCCGCCCCGCCTCCCGCGGCCTCGCCCGCCCACGTGGCGCCGGGTCCCGCCTTTCCGGATCCGCAGGAGCGCGCGCGCAAGCTGGCCGACCTCCTTCCCGAGTTCGAAGCGGTCTTCGACGAGCAGTTCGCCACGCGCAAGGCGCCCGGGATGGCGGTCGCGCTGGTCGTCGACGGCGAGGTGCGCTGGTCGAAGGCGTGGGGACAGCGGGACGTGGGACAGAACCTGCCCGCGGACCTGGACACCGTGTTCCGCATCGCCTCCCTGACCAAGAGCTTCACCGCCATCGCCGTGCTGCGGCTGCGCGACGCGGGGAAGCTGTCGCTGGACGACCCGGCGGAGAAATACCTGCCCGAGCTCTCGCGGATCCGCTATCCGACGCGCGACTCGCCGAGGATCACGGTGCGCCACCTGCTCTCGCACTCAGCCGGATTCCCGGAGGACAATCCCTGGGGCGACCTGCAGCTGGGCATGAGCAGCGAGGAGCTGCAGCGGATGCTGTCCCGCGGCCTCGCCTTCTCGCGCGCTCCCGGCACGGCCTACGAGTACTCCAACACCGGGTTCGCGCTCCTCGGGCGCCTGGTCGAGCGCGTCTCCGGCCAGCGCATCCAGGACTACCTCAGCGAGAACGTGCTGCGGCCGCTCGGGATGGTCGCCACCGTCTGGCGGCAGAAGGACGTGCCCGTGGCGCGGCTCGCGCTCGGATACGGCCGCCGGACTTCCGCGCCCGGGCCGCAGCTGCCGGGAGATCTGCGCGGGGAGCCGCAGCTCGCCGACGGCGTGTACGCGGCGATGGGCGGTCTCTACACCTCGATGCGCGATCTGGCCCGCTACGCGGCGTTCCAGCTCGACGCCTGGCCGCCGCGCGACGACCCGGAGACGGGCCCGCTCTCCCGCGCCTCGCGGCGGGAGATGCAGCAGGCCGCCCGGCACGCCGGGCTGGAGATCGCGCCCGGCGACCCGCTGCGCGCCCGGGCCCGGGGATACGGCTACGGTTTCGGCGCGCACGAGAGCTGCGACTTCGACCGCATCGTCTCGCACGGCGGAGGGCTGCCGGGGTTCGGGTCGGTGATCGCGCTCCTTCCCGAGCGGGGCGTCGCCTTCGTGGGCGCCACCAACCTGACCTACACGGCGCCCGACCCCTGGCCTGCCTTGGTGCTGCTGGCGCAGAAGGGCGCCATCCCTCGTCGACTGGAAAGCCCCGCGCCGGAGCTGTCGCAGGCGGTCGAGGCCGTCGCCAGTCTCCTCCAGCAATGGGATCCCGCCGTGGCGCAGGCGCGGTTCGACCGGACGGCCTGGTACTACGAGAGCCCCGACGAGCTGAAGGCGCACCTCGACGAGCTGCGGGCGAAGCTCGGTGCGTGCCGTCCCGGGCAGCTCGAAGCGGAGAACGCGCTGCGAGGCACGCAGAAGCTGTCTTGCGAGCGCGGGACGCTGGACGCCTACGTCACGCTGACGCCCGAGGTTCCGCCGCTCATCCAGCACCTCGAGCTCAAGCCGGCGATCCCGCCCGGCCCGCGCCTGCAGAAGGCAGCGGAGCGCGCGGTCGCGCTGACCTTGCGCTGGGACGACGCCTATGCGCGGCAGACGTTCGCGCCGTTGCTCGACCCCGCGGCCGCGAGGAAGCAGCTCACCGCGCACGGCCCCTGCCAGCTGGGCGCGGCCGGCCCCGGCGACGGAGCGAAGCAGGGCGCGTTCCGCCTGACGTGCACCAAGGACGCGCAGGAGCTGGAGCTGACCCTGGACGAGACGACCGGCCGCATCGTGGAGCTGAAGCTGAAAGCCGCCCGCGACCCTTCGCAGAAGTGCGCGCGCCTCTGATCTCTCAGCCCGTCCCGAGCAGCTCCACCTCGAAGACCAGCGTCGAGTTCGGGGGGATGGCGCCGGGGAAGCCCTGCTTGCCATAGCCCATCTCGGGCGGGATGGTCAGCTTGCGCCGCCCGCCCACCTTCATGCCGACCACTCCCTCGTCCCAACCCTGGATCACCTGCCCGCGGCCCAGCGCGAACGAGAACGGCTGGCCGTGGTCTTTCGAGGAATCGAACTTCTTCCCATCGGTGAGCCAGCCCGTGTAGTGGACGGACACCGTCTGCCCCTTCTTCGCCTCCGGGCCCGTCCCCACCACCAGGTCTTCCATCTGCAGCTTGGCCATCAATGATCCTTCACAGCTGGCGCTGCGCTTGAGCGGGCGCCGGCGAGTTCTCGTCCGGGAACGGCGACTCGCCGGGCGGGAGGCGGTACACCTTCACCACGTCCTCGCCTCGGACGCGCACCGTGGTCCAGGGCTCTCGCTTCGCAAGCGACCGCACCGCGTCCGCGTTGAGGAAATAGAGCCGGCCGATCTGGACGACGACGTAGCACGGCTGGCCGGAGCGGCAGGCGCGCCCGCGCCGCACCAGCGTCTGCTGCAGGTCGGGGCGCCCGAAGCGCTCCGCGTACAGCTCGGCGGGCCACTCGATCTCGGTGGCCACCTCCGCCCCCGGCTCCGCGCCCGCCGCGATCTGCTGGATCGCCTCGCGAAAGCCCGTGTCGAAATAGTCGCAGTGCGGGAAGAACCAGTCGACGTTGCCGTCTCCGCCGCCGAAGGCGTTGATGTAGAGCCGGTAGTGGGGCGCGTGCGCCAGCGCGGCCCGCGCTTCCCCGCCGACCAGAAGCACCACTACGGCCCCTGCGGCGGGGCTCGCCCACGCCGGCCGGCGCTGGCGCATCCAAGAGACGGCGAGCGCCGCGCCGTAGCCCGCCAGCAGCAGGAACGCGGGCAGCACGGCGGTGAAGAAGCGCCCCCACTTCGATCCCGACACCGAGTGCACCAGGAACCACACCACCAGCCAGGAGAGCACGATGCGGTGCGCGGGCCGGCGCTGGAGGATCGCGGCGGCGAGCCCCGCGGCCGCGAACAGCACCGTCACCGGCGCGAGCTTGACGGTTGCGAACACCAGGTAGAACCAGGCCGGCGTCCCGCGCAGCCCGAACTCCACCAGGTTGTGGTAGACGCGCCCCATGAAGAACAGGCTGCCGTGCACGGTCTGCTGCCCGGTGGTGTAGGTCTTCGCGTACTCCCAGGTGGACGGCAGGAACGGCGTCCAGTCCAGGCAGATCCAGATCGCGGCCGCGAGCCCGATGAGCTGCAACCACCGGCGCGCGGGGAGGCGCCACGACGAGACCGGGCGGAGCCAGAAGTAGGCCAGGAGCGGGATCGGGGTGAGGAAGAAGAAATACTTGGAGGCGAGCATGCCCGCCACGCTGGCGGCGCCGCCGAGCTCCCACCGGTGTTGCGCCGTGGTCCGGCCGTCCTCCGCAGCGGCCCTGGCTTCCGCGACGCACCACAGGAGCAGCATGAGGAACAGGCCGAGCAGCGTGTCTTCTTTCGCGATGCGCTGGTAGCCGACGTAGGTGGTCGACACCGCCGCGAGCGCGGCGGCGCACAGGCCCGCCGCCCGTCCGAACAGGCGCCGCCCCAGTAGCGCCACCACCCAGATGGAGAGCGCGCCCGCCAGCGCGTTGGGAAGGCGGGTGATCGTCTCCGGCGCCCAGCCCAGCCGGTTGCCGACCAGCGCGAAGGCGGCGATGAACACCTTCATCAGCATGGGGTGCTCGACGTCGTCGCCCGACAGGTCGCCGTGCAGGTAGCGGAGCGCCGCGAGCCACTTGTGCACCTCGTCGTCGCCGAAGCCCTCGGCCGACAGCCCTCGCAAGCGGAGCCACAGGCCCACAGAGACGCACAGCGCCACCGCTGCCGCGCACGCCGCTCCCCAGCGCGGCGCGAGGCCGCGCAGCTCGACGTCGGGTTCCGGCATGGCGGGGGCTTCTACCATCATTTCAAAGGACTGGCGCAATTACGGGTCTCCGCTAAGCTGCGGCGCCAGTGAACCTCGGGCCGACCAGCCTTGGCCTCGTGCTCCCGCTGTTGCTGGCCGCCACCTCCGCGGAGGCACCGGGCCCCGCCGGCACGACTTCCGCCGAGGAAAACCGGCCACAGCTCGCAGAAACGAAGCTCGACGTCCACTCTTTCAGGGTGGTGGAGAGCTACTCCGGCCCGGTCAGCTACTACCGGCTCATCGACGACCCCGACGGCTCGTTCATCCGCGCGGTCTACCGGCCTCCCCTGGAAACGGTGACGCTCGCCGCCGAGGTGCCGGACTCGCTGCGGCAGCGCACCAAGGCGGTGCGCTGGAAGTGGCGCGCGCAGGTCCTGCCGAAGAAGGGGAACGAGTGCGTCCCCGGGCTCGGCGACTCCGCCGCGGTCGTCTACATCTCCTGGAAGCGCGGCCTCAAGTGGTACTCGATCAAGTACGTCTGGAGCGCCGAGGGGGTGAAGGGCACGGTGTGCGACCAGAAGCGCAACCTCTTCGTCGTGCAGGACACGGTCGTGCTGGAGTCGGGCGGTCCGACCAACGTGGGGAAGGAGGAGGAGATCGATCCTTCCGCCGAGTTCCGCGCGCACTTCGAAGGGGACGTGCCGGACTTCGTCGGCGTGGGCCTGATGAGCGACGGGGATCAGACCCGCTCGATCAGCGCCGCGGACTACGCCGGGTTCGTGCTCGTGCACTGACGCGTCGGATGCGCTTGGCCCGGATCAGGTTCCGGCACCACCGGGGGATCGAGCGGCAGCTCGGGCCGGCGCAGGCGGAACAGTCCCTCGCGGCCGAAGATCTGCTGGCCCTCCATCGCCAGGACCAGCACGCCGCCGACGAATCCGGGGACGATCTGCGTCAGGTGGTAGAGGAAGATGAACGCGAGCGCCGTTTCCTTCGGAACACCGAACGCGGCGAGCGCCAGCGTGCCGCCCGCCTCGAACGAGCCGGCGTTGCCGGGCGAAGGCACCGCGGTGGCGACGTTGAAGGCGGTCAGCGCGGCGAAGGCCTGCATCGGCGACAGGTCGAGACCTAGCGCATGCCCGGCCAGCGCGATGACGAAGGTCTCCCACAGCCAAGGCAGCGGCGCGATGAGCGTCTCCACCGCCAGGAGCCGCTTCCAGTGGTTCACCGCGAATCCGTCGCGCAGGTTGGCGATGAAGGCCGGCGTGCGCGGCCCGCGCCAAAGCCCGCTGCCCATCAAGGCGAGGAGCACGCCGACGCCGAGGACCGCCGCGGCGATGAGGAGCAGCGCGCGAAACAGCCACGCCGGCGGCGATCCGAGCAGACAGACCACCGGGAACGCCGCCACCCAGCCCCACTTGTCGCTCCAGAAATCGACGATCTCGGTGCCGAGCAGCTTGGCGCGGCTGACGCCGGTGCGTTTCCCCAGGTACTGCACGCGCAGGAGGTCGCCGCCCCGGGCGGGCAGCAGCACGTTGAAGGCGAAGCCGACCATCAGCGCGCGGTAGGCCTGCCCGTAGGTCAACGCGAGCAGGGGCCGCATCACCACCCACCAGCGCAGGGCCTGCAGCGCCATGAGGATGAGCCCGCCCGCCGCCGCGAGCAGGAGCGGCTCCAGGGCCACGTCGTGGATGGTGGCGATCAGCTCGCGCTGCGAGATGCCGAGGTAGGCGGCGACGCCGGTCGCGGCGGCAAGACCGGCGCAGAGCCCGACGAGCGCGCGGAGCCAGAACCGGCGGAGTCCCTGCCCAGGATCGGGATCGAGGACCGCCTCGCTCACAGGACTCCCGCCAGCTCCGCGAGGCGCCGCAGCGTGAGCGGAGCCTGCGGTTCCGAGCGGCAGGCGTCGAAGCACTTCCCGCAGTTCGGCCCCTCGTAGCTGCCGGGCAGGAACTCCGAATAGTGCGCCACCGGCTCCAGCTCGGCGCAGGGCTGCACCATCCCCTTGGGGGTGACGTGGATCATGATCTTGCCTGCCTTGCACCCGCCGATCTCGCGCTGCTCGTAGAAGGTGGGCAGGGTCTGGAAGAAGTAGTCGGAGGTCATCACGTTGCCGAGCTCGCGCTTCAACTCGACGATGCGGGTGCAGACGGCCCGGAACTCGTCCATCTTCGCCTTGGAGACGAAGTGCGCCTGGTTCCCGTTCTTCAGGTCGTTGTAGCCGGAGAAGGCGATGTTGATGCCCCAGGACTGCGCGAGCCGGATGAGCGGCTCGGCGTCGTGCATGTTGTCGACCATCAGCATCGAGGCGAAGGTGAAGACGTTGTAGCCGTCGTTCACCATCTTCGGGACCGTCCGCTCCAGCCGCTCGAAGAGCCCCGGGATGCCGCGCTCTTTGTCCTGCCGCGCGTCCGGGTAGTTCATCGAGATGTTGATCTGGTTCACGCCGACCCCGACCAGCTCCTTGATCTTCCCTTCGGAGAGGAAGCCGCCGTGGGTGAGGAGCGTCACGTATCGGAACCCGGGCAGCTCCTTGATGGACTTGACGATCGGCACCAGGTCCCGGCGCAGCATGGGCTCGCCGCCGGTGAACACGACGACGAGCGGATCGAACCGGCGCACGACGTCGGTGAAGTCGGTCAGCTCATCGCGGTCGGTAATCTTCCAATAGTCGCAGAAATCGCAGCGCGCGTTGCAGCGCTTGGTCACCTCGATGCTGACCGTGAGCGGACGCTTGTTGAAGGTGCAATCGAGGAACTTGCCCGCCGCTCGGAACTTCTCCAGCGGGCTCAGAGCGATCTTCATGCAAAGCACTCCAGGTCCGGGTGCCGGTCTGGACTTGAAAGGCGGCCCTTTAGCACCCTTCGGACCGGGGTTGCAATCGATTCGACGTTGCGCGTCACCATCGGGGGGAGACTCCCCCGGAGGGGATCCGGCCACAAGAAAAATCCCCACCGGAGTTATTCGCGTTCGATGCGCAATCTCGTCAGGAGGAGCCCGGCGGCGGCCGTCCAGGGCTCCGGCTGCGCTCGCGCGGCGGCGGCGAGGCGCCCGAGCTGGGCCGGAGGCGCGCGCCGGCCCTTCCAACGCGGCTGCGACAGCTCGCGCTCCAGCTCCTCGAGGGCGGCAGGGAGGCCGCTCACCGCGGCCCGCGCCTCCATGGCGGCAAAGAGGCGCTCGACGGCCTCGGGACGGTCCTCGAACAGCGACTGCAGCCGGTGCGCGAAGGGGCCCGCAGCGACCGCCGCGCGTCGGATCGGCGGGGCCTCCGGGACCCGAGGCAGGAAGGGATCCGGGGGGGAGGGTGGCTGCGCGCCTTCCGGCGCCCGGCCGGCCACGGGCGGCATCGGCTTGGGCGGCAGCTTCACCGGTCCTTCGACGACCGTGCCGCGCGGCCGCCGGAAGAGGGACGGCTTGATGGGAGCGACGACCTTCCTGCCAACTTCGGTGGGTCCGATCCGCGGCAGGACGTGCGCGGGCTCGCCGGGCAGCGAGGCCGGAGCCCTGGGCTGCGGTCCGGCGGCGTGCGCGGATGTGGAGGGAGCCGGCCGCGCCGCGAGAGGCGGGCCGAGCCGCCCGGAGGCGCGGGGCGGAGCAGCGGCGCGCGGGCCGGTCCTCACCGGCGCTGCCGCCGCGTCCGGAGCGGTCACGTCCGCCGCCGCCTTCTCGGCTTCCTGCACCAGCGGCGCGAACGCGTCGGGCAGGTTGGGAGGCCAGGGCGGCGCGAGCCCGAGGCGCTTGGCCGCCGCGGGAGCGCTGCGGTGGGCCGCGCAGGTCTGCTGGAGCAGCTTCGCCCAGCGCTCCCGCTCCGCCGCCCCCAGCTCGCCCGCGCCCAGCGAGAACAGCGCCGCCGCCGCGCCGGCGTGTCCCTTGGGTGCGGCGGCGATCAGCTCCTTGAGCCGCGCCTGACCCACCGCGGAGGCGCCGGCGTGCGCCGCGCGCGCGAACGCTCCGGCCTCGAGCGACACTTCTGCGCCCGCCCCCTGCGCGAGCGCGGCGGGCAGGCCCGACTCGACCAGCTTCTTCGCCGCGGCGCCGAGCCGGGGGTCGGTGGCGAGATCGCCCGCGCCGACGAACAGCGCGGAAAGCGCCTCTCCGGAAGCGCCTGCCTCGACCGCGCAGCGCGCCGCCGCCAGCCGCGACCCCTTGGGAAGCCGGAGATCGCAGGCGACCTCGACCAGAACGGCGAGACCGCTGCCGTGCGCCAGCTCGCGCTGCTCTTCCGGCGGTGAGGACAGGGCCAGCGCGAGAGCGGCGACGGAGTTGGTCTCCCGCCGCCGCAGGTCCGCCAGGTACTCGGCGAGCGTGGTCCACTCGCCGAGCCGGTCCTTCTTCAGGGTGGCGAGGACGGCCATCGGGCGCCGGACCTTCGGCCGCCCATGGTCGCGAGCGTGCCGCGCGAGAAGACCCACAGGTGGACCACGAACAGGGCGCCCCACGCCAGCGCGACCCACTGCACCCACATCCGATCCGGGCTGAACCGCCGGTTCAGCAGGGCGCAGGCGAGCAGGCCCGAGATCAGCACCAGCGCGTGGATGGTGAGCAGGACGCGGTGCTGCTCGCGCGCGAGGAAGCCGCGGGTGGGCGAAGTGCGGGGCACGGCCCTTCTTTACCGCGACTCGCCCGCCTTGCGCACCCAGAGCCTCACCAGCGCCGGATCGGGCGGCTTCTCTCCGCCGGTGCCGAGCCGCTCCCACAGCCGGTCCGGATCGGCCGCCGCGAGCATCGCGCGCCCGCGGATCCCGGTGCGCGCCAGCCGCTCCGCCCAGGGAATCCCGAGGTGGGCCACCTGCGCGACCTCCGCCAGGTCGCGGATGCGCGCGGGCACCTGCCGGGTCGCGCGCAGCACGTCGAGAGGGGTGCGGAGCCCTGCGCGCTCGAGCCACTCGAGGTCGCTCGGCGGCAGCGTCCGCGCGTCCGCCATGCGCGGAGCGACCGAGACGGCCGTCGCGCGCCGGCCGAACCCGTCCACTTGCCAGTGGAAGCCGGCGATCGCCGCCAGCAGGATCAGCGCCGGCGCGCGGCGCAGCCGCGGGGCGCTGCGGTCGAGAAGCGCGAGCGCACCGCCGCATTCGAGGAGGAACGGCAGGTAGCCGAGATAGCCCGCGAGCGGCATCTCGAACAGCTTGGGGGATTCGAAGCGCGGGACGGTGTAGACCCAGCCGCGCGCCGCTCCGGCGTTGAGGCCTTCCCAGAGCAGACCGAGCGGCAGCGCGAGCGCGAGGAGGCGCCACAGGATGCCGCGGTCGCCGGCGCGCCACGCTTGCAGAGGGCTGAGCAGCTTCGGGTCGGCGTCGTTCCTGCGCGCGAGCTCAGCCTCGAACAAGAACCAGAGGAGCAGCCAGGCGAGCGGGAAGGCCACCCTGGGAAGCGCGAGCACCAGCGTCAGCGAGGCTGCGAAGAGCGCGAACAGGACCCGTGTGGACCGCGGGGAGGGCGCGGCCACGCCGATGCCGGCATCGAGGCGCGGCGAGATCAACGCGAGGCCGAGCCGGGCGGCGGGCAGCACGGTGGCGAAGCAGATCGCGCTGAAGGCGGCGCCGGCGAGGCGGGTGCGCGGCACGCCGACGTACCACCAATCGCGCAGCCGCAGATCGAACAGCTCGAACAGGTCCCAGAAGAGGACGCTCGCCGCGGCGCAGGCAATCCAGTCGCGGGCGCGCGCCAGCGGGGAGGCCTCGTGGCGCATCCTCACGGCGCCGTCGAGGGCCAGCAGCACGCCCCACCAGCAGATCGCGAAACGCCACAGGTCGATCTGCTCGGACCTTCGCGAGAGCAGCAGGGTCCCGGTCACCGCGGCGATGCCGCAGACGAGTCTCAGCACGCGGCCAACCTACCCCGAAAAACGCGAGCGCCGGGACCCCGGAACAGGGGACCCGGCGCACACGCCGTGCCGCGCGAACCGGCTACTGCTTCTGGTCGGACGGAGGAGTCGTGTCCGGAGCCTGCGCCGGGTTCTTCCCCGTGTTCGGGTTGGGCGCCCTGGCCTTCGCGCCCTTCTTGCTCGCCTTGCCCATCACCTCGATCTTCTCGGCGCGGTTCGAGGCCGGATCGAAGGTGGCGCGCACCGGCGTCCCCTGGCGGATGGCGGAGAGGTCGCTGGTGCTGGACCCACTGCTGTCGACGATCTGGGTGTTGTCGTCCACCGTCAGCGTGATGCGGTCGCCCTGGCGCGAGCTGATCACGACGCTCTTGCTGTCCGGGTCGACCTTCGACACGCGGCCCACCGCCGACTTCAGATTGGCGGAGCTGCTCGCCGTGCGGTCTGTCGAGCCGCTCGACCCGGAGGTGCCCATCGAGCTGTCGCTCGGGGCAGTGCCGCTCTGGCCGTAGGTCGAGCCGCTGGAGCCGGGGCCGCTCTGGCCATAGGTCGAGCCGCTGGAGCCGGTGCCGCCCTGGCCGTAGGTCGAGCCGCTGGAGCCGGTGCCGCCCTGGCCGTAGGTCGAGCCGCTGGAACCGGTGCCGCCCTGGCCGTAGGTCGACCCGGTGCTGCTGCCCGGGGTGGCGCTCGAGCTGCTCGAGCCGGTGCTCGGGTTGTTCTGGCCGTACGTCGACGACGTGTTGGACTGGCCGCTGCGGTCGCTGCCCATCGACGAGGTGTCCGTCGACGTGCCGCTCGCCGGCGCGCCGGTGGTGCCGCTCGTGGTCGAGTCGCTGGCGGACCCCGGGGTCGCGGCGCTCGAGCCCTGCGTGGCCACCTGGCCCTGGCTACCGGCCGCGCTCTGGGTGCCTTCCACCGAGCCCTGCGTGCTGGTCCCGGTGCTCGGGGTGTTCGAGGCAGTGCGGGTTTCCTTGTTCGACCCGGAGCACGCGACGAGCAGCGCGGCAGCTCCGAAGGCCGTGACGAGATGAACTTTCATGTGTCCTCCTCAGGCAGACTGGTACGCGGCGCACTGGTGAGAGCAGCGCCGCGCGTCGCACCGGCACGGTTGCCGGACGAAAAGTCTAGGTAGGCATCGCACCAGCAAAGCGGAACCCTCACTGCCGGCGGACCGCTCAGCCCCGCATTGGACGTGCTAGAAGGCCCCGTGCTCGCCCGCTGTCCGAGCTGCCGCAGCACGTTCTCGACCGAGCGCGCGGGCCCGCAGGACTGCCCCGCCTGCGGGAAACCGCTGGTCGTCCCGGAAGTCCCGGGGGCGGTACCACCCGGCACGCAGTCGCCTTTACAGGCCGGCGCCCCTCCGCCCGAGGAGGAAGGGACCCCGTGGGAACGGCGCGCGGAGATCGGCGCGTGGCGCGCCTGGTGGGAGACGCTCGTCCAGGCGCTGTTCGAGCCCGGACGGCTCTTCCGCTCCGCGCGGCTCGACCGCGGAGCGGCCCAGACCGGCTTCGCCGTGCTCACCGTGAGCGTTCCTTGGTTCGTGGGGCAGATGCTGGACCGCTTCCTGCTGCGGCCGTGGACGCAGCGCCTGATGGAGAGGCTCGGAGCGAGCGGCCCCTTCGCGCCGCTCTTGCAGAAGCTGGCCGCGGCCGGCCACGACAACTCGCCGCGGACCACCGTGCTCGTGGCGCTGCTCACGCCCTTGCTCGTCGTCGTCGGGCTGTACATCAATGCCGCGGTGACGCACCTCGCGGCCGTGCTCCTCGGGCAGGCGAAGCGCGGGTTCGCCGCCACCTTCGCGGCCTGCGCTTACGCTTGCGCGCCGTTGGTCCTGCTCGCGATCCCGGGCTGCGGCGGCATCGTGGGCGCGGTGTGGACCGCCGTGCTCACCGGCGTGGGGCTCAAGGAGACGCACCGGATCCAGCCGGGGGGCGCCGCCGCCGCGGTGCTCGCGCCTTACGCGCTGCTCTGCTGCGCCGCGTGCGCGCTCACGATGCTCGGAGGCGTGGTCGCCGGCGCGGTGCCGCAATGAGGTGCGTGGTCCGCGCCGGTCCGCCCTCGGCGCATGCGCTGGGTCTCGCGGCCACCGGGCTCACGCTGCTGGTCGCCGCCGCGGTGCTGCCCCTCGACGCGCCGCCGCTCTCGCTCTTCGCCTGCCCGTTCCGCGCCGCCACCTCCTTGCCCTGCCTGTCCTGCGGGTGCACCCACGCGTTCGCGGCCGTCGCGCACCTGCATCCGCTGGAAGCGGTGGCGGCGAGCCCGCTCGGCGCGCTGGCGGCGCTCGCCTGCGCGTTGCACGCCGTGTGGACGGCGCTGCGCCTCTGCGGATTCCGGTACGCTCCGGCGGATTTCCCCGTCACGCCCCGCGTCCGGCTCGGCGCGGCGACGATGCTGGTCCTGAACTGGGCATTCCTGGTCCTGCGCGGCGCGCCGTGATCGCCGTCGCGCTGCTCGCGTCGTATCTGGCCGGCTCGGTACCGTTCGGCCTGCTCGTCGCGCGAGTCGCGGCGGGCAAGGACGTGCGCACCGTGGGCTCGGGGAACATCGGCGCCACCAACGTGGCGCGCGCGGCCGGACGCGCGGCCGCTGCGATCACGCTGCTGCTCGATGCGCTCAAGGGGCTCTTGCCCGCCGCGATCGCCGGGCGAACCCTGGCCGAGCCTTGGGCACCGGCGGCCTGCGGCGTGGCCGCCGTGATCGGCCACTGCTACCCGGTCTGGCTGCGGTTCCGAGGCGGCAAGGGTGTGGCGACGGGATTCGGCGTCGCGCTCGCGCTGGCGCCGCTGTCCGCGGCGTGCGGGGCGGCGGTCTGGGTCCTCCTCTACAAGCTGGTCCGGATCTCGAGCGTCGGCTCGCTGGCCGGCGTGGCGACCGCGCTGCTCGTCGCGGCGGCGACCGGGCCGCGCTGGAGCATCGCCGGGCTCGCCGCCATCGCCGGGATCGTGCTCGTCCGTCACCGGGCTAATCTCAAGAGGCTGCTGCGTCGCGAGGAGCGGTAGGGCGCACGCTGCCGCGCGTCCCTGCAGCCGACCGCGCGCCCGCCCGGGGCTTGCCGCGCCACGGCCGTCCTCGCAAGTTGAAAACACCCGAAAACGACCGGGCGGGTCTGCACGAACTGCGGGAGCACACGATGGCGACGTACGATTCGACCTATCCCTCCGACGCGCGCGAGCCGGACCTGCGCGACCGCCCGATGCACCTGCACTGGTGGGCAGTGTTCGGCGGCAGCGTGATCGGCTGGGGCCTTCTGTTCTTCCTCTCCCTGCTGGGGCTCACCATCGGCCTGGGCGCGATCGAGCCCTACTCGGCGCGACCCGCCTCCGGCATGGACGTCGGCTCCGCGATCTGGGGAATGGCGGCGCTGGTGCTGTGCGCGATCGTCGGGGCCTATTTCGTCGTCCGGATCGCGGGCGAGCAGCGCAAGCGCGAGGCCGCGCTCCACGGGGCGGTGTCCTGGGGCCTGTCGATGATCGCCGGAGCGTTGCTCACCCTCTCGGCGACCAACACCGCCGCGCGCGCGGGCGCCGAGAATGCGCCGCGCACCAGCGCGCGAGCCGACGCGAACGGCAACATCCGAATGACCCAGCGCGACCGGGGCCGCCTGGACGAGGCGAGGAACGCCGCCGCGAAGACGGCGGGCGGGAGCACCGCGGCCGCGTTCCTCTCGCTCCTGGGCTCGCTCCTCGGCGCCGGCATCGGCGCGGCGCACGCGTCGGGTCGCAACCTGGACCGCGGCCGCCAGTCCCGCGGCGACGCCCGGGACCGCGAGCTGGGCCGCACCTCGACGGCCGGCGGCGAGATGCCGGCGGGCGCCGATGGCGGCGACCGGGACCACCCGACGATCCTTCCGCCCACGCACTGACGGAGCGGCCGGCCAGAGCGCATCCCCTGACGTCCGCGCGGCGACTGCCGGCGGCGACTAGATCGCCTCGTTGAACCCCTTGTCGAACAGGTCGGCGAGCGCGGCGGCGCACGCCCCGGCCTGCTCGCCTTCGGTGCGGACGGTGATCGTCGACCCCTTCGCGGCCGCCAGCATCAGCACGCCCATGATGCTCTTGCCGTTCACTTCCTGGCCATCCTTCACCAGGGCGACGTCGCAGGGATAGCGGTTCGCCGTCTGCACGATGAGCGCCGCGGGCCGCGCATGCAGCCCCATCTTGTTCCGCACCAGGAGGTCCTTTTCGGCCCGGTCGTCTGGCACTCTACGTCCTTGCTAGAGGAAGCCGCCGCCCAAGGCAAGGCCCAGGGCCATGGCCGTGTACAGTGCGGCTGTCAGCCCGATCCGGGGGAGCAGCGCGGCCATCGCGACGATGAGCACCGCGATCAGCACGGCGTGCCAGGGCCGGTGGGGCAGTCCGGCGACCACCACCGATCGGCCCGCGATCACGCCCGCCAGCACCGCGGCGGATCCTTTGAGGATCGCGATGGTCTGGGGAAGGTGGGCGTGCGAGACCGCGGCAACGATCCCCTCGCCCCGGAGGTAGCCGGCGAAGAAGAGCCACGCGCGCGCGGCGAGGTGCACGCCGTCGTAGAGGGTGAGGAAGAGCACCACGGACCAAAGGCCCAGGTACGGTTCGCTGACCGCGGCGATCAGCGCCGCGGCGGGGCGCAGGGCCAGCCAGAAGAAGCCGTCCCCGAGCGCGGCGAAGGGAGAGGCCAGCGCCGACTTGAATTCGGAGACGCTGCGAGGTTCGGCGGCGCCGCGCGCGACCTCCTCCTCCAGCCGGACCGCGCCGCCCACGATCGCGGCGGCGAGGTACGGGTGGCAGTTGAAGAACTCGAGGTGGCGCTCGATGGCGCGCGCCCGCGTCGAGCCGTCGGGATACAGGTCACGGAGCGCGGGCTCCATGGCGAAAGCGAAGCCGAGGTTCTGCATCCCGCGCGGGTTCCACGCCGCCTGCAGGAACAGCGACCGCCAGAGGACCCGCAACAGGGCCAGCGGCGACACGCGCCGGCGCGCGCCGGGCGCCTGTCCCTCCCCGGTCACGGCAGCGCCCTCAAGACCGCGGCGGCGGCGAGGGTCGCGCCGAAGCCGATCGCCGCGAGCGCCGGCGCGCGCGGATCGCGGATGGCGCGGATCGCGCTGGCCGCGGCGAGCGCCCAGACGGCGTGCCACGCGCCGGTGAGCCCGGTAGCCAGGCGCGGCGGGCACTCGCCGCGCGCGATGCCCAGGAGCGGCGAGAAGGCGGCGCAGACGAAGCAGATCGAGGCGGTGACCGCGAAGGGGAGCAGCAATCCGCGCAGGTTGGATCGCGCCGCCCGCCCGTCCCC